>JADEYI010002165.1_pt1 | contig 10816 bp, 5 predicted proteins | sample 8542331 | NCBI WGS metagenome assembly JADEYI01 (sample SAMN16510988, study PRJNA670497) | mine drainage metagenome | isolation source: biofilm near Copperflume 1 | place: Germany: Marsberg coppermine Kilianstollen | collected 2018-02 | reverse complement strand
TCTACTTCCCCGCGGGGAAGTAGATTAACACCATAGTGCCATAAGGCAGACAGGAGACTTTACAGGTGGAATTACCAAGTTATTTCAAAGACTTTCTGACCAACATCCGCCCTGGCCAGACCCTAAGGGACCAGTACAAAGCAGCGCATAACGACCTGAGAGCCAAGTTGCTGGCTGATGAGAAGCTCGGTCCGATGATCCATGCCATGTTTTTGCAAGGTAGCTATAGGCGAGCGACCGCTATCAAGCCCCACGCAAACAAGAAGGCAGACGTGGACCTGGTGCTCGTGACTTATATGTGCGAGGAAGACTATCCTGACCCCAAGATGGCTCAGGCCGAGTTCTACGATTTCCTCAACGAGCACTACCCAGGGCAGTGGGAGCCGCAAGGGCGCTCGCTCAGCATCGTAGTCGGGGACGTAGACCTGGACATGGTCATCACGGCGGCCCCCTCGCTCCAGACCCAAGAGGTGCTCAAGTCGGCGCGGTTTGCCGACGACAGTACGCTGGAGGACCTCGACGAGTGGCCTGAGTCGCTCAACCTGGTGAAGTTTAGTACCGACCTCTTCTCTAAGGTGCTGCAACGGTCCGCTGAGGGCAATAACGATTGGATGCTCGAGCCTCTGCGGATACCGGACCGCGATGCGCAGTGCTGGCGCGACACCCACCCGCTCGCCCAACTGGCCTGGACCTGGAACAAGAACCGCCTGACAGGAGGCCACTACATAAATGTCGTGAAGGCGCTTAAGTGGTGGAGGAGGGTCAACCACCCCACGCCCAAGTACCCAAAGGGCTACCCCGTCGAGCACGTGATCGGCGTGTGCTGCCCCGACGGTATACCGTCGATAGCGGACGGGGTTACGCTAACGCTGGAGGCGATAGTGACCCGCTATGGTTATGACGCGGCCCTCAAGCAGACGCCTGTCCTGCCAGACCACGGCGTGCCTGAGCACAACGTCTTCCTGCGCGTGACGGGCGAGGACTTCGCAGAATTCTACGAGCAGGTAAAAGCTGCCGCCTTGGTCGCTCGCCGTGCGCTCGACGCCACGACGATCAAGGAGAGCGCTGACGCCTGGCGCGAGCTGTTTGGCGACGAGTTCCCAGAAGCACCAGCAGAGGCCTCAGACTCGCGCAGCCCCAGCCCCAACAAGGGTGGGTTCATAATACCCGACAGGCCCGCCCGCCCGCAGCCGGAGCATTATGCTTGAGCGGCGTTGGTGGCATTGGTGGTAACGAACGAGCGCCCTCCGGCCAGCTCCTGGCTGGCCGGAGGGCGCTCGACGCGCTGCCTGGCGTGTCCCTACTTGGCGACTGGCGCTGGGTAGAGGGCGCAGGTGTATCTGAGACGCGCTGGTCGCAGGGAGCGTGGGCGCTGCATTGCCTTCTAACTATAGAAAGCAGCCTACCCACAGACCGTATACCCACGCGCACCGAGTGGTACGTCCTGGTGAACCCGCGTTATCCGCGCGGGGAGATCAAGTTCTACCCGGCAACGCAGGGCGGTATCGAGCGCACCTTCCAACATCAGGACTACAACATCCCCTTCTCCGGTGACCGCCAAGTACCATGGTGCACTGGCGGCTTGTGCCTCGACACGGCGGTGCAGGCGCTGGGGCTGCACGGCGGTGATTGGGAGCCTGATGACGAGCACAATAGGCTCCGGTGGCACTTTCAGCGGGCTATTGGCTGGCTAGAGTTCGCGGCGCAAGGTCTGTTGGCCTCGCCCGGGGACTGGTTCGAATTGCCGCAGTTCCCCGCCGCAACCCACGACGTGAGGGTGGTGTTTAGCGAGGGGACGAGCTCGTTCGCGTTGTGGCGCGGAGTTCGCGAGCGGGTGGGCCTTGTGGACTTCTCCTTGGTGCCGCGTGGCGCAGCCCTCTTCGTCGTAAAGCGATTCCGCTCGCTGGCAGGACACACCCTGTTTGCGCCTGAGTGGGGTACTGCATTAGCGAGCGCACCCATTGACCCACGCGTAGGGGTATGGGTGCGACTGGATTCTATACCCGTGCTGGACGTCTGGCACCCGCCGTTCAACTGGCACGAACTGCGGCGGCTGTGGCTCCGCCAAGGGCACTCTATCAATGACCTATTGCGCCCGGTAGCGCACCTATTGCGCGATGGCAGAAGACACGTTGCTCTGTTGGGCTTTCCCATCCCTGCGAAAGTGGGACGAGAGCCGGTCCTGTTGCACTGGCAAGCAGTAGAACTGCCCGTACTCACGCGCCCTGGCCGTGACGTTCCGCGCTGCGGTCGGCGGAACGCGAGCGGACGCTGGTATGTACAGCCCGACCCCTCAGTCCCAGCCGGCTTCCGGCCTGGAGAGAAAGCCTACTGGCAGCGTGATATGGTAAAGGTGTTGAACGGGGGTACGTCCGTGGATTGGCTCATATCGGAAAACTGGCATGCGGACCAGATATCAACTCGTGGGCGCTTCAGCGAGCCGCTGCGGTCGTCGCGGGTGCTGCTTCTCGGCGCTGGTGCGCTTGGCTCGGCGGTCGGCGAAATGCTTGTGCGGTCGGGTGTCCGGCAGGTAACCGTAATGGACGGCGATCACTTTGAGGTGGGCAACTTGGTGCGGCACAACCTGATGGTAAACGACGTGGGCGACCAAAAGGCTCGCGCCCTGGCGCGCCACTTGAACCAACTCTCGCCCCACGCACAGGTGGACTCTATTGACGTCAACTTCCCGCCGTTATCAGAAGATGACCAGGCCAGGGTGCGGGCTTGTGATATCGTGCTGAATTGCACCGCTGATCGGGAGGTGCTCTATCACCTGGAAACCTTCGAGTGGGACCATCCTGTGCTGTTCGTCTGTCTGTCGGTTGGGAGGGGTGCAACACGCCTTTACTTCTTCACCGCCTATGGCAGCGAGTTCCTAGGTGAGACGCTCCTCGAAATGCTTGCGCCATGGGCGTCCGTACCCGTACCCCGCGCACACGATGCGGTTGATGAACAAGGCGAGCAAGACCAAGACGATGAGTTGCCGTGGGCGGGGGTGGGTTGCTGGCACCCCGTGTTCCCTGCTAGGGCGGACGACATCGGGATGATGGCGTCGGTGGCCGTAAAGCAGTTCCAGGACGTCATCGCAAAGGGGACCGTCGAGCCGCGCCTGTCTGTATTTGAGCAGCAACGCGAAGGAGGGTTCTTTCAGGGCGTGAAGCAGGTCGTGCTTGGAGTAGCCTGTGCCTGACCTGCTATTCCGTTCTGATGACAGCCGCTATGGCCTTTGTCTAACCGAGGAGTGCATACAGCGTATCCTTGAATTGTGCTCTCGCTCAGGGGGCAGGGAGACAGGCGGCGTGCTAATCGGCCACTACACAGAGAGTCTGGATATGGCTGTGGTTACTACGGCCACCGAGCCCCCACCAGACTCAAAGAGCGGCAAGAACTGGTTTAGTCGGGGCGTGCGTGGCCTGAACGCGCGTCTAGATGAGCATTGGCAGCACCACCAATTTTACCTCGGTGAATGGCATCTTCACCCCCGCGATGTACCAGATCCTAGCCCCACGGACGAGGCGAGGATGGGGCGCATAGCCAACCTGGATGCGTACGAGTGCGCGACGCCAGTGCTGCTAATCGTCGGGGGAGATCCGGAGGATGAGTGGCTTCTGGGCGCTTACGCGTTTCCCGCCGGAGAGCAAAGGGTCCACCTTCGCGCGTGGAAGTAAAGGACATATGATCCCCTGGCAGGTAGCACAAGCAGAACAAATGTAAATGGACTCTGCTATGTACTGTATTGCCCCGATCTCGTTATTTGCCGCCTGACCGACACCAGGAGCGTATCACCGTTGATGGCTTCGCGGGTGGCGTCCATAGAAACGCGCCCGCCCAGTCCACGGATTGCACGACCACATCGACGCCCTGCCCGCCCAGTTCGTCCCTACTTGTAAACAGCCTGTCAGCATCGAATTTCATCAAGCTGTGTAGAACACCACCTAGCTATAGGTTGACAAAACTATTCTCTACAATGCATACTATGCCGACGCGCCTTTGTTTGCCCTCCGCCGATACCGACAGGGGGGTGTTCTGCTATGTTATTAAGACGTACTGTGAGGCCTTACCGTGGGTGATATTTCCGACGAGGTCGATCCAATCGAACTGACAGACATGCTCACGAGCGGGGAGGCCGCCTCCCGTCTCGGAGTAACCCGCAGGCGCGTTCACGCCCTTATAGAGGCGGGACGTTTGCCTGCGCGCCGCGCGGTGCCGACCGAACTGGCGATGCTCCTGGACGCGCACCGCATAAAGTCCGTGCCAGCTGTGGGCGTTGTGGTGATCAAGGCCGCAGACCTGCGCCTGGTCGAGGTGAGGCCGACCGGCTATCCGAGGGGCAGACCAAGGAAGCCTGCACAGGATGGCTCGGCGACGTAATCTGGCACCCGGCCCTAACCTGCCCCTAACCTGCCCCTAACCTGCTCTGACCTAACCGCCGAGCGTATGCGATTTCACATTTACCCGTCCTCTAAAAGAGAGAGGCCACTCCTATGACCGCTATGAACGTCTTTGATCTGCGCAACCGGCTAATCGACGATTACAAGTCGTATGTTTCCAGCTTCGTGAACATCCGCGACGAGCGGATACGAGACCACGTGCGTGAGAGCCTCGACTCAGGCGCCCTGTGGCCTGACCCCCTCATCCAGCTAAACCCCTCGTTCGAGCCGGGCGACTGGATAGACGACCTGGTGAAAGAGGGCGTGCTCCACGAGGAGTGCGGGCGGGTGTTTCGGATGAAACGCGATCCGCACGACGAGGGCCAGCCTCTGCGCCTCCACAAGCACCAGTCGGACGCGGTTCGCGTCGCCAGGGGCAGCGGTGGCAGTGACGGTGGCGGTGGCAGTGACAGCTACGTGCTTACCACAGGCACTGGCTCCGGTAAGAGCCTGGCTTACATCGTGCCCATTGTGGACCATGTTCTCAGGCGAGGGTCGGGCAAGGGTATCCAGGCCATCGTGGTCTACCCGATGAATGCCCTGGCGAATAGCCACTATGGGGAACTGGAGAAGTTCCTCAAGTTCGGCTACCCTGACGGCAGGGGGCCTGTCACGTTCGCCCGCTACACCGGACAGGAGAACGACGTCGACCGGCAGGCGATCATGGCCAACCCGCCCGACATCATCCTCACCAACTACGTGATGCTGGAGCTGATCCTCACCCGTCCCATCGAGCGGCCTCTGATCGAGGCAGCCCAGGGCCTGCGCTTCCTGGTGCTAGATGAGTTGCACACCTATCGAGGGCGGCAGGGTGCAGACGTGGCCCTCCTCGTGCGCCGGGTGCGCGACCGGCTGGCGAGCGCCAACTCGGCCTCTTCTACCTCTTCCTCCTATTCTACAACTTCTACCCCCTCTGCTTTCCAGTGCGTGGGCACCTCGGCCACGCTGGCGGGTGCCGGCAGCTACGATGAGCAGCGCGCCCAGGTGGCGGCGGTGGCTACTCGCATCTTCGGCTCGGAGGTGCGCCCCGAGAACGTGATCGGGGAAACACTTCGGCGCGCCACGCTGGAGCGCGATCTGGAAGATCCCTCTTCTGTGAGCGAGCTTGCCCGCAGGATCGAAGACCCCGCCAACCGCCCGCCCACCGGCTTCCAGGACTTCGTGAACGATCCCCTTTCGGCGTGGATCGAGAGTACATTCGGCGTAGTTACCGAGCCTGGTACTGACCGGCTGATACGCAGTACCCCCCGCAGCATCTCAGGGAGTGAGGGTGCCGCCCGCCAACTGAGCGAGCTTACCGGCGCGCCAGTAGAGCGGTGCGCGCAGGCTATCGAGGAAGGCCTTCTTGCCGGGTATACCTGCGAGCCGAACCCAGAGACCGGCTTCCCCGTGTTCGCCTTCAGACTGCACCAGTTCCTGTCTCGCGGGGACGCCGTCTACACCTCGCTGCAGCCGGAGGATGAGCGGTACATAACCGTATACGGCCAGAAGTACAGGCCGGGCAGCCGCGACCACATCCTGCTACCCGTCGTGTTTTGCCGCGAATGCGGTGAGGAATATTTCGTGGTACGCCGCACCAACGACCAGGAGTCCGGTGGGTACACCTACCTGCCCCGCCAGATTGGCGATCAGGCAGAGATCAGTGCGAGTTTCCCGGGCTTCCTCCATTACAGCTCCGATCCCGACGAGACCTGGCCGGCAGACTACGACACTATGCTCGAACGGCTGCCCGAGGACTGGGTAGAAGAAGTAAACGGCGTCCGGCGCGTGACGGGGGCCAGGCGCAAAGAGCTTCCCACACTGGTGCAGGTAGCCCCTGACGGGCGCGAGGTTGGCCAGGGCGCACAAGGCGGCCAGAGCACAGACGGCCGCGAGAGCGGGTCGGGGCCGGGGGTTGCCGGATATAACGAAAACGCCAGGGAGGCACCCCTGCGCTGCCACTTCGTCACCGCGCCTTTCCGCTTCTGCCTCCATTGCGGTGTGTCCTACGACTTCCGTCAAAAGGACGATTTCTCAAAGTTAGCCCTGCTCAGTTCGGAGGGGCGCAGCACCGCCACTACCATCCTCAGCATGTCCGCCATACGCGAGCTGTACAAGACCGATCTGCCCCGACAGGCCCGCAAGCTCCTGAGCTTCACGGACAACCGCCAGGATGCCTCCCTGCAGGCTGGGCACTTCAACGACTTCGTGGAGATAGGCCTGCTGCGCTCCGCCCTCTACAGGGCCGTCCGGGATGCGGGCGAGGGTGGCCTGGACCACGCCGCCCTTACCCAGAAGGTGTTCAGCGCGCTCGCACTTCCCCTCGACCTGTACGCAAGCGACCCCGACGTCAAGTTTCAGCTCCTCAAGGAGACGGAGCGCGCCCTGCGAGAGGTGCTTGGCTACCGGCTGTACCGCGACTTGAAGCGCGGCTGGCGTATCACCTCGCCCAACTTGGAGCAGTGTGGCCTCCTGCGCATCGAGTACCTGTCCTTGGACGAACTATGCGCCGCCGAGGGGGAGTGGGCTGACAAGCACGCCGCCCTCGCTACGGCGAGCCCCGAAACGCGCATGAAGATAGCGAGGGTGCTCCTCGACTATATGCGGAGGGAGCTTGCGATCAAGGTCGACTACCTGGACCAGGACTACCAGGAGCGCATCCAGCAGCTCAGCAGCCAGCGCTTGGTCGACCCGTGGGCCATAGACGAGAACGAGCGGATGGAGCACTCCAGCGTCCTCTACCCACGCCCCACCCGTCACGGTGACTTCCAGGGGGATGTGTACCTTTCGGCCAGGGGCGGTTTTGGGCAATACCTGCGGCGCCGTACCACCTTCGGTGGGTCGTCCTCTGGACCCGATCGGCTCACTCTGGCCGATACCCAGCAGGTTATCAACGACTTACTGGAGGGTCTGCGAGTGGCAGGTCTGGTTGAGGTCGTGCGCGATGCGAAGAGCGACAAAGGCAGCAAGAACAGCAAGAACAGCAAGGATAGTGAGAGTGGCAAGAACGGGGGCGATGTACCCGGCTACCAGGTGCCCACTTCCGCTATGCTGTGGACAGCCGGGGATGGTACCAGGGCGTTCCACGATCCTATCCGCGTACCATCTGCGGCAGTAAGCGGCGCTCATGGGGGCCGTGGTGATCGCGCACAGCGGGGAGGGCGCACCAACCGGTTCTTCGTGGACTTCTACAAGGCTGCGGCTTCCGACCTCCCGGGCATGCGGGCACGCGAGCACACGGCCCAGGTGCCCTACGAACTGCGCGAGGAGCGCGAGGACCAGTTCCGCAAGGGTGACTTGCCCATCCTCTACTGCTCGCCCACCATGGAGCTGGGCGTCGACATTTCCGAACTGAACGTTGTGAATATGCGCAACGTGCCTCCCACGCCCGCCAACTACGCCCAACGCTCGGGACGCGCCGGTCGGAGCGGACAACCGGCCCTCGTCTTCTCCTACTGCACCACGGGCAGCCCCCACGACCAGTACTTCTTCAAAAGGCCGGAGAACATGGTGGCGGGGGCCGTCACACCCCCGCGCCTGGACCTGGCCAACGAGGACCTGGTACGCTCCCATGTGCATGCCGTATGGCTGGCAGAGACCCGCCAGAGCCTGGGCAAGTCGCTTAAGGACCTTGTCGACGTCTCGGGCGAGCAACCTACTCTGGAACTACAGCCCGAGGTCCAAGAGACCATAGGCAGCCACCAGTTCCGCGAGCGTGCCCGCGTCCGCGCCGAGCGAGTGCTCGCCTCGCTGGGCGACGAACTCACCGGTGCCGACTGGTATACAGAAGGGTGGCTCGACAATGTGCTCGCCCAGGTGGCCCGCCAGTTCGACTTGACTTGCGAGCGGTGGCGCGGCCTCTACCGGGCGGCCCTCAAGCAAATGGACGTGCAGACCCGCGTCATCCGGGACGCCTCGCGCAGCGCGGAGGACAAGAACCAGGCCAAGCGGCTGCGGCGGGAGGCTGAGTCGCAGCTCGACTTGCTAACCGAGGTGGCAAACGTGGTGCAGTCCGACTTCTACTCATACAGGTATTTCGCGTCCGAGGGCTTCTTACCCGGCTACAGCTTCCCTCGCCTGCCTATCTCGGCTTTCATCCCGGCCCGGCGTATCAAGCAGCAGGACGAGTTCCTGTCGCGCCCGCGTTTCCTGGCGATATCAGAGTTCGGCCCCCGCGCCATCGTGTACCACGAGGGGTCTCGCTACCTGATAAACAAGGTGATCCTGCCGGTCGGCGAGAGCCACGGCGAGGGGAGCGGGGCCGGAGGCGGCGCAGGGATCGGTGGCGATGAGGGCGCGACCGTAACCATGCTGGAAGTCAAACGCTGCATACGGTGCGGTTACCTCCACCCGGTGCTCGACGGGGTAGGCCAGGACCTGTGCCAGTTCTGTGGGGCGGCGCTTGGCGAGCCACTCCGCAGGCTATTCCGGCTGCAGAACGTCTCCACCAAGCGCCGGGACAGAATCAGCTCGGACGAGGAAGAGCGACAGAGGATGGGGTACGAACTGATCTCCGGCGTGCGCTTCGGCGAGCACGACGGCCACCCTTCCTTCCGTATTGCATCGGCGTTCTCCGACGGACACGACAAGGCCGCCCCCGGAGACGGAGATGATCTCCGCATGCCGCTTGTGCGGCTCACGTATGGGCACACGGCCACCATCTGGCGGATTAACCTGGGATGGACGCGCCGCCGGGACAAAAGCCTGCCGGGCTTCCTTCTCGACCTGGAGCGCGGCTACTGGGCGCGCAATGACGACCTCGAGGAGGAGGACCAGTCGGACCCGATGTCCCCTTCCAAGGCGCGTGTGATACCCTACGTGGAGGACAGGCGAAACTGCATGCTGCTGGAGCCTACCGGCGACGTGGATGCACCCCTGATGGCGTCACTTCAGGCAGCGACTAAAAGCGCGATCCAGGTGCTTTATCAACTCGAGGATGGTGAGCTGGCCACAGAGCCGCTGCCGAGCGCCGACGATCGCCGCCTGATCCTACTGTACGAGTCGTCGGAGGGTGGGGCCGGTGTGCTGCGCCGGCTGGTGGACGACCGTCGGGCCTTTGCGGAGGTGGCCCGTAAGGCGCTGGAGCTGTGTCACTTCGATCCGAATACCGGTGAGGACCTGCATAGGGCACCCCGCGCCAGGGAGGACTGCGAGGCCGCCTGCTACGACTGTCTGATGAGCTACTCAAACCAGCGCGACCACCGCCTGCTGGACCGCCATGCAATTCGCGACTTACTGCTGCAGTGGACCAGGGTAGAGGTCGAGTCGGCCCCTGGGGGCAAGTCGAAGGCCGAGCATATCGAGGAGTTGATGCGGACAGCGGGGTCGGAGTTGGAGAAGAAGTGGGTACGCTACCTTGACGAGCGCAATCTACGCTTGCCGACGAAGGGCCAACTGCTGATCGAGGCGTGTGGCACCCGCCCCGACTTCTTTTATAACGAGGAGCAGGTAGCCATCTATATAGATGGCCCGGTGCATGACTACCCACACCGGCAGGAGCGTGATCGTACTCAGTCAGCGCGAATGCTGTCGAAAGGATATATGGTGATCAGGTTCGGCCACGATGAGGATTGGGATGTGGTGCTAGCAAAGCACCCCGATGTATTCGGCAAGCGATAGAATCGGATCGAGCAAAGAGAGCAAAGAGAGCAAAGAGAGGGATAACGCACCATGAACTATGCTGTAGGCTCCCTGGTGAAAGCGCGTGGTAGGGAATGGGTAGTGCTCCCGGAGTCCGAGGAGGACCTGTTGGTGCTCCGGCCCCTTGGCGGTACCGACGATGAGGTCACTGGCATCTATCTCCCTTTGGAGAAGGTAGAGCCTGCCCGCTTCGATCTCCCCGATCCACAGCGCCCGGGCGACTACCGCTCTAGCAGATTGCTGCGCGACGCGGTGCGCCTGGGGTTCCGCTCCAGTGCGGGGCCGTTCCGTTCCTTCGCACGCATCGGGGTAGAGCCTCGACCCTACCAGCTTGTGCCCCTCCTCATGGCCCTCAAGCTCGATCCGGTGCGCCTCCTGATTGCGGATGATGTTGGCATTGGTAAGACTGTAGAGGCAGGATTGGTGGCCAGGGAGCTGATCGACCGTGGAGAGGTAGCCAGGCTGGCGGTGCTCTGCCCACCACAGCTTGCCGAGCAGTGGCAATCAGAGTTGCGCGACAAATTCCACATAGATGCCGAGTTGGTCCTACCAAGCACCGTCACCCGCCTAGAACGAAACACAAGGCTTGGGCAGTCGCTATTTGATATCTACCCATACGTGATCGTCTCACTCGATTTCATCAAGTCCGACAGACGCCGCGAGGAGTTCCTGCGCACCTGTCCGGAGCTGGTGATCGTGGACGAAGCGCATACCTGCGCCTACGGCGGTGAGGGGCGCGGTGGGGGTGGGAGCGGAGGCGGGGGTCG
>JADEYI010002164.1_pt1 | contig 10817 bp, 9 predicted proteins | sample 8542331 | NCBI WGS metagenome assembly JADEYI01 (sample SAMN16510988, study PRJNA670497) | mine drainage metagenome | isolation source: biofilm near Copperflume 1 | place: Germany: Marsberg coppermine Kilianstollen | collected 2018-02 | reverse complement strand
GGCGCCGCTCAGGGTTCTCCCGCGTGTGCGCGGGGTGCACGCAACGCCGATACTCATGGAGACTCGAGGCGCTGTGTTATCCTCGAGTGGTCAGCGCGCCTGCGCGCGCACCGGAAAGAACGGCCGTATTGGGATCCCGCTGCACCCTCCTCCGGCCCGGCCTCATCGACTACCAGCGCGCCTGGCAGCTTCAGCAGCGCATCGCGGACGGCGTCCGCGGCGGCGCCGACCCGGCGCTCATCCTGCTCGAGCACCCGCCGACCTACACCCTGGGCGCGCGCGGCAAGGGCGAGCACCTGCTGCTCAGCCGCGAGGCCTTCGCCGTGCGCGGCGCGCAGGTTGTTGAGACGGACCGTGGCGGCGACGTCACATTCCACGGCCCGGGGCAGCTCGTCGCATACCCGATCCTCGACCTCCGCCACGTTGGGCAGGGCCCGGTCTGGTACGTGCGCTCGCTCGAGGCGGTGCTCATCGAGACGCTGGCGCGCTTCGGGATCGTCGCGGGCCGCGTGCAGGGACGGCCGGGGGTCTGGGTGCGAGACGCAAAAGTCGCGGCCATCGGCGTGCGCGTCTCGCGGGGCGTGACCACGCACGGCTTCGCGCTCAACGTCAACACCGACCTGTCGTACTTCGCGCACATCGTCCCCTGCGGCATCGCGGACGCCGGGGTGACGTCGATGCGGCAGCTCGCGGGGGCGGCGTTCGACATGCGGGAGGTGGAGGCGGAGGTAATCGCCGCATTCGGGCGGCAGTTCGCGCTCGATCTCCACGAGGAAGCAGCGCTGGAGGCGGCAGTTGGTCGCTGAGATGAGGCCTGCGCGCAAGCCGGACTGGTTGAAGGTGCGCTTCCCCGGCGGCGAGCGCTACCAGCGCATGAAGACGCTGATGCGCGAGCAGTCGCTGCACACCGTCTGCGAGGAGGCGCACTGCCCCAACGCCGGCGAGTGCTGGAATGCCGGCACGGCCACCTTCATGATCCTCGGCGACGTCTGCACACGCTCGTGTGGATTCTGCGCCGTGACCACCGGCCGCGCGGGCGAGATCGACGTGCTGGAGCCGTACCGGGTGGCGCAGGCGGTGCGCGCGCTCGCCCTCGACTACGCCGTGATCACGTCGGTCAACCGGGACGACGTCGCGAGCGGCGGCGCGGAGGTCTTCGCCGCCTGCATCAAGGCGATCCGGCGCAACGACCCCGACGTGCGCGTGGAAGTGCTGATCCCCGACTTCAAGGGAAACTGGGACGCCCTGGCGCTGGTCGTCGAGGCGCGGCCGTTCGTGCTGAACCACAACATCGAGACGGCGCCGCGTCTCTACCGCCGCGTGCGACCGCAGGCGATCTACGCGCGCTCGCTCGAGCTGATCCGGCGCGCGAAGGACGCCGCGCCGGACATGCTCACGAAGTCCGGCTTCATGGTGGGCCTCGGCGAGACGCGGGATGAGCTGTTCACCGTGATGCGCGACTTGCGCGCACACGGCTGCGACATCATCACGATCGGCCAGTACCTGCGTCCGACCATGCAGCACCTGCCCGTGGAGCGATACTACGATCCATCGGAGTACCAGGCGTTCCGCGACTACGGCGCGGAGCTCGGCTTCACGCACGTCGAGGCGGGGCCGCTTGTGCGGTCGTCGTACCACGCGGAACAGCAGGCGGGGCTCGATCCCCGGCGCGGCGGCGAGGCGATCGCCCTGGAGGACGTGAGCCGTGCCTGAGTACGACGTCGCGATCATCGGCGGCGGGCCCGGCGGCTATGTGGCGGCGATCCGGGCGGCGCAACTCGGCATGAAGGCCGCGCTCGTCGAGCGCGAGCGCGTCGGCGGCATCTGCCTCAACTGGGGCTGCATCCCGAGCAAGTCGATCCTCTGGAACGCCGAGGTCGTCAACCTCGTGCGTGACGCGGAGACGTACGGCATCTCCTTCGACAACCTGAAGGTCGACATGGGCAAGGCGATCGACCGCAGCCGCCAGGTGGTCGACCAGATGGTGAAAGGCGTCGAATTCCTGCTCCTGAAGAACGGCGTGCACAGCGTCGCCGGTGACGCGGAGTTCATCTCCCCGAAGCGGCTCCGCGTGCGGGGCACGGACGAGACGATCGACGCGAAGGCGGTGATCATCGCGACCGGGGCGCGGCCGCGCACGCTGCCGGGGCTGGAGCCGGACGGCAAGGTCGTGTTCGGCAGCCGCGAGGCGCTCACGCTGCGCGAGCAGCCGGCGCAGGTCGTGATCATCGGCGGCGGGCCGATCGGCGTCGAGTTCGCGACCTTCTGGCGCGCCTACGGCGTCAGCGTGACGGTCCTGGAGATGCTCGACCACCTGCTGCCGCTCGAGGACGAAGAGATCAGCGTGCAGCTCGAACGCGCGTTCAAGAAGCAGGGGATCAAGTTCGTGACCGGCGCCAGGGTCGCGGGCGCGAGCGTGCGCGATGGCCGCGCGACGGTCAGCTTCAGCGCGAAGGGCGGCGAGCAGCAGCTCGATGCGGACCGCGTCCTCGTGGGCATCGGCTTCACGGGGAACGTCGAGACGCTCGGGCTCGACCGCATCGGTGTGCAGGTGGAGCACGGCTGGGTGACGACCGACAACAACCTCATGACGACGGCCGCCGGCGTGTACGCGATCGGCGACGTCACGGGGATCATGAATCTGGCGCACGTCGCCTCGGCACAGGGTGTGAGCGTGGTCGAGCGGCTCGCCGGGCAGACGCCGCCGCTGCTGGACTACCAGCACATGCCGCGCGCGACGTACTGCCAGCCGGAGGTGGGGAGCGCCGGCCTCACCGAGAAGCAGGCGCGAGAGGCGGGATACGAGGTGAAGGTGGGCAAGTTCCCCGTGCGGGCGAACGGCCGCGCGAAGGCGATCAACCAGACCGACGGCCTGATCAAGATCGTCGCGGACGCCGCTACCGGTGAGACGCTCGGCATCCACATGGTGGGGCCGATGGTGACGGAGCTGCTGGCGGAGGCATCGCTCGGCATGACGCTCGAGGCGACCCCGCGCGAGCTCGGCTGGACGGTGGCCGCGCACCCGACGCTCGGCGAGACGGTGAAAGAGGCGGCGCTGGCCGTCGATGGCGCGGCAATTCACTTCTGGACGGAATGACATGCGAGCACACGGCAAGACCGACACACTGACGCGGCACGACGGCGGGGCCGGCCTGACCGACGAGCAACTCGTCGCGCTGCTGCACAGGATGATGGAGATCCGCCGCTTCGAGGAGAAGGCGGCGGAGATGTACGCGCGCGGGAAGATCCACGGCTTCCTGCACCTGTACATCGGCCAGGAGGCGGTGGCGACCGGCGCCGTCTCGGCGCTGCGGCCCGACGACTACATCGTCAGCCACTATCGCGAGCACGGACACGCGCTCGCCCGCGGCCTCGATCCCAACCGCGTGATGGCGGAACTCTTCGGCAAGGAGACGGGCGTGACGGGCGGCCGCGGCGGTTCGATGCACCTTTTCGACGTCAGCAAGTCGTTCCTCGGCGGCTATGCGATCGTCGCCGGCCACATGCCGCTGGCCTGCGGGCTCGGCCTCGCCGAGCAGCACAAGGGGAGCGACCGCATCGCCGTCAACTTCCTCGGCGACGGCGCGGTGAACGAGGGCGAGTTCCACGAGTCGCTCAACCTGGCGGCGGTCTGGAAGCTGCCGGTGCTGTTCATCTGCGAGAACAACTTTTACGGGATGGGCACAGCCGTGCAGCGCGTGTCGGCGCTCGTCGAAGTCTACAAACGCGCCGAGGCGTACGGCATGCGCGCCGAGCAGGTCGACGGGATGGACGTGCTGGCGATGCACGAGGCGACGGCGCGGCTCGCCAGGCAGGTGCGGTCCGGCGAAGGGCCGGCGTTCCTCGAGGCGATCTGCTACCGCTTCCGCGGCCACTCGATGGCCGACCCGGAGTTCTACCGGACCAAGGGCGAGGTCGACCGCTGGCGCACGCTGGACCCGATCGCGCAGTTCAAGCGCCGCCTGCTCGCCGACGGCATCATCAGCGAGGAAGCAGTCGTGGCGATGCAGGCCGAGGTCGACGAGATCGCGGGCAAGGCGGCGGAGTTCGCCGAGCAGAGCCCGGCGCCGCCGCCCGAGAGCCTCACGCGCGACGTGTACGTCGACGCACCGTCGGACAAGGAGGCCGGGCGTGCCTGAGATTACCTACCGCGAGGCGCTGCGCCAGGCCATGCGTTACCAGCTCCGAAGCGACGAGCGCGTGTTCCTCATGGGCGAGGACATCGGCGCGTACGGCGGGTCGTACGCCGTCACGAAGGGCTTCCTGGACGAGTTCGGCGAGCGGCGCGTGCGGGACACGCCGATCGCCGAATCCGTCGTAGTGGGCGCCGGCATCGGCGCGGCGATGGCAGGACTGCGGCCGATGGTCGAGCTGATGACGATCAACTTCAGCCTGCTCGCGATCGATCAGATCGTGAACAACGCCTCGAAGCTGCACTACATGTCGAACGGGCAGATCAGGGTGCCGCTGGTGATCCGCATGGCGGGCGGCGCCGGAAGCCAGCTCGGCGCGCAGCACTCGCACAGTCTCGAGGGCTGGTACGCGCACGTGCCCGGACTGAAGGTCGTCGTGCCGGCGACGCCGTACGACGCGAAGGGCCTGCTCACGTCAGCCTTCGAGGACGAGAACCCGGTGATCTTCATCGAGCACACGGCGCTTTACGCCACGAAGGGCGAGGTGCCCGAGGAGATCTACCGCCTGCCGTTCGGCAAGGCGGAGGTCTTCCGCGAGGGCAAGGACATCACGCTGATCGGCTATTCCGGCAGCGTGCACCAGGCGTCCCGCGCCGCGCAGCAGCTCGCCGCGGAAGGCATCGAGGCGGAGGTGCTGAACCTGCGCACGCTGCGGCCGCTCGACGTCGACGGCATCATCGCGTCAGTCAGGAAGACGAGCCGGGCGATCGTGATCGAGGACGACTGGAAGTTCGGCGGCTTCGGCGGCGAGATCGTGGCGCTGATCCAGGAGCTGGCGTTTGACGACCTCGATGCGCCGGTGCTGCGCTGCTCCGGCGCCGACGTGCCGATGCCATACGCGGGCGCGCTCGAGCAGGCGGCGCTGCCGCAGGAAGCAGGCATCGTCGCCCTCGCGCTCAGCCTCGTCGAGGGGGAGGCCGCATGATCTCCGAAGTCGTGATGCCGCAGATGGGCGCCGACATGACGGAGGGCACCGTCCTGCGCTGGCTCAAGCATGAAGACGACACGGTCGAGCGCGGCGAGGTGATCGCCGAGATCGAGACGGACAAGGCGAACGTCGAGATCGAGGCGTTCGAGGGCGGCACGTTCCGCAGGGCGCTCGCCGAAGAGGGCGACACGGTGCGCGTCGGCGACGTGATTGCGCTGATCGCCGAGCCACAGGACGACGTCTCAGCGTACACCCGCGGCCACGCCGCGGCAGCGATCGCGGCCGCAACGGGCGCTTCGGCGGCCGTCGCAACCGCACCAGCAGCCACGGAGGCGCCGCCGGCCATCCCGCGAGGAGCGCCGGCGGCGGAAGCGCAGGGCGCTGCGCCGGCCAACGGGCGCCTGCGGGCGTCGCCCGTGGCCAAACGCATCGCGCGGGAGCGGGGCATCGACCTGCGGCGGGTGCGCGGCAGCGGTCCCGACGGCCGCATCCTGCGCCACGACGTCGAGCAGTTCGCCGAGCCCGGCGCGGCAGCCGTGACGGCCCGCACGCGGGAAGCGGCCGGCGCCGCGCGGCCGGCGCCGTCGCCCGCGCCCGGCGGCCAGGTCGTGGCGATGAGCCGCATGCGGCAGGCGATCGCGCGCCGCATGTCGCAGAGCAAGCGCGAGGCGCCGCACTACTACCTGCTCGTCGACATCGACATGACCGATGCCGTCGCGCTGCGCCGTCAGATCAACGACGCGCAGACGGACGAGGGGGCGCGCATCAGCATCAACGACCTCATCGTGAAGGCGTGCGCGATGGCGCTCCACGGCCACCCGATGTTCAACGCCACGATCGCCGGCGACGAGGTGACCGCCCACGACGTGCAGAACGTCTGCATCGCCATCGCCATGGAGTCCGGGCTGATCGCGCCGGCCGTACTCGACGCCGGGCACAAGCCGCTCGCCGAGATCGCCCGCGAGACGAAGGACCTCGCCGGGCGCGCGAAGGGGGGCGCGCTGCGGCCGGAGGAGATGAGCGAGGGCACGTTCACCATCACGAACCTGGGCGCCTATGGCATCGAGACGCTGATCGGCATCATCCAGCCGCCGCAGACGGCGATCCTCGGCGTCGGCAGTGTGATGGAGCAGCCGGTCGCGCGCGATGGCGCGGTCGTCACGCGGCAGATCATGAAGGTCGCGCTCTCCGCCGACCATCGCGTCACCGACGGCGCCCAGGGCGCGCAGTTCCTCGGCGAGATCAAGGCGCTGATCGAGCAGCCGATCCGGCTGCTGTTGTAACGGGCGGCGCCAGACCTGCTACATGCTGCCCGCCTGCGTCAGGCCGATGACGTTGCCGTCCGGGTCGGCGAACTGCGCGAGCTTGGGGCCGCCGGGGACGTCCATGGGCGGCATGATCGTCTTGCCGCCGAGGCTCTCGGCTCGCGCCAGCGCGGCGGCGAGGTCGGGCACCTCGACGTAGAAGGTCACCATGGGCGCGCCCTGGGACTTCGCGATGCCCCCGCCGATACCCGCGTCTTCGCCGGTTACGAGGCCGTACTCCATGGGATTGCTCGCGTCGACCGTCCAGCCAAACAGCGACGCGTAGAATCGCTGGAGTTGCTTGCCGTCGCCGCCGAGAACCTCGAAGTGAACCACCTTGTTACCCATCGCGTGACTCCTTTTGGATGCGTGCTGCACCGGACATTGAGGAACGCCGCTCCCGATCGGGCACAAGCCGGCTCAGCCCGGCGGCTCGAAGCCAGGGGCGGACGCGGAACGCCGACGGCGTTAGTGCGTGGCGGCATGCTTCGCGAGCTTCGCCTCGACCTCGCGCAGCCGGCGGCTGAGGATGGGCAGCATCGCGACGGCGATGTGCGGGTTGGTGCGCAGCTCGGCGATGAAGTCCCAGCGCGAGAGCACCAGGCACTTCGTCTCGTCCAGGGCCTTGACGGTGGCGGCGCGCGGCCCGCCATCAAGGAGCGCCATCTCGCCGAAGGCCTCGCCCGGCCCCAGGTCGTTGAGCTTCTGCGCGCGCGAGCCGCTGGCGTGCGTGACCTCGACCTTGCCCTTGGCGATGACGAAGAAGGCCACGGCCTGCTCGCCTTCCTTCACGATCGTCTCGCCCTTCTTGTAGTTGCGCTCCACGACCGCGCGGTCGAGACGCGAGAGATCCTTCCGGGTGAACTGCGAGAACAGCGGCACCGCCGCGAGCGCTTCTTCGTGGCTCATGGGGTCATCCTCCTGCCAGCGCGCCCTCCATGGCGCGGATTGGGCGTATTCTACGTTTGTCACGGCCGGGCCGCAACAGGATCGAGCCAATCCGTCCGATCTCACGCTCCTACGAAGCGCGAAAAGGGCGATAATAGGAGCGGGGCCCGCGGAACCCGCAGCGCTGGCGCGGGGAGGCCCCACGGGATGACGCCTTGGTGCGCGTGAACGAACCCCGACCCCGTGCCGCACCCGAGAAGCTGCATCGGGCGATCTACCGCGACATGCTCGTATCGCGCGAGCTCAGCGACCGCATGTTCGCGCTCAACCGGCAGGGGCGCGCGGCCTTCGCGGTCACCGGCCAGGGACACGAGGCGGCGCAGGTCGGCTCCGCGCACGCTATCCGCCGCCGCACCGACTGGATCCTGCCGTACTACCGCGACGTCGGCGTGATGATCGCGCTGGGGATGTCGCCGCGCGATATCCTGCTCGGCGTCTTCGCAAAGGCGGACGACCCGAACTCCGGCGGGCGCCAGATGCCGTGCCACTGGTCGTGGCCAGAGATGCGTGTCGTGACGCGCTCGAGCGTCATCGCCGCCAATCTGCCGCACGCCGCTGGCATCGCCTACGCGTCGAAGATGCGGGGGCTGAAAGAAGTGACGATCGCCTACTTCGGCGAGGGCGCGACGAGCGAGGGCGACTTCCACGAGGCGTTCAATTTCGCCGCGATCCACATGCTGCCCGTCGTCTTCTTCTGCGAGAACAACGGCTACGCCATCTCCGAGTCGAGCGAGAAGCAGATGTCCGTGCGCAACGTCGCCGACCGCGCGAAGGGGTACGACATCATCGGCTCGACGGTCGACGGCAACGATGTGCTCGCGGTGCACCAGACGACGCGCTGGAGCATCGAGGAGTGCCGCCGCGGCCGTGGCCCCAAGCTGGTCGAGGCCAAGACGTACCGGCTGGTGCCGCATACGTCATCCGACGACGACCGCCGCTACCGCACGCGCGCCGAGCTCGAGGAGTGGATCAAGCGCGACCCGATCGACCGCTTCCGCAAGCGCCTGCTCGAAGAGGGCACGATCACGGAGGACGAGGACGCCGCCCTGAGAGCGCAGATCAAGCGCGAGATCGAAGCAGCGGTGCAGAGTGCGGAGGCCGCGCCGGACCCACCGCCCGAAGACGCGCTGCGGCACGTCTTCGCCGAGGACGCGTGATGGCCGAGAAGACGTACATCGACGCCATCCACGACGCGCTCTGGGAGGAGATGGAGCAGCGCGACACCATGATCGTGCTGGGCGAGGACATCCAGGAGGGCGGCGTCTTCCGCGTGACCGACGGGCTCCTCGCGCGGTTTGGCCCGGAGCGCGTGCTCGACACGCCGCTGGCCGAGTCGAGCATCGTCGGCATGGCGATTGGCATGGCGACGAACGGCTGCGTACCCGTGGCCGAGATGCAGTTCGCGGACTTCGCGTTCCCGGCCTTCAACCAGTTGATCAGCGAGGCCGCGAAGTGGCGCTACCGCTCGAACGGCAACTCTGGCTGTCCGATGGTCGTGCGGATTCCGTACGGCGCGGGGATCCGCGGCGCGCTGTACCACTCGCAGTCGATCGAGGCGCTGCTGGCGCACGTACCCGGGCTCAAGGTCGTCGCGCCGTCGACGCCGGCGGACGCGAAGGCGCTGCTGAAGGCAGCGATCGCCGACCCGGACCCCGTCGTCTACTTCGAGCACAAGAAGGCGTACCGGATGCTCAAGGAGCAGATCGAAGGCGATGCGCCGGTGCGCATCGGCGCGGCCGCGCTGCGGCGCACGGGCGACGACATCACGGTGATCAGCTACGGGCTGATGGCGCACGAGTGCCTGCAGGCGGCGCAGGAGCTGGCCGCGGCGGGCGATGTCGACGCCACAGTGCTCGACCTGCGCACGCTGGCGCCACTCGACCGCGCGGCGATCCTCGACGCGGCGAAGCGCACCGGCAAGGTGCTCATCGTGCACGAGGACACGCTGACGGGCGGCATCGGCGGGGAGATCGCGGCGTTGATCGCCGAGCACGCCTTCGATGCGCTCGACGCGCCCATCCGGCGCCTGGCATCGCCCGACGTGCCGGCCATGCCGTTCAACGCCGGCATGGAGGACTACTGCCTGCCGTCGCGCGAGAAGATCACGCAGGCCATGCGCGACCTCGCGGCCTACTAGGAGCGGACGATGCCACGACTGACGATGCCGAACGTGGGCGAGGGGGTGACCGAGGGCACGGTCACACGCTGGATCAAGCGCCAGGGCGACGACGTGGCGCTCGACGAGCCGGTCGTCGAGGTCGAGACGGACAAGGCCGTCGTCGAGATCCCGTCTCCGTACGCGGGACGCCTCGCGAAGATCCTCGTCGACGAGGGCGCGGTCGTGCCGATCGGGACACCACTCGCCGAGTTCGAAGCGGTCGGTGGGCCTCCCCCTCCTGCCCCCTCTCAGACGGGCGGAGAGGGGAAGGCGCCCAAGCGGGGTGCCGCGGTGGCAGCCGGGAGGGATAGCACAACGCCGGCCGCCGGACAGAGCGCCGCGGATGCGGCGGACGGCGCGCGAGACCAGGGCGCGGCGGGTGCGGCTACACAAACGAGCGCGCCAGGGCCCGACGACAGCGGCAGCGGGTATCGCCGGACGCGGCAGTACTCGCCGGTGGTGTTGCGGCTGGCATCGGAGCACGGCATCGACCTGGCGCTGGTGCAGGGCACCGGCATCGACGGGCGCGTGACCCGGCAGGACGTAACGGCGTACGCCGCGAACCCGGTGATGCACACGGTGCCGCCGGACGCCGGCGCCGGCGTCGTGGGCGTCTCGCAGCCGGCGGCGGCGCAAGGCGCACCCGAGACGCCGCGCCGGCAGGCGGAGCCGGAAGCGGAAGCAGGCACAGGCGACGAGCGGGTGCCGCTGACGCCGACGCGGCGCACGATCGCAGCGCGCATGCTTCAGTCGCAGCAGACGGTGCCTCCGGCCTGGATGATGGTCGAGGCGGACGTCACCGCACTGGTGGCGCTGCGGGTACGGCTGAAGGCCGACTTCGAGCGCTCGGAGGGCGTCGCGCTGACCTACACGCCGTTCTTCGTGCAGGCGATCGCCGGCGCGCTGAAGCAGCACCCGCTGATCAACAGCAGCTTCGGCGACGGCGAGATCGTCGTGCACCATCGGTACGACATCGGCATTGCGGTGGCGGTGGATTCGGGCCTCGTCGTGCCGGTCATCCGCGCTGCCGACCGCAAGTCGATCGCCGGCCTCGCGCACGAGCTGCACGAGCTGGGCGCGAAGGCGCGGGCACGCAAGCTGACCGTCGAAGACATGCGCGGCCCGACGTTCACCATCGACAACACGGGCTCCTTCGGCTCAATCGTGTCGCAGCCCATCGTCCCGCCGGGGCAGGCGGCGATCATCACCACGGAGGCCGTCCGGCGCGAACTGCGCGTGGCGGCGGACGGGTCATTCGCGGTGCGCGCGGTGATGAACCTCTGCAT
>JADEYI010002163.1_pt1 | contig 10822 bp, 13 predicted proteins | sample 8542331 | NCBI WGS metagenome assembly JADEYI01 (sample SAMN16510988, study PRJNA670497) | mine drainage metagenome | isolation source: biofilm near Copperflume 1 | place: Germany: Marsberg coppermine Kilianstollen | collected 2018-02 | reverse complement strand
ACAACAACAACAACAACAACAACAACAACAACAACAACAACAACAACAACAATAATAATAATAATAATAATAATGCTAGCACATGTGCGCTTTTCAGGTTCAGCTGGGCAATTTACTTAGTTTGGAAAGCATGAGCGCTGTCTACACAATTTAAAGTGGAAGCTGCATGCATCTTGCGCAAGAATCTATGCGGGTGCAATATTTGGTTCCAGAGTTGCCGCCATCCAGCTAGCTTAGCTTGGCTGTGTGTGAATTATGTCCCTTAGGAAATGTGGTAACACAGTGCGCTGAGCAGCATTTGCATCTTACTGCAGTTTTTCTCTGAACCCATGGCCAGCGCACTGCTGGCATCATGAAACTGGGTCTTACAGTATAAGGGGCGATGCTCCTAACACTTTTACTCCCAAATTTCTGACATCGTAAATGCTTTGCAAGTCCGAGAAGGTCCAAGGTTGCGACCACGTGAATTAGCAAGGCACGAGGCGACACGTGCGGCACGAAAGTACGATTCTGCAGGACAATTTTCGCGTGCCTCTGTCTCTCAACTACATAGCAGAAATTCAGACTGCACAATGAAGACATTTGAGCTTGACTCAGGGCCTCAAGCCGCGGGGAATGACCTCCCTGTCCTACAAGTCGGACCTCCGAGGACGGTTACAGCAGGCACGGACAATCTCAAAAAAGCAGTGGTCCTCAAAAGGATTCAAATAAAGTATAAAATTTGCTTTCTGCATGTCACCGGTGGTCATTCCGTGTAACGTGGCTCACCAGCACTCACGGTGCCCACGCGATGGCAGCGTGGTTCGGTCGTCTGGCTCAGGATGGGTTGTATTCAAGAGGCAGTGACCAACCACTTCTGTGGGATATTCACTTCCCAAAGCCCACCGATCCAAAGGCCCACGTTCTTGCATCAGGTGCTCTCGTCACGTCGAGCTCAGTCGCAGCTCTTTCCAAAAAGCCTCAGCGTTGCTTACATCCCCAACGACTCCCGAAATGCTGCTGATGTCTGCAACGTGCAGATGGTACGTACGCCAACTCGCAGATCCCAGAAGTGCAAAGATTGGCTGAAGACATGTGGGATGACCCATTCGATCCCTCACGCGCTCCAGGCAAGCCACTGCTCATGTCTCCTTTCATTTCTCGCCAACACATTAATGCAGTGTGCACGCCCTTGTTGCTGATTCGGGATGCTGCATGTGTAAAAAATAACAAACTCATGTGGTGCAGCCGCCCGATCTGGTAAAGCTGAGAAGGTCGTCCATGCTGTGAAAGCAGCCCTCACAGAGGGACACCAGGTCATGCTCCCTCACACCCACAAAACATGTTTTGATCGCCGTTTCTTCCTCACTGTTGGCAGAATTTCAGCGCACTGTTGTGTCTACTGGTATGCTTGAGCCTGCAGAGATATAATTACCTGTATCTGCCACGGCTGCAGTGGTGGGATGCAACACTGTGTGTGGCATGCACAAGCATTGGGCAGATCATCCTGAGCTACCCCTACCAGATGGCTTCCACTGGCATCATCGCTGGTGGGTGAACTGTCTAAATATATGTGTCTGTCCCAAAACTGGCCAAGATCTGTCATGGCAGCAGTGGTGCTCATCTGAAGGAGATGGGTGATTGTTAGACATGTTTTTACATCTTTTATAGTTTGGACACTACCAGACACCTTCAACAAAAGCATATATTCTCAGGGTGTGATAGAATATGTAAGAGGAGATTTGCGCTACAGGTGTGACTTTGAAGGTGGGCACAGACATCATAGCCATCTACACGCTGTGGCTGCTAGTCATCCTCTTCCAGCATCGCAAGCAGAGAATGGTGAGCGCTCTTTTCTTGCCATGCACATGCTAGTCCACCACATCATTTCTGTTGATCAAACCTGCTCTTTCTGTCTTGTCTATGCAAATTTGGTTGCCGAGCCAAAAGGCTCATTGTCCCATATTTCTGGCACAGGTGAAGGAAGATCGCTGGTACGACTCACACGATTCAAATGGGTACAGACGGCGTCACACGACCACACAGGTGAAGGTCCCAACTCAAAAAAGTTGAGAACAAATGCACATTGCAGAATCCTCCAGACTGTAAAGATGCTGCATTTTCTGTGCGTGGTGGGGAATGGAGCCATGTGCAACAGCTGAGGTGTGCTTTTGCATGGGCAGATGCATGACATCATAGGTGAGCTCAGCTTGTTGAGAATGCGGTGACGTACTTCCATCATAGACCCTTGCATGTGCTGTCAGACTGGAGACAAGAGAGAACCTAGTCGCCTTTTTACCAGTGTGATCACTCATGAGATGTTTGTGCTCAAGCACGCGTATTTCCCGAGCTAGTGTAATATTAAACGAAAAGATGAAGTGACCAATCTTGCGTTTTTAACAGAATTTGCAGGAGGGCCTGTGCTGGGCTTCATAACAAAGGTAAAGTTCATGCAATTTTAAGCTTTCCTTGAGGAGGCTATTAATCGCTTACAAGAACGTGCCCTTGAGCCATCAAGCAGAAGGCAGTAATCTTTTCCATGCATATGCAGATCTTTATCGTAATATCTGTGCTAGGCACTGGCATTGTCCAGATTGTGGCGTCATCCAGCAGCCAGTACGCGGTCAACAAAGAGTTCAGCAAGAGGTGGGTTATAACACTTCCTTTGGGTTTCTAGACTCGTACCGTACAGGGATGGCTCCATGTGGCAGGCTTTCCTGCTGGGAAAGCTTGGCTTTCCATGGAACGAGGTGACTGGCTTGCAGCCCTGCATTGCAACTGTCTATCACAGGACAGTGGATTGACATGCACATCCGATGACAAGCAAGCTGAAATCTGAACAATATTCATCTCATCTTGCATGCAGGACGTGGAGCTTCATCTTTGGGCCGATTATCAGCATGTTTGCCTTCTTACCCACGGCGCGCAGCAACCGCCTGCTCAACGTTGTTGGCCTGGCGGGCACCAATTACAGCTGCCTCTACTTCTTCGTCAATGCATGCAGCAAGGGCATCGACCACAGCAAGATCCTCCTGTGTGCTCTTGACCTTCCAATCTTCTGATTGTCCTTTAGTACACGCCTTTTCTGTCAAAGGGCAAGGTCCTACGTCCTGCAGACAAGCTGCAGTTATGAGGCTGCCACAATTCAACCCCTTGCTGGACTAGCCAGATCTAGGCAAGACCCTATCAACCGTGGGCACGGTGCTCAGTATTTATACCGCACCCAGCCAGCCGTGGCCATCTTTGGATGCAATGAAATCAGCCAGAAGTGGAAGCATCCAGCAAAAGATTGGAGTAAATCTAGAAGGGGGCTTTACTGGCTGAAATGTAGGGTGTGTGCATGCATGCAGGAGCCCACCTAGTGTCCAGCGCTTCTTCACAGGTGAGCTAATCATCAAACGCTTAGTCACCAATCCTTTATGAACTGTGCCTGACCCTGAGCTGTTCTTGAATTGGGCAATCCAGGCAAGCAAAACTCAACTGTTTTCATGACAGAGAGATTTAACTGGTTGCAATCACAGGGGCGGCTGTGATGGCGAGCGGGTCTGGCAGCTTTGCAGCGGTAATGGAGATCACAGACAGCATGAGGCAGAGCCGCAAGATGGATCACGCATTCGTGCTGGCCATCATCTGGATTATGCTCCTGGTCATTCCTCACACCACAGCCGTCGTGCTGGCTTACCCCCACCAAGCCCTCAAACAAGGTGGGCAGCACTGCCAAACACTGCACCTGTCAGTGCGCAATCTGCTTTACGGTCCGCTCATCACCCTCTCTTGCTGCCATGTCGACCTGCAAAGTCCCAGCAGACAATCTGCAGGTTGGTCCTACTTAGGGTCCAGAGCAACACTCCTCTTGTTCTCTAACATGTATTTTTTCCCCAGGAACTATTAGAGTTGAGGCATGGGTGCGCATGGCGCGTCTGTTGAGTCTGTGACAAGCTTGAGAGTGTATGGTTCAGGGAATATCTACTCCATTCTGCCGCCCAGCGGCTGGCGGACCGCATCTGTTTACATCATGCTCATCCACAACATCGCAGCCTTCACTTTGCACGTCCAGGTCTGCAACTGCTTCAAACACACCAGAAGACACCGGAACCATTCTGGACCTGATTCTGCCACAAGCCAGACTTCCTTTGCCTGTTGCACACACTTGTTGCTGCACTTGTTTGAAGAGCAGTGGGTGGATAAGAAATCCCTCAAGTGTGCCTCTGCGCTGCATGCAGCCGCTGATGTTTCTGTGGGAGCGCTTTGTTCGAACACAAGGCCTGCCCTACTATTTTCGCCTGCCCTCTCGGCTCCCAGTCGGTATGATGTGTCTTCTCTGTGCATGCATGCCACGTGGCTTTTGTTTTTGCCCTGTTTGCGTGCAGTGTTGCTCTGATAATTTCTAAGCGTCAGGCAGGTTGGCCCAAATGAAGATTGACATCGAAGGCTGACATCTTGATGTGCATTGTGCAGTGGGACTGATTTTCTTTCTTGCTCTTGCAATTCCCTTCTGTGAGGCCCCTTCCATACTTTGAACACCCTTCGCGCAGGAAAATGGGTTCCTTGAAGGCCAGCAGACAACGCCTTTGTTTATCAATAAGAAATTGTTTCTAATTCAAGTTGGCTTGCAGATGGGGTGCTCAATTCGCTCGCCAGTGCTCTGACTGATCCCTCGCTCGCCTTTTTCCTCCCGTGCCTCGCCTTCACCATGTTCTATTGGAAGAAGGAGCGCCGCGAGCAGTGCCCCAAGTTCATTCCTGGGTGTGCGCATAGCTCGAGCTCCCTGCCATTCTGAAGCATTCCCCATGATGGACCTGAATGGGTAGAGTGCAATGACAGCAGTGCATGTGCATGCTGGGGTCAGGAACTTGCTGCTGAAATGCAGCCAGTAACGTTCTGATGCCCAATTATTGTCTGCAGCTTCCTGGCGCAGAGGGACTGGATGCCAATGTTCGTGATCAACTTTGCGATCATGGTGGTCTTTGCAGGTATGCTGCCCTAATTAGCTCATGACCTGCCCTTGCCACATCGACAGGAACAGGCATCAAGAAGAGACAGTCATTCAGACAGAAATGATGCTCACTTTTCTGCCAGCGAGAATTCGCAAACAATAGGGTTCCACCCGCAGCAAGGATGCTTGTATTAGACAAGTAGGTTCTAATTGATGTCTGTGTGGCAGGACTCGGCAGCCTAGAGTTTGCGTATGCAGTCAAGACACTCGCTGAGGAAATAAACACCTTCCACTGGTGCGTGCTGCATGCCTTGCTTTGCATAATGTGGAAGTTCATCACAGCAAGAGAGCGGAATTTCTCTGAGTCATGTTGGCTGCATGTGTAGCATCGGCAGTATCTGGCTGCTAGAGCGTTCTCACAGCCGGAATGATCGCTTGGTGCAGGTTTGCCAAGTGCTACCAGTGCGCGGGCTCAACTTGAGCGGCAGAGACAAATGTGCCAGTGCCCTTTCCTTGCTTTGAACATCAAGGAATTCAATAAAGGAATAGTGAAACTGGTGCGCGAGAGTGCAGGCTATGGGCTGATCTCTAGGAGTGTCAAGTGCACATATTTTCGAGAGAAGCCTCCTTGTATGAGAAACCAGCACGATTCTCACCGCACGATGTGCAGATGCATTGAGCATGCACATTCGCACGCTGTTGACAACTGCCATGTTATTTTAGGACATTGTGCAGGATGCAGCTTATAGGCTACCAGTCTCCAATTTGGAGCGGCTATAGAGACTGAAGGAACTTGGGGTCCAAATTGGACCGTCCAATGCGTACTATGTATTTGTAGTAGGCAGACGGCATATCGTGCTTTGTCAGGTGGATGCACCAATCGAGTGGATGTGATCCTGTGGGCTGGCTCAAGAGCAATGCTCCTCTGGCACAGTGAGGTGTAAAGAATAACCCTCCAAGCATGCATCACTGCACTACATGTAGCTGCATGACGGCATAACAGCCCGACCAGAGAATGTCACTGTCCTACTGGCAAGTGCACTAGTCACTCAGGATCAATCTAGGTGAACCAATGCTTAGGCTTCGCAGGTTTCACAGGGCCTGTGCCACGACCACAACGAGCCAGATCAGGATCAGGGTTCAACACGTGCCGGCACCTGTTCATCTTCCCCAAGATGCTTCTTGCAATTGCAGCCGCTCAATCGACTGGAATCGCGCTCCTTGCTTTCTCTCTCCGATCCAGCACCTCCGACTTCCTGTATTTCCAACAAGCTAAGGCCACTCGTCGCAGACTCACTGGAAGGATGCTGGCTCGCTGTGCCGTCGCCTGTCGCTGCTGAGAATGCCTGCTTGTCGCTCCTTCAAGGTCATCCTAGACAGTAGCTTAGATGACGACAAACGGCATGCGTCCCGGAGGCACTGGCTGACCCGTGATCCACCGTGACATTGGCGGCAGCTGTGGACGTTCAGCCGGCACGGGTCTTGAAAGAATGAATTTCTGCGGACCGGTGAAACCAAAGCTGGACACCACGAAGAAGGCCATATATAGCTCAGGAGATGCACTGAAGCTTTACGAAGAGAACTGGTGGGTCCTCCTCACGCAAAACCAAGAGGGGTCGCTTCCCAGGTGGCACGTGCGAGTCAAAGGGTGCATCTTGCCGGTTTTTACGTCGTTTTCAGGGTTACAGGGCCTCTCAACCGTCCAATGTCTCAGTTACTTTGCTTCAGTATGTATTAAGGTCTTTTAAGCACGCCAGGATCAGGGTTCATGGTCGTGTGGCTGATAACGTGACGGTGTGCGGACGCCTTTCCTTGCAGGACGCTTAGTCTTCCCGGGACTCCCAGCCCCGTAGCTCACTCTCATCGGGCCTTCAGCGACCTCAGCTCGACGCTTTCACCCGAGACACCCCTCAGTGATGGGTCGAGCATTGACTTCCACATCAGCCCTATCGGCGCGTTCTTTGATCCCTACCGTCCTGACTGAGGCCCCCATTGCAACCTAATATACTGTATTTTCGATCTCGTTTAAGCCTTTTGCCGCCTGCAGGAGAACATTGAAGTGGGTGACAATACTGGTTTGTGTTTCGCAGGACTCTATGTCACAGATCCTCCACTGCGCAAGGTCAACAAGATCACACAGGTGGCGACATCAAGGAATCCCGTCCCTGCATTCGGCGCTTCAGACACCTTTAGTGATATCCTACCTGGGTCAAGCGTTACCAAGCCAGTCCTCATCCCCAACAAGCGTGGGGAATTGGGCAACCATGCTCTGCCAGACCACCTGTGAGTGCTTCTCACCAGGCACAACGCACATACTTATTTTTCTGTAACCGAGTCAAAAGCTCCTTTGAGTTGTTCCCAATGCTTGAAAATGACCTGAGATCATGGTGACTCATGCGCAGGATCGCTGATCTGCATAACAGCGGTATTGGTGGGGCCTACATCAAGGCAGAGGAAGCAGTGACAGCGCCATTCACCAATGAGCAGCTGGGATCATGGACTGAACGCCAGGTGACTGCTGCTCGCTGACAATACTCAAGTACTGCTCATCAATTGTACCCTGATTACACAGTCAATGTGTTGATCATGCATGCAAGCATTCCAAGGACCTGTAAAGTCCTGATCAAAGTGTCGTTGGCCAGCCCTTGAGTACTGCCGATCACATGTGCAGATCAAGTACAGCGTCAAGACAAGCGCGCCAGCTGCGGAGGCCCCTGAGAGCGCTGCCCCTGTCTATGGCTTCATGCCGGCAGATGTGGCAGCCCAGGCAGCCGTGCCCTCCCCTACACCAGCCTTCTGGCCAGAGGTAGTCGCTGCACCTGTCAGCCCTTGTTTTGATTTCAACTGCACAGGATTCCAAGTGTCATATAGGGCCGTTCTACTCTTGCACGGCAATGGTCACAGTTCATCTGAAACCCAGCAATTTAGGCCAAACATGCAGCCTGTGATGCACAATCAACCTGCAAGCCGGTGTCCCAATGCAGATCTGAACTGGCATAAAATTCTGGTTGTGTCTGCAGCAGGGATCGGGGCACAGTAAGGGCCCGCACAGGGCAGCCATGGCGGAAGCTGCGCGCGCAGCTGCCGTGAAGCCGACGCAGCGCGTGCTGTTCCGGGCCGCGTCCCGTGTGGAAGCGCCCGCGCGGCCGGGGGCGGCCAAGCCACTGCCGCCGCTGGTTGGCCGACGCCGAGTGCCCGCGCAGCCGCCCAAGCCGGACACCCCAGAGCTCAACGTGGAGGTGGGGCCGCCAATTAGCTTCGTATGTTATCTTATTTTTCTCTGCCCTGAAGAACCGAAATGAGAGGCTAAGAGAAAAAGAGAAGGCGATTCAGAGAAAAGCAGATGATTCTGTGGGGTTGTCATGTGTGTACACGGCAGCGAGACCCTTATGTTGCCCCTTGCACTGCAACAATTGAAGCTGCGCTTGCAGACTTTCGCCCTCTTCTTTTACTACGCTAGTTAGGGATCAAGCTCTGGTAGCCTTCCTGCTGGTGTCAGCGCCAACTGAGGATATTTTAATTTAACTCGCAGGAGAAGATTTGGCGGCTGCAGTCAAAGCGAGCATGGATACGGGAGCAGCTGCGTGCGCTGCGCGGATTCCCCAAGGACTCCGCCTACGATGAGCCCTGGAGCGACGCCTTTGGTGCGCGCACCCACCGCTCTCCTCTGCTCCATCAAAGCACCTGCCTCTGATTTTTTAAGCGCAGAATAAAGGATGGCGACTGGCCACAGCCCATGTCCACAGCCATGCATGTATTGAGAATCAGGTCATGTCTCAGGAAGATGAGCGAGCTGAGACTGATTGTCTGCCAACTTAGAAGACTTGAAACTTGTTTGCTGGGCGGTGAAGGACACCGTTTGCTGTCGTATGAAGCCAATGGCACCATGATCTCTGCAAGTGATAAGCCTGAAAGCAGCACGGCCAGATTGTCTTGTATTGACAAAGGTGCATTTGGCTGCGCAGACATGGTGCAGGCCATGGGGGACGGCCTGAATCTCCAGACGGCGCTGCCGGGCGACACGTCAGACACCGACGAGGACGGCTTCAGCAGCGACTCAGACCTCCATGAGCAGCTGCTCTTCGATGAGGAGCCTGCCAAGCCTCAAGCGCCCCACAAGACCGTGTCCAAGGCCGGATCCACCCTTGGATCAGCAACACCCGGCACGCTGTGAGCTCCCTTCCCGGCTCATGCAGAGCGAGTTTTCGAGCAGGTCAATGCAGAGAGTTGGGGCTGCTTTCCATTGTGAAGTTTTCAGCTGGCCTGACAGTCTTTCACAGACCACAGGTGATACAGTGATCCTTGCTGTGCATGATGCAAAAGGAAATTCTATGCATCAAGTATTGAGAACATCTTGGCATGCATTTGTAGATCGACAGGAACACCGTCGACTGCGAACCCGCCTCCTGCCAGCGCTGCTGCAGACGCAGCCAAAGCCGGCTCCACAACTCCGGCACTTTCAAGCGCCTTCAAGGGACCAAGCCTGTCCGCCAACGGCAACCAGCCCACTACTATAGTCGGCTGTGCACAGGTGCCATCTCATACCCACAGCATTCCCTTTCAGTACCCACAGACCTCCAGATCATGCTGTCCTGGGCAGCTGCACCTTGACTTCCTTACAGCAGATCGTGGCTTCCATATCTTCTTGATTTGACACCCACATGGGCATACTTTCTCCTGTGCATAATGAGAGGCCAAGGGGTGCTCATTAATATCTTTGGCATTGTCATTGCAGCTGTCATTCCAAGGCAGCCCTGCTCTTCCCGTTGCAGAGGATCGGAGCCTTCCATCCAGCCCCATGTCTTGTGCATAAGATGAGGCATGACCTTGACTCTGTATTCGTGACTGTTCTTTGCAGGAGCTGATGCGTCACCAGCGCAGCATCGAGATTGACGCTGACCGTGCATGGCAGGCCAAGTTTGCCATGCACAAGCCGGCCTCGCCAGCGGCGGCCGACAAGTCACCGGCAACTGCCGAGCGGCGGCTGATGCGCGAAGACAGCGCCTATGAGGGGCTGCACAAGGGCGGCCCCCGTACCTCCACCAAGACCGCAGCGCCTCAGGTACACCAATTCTCTGACCCTTCCTGCTACGGTAGTCAACAAATTGGTGGCAACTTCGATATATACTACAATAGAGTGGTGTCTGACACCTTTGTATGTGCTTGAACTGAAAAGGTGCGCCATTGGTGTTCGAGGGGAGTGAGGATGCTGTGATCTGGAATTGGAAGCTGATGGCTTTCTGGGATTTTGGTGTCAGGGTGCTGACAAGAAGGGCGGCGCACAGCAGTGGGTGGGAGAGATGCTGCCGGCCGCTGAGTTTGACACAGATGGAGTGCTCACACAGGCGATGATCCGTGTCACAGATGAGCGGTGCGCCAATGCATGCACCTGGTCCTGTAATGACTTGAATGTTCACTATGTGCACAATCCTGAACTTCTCCACTTCCCATTGTCTGTGCTGTTGTGTGCTTCTGTGACTCTGTGGGCCCTGCTCTATCCTGTGTGGCAAGCCCCAGGCATCATCTTGAGGCTGTGACAGGATTGTGGCACAAGCTTTTCACAACCTGTCAAATGCTTGTGACAGCAAGAAATGTGCGGAAACTGAACTGATTCGTTACAAAGTGCAGGTCGGGTGCTTCGCGCATCATCCTGCGCGGCAAGAATGGGCAGAATGCCGAGCAGATCGTCAAAGCAGTCAAGGAGCAAGCAGCTCTGGTGAGCATCTGCAGCTCCCGTCCATTGCACCTTACAGATCAGGAGAAAAATGCATTCCTGCGCTAGCAACTCTTGAATTCAATGCGCCATGGTACCCAACAGCTGCCGATCATGTATTGCAGCTGGGCATAATGATGGTGCCCACGGTTGATTGGGTCTTGCTTGGATCTGGCGAGTCCAACAAGGGGTAG
>JADEYI010002162.1_pt1 | contig 10837 bp, 6 predicted proteins | sample 8542331 | NCBI WGS metagenome assembly JADEYI01 (sample SAMN16510988, study PRJNA670497) | mine drainage metagenome | isolation source: biofilm near Copperflume 1 | place: Germany: Marsberg coppermine Kilianstollen | collected 2018-02 | reverse complement strand
GGTGAGCATAAAAACCACCTTGATCAAAGACGACCAGGGACGACGGCTGGTGGTGGATTTGGTCAGCGCCGACCCCAGCAAACTCGACCTGACCCCCGCCCTCAACCGGCCCAAATCCGCCCCTCCCAAAACCCAGGCTCCGCCTAAAATTGTAGTCCTAGACCCTGGTCACGGCGGGATAGATTCGGGTGCGGTGGGATTTGTGGTCGAGAAAGAAGCCACCCTGGACGTGGCCCTGCGGGTGCGGCAAATTTTGCAGGGTGAGGGCATCCAGGTGGTGATGACCCGCTCCGCCGACACCCAACTCTCTACCGACAAGCGCACCGACTTGGGGATGCGGGCCAACATGGCTAACTCCAAGCGCAGCCTGTTCGTGGCTATCCATGTCAACTCCTCGCCCAGCGGCGCGGCCCAGGGCATCGAGACCTATTACTTTGGCGACACCATTGATCCCAGCCTGCGGGCGCAGGTGATTCAGGAAAACGGTGGGGGAGCCCTGGGTCAACAGCTCACCCGCGAGGCCCAGAGCGTAGCCAACCAGATCAACAGCGACCTCATTGGCAAGGTCAACCTGCTCTATTCCCGCCGCCTGGCGGCATCTATCCAAAACTCCCTGGTAGACTCCACTGGAGCCATCAACCGGGGCATCCATTCGGCCCCCTTTTACGTTATTCGCAAGGCCCGTATCCCGGCTATCTTGATAGAGGTTGGCTTTACCAGCAATCCCTCCGAGGGCAAAAAACTCGAGACTTCCAACTACCGCGAGAACATTGCCCAAGCCATCGCCGCAGGCATACTGCGCTTCTTGAACAACGGAGCCAGCGCCAGCCGGTAGCGGGTTTGTGGTCTAGAGCGGTTTTCAGAAAAAATAGGGCCGTCCACCCGCTTAGAAAGAGTGTTCCAAGCTCATTTTTTGCGGCTATGAGTGGTGGCAAAAATAGCGAAAGCCGCGATAGGTTTAGAGTGCGTCATCCTGAAAAATTACCGTCTTGAGATATAGCGACTCCGGCACGTGCAGGCTCCAGGGGTGGTCGGCAGGATTGTAGGTAATGGCGTGAACCCGCAGCCTGCGTCCCTCGTCGGCAGCCGCCCGGCGGGTCACCTCGAGCAGTTCGTCCACGCCGATATAGTACGAGCAGCTCGAGAGCCATAGCCAGCCATCCTTGGCCAGCAGCCGCAAGGCCTGGCCCAGCAAATCTACCAGATGCCGCTTGATTCTGGGCAGCTCGTCGGGCTTTTTGACCAGGGCTGGAGGATCCAGCAAAACCTGTTGGAAGGGCTGGGTTTTGCCTACCAGACCCTCGAGCACCCCCAGCGCCTCGCCTTGGCGTATGTCCACCCGCAGCTTTTGCCGGGCTGCGGTCTGATCGAGCACCCCCAGCGCGTCCAGGTCTTTGTCTATTGCCAGGGCATAGGCCCCTTTGCGGGCCGCCCGCAGGGCAAAGCCTCCCACGTAGCTGTACACATCCAGCACCCGGTCTCCTGGCCTCGTGAGGTTCTCGAGCAGCCTGCGGTTCTCGCGCTGGTCGAGATAGAATCCGGTTTTCTGGGCCAGCGCCAAGGGGATGGCGAAGACCAGGCCATCCTCCACCACCTCGAGGGTTGCCGGAACCTCCCCATCAATCACCCCAAGCCGTTCCGGCAAACCTTCTTGCCGCCGAGCGTCCATGTCTGAGCGTTCGTAAATGCCCCCTGGCCGCAAGGTTTCGATAAGCGCAGGCAGCCAAATTTCACGCAGCGCTTCCATGGCCCGGTTACGTACCTGCACCACCAGCACCACCCCAAAACGGTCTACCACCAGCCCCGGTAGCCCGTCGGCCTCGGCGTGAACCAGGCGGTAAAACTCTCCCAGCCCCTGGCGCTTTTCCTGGGCTCTGGCGAAACGGCGCAGGAAAAACTTTTTGTCCAGTGGGCCATCCTCGAAGCGGTAAACCCGCACCGCCACCCGGCTTCTGGGGTCGTAGTAGCCCACCCCCAGCAGTTGGCCCTCGGCGGAGCACACCTGGGTAATTCCCGCTGCCTCCGGGGCACTTTGGAGTTCGTCGGCAAAAAGCCCCGGATAGAAGTTGCGTATTTTTTTGTCCTTGCCTACTTTAGCCACAGCGCGTTGCATCTTGCCAGCATATAGCGGGAAGCCAAAGGCCGAAGGCTAGAGCGGTTTTCGCAAAGAACCTTGGGATAGCCTGAGCCTATTTACTGTACTCATCGGATATTTTGCCGCCGCCATGGGCGGCAAAATATCCGAGAACCGTGATAAAAACCGAAAGCAAAATACAAAGGGTCAAAAAGCTACACCAGCATGGCATAATTGCTCTATTAAGAAACACCGTCCAGGACGCGGTTTGTGCTTTTAGGTTGTTGACCTTAAGCCTTCAGTTTTCGGCGTTTAACGTTCGGCTCTATGCACCTGGGCTAGCCTCAGCCAGCGCAGCCTCGAGCAGGGCTTTCTCTAGCGCTACGACCTGCTTAAAGCGCAGGTACACCAGCCGCACCTGGGGTTGTATGCCCCAAGCCTGGCGGATGGCCTCGAGGTAGACCCCGAGCTGAAAGTGGTAGCGTTCGGGCTTGAGCTCCTGGTCGGTTTTGTAGTCTTCTAGATACCATTGGTCGCCCACACGGTAGAGCCGATCCATCACCCCTTGCCATACCGTGCTGCCCAGCGGCAGGGCCACCGCGAACTCGGGGTAGTCCTGGTCGCGCGGCCACAACAGCTCCCGGCCCAGCAGGCTTTGGTAGTGGCTGAGAAGTTCTTGCACCTCGGCCATGATGCTTTCACGCTCGTCGGGGCCGAAGGGAAACATCACCTCCTGGGCTTCCAGGTTGGCGAGTTGCTGGGGGTCTTCTCCGCTCCAGTTCTGCCCGATGGCATAGTGAACCAGGGTTCCGATGGCCCTGGCCCTGCCGGGAATCTCCTCGCCTTCTTCGGGGTCGGGCAGCGGCAGCGGTTCAGATTCCTGGCGCTTCAGGGCTGACGGTGAAAACAAGGGTGGAAAGGGCTCGGCCTCAAACTGCCGGTGAATCCACTCGGAGGTTTCGGCAGCTTCTGGTAGGGGCTTCGCTACCCACGGCTCGAGCGGTTTGTAGGGCCAGGTCTTGTGCAGATAGTCGGGCCGGTCAAAGGGTTGCCCTTGTGGCCCTAGCCCTACCGCATCTAACACCGCAGCCCAGCCATCGGTCTTGTCTTCGTGCACGCTGCCACTGAGCAGCAGGGTGTCCCTGGCCCTGGAGAGCGCCACGTAGAGCAGGCGGTAGATCTCTTCGTTCTCCAGGGCCTTGACCTGGGCCTTGAACGATTCGTACTCGGGGGTCTCGGGCAGGGCCACTTTAAAACCGCACAGATAGAGCGGCTGCTGGGTGTGTACGCTCTTGCGCCCGAGGTCAAATACCGCAACCAGCGGCCACTCCAGCCCCTTGGCCCGGTGGATGGTCAAGATTTGCACGCCTTCGCCCGACTGGGGCACGTCGCCGGCATCGGCCTGGCGCGAAAGCAGCTCGAGGCGCTCGAGCAAGGTCTCGAGGCTTTGCTGCGGAGCCCTGGCAGCGAAGTAAAACAGCAACGCGTCCACGTTCTCACGGGCTCGGGGCTCGAGAAAATCCTGGTAGCGCTGGCCCGCAATCAGGGGTTCGCGCACCACAAACTTGAGCAACTCCAGCGGGGCCCGTAGGCGCAGTTGTTGCTGAATCTGCTGTAAGCGCGAGTGCACCTGGGGAAACTCCACAGCCAGCGAGCGAGCCGGGTTTTCGGCCCCTAGAATGCGGTCTATGGCGGCGGGCTCGAGGCCCCCAAAGGGGCCACGCAACCACACTGCCAGCGAGAGCCCTGCCGGGTCGAGGGCCGCTCTTAGCGCGTGATAGAGGTCGCGTACCTCCTGACGCTCGTAGTAGCCGCGCCCCTGCAACAGCACGTAAGGCACTCCCGCTTGCTCAAAGGCCCTCTCAAGAAAGGGCACGCTGGCATACGAGCGCACCAGTACCGCCATCTGAGAATAATCGGTCTGAGCACTCAAGGCCCGTAGCCGCTGGGCCAACACCCAGGCTTCCTGCTCACGCAGCGCATCCAGCCCCACTTCTCCTTGCACCCAGTGCAGCTCGAGCCGCCCCCGCTCACTGCGAACTCCCTGCACCTCGGGAGCTTCGCCGGGGCCAAAGCCCAACCCACCTTTAGCCAAAGCCTTGGTGAGCCGGTTCAAAAAGCGCACCAAGGTGGTGCTGTGCCGATACGAATGCACCAGCGATTCCTGCTTGAGCCCTTCCCGCAAGGCTTTGCGAAACACCGCCACATCGGCATTGCGAAAGGCATAGATGGATTGCTTGGGGTCGCCCACCACTTCGATTTCCAATCCGCCCTGCTCTAAAGCCTCGAAAAACTGGCCTTGCAGGGGGTTCACATCCTGGTATTCGTCCACCAGCAAAACCCGTACCCGCTCGAGGACGCGCTCCAGAGCTTTGGGGCGACGGGTGAGTTCCAGAGCCCGGCGCTCGAGTTCGGAGGGCGAGAGCCAGCGGGCTCCCAGGCGGTTTTCGTAGGCCGCGAAGAGGGTCTGGTAAACCTCGAGCAAAGTCTGGTTGGCCGCCCCTTCTGCGGCCTGGTAGTTCTCGACCAGCGAACGCTTGCTAAACAGGTGCAGCAGCGGCTCGGTGAGGGCTTCGCTGGCGATGCCGTGCAAAGGGTGGGCGGGGTCGGTAGCCAGATACCGCAGCGAACTCCATTCCTCCTCGAATAAGGTTCTGGCTTCCCAGTCGCCCAGCATGGAAAAGTCGGGGTCGAGGTGCATTAGCGGAGCCGCCAACCGCAAGCACTGCCCCATGAAGCCGTGAATGGTGGAGATAGTGGCTCCTGAAAGCTCGCGCTGGGCCTCGAGAAACCCTGCTCGGCTTGGGGAGGAAAGCTCTGCCGCAAAGCCCAGGTGTTGCCCGGTGTTCAGCACGTCCTCGAGGGCCTGGCCTACGCGCACCCGCAGTTCATCGGCAGCCTTGCGGGTAAAAGTGACTCCGGCGATGCGCCGCAGTGGGGTTTGGTCGGCAATTAGCTCGAGGTAGCGCAGCACCAGCGAAGCGGTTTTTCCGGTTCCGGCAGAGGCTACGCGCACCTTCATGGCGGCCTTAGTTTACGGGCTGACTCGAGCCTGAACCAAGCCCCCAAGCCTTCAGCCAGATACCCTGGTTCCCAAAGAATCTTGAGGTAGAAGGGATATATTTACTGTGTCAGCCTGATTTTTGCCGCCAGGAGTAGCAGCAAAAATCAGAGAGGCACGATAAACTACGCAGAGCTAGAGGGCCAGACATGAACTACGTCAACATCAACGGACAACTCACCCAAAACCAAGAAGCCAAAATTCACATCAGCGATTTGGGGCTCAGGCGCGGCTATGGGGCCTTCGAGTTTTTTCGGGTGTTGCGAGGAATTCCGGTATTCATCGAAGACCATCTGGCCCGCCTGGAAAACTCGGCCCAGCTCATCGAGCTAGTCGTGCCCTATAGCCAAGCCCAGCTCGAGCACTTCATCCACGAGCTAATTCAGGTCAATGGCCTCGAGCGTGCAGGCATTCAGATGGTGCTCACCGGCGGCTACTCCGAAGATGCCTTCACCCCCAGCGAACCCAACTTGATCATCGCCCCCATCTCGGTAAAACCTCAACCCGAAAGCCACTACACCCAGGGCAGCAAAATTATTCTCTATCAGAACCTGCGTGAGCTAGCTCAGGCCAAGACCACCGCCTACGTGACCGCCGTTAAGCTGAGCAAGCGGGTCAAGGCCGAAGGCGCAACCGAGGTGGTGTATCACGACGGCAACTACGTGACCGAGGGGGGCCGCAGTAGTTTGTGCATCATCAAAAATGGAACGCTAATAACCGCTAAGGACGGCGTATTACCCGGCATTACCCGTATGCATATGCTGGGCTTGGCCCAACAACTGCTTCGGGTTGAATACCGCGCTTTTACCCTCGAGGAGCTGTTCTCTGCTGACGAGGTAATTCTCACCGGGGCTACGCGCGAGGTAATGCCCGTCACCCGCATCGAGGACAAGCTGGTTGCCGGTGGACAAGTAGGCTCCTATACCAAAACCCTGATGAAAGCCTTCCGCGAACACGTCGAGGCGTATTTGCAGCAGAAGGCGCAAGAGGTCTCGAGCTAGCCAGATTTGATTTTTCACGGAAATGTTCAGCTAAACCACAAAAAACAGGACTGCTGTAGGCCAATCCTGTAGATAAAAAGCTGGATTTTGGGAACGAGACCGGCCCTCGTCGGGCCGGTACGAACCGGATAAACCGGTATTACTACTTCTTGGCTGCGGTTTTCTTGGCAGCGGGTTTGGCAGCAACTTTTTTGGCTGGAGCCTTCTTGGCGGCAGGCTTGGCGGTTTTCGCGGTGGCCTTAGCCGCGGGCTTGGCAGCAGCCTTCGCAGCAGTGGTTTTCTTGGCGGCAGGCTTAGCGGCGGTGGCCTTCTTTGCAGGGGCCTTTGCAGCAGTAGCCTTCTTGGGCGCAGCCTTTTTGGCAGCGGGCTTGGCAGCGGGCTTATTGGCCGGTTTTGCGGGTTTGCTAGTGGCTTCTGGCATCCTCACCTCCTGATGAGGTAGTGGAGGGTTTGTCATCAAATTGTCTCTCCACTCACACCACCATACTACATATTGTGGAATTTTGCACCCTTTTCTACAACATCTTGTGAATCTTATTTATGCTGTTCCAGACGCAAATTTTAGAGTTGAGGTTCAATTGCTTTTTCCCTCGCGGCATAAATCTCTGACCTCACACGTGCGACAATGAAAACCTGGCTTGGGTTGTATAAACCCTGTCTGGAAGCGGCTATTAGACTTCTTGGCTTGGGCCAATAAAGTGCTGAGTGAACCCCCAACTCGCTCTATGGGTTTGTCGTATACCGCTACTGGGTAAGCCAAAATGGGCCAGACCCAAAGATACACTTTGACGATCCGACCAGGAAAAGCCGAGAGCAAATAAGCTGCTGCCCAGCGTTCACTCCAGCGATTTTTGCGAACCACATCTTTGGCTTCGGCAGCATCCGGCTCGACAAAGTGGTACAGGTGGGCCTCACCGCTCTTGCGCAATACCCCGTCGAGGTGGGCGGTAAGGCCCTCTGCCTCGAGACGAAAGCCCAGATTCAGCTCACTCAGCAAGGGATAGTGTTGCCGCAACCAACCCTCGGCCTGCGGGAACTGCTGCGAGAGGGCCTCGAGCCGCGCCGGAACGAGTTTTTCGGCTTTGCGCAGCTCTCGCGCCAGCAGTTTCCACCAGGCCTTTTGGTGGGGTCTGGTGGACAATCGTTCGGCCCAAAAACGCAAGCTGCATTCCTCGAAGCGCCGCAGCGACTCCGGAGTCGCCAGCCCCAAGTTCACTTGGCCCAGAGCTGCCTGATAGCGCATCCCCAGCGAGGTCTCGAGCACGCTGGCAGGGGGCAGTTTGGGCAGGGCAACTCCCCCCTGAACCAGGGCGGGCTCGGGCTCCAGCGGCCCTTCCTGGCTGGCTTCAGGATAGGTGATGATGACTTCATCGGCTCTGGTACGCAGTTCGTAGAGCAGCAAGCGGTCGCGCCCCAAAAAGCGTTTGGGCAATATACCTATACCCCCTTCAGCTATAGGAGGCCTTGCTACTGCGCCCAGCATCTCCTCGAGCGAAGCCCGCAGTTCTTCGGGCACGAAGTAGTCCTCGCTCTCGCTGCTGCTATAAGCTCCCTCTACCGCATAGCTCAGATAGAGCTTTTTCCAGCGCTGCCCCGAAGCCAGATTAGGCGTGAGCACCGCCACCCCACCCGGCGGGCGGTGCGGCTCGTAGGTTTCCGACAAGAGTGCAGCCCACCACTGGCGAAAGTCTGGCCCAGTAGCAATGCGGTGGGCCTCTCGAGCCCGTTCCATCAGGGTTGCGCGGCGCGGGCTGTGGCGCACCTCCGGCAGCGCGTCGAGCAGTTCGGCGGCCCAGCTCAGCGCATCGCCCCTGGGCTCCAGGCGTTCTAGCCAAGCCTTCCACGTCCCCAGCAGCCCCATCTCCAGGGCCAGGCGGTTGATGGTTTCGCGGCCTACCAGCGAGCGTTCCAAGGCCGCCCGGCCCAGTGGGGCCAGGTCGGGAATGGCTAGCAGGCGGCTGGGGGTGGGGTAGTCGGGCAGCTCGAGCAGCTCCAGCAGCAGCCGACCCTCCGGGGTTTCGGCGGCGGTATCGGCGGTTTGGTCGCTCAGGGGAAGCCCGTATTCATCGGCCAGAATCAGCAGGGCCGGTATACGCGAGCCAGGAGCCACTACCGCCAGGTCTAGTGAGGATACGCCTTGGGCCAGGTCTTTTTTGAGCGAGCGCAGAATCCAGCGAGCCTCGGCCACCGGGTTGGGAGCGCGGTAGGTACGGGTATGAATGGTGCGTGCTGGCAAGGTTTCGCTGGGGGTGAACCCTGGCGGGGCTTCGGGCAGGCTCACCCATACCGCAACCTGCCGGGCCAGCGCTTGCAACAACCGCAGTTCCAGAACACTCAACTCCCGAAAACCATCCACGATAATCAAGTCGGCCTCGAGGTTGGCGGCATCCATCTCCACAAGCTCGAGGGCGGCGCTGCGGAAATCGTCGTAGTCCCAGCGTCCCCAGGCCGTTTTGAGTTCCTCGTAGCGGCCATATACCTGGGCCAAGCGCCGGGCTTCGGCACTGGCGGGCAGACTTTGTGAAGGCAATACCCCGTTGCGCTTGGCTTCGGCGATGGCTCGAGCGAACAATCTAGCTTCACCGGGACTGGGCACAGGGGCTTGCTCCCCCACCAGAGCCTCCCCCACCAGGGCCACTCGGCCCGGCCCAGTCAGGATGGGCTTGAGGCCAAAGCTCGCGGCCAGGATACGGTAATAAAGCTGCTGGCTGGAGAGCACCTCGAGCCCCAGCACCGCCCCGCCCTGAGTAGCCCGGCGATATACGTAGGCTCGCTGCGCAGGCAGAGCAATCCACCACACCCGCTGACGCTCTTGCAAAAAGGTATGGGCCACCTCGAGCAGCCGGGTAGTTTTACCCGAAGCAGGTGGCCCAACGACTAAACGCATTGGGCTTAGTCTATCCCTGATAGCTCATAGTGCAGAGGGCCGAGGGCGAAAAGCTGAAAGCCGAAAACTAGAAGCAAAATACAAAGGGTCAAAAAGCTACACCAGGACGGCCTAATTGGCTTATCGAGAAACATCCTTCAGGACGTAGTTGGTGTTTTTAGCTTTTTGACCGTCGGCGTTCGACCTTTGATCTTCGACCAGTTTTTAGTGTCTTGCCCTCTGCTTTCCGCTTTATTGGGCTGGCAAGTTGGATGGCTCGAGCGCCGGATAGCGTAAGGGCGAGTGGCGATAGGCCTGAACTAGCCTTGGTTGGGGGATAGGCTGTAGGTTCAGGCCCAGCCGAAATATCCCCACAATGCGGCCTCGATAAGTGAGATAGCAGCGATAAGCGCGAAGTTCTTGGGTATACCAGTTGCCCAGATTGATGCCCTCGCCCAGACCGCCAAAAAGCCTCGAGGCCTGGGCCAGCAAGCGATCCCAATCCAGCAATGGGCGCACCACCTGCACCGCGAGGTTTTCCAGACCCAGCGGCACCGGGGTCAGGTCGCCGCTAAGGGTGATGCGGGTCAGGGGCAGGTTGCCCCGCCCCAACACTCCGCGAATCAAGAAGCGTTCGGGGGCTAACCGCTCGGCATAGATAAACATCGGCCTGAGTTCAGAGAATACCGCCTGACAGCTATCCAGCGGGCTGTTGGGCGAGGGCAGCACACTCTGGGCTAGGCCCAGGCCCAGCAATACCAGCAGACCCCACAGTTTAGGCATCGGATACATTTTTTTGGCTACCCTCCAGACTTAACAGGGATAACTCACCGGGTAATTCTACTAAGGATGATAACTCTGGTTTTACCTCATGGGCACAGCACCCCAACAAAACCAGGGCGCAGCGAGCAAGATAAGAACAGGGGGGTGGGATCTTTTTCATCTCGAGCGAATCCATGTCTTCAGGGTGGCTTTTGTACCTGAAGCAAAGTAGGGCATCGGGCTTAAGTCAGGCTGAAGGTAGCCAAAGCCCTACCCTAGCCCCTCCTTCAGGCCGGTTTTCGGCCCTGGCACCGCCCCCCATAGCTTGGGCGATAGCGTTCAGCAGCGCCAAGCCAAGCCCCACCCCGTCGCTGTCGCTGCGTTTGACGAAGGGCTCGAAGGCCCGGGTTTGCAACTCGGGGCTAAACCCCGGCCCGTGGTCGTAGACCCAAAGCCACACTCCCTGGCTCTGCGAAGTGGAAGAACTCCCGGACACCGTCTCCTCCAGGGTTCCCCCCTCGAGCTCGATTTTCTCTACCCCACCGCCGTGTTTCTGGGCGTTTTTGAGCAGGTTTTCTAGGGCCACCTGCAGCATCGCGGGGTCGGCTTGCACGATGGCATGGCCCTCCACCAAGTGAGCACAGTGCTCGTGAAAAAAACCCGCCAGGTCGAGCGGGATGCCTTCTACCCGGCCTCGCCCCTCGAGCCGGGCCAGAGTCAACAACCCCTTCAACAGGGCTTCCATGCGCCTAGATTCGCGCATAGCTCCAACCAGGGCTCGCTGTTCGGCAGGGCGACGCTCGAGCACCTCGAGATAACCCTTGAGGGCGGCTAGGGGGTTGCGTAGTTCGTGTGAGGCTCCGTACGCAAAACGCCGGGCCGATTGTTCTTGCACCTTGAGGCGCTCCAAGGCAGCGCTCAGTTCGCGCATCAAATCGTTGATGGCCCTCACCGCAGGCCGAGCCTCCAGCAACTGGGGCGGGGCTAAGGGCTCGAGATTGTCCGCACCCCGTCGGGTCAGCTCCTGCGAAACCTGATCCAGCGGAAGCAGCGAACGCGAAAGCCCCCAGGCC
>JADEYI010002161.1_pt1 | contig 10842 bp, 9 predicted proteins | sample 8542331 | NCBI WGS metagenome assembly JADEYI01 (sample SAMN16510988, study PRJNA670497) | mine drainage metagenome | isolation source: biofilm near Copperflume 1 | place: Germany: Marsberg coppermine Kilianstollen | collected 2018-02 | reverse complement strand
GCCGTAGGTCTGGCCGCTGATCGTGTTGCCGCTGATCGTGCCCGTCGTGCCAACAGCATCGCCGGGGCTGCACGACACGTCGCAGTCGAACACCGTGATGCCGTTGCCGGTGGCACCGGAGATCGTGTTACCGGTCACGCTGATCGCGGTTGCGGCGACGGTCCAAACCCCGAACTGGTTGTTCGTGAGGGTGTTGTTCGAGACCGTCACGTTGCTCGTGCCCGGCTCGTAGAGCAGCACGCCCGCCGCGCCATCGGCCGAAGACGACGACGTCGGGTCGTCGTTGCAGCCGCCGGCGGCGTCGGTGCAGAAGTTGCCGCTGACGGTGTTGTCCGTCACGCTGCCTTCCGCCCCGAAGCCGATCTGGATGCCGTTCTGCGCGGTGAGCGGCGTTGCGCCGGCGCCTGTCACCGTGTTGTGGAAGACCGTGGCCGTCAGGCCGGCGCCGTTCAGGGCCATCCCGTTCTTCTGGTAGTCGCTGATGGTGTTACTCGTGATCGAGAGCGAGCGTGCCGTGTTGTCCGTGTTGTCCGCGTAGATCGCGACGCCGTGCTGGACGCCGTCGAGCGGCGTGTTGCGCACGTGCACGATGGTCGAGTTCGAGACGCCGCCGCCCGCGTTGTAGAAGGCGATGCCTTCCATCCGCACGTTGGCGTTCCCCTGCCCGTTTCCGTCGACGGTCAGCCCGGCGATGTGAACGCTCGGCGTATCGTGCGCCAGCACGATGGGCTTGTTCGGCCCGCTCGTCGTGAAGAGCGTCGCCAGTGATGCCGGTGACTGGATCGTCGTACTCCCGGCACCCGCGCCGAGTAGGGTGATCGACGAGCCGATGTTCACCTGCTCGACGTACGTCCCGGCGCCGACGTGCACCGTGCCGCCCGGCGACACCGCGTTCACCGCGGCCGGATCGTCTTCTTCGCGTCCGCCGGCGTGTCCGCGGAGCCGCCGTTCAGGTCATTCCCGTCCGGGCGCACGTAGCAGTCGGTCGTGCATGGCACCGGCGCTTCGAAGTCGAATGTGGTCGTGCCCGAAGGCGTGCCGATGGTGAAGTTATCGACGTTTCCGTTGAACCCGGTCCACGGCGCTCCCGCCTTGAACAGCAGTACATCGCCTGTGCGGACGCCGATGTTCGGGAAGTCGGTCAGCACCTGCGCGGTCGTGCAGGGCGCGCTGATCGGGCAGAGGCCGCCGCTCGCGGTCTGGTTGCTCGCCCACCAGACGCCAGCGAGGGCGTCCCACGTCTGCCAGACGCCGTGCTGAATTGTGTTCGTGTAATACGGCTCGAAGACCAGGCGCCCCTGGAAGGCCGTGTTGGCATCCGAAAGGTTGAAGTCCACGTCGAACTGCAGGGAGATCGCCCATGCCGTGCTCGGCGTCGATGCGTCCTCGTAGGTGCTGTATGTCAGCTTGTTGATGTCCGCCAGACGAGGGCAGGACGCCACGTTTGTCGCGCATCGACTTGCGAGATGCGCAACCTTACGGATGCCTACGCGCGTGTATCACGCGCAGAACGAGACGGGGTATTGACAGCGGGGTCGGTGCGCGTCCGGTCTTTCCCAGACCGCGCGGGAGCGAGTGTATGCCGACCCAACCCTCTCCGGTCAATGGAAGAAATGATACATTTTGTACCACTTTCAAGAATTATTTCGCGGTTCTTTGTTTTGCGCGAGGTCGGCGGTACCGCCACGCGCCGCAGTGGGAGCGAAGCACTGAGCCGCGTTCGATCTCACTCCCCGGCCTGAACCGGCGCATCCAGCTTCCGCTCACACAAGAGCGGCGCCATCGCGCGGGCCGCGCCGCCCCGGTCGCGCGACCAAAACACCGCGCCAAGCGTTCTTTCGCATCCTCCCATCGGGTCGGTTCGGCTCCGCCTTGGCGTCTTCACACCCGGCTTCAGCACCGCGGAGCGCGCAAAGTATCATCGCTTTACGAGTTTGCGCCGATCGCGTATGATCCCTGCGCTTACGCTCCCATAGGAGCGGCACGCCGCCCCCTTCATGCGCGACCATGGTGACCTATGCTTCGTTTCACTCCCACCCTCACCACCCATGCGCGACGCCGTTCCGGCCGCGGCGGGCTCCGGGTCGCCGTCCCCGTGCTGCTTGCCGCCTTCGCGCTCGTAGGATCGGGACGCGCGGCCGTGCCTATCACGCACGCCGCCCCGACGGGCATTCTCGCGATCAATCAGCACGTCGCGGACGCACTCGCCGGCAGCGGCATTCCAGCGGTCGCTGACCTGACGACACCCGCCGGCCGCACCGCCGCCGCCTCGAATGTGCCGCTGGCGACGCTCGCCCAGCAGAGCGCTGGCCAGGTGAGCAGCGATCCGGCGCACGCCGGCAACACCGTCATCATCGTGCAGGTCAATGATCCGAGCGCGGCCGCGACGGTGGCGCTGAACGGGAAGGGTCTTGTCTGCTCACCAGCCTGCGACAACAGCACTGCCATCAGCCCGGACGGTGACAATATGGTGGCGTTCACCGTAACCGGCACCGGGTCGTTCGTGAGCGGCACTGCGGTCACAGCAACACAGGACAGCGTCTCCGTCGACTCGCCGCCACTCACGCTCGTCGGGGCCGGGCACGACATGAACATCACGCTTACGAAGTTGACCGTGCAGGAAGGTGCATCGTCGTGCGGCTTCAACGCCAACACGACCGCGCCGACGACGGGCGAGGCCCGTGCTGTGTATACGGACATCAACGGCAACGCCCTGGTCGGCTACGTCCCGACGATCGCCTCGGGATCGACGGCGACGGCGATGGTGGCGAACGCGCCGGGCACGGGCGCCGCATCGCAGACCGTGGTCAGCATGTTGCACTCTGACAGCGGACAGATCGCGGGGACCGATCGCTACTGCGGCGAGGGTGCAGGTTCAACGGCGATCAGCGCACCCTCGCAACCGGGCGAGATCGAAGGACTAAGCACTCCGCTCACCCGCAACTTCACGCTCACCGTCACCGGCGTCCCGGCGACGATCGCACTCACCGCATCCCCGGCGTCTCTCATCTGCGACGGGACGTCTACATCGACCGTGACGGCCACGGTCATGGACTCAGCCGGCAACGACGTCGTCGGCGGTACGCCGGTGACGTTCAGCGTCGTGGCGCTCGGCACGTCGAACCCGATCAACACCACCACCTCCGGCGGCACAGCGACGAGCGTCATCACGCCGCTTTCGGGCGACACGTCGGGCGTCGTCGTCACCGTCACTTCGGGCGCCGCCGCCAGTTCGATCCGCATCGACTGCGCTTCCCAGCCTGTAAACGGCGACGCGTTCTCGCACCCGATCCCGGTCACCACGCTGCCGTTTACCGGCATCCTCAATACCACCGGATTCACGACCGAACTCAATGAGCCGTTGCCCTGCGGGTCGATGGGCGCCACGGCGTGGTATCAGCTCATCCTGCCGGTCGCGAACGTCGTCATCACGGCCGACACCGCCGGCAGCAACTTTAACACGGCGCTGGCGGTCTACAGCACGCCGCCGACCTCGCCGCCCGGTGGACTTTCGCTGCTCGGGTGCAACGCCAGCAGTTCGAATTCGTCCGTGACCTTCGTCCCGACGCCGGGGACCTACTACATCCAGGTCGGCGGTGTCTCGGGCGCCACCGGCGCCCTCGCGCTCAACCTGCGGTGCTCGAATGACAGCGACTGCGACGGCCTGAGCAACGCCGACGAAGCGGCCGCCGGCACCAACCCGCTCCTCGCGGACACGGACGGCGATGGTCTTTCGGACGGCCTTGAAGTCCACACGTACCACACGAACCCACTCGTCGCCGATACAGACGGTGATGGCTACCCGGACGGCCTCGAGGTGGCGCTCGGTAAGGACCCGCTGACCTACTGCGCCACGATGCGGGCGGATCTGAACGGCGATGGCACCGTCAACATCGTCGACCTCGCACAGCTCTCGGCGTTCTTCCTGGAGACGACCCCTCCCGCTCCCGCACGCGATGATCAGAACAACGACGGAAAATTGAACATCATCGATCTCACGATGGAAGGGTCGCAATTTCTCCATACCATCGGCACCTGTAAGTAATCCATCCGAGTCCCACGGCTCGCGGCCGTCCGCCTGTACTCACTCCCGCGCGCGCTCTCCACGCGTAACACTTCGGTAAGAGTTCCTCGCCGCGGGTCCGCGATACTGCCCGTGACGCTCTGGCGCGCGTCCGGTCGCGCGATCCACCGAACAACCGCGAGGAGCCGCTTCCCATGTCCGTCACTGTCGGTGACGCCGGCATCGCACCACGCAGCACGCAGGCGCTCGAAGCGGCGCTTGACCGCGTCCGCGCGCGCTGGTTGGCGTACCTGCCCCTTGCGGCCGTCGTCGCACTCTCGCTGGCGCTCAACAGCTGGTCGCTCTCGCAGGCGGGCTACGGCAACACCTACTACGCCGCTGCCGTGCGCTCCATGACGCTCTCGTGGAAGAACTTCTTCTTCGCCTCACTCGACCCGGGCGGCTTCATCACCGTCGACAAGCCGCCGGTATTCCTCTGGATCGGCGCGCTGTCGGCGCGCATCTTCGGCTACTCGACGTGGTCGCTGCTGCTGCCGAGCGCGCTCGCCGGCGCCGCCAGCGTCGGCCTGCTCTGGCTCATCGTCCGGCGCCTCTTCGGCGTCGCCGGCGCGACGATCGCCGGGCTGGTGTTGGCGCTGACGCCGGTGTCGGTGGCCGTCAATCGCCTGAATCTGCCGGAGCCGTTCATGATCCTCGCGCTGGTGGCGGCGGCAGGCGCGCTCCTGCAGTCGCTGCAAAGCCGGCGCTGGCTCGCCTGGACGGCGCTCGCCGGCGCCCTCGTCGGCGTCGCCTTCAACACGAAGATGCTCGCCGCCTGGATCCCCGGTCCGGCGTTCGCGCTGGCGATCGTCGTCGCGACGCCGCGCGCGTCGTGGCCTTCGGCGCGCCAGCTCGTCGCGCGGCTCGCGGTGCTCGGCGTCGTGACGCTCGTCGTCTCCGGCTCGTGGCTCGCCGTCGTCGATCTCGTGCCGGCGTCGAACCGGCCGTACGTCGGGGGCAGCACCGATAACAGCGAGCTGAACCTGGTGCTTGGCTACAATGGCTTCGGGCGCGTCAACGGCAACAGCCAGGGCGGCGGCGGTGGGGGCGGGCGCGGCGCGCGCCCCGGGCGCAACTTCGCGGCACCGCCGGGCGGCGGCGGACTGCCGGGCTTCGGCGGCGGTGGCTCCTTCAACGGGCCGGGCGGCATCATCGGGGGCTCCGCCGGCTACCTGCGGATGTTCGACCCCTCGAACGGCGGCCAGATCGGCTGGCTCCTGCCCTTCGCGCTCGGCGGCGGTTTGCTCGTGCTCTGGTACGAGCGCCGCAACCCGGCGCGGCGCGCCTTCGCGCTGCTCTTCACCGGCTGGGTCGTGCTTTACGCGGGCGTCTTCTCCGAGGCGCAGGGGATCTTCCACAGCTACTACACGTCTGCGCTCGCCCCCGGCGTGGCGGCTCTTGTCGGCGTCGGCGCGGTCACGGCGGCGAACGCCGTGCGGCGCGACCGCCGCTGGCTCGCGGCGCTCGTCGCGCTGGTCGCAGTGACGGCGTGGTCGCAGCTGCGGATCGCCGGCCGCACGCCCGACTTCTACGGCTGGGTGCGGCCGCTGATGCTGATCACGGCGGTTGCCGGCATCGCGCTCGTCGCGCTGCTGGCGATGCGCCGCCTTCCCGTCGTCCCCGGCGTCGCGCTGAGCCTCGCCGGCCTGATCCTGCTGCCGGCCGCCTGGTCCGTCAGCGCGGCCGCGAACACGTCGCTGAACGCGACGCTGCCACAGGCCGGACCGCAGGCGGGCGCTTCGGGCCGGACGTTCGGCTCCGCGGCGTTCGATGACGGTTCGGGCGCGCTGGCGTCATGGCTGAAGGCGCACAACGCAGCCGATGCGCGATGGCAGGTCGCCGTATCGAGTGCGCAGAACGGCTCCCGGCTGATCGCCCAGTACCAGCTTTCGGTGATGGCGCTCGGCGGCTTCCTCGGCACGGACCCGACGATCAGCGTGCCACAGTTCGCGCAGCTCGTCGGCGCCGGACAGGTGCGTTACGTGCTGACGTCCGGCGGCTTTGGCGGCTTCGGCGGCGGCTTCCGCGGCTTCGGCAATCCGTTCGGCCGAACGCCGATCGGGAACGCCAACGGTCGTCGCGCTTTCCCCGGCTTCGGCGGAAGCAACGGGAGCGCCCATACGCCGGGTTTCGGTTCGAACAACAGCACCAACCCGGCGCCCGGCTTCGGCTCGAACAACGGCACCGGTGCGGCTCCCGGCTCCTCGAACGGCAACGGCAGCCGGTCCGGTCACGGCGCGACGAACGGCGGCAGCGGCGCACCGCAGCTCTTCCCGAACGACACCGCGAACGGCGTCACACCAGCGAACCCGGCGTCCGGCGTCAGCACGACGCAGGCTGCCGCCGACCCTCGCGCCGTGATCGCCGCAGTGCAGGCCGCCTGCACCCCCGTCACGGACCCGACGCTTCCGACCCAGTACCAGCGCGCGCTCTACGACTGCTCCGGCGCCGCCACCGCCATCGCCGCCCAGGCCGCGAATTGATCCGCGGCGCCTTCGCGAGCGACGTAGCGCAGCGCATTCGGCCGGGCGGCGCCCGCCCGCAACGATGGCACGTCGTCCCCTGCACGATCCCCCCACTCCTCACAGTCCCTCACTCATGCAGCTCTCTCTCCTCACTCCTCTTCCCTCACTCCTCCCGTTCCCTCACTCCTCAAGCCGCCGCACATTCATTGGAAACGTTGCATTGATCCGCGCCCGCTGGGGACGCAAGCTACGGACAGGCGTATCCGCGCCACCCGCACGAACGCACAGCCAGGAGCAATACCAGCATGACCATCGGCGAGAAGGTCCAGCACTTCACCGGCAAGAGCACCGACCTCGCGGCGCTGCAGACGAAGATCGAAGGCTATCTCAAGGATCAAGGCTTCGAGACGCAGACGTCCGCGCCCAGCCCACACGGCAACCTGATCCAGGCGAAGAAGGGCGGCTGGCTCTCCGGCATCATCGCCGCCGACCGCGCCCTGACGATCCTCATCGACGGCGAGCCGGCCAACTTCACCGTCCGCATCGGCATCGGCAAGTGGCTCGAGCACCTGGGCGTCGCCGCCGTTGAGACGCTGCTGCTCTCCAGCCTCTTCCTGATCGTCGATGTCGGCGAAATGGTCTGGAACCTCGAGATCGAGAACAAGCTGGCGAAGCAGATCGCCGCCTTCGTCGACGAGCCCGCGGCATCTGCGCCCAGCGCCACGCCGGCGGCTTCTTAGGGCCGAACGTGTGCGACGAGCACGGCTGCGGCGCCACCGTGGCCGCCGGCGCGTAGAGCCGCCGAGAAGCGGCGCGGCGCGATGTGGCACAGCCGCCCTCGGCTGTGCGCGCCGCCGGTCGCCCGCCGCGCGGTCGCACCACGGCGCGGCGCCATGTGGCACAGCCGCCCTCGGCTGTGCGCGCGCCGGTCGCGCGCCGCGCGTTCGCACGCCGGCGCCGCCCGCAGTACACTCGTGCGGATCATGGAATACACACGCATGCTCGGCCTCGACGTCGGCTCGCGGCGGACAGGCGTCGCGGTCAGCGAGGGCGCCGTCGCCGTCCCGCTGACCATCATCGAGGACGAGAGCCGCAACGGCGTCATCGCCCGCGTCCTCGCGCTCGCCGACGAGCGGGACGCGCGCGCGATCGTGGTGGGCCTCCCGGTCAGCCTCTCTGGCGAAGAGCATGCGCAGGCGAAGCGCACCCGCAGCTTCGGCGACGCGCTCGCCCGTGCGACGCCGCTGCCCGTCGTCTACGAGGATGAAGTGCTCTCGACCGCCGACGTCGCCGGCTCCGCGGGCCGTCGCACGAAGCCGCATGCGCGCGACGCCGTGCACCCCGCCCGCCGCAGCGGCTCCGCGCGCGTCGATGATCTCGCCGCAGCCGTCATCCTGCAGCGCTACATCGATGAGCATGCCGGCGGGCCACCGCCCGCTGCCGATTCGCCCGGGGACGCACGATGAGCGCCGGGTCGCGCGCGCTGTCGCTGGTCGCCGCGCTCGCCGTTGTCGCGCTCGTCGCCGCGGCTGCGTGGTTCGTCTACCGCACGCCGGGCGACGTCCTGACCGGTAACGGCCCGGCGATTCCGGCATCGGCGGCGCAAAGTACCGGTCCTTCGAAGAAGAGCGTGCTGATCACGGTTGATAAAGGTGAGAGCGCGAAGGACATCGCCGCCGCGCTCGCCGCCGCCGGCGTCGTCCGCAGCGCCCGCCTCTTCGAGGTGCTCGTCGGCGTGACCGGCGTCCAAAATTCGCTCGAAGCCGGCGAGTACGACTTCGACCCCGGCCTGCCGGCGATCGATGTCGTCCGCCGCATCGCCGCCGGCAAGACGGCGTCGCGCGAAGTGACCGTCCCCGAAGGTCTGCGCGTCGAGCAGGTCGGCGCGTTACTGCAGAACGCCGGCGTCGTAAGCCAGCAGGACTTCCTCGCCGCGCTCGTCAAGTCGCGCTACAACATTCCCTTTCTGGCGCAGGTCCCCGGCGACTCGCTCGAGGGCTACATCTTCCCCGCGTCGTACGCGTTCTCGCGGCAGGAGAGCGCGACGCAGGTGGTGCAGGCGATGCTCCAGGCCTTCCAGGACAACGTCGCCGACAAAGTGCAGCTCGAAGGCCAGAACCTCACGCTGCCCCAGGTGATCACGCTCGCCTCCATCGTCGAACGCGAGGCGGCGGTGCCGGGCGATCGGCCGCTGATCGCCAGCGTCTACCTCAACCGCCTTCGCGCCGGCATCCCCCTGCAGGCGGACCCCACAGTGCAGTTTGCGCTCGGCAGCGGCGCCGAGAGCGTCACCCGCTACGGCTACTGGAAGAGCGCGCTGTCGTTGAGCGATCTTAAAGTGCAGTCTCCGTACAATACGTACGTCAACCAGGGTCTGCCGCCGGGTCCGATCGCGAATCCCGGTGTCGCGGCGATCGAAGCGGTCATCCGGCCGGCGCAGACGAACTACCTCTTCTTCGTCGCCAAGCCCGATGGCAGCGATGCCTTCGCCGAGACGCTGAACGAGCATCTCAAGAACGTGCAGAAGTACGATCCAGGAGCAGTACCATGAGCAAGCGCGCCGGCGTCATCGGCCACCCGCTCGGACACTCGAAGAGCGCCGCCATCTTCGAGGCGGCGTTTCGCGCCGCCGGCATCGACGCCACGTACGAAGCCTGGGACACGCCCGAAGACGTCCTCGAAGGCCGCATCGAATCCCTGCGCGGCACCGACTTTCTGGGCGCCAACGTCACGATTCCACACAAGCAGGCCGTGCTGCCGATGATCGACGGCGCCGTCGAAGACGCCTCGAAGATCGCTGCCGTGAACACGATCGTGCATCAGGGCGGCAAGCTCGTCGGCTACAACACCGATGTCGCCGGCTTCCGGCGCTCCCTCAAGGACGACGCTGGGTTCGAGGTGCACGGCCGCCGCACGATGATCCTCGGCAGCGGCGGCGCCGCCCGAGCGATCTCGCTGGCGCTGGTCGAAGGCCGCGCCAGCGTCATCTACATCGTCGGCCGCCAGCCGAAGCGCGTCGAGCAGACGGTGCTGCAGCTGAAGCGCTCGACGCCGCCCGGCACGACGATCAGCTGGGCCTACTGGGGCGACGGCTCGTACGAACGCGCGCTGCGGGAGTCCGACCTGATCGTCAACTGCACACCGGTCGGCGTCGCCGGGTCGGAGACCGAAGGCCAGTCGCCGATCCCGACGGACCTGATCTCATCGCAGGCGACCGTCTTCGATGTCGTGTACAACCCCGTCGACACGCCGCTCGTCGTTGGCGCCCGCGCGCGCGGCGCGAAGGCGGTCGGCGGGCTCGGCATGCTCGTGTATCAGGCTGCGGAGTCGTTCCGGCTATGGACCGGCCGGGATGCGGATGTCGGCGCGATGATGGAAGCAGCGCGGGCTGCGCTCGGTGTTAGCACCTGAATGCGATCAGGGCCACCATGTGCGCCCGCTCGCCGTGAGGGAAGGCCTACGGCGCCGCAGGGAGGGCCGGTGGCAGACGCGAAGTGGCATGGGTTAGGTACCGCCCCGGAACCCGCGCGGGTTCCGGGGCGGTGTGGTTGCCATTAGTTCGATGATGCGGTCGGCGCTGCCGCCGGTGCGTTGCCGCCGGGCGCCTGACCGGCGTTCTCCGCCGCCTCGTGCGCCGCGCTTTCGCCGGCCTCGTGGGTCGGGTCTTCGTTCGACGTGAAGGCGCCGCCGGGACCGTGCCTGCCCATGCGCTGTCCGGAGTTCTCCGCGGCTTCGTGCGCGGCCGACTCGTTGGCCTCGTGCGTCGGGTCTTCGTTCGATGTGAAGCCGCCGCTTGTGCTGCTTCCGGCCGCCGGCGTCGATGCCGCTGCCGGCGTCCCCAGCGTGGTCAAAGTCGTCGGGGTCGACGAGGGCGTCTGCGCCATCACCGCACCCGCACCAATGATGCCTCCCAGGACGAGGACGCCCGCACTTGCGAGCCACCAACTTCGTAACCGATTCATGGTTCCACCTCTCTGATCTCCGTCGCTGCCCTGATCGCTGGCCGTGCGTCTGGGGCAACTGCGTTGTGTGTGCGCTGCGGCCGTCGCGCAGCGCGGATGACGGCGTGCTTCGGTACCCACACGCAGGCTACCGGCGGACGCCCCGAAAACATGTGTCAGACCGATGAGCGAACTGTTGCGGATGGCATCGCGTCACGAGCAGGTGGTACACCGCGCACAATGGCGCGTGCGTTCAACGCACACGGCTGAGCTCACGCCGACTCGTGGTGCCGGCAAGCTCATTCGCGAGGGCGGGTACAACGCTAGTGTAGTGTCTCGTAAATAGATTGACTATTAGCAGCTCAGCGCGTAC
>JADEYI010002160.1_pt1 | contig 10849 bp, 10 predicted proteins | sample 8542331 | NCBI WGS metagenome assembly JADEYI01 (sample SAMN16510988, study PRJNA670497) | mine drainage metagenome | isolation source: biofilm near Copperflume 1 | place: Germany: Marsberg coppermine Kilianstollen | collected 2018-02 | reverse complement strand
CAATGACGTTGGGGGCAATGATTAAGAACGTTTTGGCAAAGTCGTCTTCATTCTCTCGTACCGCGTTAAAGTATTGCCAGACAATCGCCAGAGCCATGACCTTTGTTTTGCCGCTGCCGGTTGCCATCTTGGTACAGAAACGGGCGAACTCATCGTAGGCATGCAGGTGCATCTGGCTATTGGCGGGTGCATATTGCTCTAACAGGTCTTTGCGATTGCGCACATGGGCTATTTCATAGACGTACATCAGCGTCTCTATCGCCTCGCGTTGGGCCGTGTGATATTTGAAAAGCTGTTTGTTAGAGAGCAGATGATCGGTGGAAAACCAGTAATTGAGCAAGATGCGCGTTGTCCTGGTGACACCCTTATAGCCACCGTCTCTCCAATCGGTGACGAGCTTTCGTAACGCTGGAACACAGGGGGCTGTTTTGAGATAGAGGGTCAGGTCAAAGAGACCGAGTTGCGTGTCTTGTTCGTGCGTGTGCGTTTTCCGTGCCATGGTTGTTGCTTTCCAATCTACATGCTCTCCACTGTCACCGCTTTGGTGGTGTCATTGCCCAGGATATCAATGACCTTGATGACGATAGTATACGTGCCTGGCTCTTCGTATTCATAGTGTGCTTTGAGCAGCATGTTCGGCTGCTTTTTCGTGCGATATGACTGCCACTGGTTATGAAAGGTATCCTCGCGATAATCCCAATCGATGGCCCAGTAGTCAATCCATTGTCGCCAATGGGTGATGGCATTTTTGATATCCTGGGGAACATCGTCCGGCGGCATAAAGAAGTTCTGTAGCTCAACCGAGACTGAACGTTTGCCCGCTTGTACAGCAACGGCCAGGGCAGCCAGTTCATAGAAGGCGATATCGCCCTGCTCCACGGCTTTCTTTTCCAGCACCTCGCGGGGGATTTTCTTGAAAGAGAGGGAGATATTGGAGTCAGCCGCCATCTGCTTCGCCGTCTCATTGAGGTCAAAGGCGAAATCCCAGCCCAACACATCAATGCCATTGGTGTGTTCCCCAACATCTTTGCCCTTGACGCGCCAGAACTCATTGACTATCGAGCGCACCTCACCCAACGAAATCGGTGCATCCACCGACCCCACATGAATAAGCTTGCCACCTTTCACCCCGTGCAGCCATGAGTACCCGTCAATGGGAGTGGCATGGTACAGATCAAGAATAAAATTGCGATAACGTAACTGCACGCTGGCTCGTTGCGTCGGATCAGCAAATTCAGCCGTTTGCCACGCCTGCCGCTCGTACTTGCCTAAGTTTTGCACAACGAAGGGCTTAATATTGTCGATGGAGAGGAGCCGCTTGCGTGCCGTGTGAATGGCAAAACGTCCTAAGTCACAGGTGATCCATCGTCGGCCTAATTTCTCAGCGACGGCGGCAGTTGTGCCACTGCCGCAGAAGCAGTCGAGGATGAGGTCGCCTTCGTTGGATGAAGCTGTTATGATGCGTTCGAGAAGGGCTTCAGGTTTTTGAGTAGGGTATCCTACTCGTTGAGGGTCTTTTTGCTGAATATGGCTTATATCTATCCATACATCTGGGGGAGTAAGTTTTTCGTCTTCATAATATTTATATATCTTACCGGCGGATTTGATCGAGAAAAATATTCGACCTTCTTCATCTACTTCTCTCTTCATATTATTACGCTTTGCCGTTCCTCTTGCCTCTCCAATTCTATCAGCGTTAAATATCCATGAATTGGAACGATTATAAAGAAAAATAGTGTCATGTTTTTTTGAATATCGGTTTTCTTGTCTTCCACCTGATTGATAATGCCAAATAATTTCGTTGCCATAGTATTGAGAACCAAATACTTCATCAAGAATAAGCCGTATGGTACTATCTACACGCCAGTCACAATGTATATAGATGCTCCCATTTTCTGCTAGCAACTCACGAAGAATTACAACTGTTTCATAAAACCATTGTAAATAGCTATCTAATCCCTTACCCCACGTATCCCGGTATGCTTTAGTCTCAATCATATTAGGATATTTTGTAAAACTCTCCTCGCTTTCTGGAATAGTAGTTGTAAATGAGAAATCCGACCCTGTAGCAAAAGGAGGGTCAATATAAATCAGGTTTACTTTCCCTGCAAACTCAGGTAGGAGGCTGGGTAACACATACTTTTTGTCGCCCCAGATGAGACGATTGCGCCATTCTGTCTCATGGCCGGCATAGAGCATATCGAGGGTAAGTTGGCGTTGCTGGGCGGTTTCGTTGACAGTTTCTACGGTCTGGAAGGGGAGGGCGATGCGTACCGGGCCGACTTTTTTCCCATCCTTATACTTGCCATCCCAAATAAGCTCGGTCATGCTATATGTTTCCTATCTCGTTGAGGTTGTCAGCATTACACCTGATCGATAGAGGATGAATGCTTGACGTTGCATTAGTGTAGTGCATGGAAGTGTGAAATGCAAGATGTGCAAGCTAAAAGAGGTGGCAAAGAAGATAGATAGTATTATCAAAGGTTGAAATGATCGATCGGTTAGTAGTTAAGGGCAGCTAACAGTGATCTTAAAGATTATTGGTAGTTCCAGTCGATTGAATATCTGTGGCCAAAGACAGGACTTTGAATTTCCCAGCGAATTTCTCTACTATGAGTATTCATTTTTCCGGTAAATTCTCTTATAACCCTGCTTGCTGGTCCTTCCGTAGACCATTCTCTGAAAAAAATATTTATTGGTGACAGGTTTTTAGGCAGGATAACATGTAAAATCATATGGTCTATTGGTAATGAAACAACCTTTGATAGAAATGGCTCGAATTCATTTGTTGAGTCATATAATTCTTGAACGGTTTTAACTACTGTTCTTCCACCCGTTTTTAGCTCTTGACCCAAATGTATATAAAAATACCGCCATCCATTCTGCTTAATGATCTTACCCATCAGTGTATGACCTGGACTCACCACCTTTGGCTCCCCTTCTTGTCCCTGGCCTGTCCATCGATATGTATCTTCAAGAATGCTGACACCTGACTTGATTGCCTCAATTTCAATCTCGACAGTAAATGTATGATGTTTTAGGTCATCCTCATGAATTACATATAAACAGTCTGTTCTAACGTATTTATACCCTCCAAGAACCCATCTTGCGGGAGATGATTTAAGTAATAATATAATCACCAAAAGGAATGCCACAAAAAGACCTAACATAAATGTAATCAGTGGGATCACGAAACCGTTAGAGTGAAAGAACCAGGCAATTAGAGCAGCTCCTGTCGTGGTGGTGACGATTGCAATTAAAGCTGCAAAGAATTGTATGATATTAAAAGCTAGCGAGCCAATTACTCTTAGCTTCCTGTGAAGTCTTTGAAACCGAAGCCCCATATTATTCCCACTCATCTTTTTTATAAAATGAACTCTTTAATCGTCAGTATCTATATAACTTTCTATTTGTTTTAATTCTAAAATATATGATACGTATTATCAAGAGTGAACGAAGCATTTTCGTTATATTGAATTAAGTTGATATAACTTGAATATACTTGATATAATCTTGAATTTTTTTCATTGATATGTTATGCTAGCGAAGGTGTGGAATTGAACCACATACTAAATTTAAAGAGGTGTAATATGGATACTGGTGGAGGGGATGAGTAGAGCGAAGAATTATTATCTTTGGCACGGTTCAAAGGAAGCGTAGATTAATGCGATAGTTTGAACAGTCAACATAAAATGTTGGCAGGTTTTACCAGGTTCTATTTTGATCTTATATTTTTTGCAAACGTCACGTTAATTTGAACCTGCTCCAGGATAAAGATTTCTCTACTATCTGTTTCTGCAACTCAAGTGATGATCGAAAATACAACATAGTATTATGTCGTTCTCCACAAGAGTTCAAAAAGGTAAAGGAGCTTTAAGGGCTCCTTTACCTTTTTGATTGGCTTAGCTTCCTCTATACCCTATTGGAAACGGGAGGATAAACCACAGAAAGCCTGAGCAATGAGGGTTGTCGGCCACGCTGACAACCCTCATTGCTCAGGCTTTCACCTATTACTTTTCAAGAGGTGCGGTAAGTTCCAGTTGGATACCATCGGGGTCGCTGAAGCTGAGGATGGTGATCCCGAAGGGTGGGAGGTCGCGCACTTCTCCATGCTCCACGCCGTGCTGCTCGAAAAGGGCTGCCGCTTTTTCGAGTTCGGCGCGATTGGCTACCCCTAGACTAAGGTGATCTAACCCCACCCGGTTACAACTGAAACGATCATTGGCGATGGCCTTGCTCTCATCCCATGGGGGCGTAACTCCCAGCAGCATATTGCCATTCGTGAGCACAAACCCTGGTGGTAACTCCGCTGCCACGGTAATGAGAAGTATTTCTCAAAATGGCAAGCCATAAAGTGACGTGAAGAGAGGGTGTTGTACATGCACCAACGTCTAATCTGATACCTCACCGAGACAGGTACCCACGGCATGGAGAAAATCAGTCAGATTGAAAGGCTTGGGAAGGAAGGTGATCTGCCTCTGCCGTACTTCTTGCATTGGTGGGCTCTGAGCACTCATGAGCAGCGTCGGCGTGTCTTTCAGATGCTCAAAGGTGTGCAGTTGATCGTGGAGTTCCAGACCGGTCATATCTGGCAGTCCATAATCAAGAATAAAGAGGTGGGGCGTATGCACGGTAATCGCTTGCAGGGCTTGTTTCCCGCTCAGGTGATGATGAGCTTGATGCGGTGTTTCCTGCTCGATCACGCGGATGACGAGCAAGCCGATTTCCTTATCATCATCGACCACAAAAATGAGCTTCGTCGTGGTCTGTTCAGTTCCTCTAGGGGTATCACCTTGGTTGAGCATCGCACATACCTCTTTTTCCACTTGGGCGCACATGGCAGCACATGGCAGCACATGGCAATAGGAAGATGCAATAATAACACGCCTGGTTGCTCAAGAATGTTTCACCATCGCCTACGTCGTCCCTACTTTGTTGACGGATGAAAACGTCCATGAGACATCCCATCCCCAGAAACCGAGGTGGTATTATGGCGTTTAGAGGATGTGGTGAGGGGACCATGTAGCAACGCAACGATGCCTGAAGATGAACTCAAGAGCAAGAAGAACCGCCAACCACTTGGCACGCTGGTTCATTCCATCATTGGTGATCACCGAAGGGCGATAAGTTCGTGGACCGTTGCGAGGAGCACATCCAACTCAAGAGGTTTGTCAATCCCAATGAGGTGACGGTGCTCAATCTCCTGCTGATGTTTTTCGAGACTTGCACTCATGATAAGAGCGGGGATGCGATCAAAGTTGACGAGTGCGTGAAGTTGGTCATACAATTCGAGGCCGTTCATTGTGCCGAGTCTATAGTCCAAAATGAGGAGGTGCGGTCTGACGTTTTGCACAAGTTCAAGGGCATGAGGGCCTGATGTGGCGACGAGTGGGGTATAGGGTGTTTCTTGTGAGATTGCCAGGCTGAGAAACTCAGCAATACTAGCATCATCTTCTGCGATGAGAATGACTTTGGGAGCACAGAGTTTTTCTTCAGGAAAGGACGTTTCTTGCTGAAGCATAGGTACCTCCTCATTCGGTTGCTCGAAGATACTCTTACAAGTTGCTGGGAAAAGTCTCCGTCTCAGTCAGAAATCTCTTGCTAAAATCTTCTCTTCTCTCGACAGTATACCAGACGCTGACTGAGATGTAAAAGGGTATATTACTTTTCCATCGGCGTGGTAAGTTCCAGTTGGATACCATCGGGATCGCTGAAGCTGAGGATGGTGATCCCAAAGGGTGGGAGGTCTCTCACCTCTCCGTGCTCCACACCGTGCTGCTCGAAAAGGGCTGCCGCTTTTTCGAGTTCGGCGCGATTAGCTACGCCAAAGCTAAGGTGATCTAACCCCACCCGATTGCAACTGAAACGATCATTGGCGATGGCCTTGCTCTCATCCCATGGCGGTGTAACGCCCAGCAGCATATTGCCGTTCGTGAGCACAAATCCCGGTGGTAACTCCGCTGCCACGGTAAAGTTAAGCAGGCTGGTATAGAAGTCGCGGGAGCGTACAGGATCGGTCACAATGAGCCGAATATGATGGACTCCGTTCGTGGTAATCTCGGTTGACATGCTATCCCCTTTTCTTGGTTATCCAAACGATAGTAAAAAGATCGAGTAGCCTTGTAACAAGCGAAGGATGATCTAGTTGGAATCTCAAGTATTGAAGAAAGTATATCATAATTGGCCTTTAGGGAGTACTATAATTACTTTTTAATGCAAGAGTATTGTGATAACATGATACAATTGTCATAAACAATGGTTTCTCATTGAGGATACGTACATGATTTATGAAGAAATTGTTCCTTGCGTTACGGATACTGTTAGGTCCTATCTACATGAACAAAACACTCAACCGCTTTTTCTGTTAGGAGATGCCCTTTCTCTTCTGAAGCAAGTCCCCAGTGGATCAATTGATTTTTGTATGACTAGCCCTCCATACTGGCAAAAGCGTGAGTACCAGAATGGCGGTATTGGTTTAGAAAAAGACTATCAAAAGTATATTTGTGATCTCATTTCTATCTTTGAGCAAGTAAAAAGAGTATTGAAGCCATCTGGCTCGTTTTGGCTTAATATCGGAGATAGCTACCTCAATAAGTCCTTGGTTGGTATTCCATGGCGCGTTGCAATAAAATTGACTGATGAACAAGGATGGTTTTTACGTAACAGCATTATTTGGAATAAAGTGAAAGGCGGTCTTGACAATACTGAAGATCGTTTACGTAGTGTTCATGAAAATATCTTTCACTTTGTCAAAACTTCTCATGATTACTATTACGATATAGATGCAATACGTACAGATCCAAGGAAAGCAAGGGTAGTTAATGGGGCTGTAGTTTCCGCAACAGGGGTAAGTGGTATCAGGTATAAAAGGCAAGTAGAACTATCCACAGCATTAACTGAAGAGGAAAAAATCACTGCATTGAGAGCCTTAGGAGAAATCCTTGAAAAAATACGTAGCGGCGAAATAGCTGACTTTAGAATGGTCATTCGTGGACAACAGCGTACTACCCATTCGGACTCAGAGAGTGTATCAGGTCGAGCAAAAGAGCTAAAAGAAAAAGGGTTTTATTTTCTTATGTACCATCCAAAAGGTAGTAAACCCAGTGATGTATGGGACATCATTCCAGAGGATACACAGAAACGGTTTGACCATTTTGCACCATATCCAGAAGATTTATGTAAGATACCTATTCTTGCTACTTGTCCTATAGATGGGGTGGTTCTTGATCCATTTTGTGGTACTGGTACAACAAATCTGGTCGCACGAATATTAGGAAGAAAGTCTATAGGGATGGATATATCACGAGAATATCTACGGCATGCTGAGGAAAGGTGTATCATGCTTCTATGACAAAAGTGCTAGAGATGTATGGGATATCGACACAGGCAAATACCGAAACTGACTGGAATAGGATTATAAAGCAAGAAAATTGTCCTTATCTTCATAGAAGGTGCATCAAAATAAGAAAGAGTAGACCTGATATTACTATTGGTACTTGCTCAATGCTCTACGGTAAAGAACAGAAAGAAATGATTATCTGCCCTGTTCGCCTTTTAGAAAGGCGGCAAATCTTTACTGACTGTCTTCATTTACTTACTCTTCACGAGCCTGGCAATGAGATACATATTATTCCAGAAGTGGGTATCCCTGGAGGAAATGTAGATTACTTTCTTGTATCAGTAAGAAACAAGGAAATTAGAGACTTTGTAGGAATCGAGCTTCAAACATTGGATACAACTGGAACGACATGGCCTGACCGTCAAAGATTTATTCAGCAGAAGGGATTTGAGGTAGAAGCGAATGATACTTCTGTAAACTCAATGAAGTCTTTTGGGATGAATTGGAAAATGACAGCCAAGACTATCCTCGTTCAATTACATCATAAGGTACAAACGTTTCAGGAAATAGACAAGCATTTAGTATTGGTCATTCAAGACCACTTTTTGAACTATATTAGGAAGCAATTTCGGTTTGACCATTTAAATCAAGCCCGCATAGGAGATTCTGCCCATTTCCACGCCTATAAATTACAGCAGAATGAAGAAAATGATTCGTTCCGATTAGAGCTTGTAACTCGTCTCAGCACGGATGCAAATGGCATTGCTGAGTGTCTAGGTTTGAAGACAAACCCTAAGTTGGAACTTGACAAGATTATGGAGACTTTAAGATCGAAGCTATCAGATAGCACATTATTTACATTGATGTAAGTTAGAAATCCTTTCACCTTACGCTTTACGCACCTTCCAAATGTTTTCCATCGGCCAACGTCTGGCCCATTGCTTTTCGGCGGCGTCGCGATACGTGCTGGTGGCCTCATTGGCTGGTTGCGTCTCGATCAGGTCTTCAACCACGAAGCCTGTGCGCCGGAAGAGCCGGATCCACTCACCATATGGCAATTGAAAATTCACCTCATCTCCCCATTCCAGGCTTTGCAGTCCAAAGTAGTCATTGACCAGGTGGTCTGTGAGCCTATCCGACTTCGTGTCCTGGCACAAACTTTGGATTGGCGTGGCGGTTGAGAAGGCGAAAAGCCCACCTGCCCGCAGGAGACGCGCCACCTCTGGCACGGTAAGCAGGGGATCGCAAAAGGTCATAGCACCCCAATCGCAGAAGACGATGTCAAAGCTAGCGTCTGGCAGTGGCACCGCTTCGGCACTGGCCTCGATCAGCGGGAACGAGATAGCTGCCTCTTCCATCAAGCGACGGGCATGCTGGAGTTGTCGCGACGAGAGATCAAGGCCCGTAGGTCGCGCATTGTGCCCGGCCAGGGCAATCGACCAGCGGGCCGCGCCACAGCCCAACTCCAATATATCCTTACCCGCCACATCGCCCAGCACATGCAGTTCTGCCTCAGGAATGCGCCACAGTCCCCACGACATAGCCTTCTCCCCCGACAGTGCTGTCGCATTGCGCTCTTCATAACTATCGCTGGTTGCCTCCCACAATGCCTTATTCTTACGGGCATGTTCTGAAAGCGAAAATTGCGACTGGTCATTATCCACATGTGTTTGATCGTTCATAGCTTCTCCTCCTTCTTATTGGTAGGTTATGTATTGTATCACGGAAAGGTGTAGAGGGCCGATTATGTTCATGAGCGAATGACCATGGAAGCAGCGTAGCGGCCCCTACGCTTGCTATATTCTTAAGTGAGATGTATTGAGCACAAGGCCCACGCATCCTCGTCCCCGCATCCCTACAACCTTTCACTAGTAGGTTTTTTGGAAACGCGCTGACCTCGCCTGTCATTCTGAGCGCAGCGAAGAATCTCTCGTCGGCCAGTACGCAGATTCTTCGCTGCGCTCAGAATGACATTTCCCACTTTCCCTGTTCCATTCCAAAAAACCTCCTAGTGAAAGATCCCTACAACACCTCCTCGCTGCAAACAAATGAAACGCACCTTATGAGCGTAGAAAGCAAACATATTGCATACATCGGTAACTCCTACTATAATACAGAGAAATGATTTGATCTGTTAAAACACACGCGCCTATGTTGTTCACATAACAACGGGAGCAACTCTTCCGCTAAAAGGAGCTTGTTCATGTCAAGCGACCAATCGACGAATGAAAATACCTATATTTTGGATACTGCTAGCGGTGCGGAAATGGCCCGCTTGATGAAGCAGGACCGTCTGCTGACTGATGGGATGGGAGGGCTGTTTCCTGAGCGAGGCGACGTCTCGACCATGCATGATATTCTGGATATCGCGTGTGGCCCCGGCGGTTGGGCACTTGATACGGCCTTCACGTATCCCAGGGCGCGGGTTGTTGGTGTCGATCTCAATCGGACGATGGTGGAGTATGCACGCGCCCAAGCCTGGTCACGCGGACTGGAGAATGCCAGCTTCAAGGTTATGAATGCCCTGGAGCGGCTGGATTTTCCCGATGAAAGCTTTGACATGGTCAATGCGCGCTTTCTGGTTGGTTTTATGCCCCAGACTGGCTGGCCCCCATTTCTTCAAGAATGCAAGCGCATCACGCGCCCAGGCGGCATCATTCGTCTGACGGAGTTCGACGAGCCAGGCACAAGTAATAGTGTCGCCTTTGAGACGTTTAAGAACCTTACCTTTCGTGCCATAGGCAAGGCCGGTTTTACATCCTCGCCAGATGGGCACAACTATGGGATTATGGCAATGCTGGGCCGTTTGTTGCGCGATGCTGGTTGTGAGGAAATAGGCCAACGGGCGCATGTCATTGAATTCTCCTATGGCACTGAGGGACATGAACCCATGTATCAGAACTGCAAGATTGCCTTTCAGCTTGTCCAGCCATTTATCGTCAAAATGGGCGTTCTCTCGGAAGCCGAAGCGCAAGAACGCTACAACCAGATGCTGATTGAGATCATGTCAGAAGATTTTTGTGCCGTCTGGTCCTATATGACCGTGTGGGGACGAACGCCAGCATAAGAGATGAGTAGGTGCAGGCAGGGTTTGCGAATGATTGCCAGAGCTTATTACCTCTCTCCCAGAGAGGGTGGCAAGGGTGCGCCCCCATAGGCATGAAGGTAAGGACACCTGTGCGGCTCTTGCTCTCCCAGGGCGGCCGCTAGGGCCGCCCCTACCATACCCGAGGCGGCCCTGCGAGCCGCTCCCCAGAGGGAAGGGGGAGCGTGTATGGGAGGGGCGGCCCTGGCGGCCGCCCTGGAAAACGTGCGGCATCGCTTACCTTCATGCCTATGGGGTGGCAAGGGTGCGCCCCTACTATACTACGATGCATTTCACACTCGTTACGCGTGTATAGTAGGGGCGCACCCTTGCGGTCGCCCTGGTCGCTTATTAAATGATTGACAAAAAGAGGTAGAACCCCACTAATCGGTGAACGACCTCAAGCAAGCTTGCGAGGACGCCCT
>JADEYI010002159.1_pt1 | contig 10850 bp, 10 predicted proteins | sample 8542331 | NCBI WGS metagenome assembly JADEYI01 (sample SAMN16510988, study PRJNA670497) | mine drainage metagenome | isolation source: biofilm near Copperflume 1 | place: Germany: Marsberg coppermine Kilianstollen | collected 2018-02 | reverse complement strand
CACCCGCCCTCACCCCCAACCCCCTCTCCCACAAGGGGAGAGGGGGCTTTGTGCCGTCTAACCCCTATTCTTCTGAAAATAGGCTCTCGGCGGCCTACTTTCATTGCCTGTTGGTGGTCCGAGGGGTCATGTACAAGTTACCTATAGTTCACCCTGGGAGCTTTGCGTGTCGTGGGGATTACGCCGGAAGAAGAAGTCATGCACCCAGTGTTGGACGACTCCGAAGGCGCAGCCAAAGGCAAAGCCGCTCACGGCTGCTACTGCTGTGTAGGGTAGAAGGGAGGTCCGAGCGAGATTCCATGCGACGCGCAGGCCGCCTATGCTGGCGATGTCGATAGACGCTCCTTGTCTTCCGAGACCGAGAGATAATTGGGCGAGGTAATAGCCATAGTAGCTCACGACAGCTGCGCTCCAGAAGAGGGCGCAGACCCACCCCATCGTCACAGGGTGCCGTCCACGAGCGAGGAGCGAGAGCAAGGGCACGAGGAGCAAGAGCCACAAAGCATAGGAGGCCCAGCCTGCCATGCTGCTCACAAATGTCTGCAACGGCTGATCTAGCGCGCCCCAGGCAAGGCCCAATAGGATAGCGGGGCGCACGAGCCGGTTGGCTGGCCGGCGGCCAGGGCGGCCAGGGCGTTGGCGGGAGGATGCGGCGAGGAGCATAGGGTGCTACAGCTTTTCGCCGGGGGTGGAGGGTTGGATAGTTCGAGCAGCACGTTCGCTTGCGTCAATGATAAGGTTGTTCAGTCGAGTAATCTCCTGTGCGATGTTGGCTACTTCCTCGGTTATGAGCGGAATATCCGCCGTCTGTGAGCTTTCGGCGGGGGTCAATGGGGTGGGATGTTTGGGCAGATTGGAGAGTTTACCTGATAGCTCCTGGCGCCGGGCTTCAAGCTCAGCAAGCTGAGCGCGGGCTTCGGAGACACGCTTGGTAAGTAGAAGCACCTCAAGCTCGATGGTGGCTTTGTCGTCTATCATCTTCAGGTGAGAGGTGGAGTGCAGCACGTCGTCAAGCTTGCCCTGTACCTCTGCCATGAGGGAAAGAGCGTTGGCGACATCGCCGTCGCGATAGACGGCGAATTCTACTATTCGCGTCAGTTGAGATTTATACTGGCTCTCCATGACGGAGAGATGAGCTTGCTTGCCTTGAATGTCGGCAAGCAAGAGGCGCAGTTGAGCAATCCTCTTCTCTAATTCTTGCATATAGGTATCCTTGCGGCTATAGCGTACTCCGTAATGCGTGAGGGTGTAAGGAGCCAGGTTGCCTTACTTTTCCATGATCTCCTTCAGGCGGGAGATATCAGCGGAAAGGAGGCTGCCCATCAGTGCGGAGAGGAATATGGCTGGAATGCTTGCTACATCCAGGGTGAGGTGGACCTGAGTCTTATCTTTACCATCTGGTGTGAGATGCAGGGAAAGGGAGACGGGCGGGTCGCCATCCATGCTGAAGCGGATAAAGTAGGGTTGGCGTATCGCGTCGAGGCGCAATCGCACTGAACGGTTGTGCCCAAGAAAGTTGGCATCAGCCTGCCATGTATGTCCTTGTGTTGCAGCCCCTTGCGGCCCGGAGACTATCCTGATGATTGAGCTAATGTAGCTGGGAGCATTGTAGGGGTCTGAGACATATCTGAATAGCTGCTCAGGCGAAGCATCAATAGTAGCCTGCCTGCTGATCTCTGCCAAAGGCTTTCCTCCTGGTAACTGTTCAGAGTTGGGGTGGAACAAAGTTCAAGAGGTAACTGTGCGGGTGCACGCCCCTCACCCGCCCCTCACCCCATGCCCCTCTCCCACGAGGGGAGAGGGGGCTTTGTGCCCTCTAACCCTTGTTCTTCTGAAAATAGGCTGCTGAGAGCCTATTTTCATTGTCGGTTGGTGGCCCGTAGGGTCATGGGATATTCTGAACATTTACTCCTCCTGGGCGAAGGCGTGAGGAGTAGCACGGAGTACGCACTACTCTTCGTGTTTTCGCTTGCCGCGGGTGTCGCCTTTACCCTGCATGTTGTACAGCTCTATTATCTCGGCGACGCTGGTGGCGTCCTGTGGCTCTCTGTCGGATCGTTCTTTGACTATGCGGGGGAAGCGCAGCGCATAGCCTGGCGAGCCGGCGGAGTTGCCTGCGGGGTGCATCTGCGAGCGGCTTACCTCGTCGGCCTGTAGCTCGATCACGTAGCGTGGTACAACCCAATTGTCAGGGACGAGAACGCTTTGCACACGGGGATCACGATGGTCAATCCGGTCGGCTTCGAGCTTCTTGCAGAGTTCGCGCCAGCCCTGATCTGAGAGACCGCTCGCCACGCGGGTTACAGAGGGGAGCATGTCGGTCTCCTTGTCGTAGAGAGAGACGAGCAGGGAGCCGATACCCCAGGCGGCACGCCTGCCTTTGCCGTAGTCGTAGCCCACTATGACACAATCTACAGTATCTCGCAATTGCGTCTGGTACGAGCGCTTCATCTTGATCCAGTTGAAGCCACGCTTGCCCGCGTCGTAAGCGCCGCTCAGTCGCTTGGCGACTATCCCCTCAAGCCCTTCGCCGAGGGAGTCCTCATAGAAAAGGAGTATCTCTTCAGGGTCTTCGGTGACGATGTTGGTAGCGGGCTGAATACCTCCGAGGCCGGTGTGGGGCTGTATAGCGCCGAGGAGGGCGTTGCGCCGCTCTGTGTAAGGTGCGCGCGTGAGGTCACGTCCATCTACAAGCAAGGCATCAAAGGCGAGCAAGCGCAGGGGGAGAGACTCGCTCATCTGGTCGATGTTGTGGATGCGCCTGCGCTGTGAAGTCACCTGGAAGGGCTGGTAGATTCCCGTCTCGGGGTCATAGGAGAGGGCCTCACCCTCCAGTATCATCTGGGTAGAGGTTATCTGCTTATGTACGGACGCCACGACATCAGGGAACATGCCGCTGAGGTTTTCGAGGCCACGCGAGAAGATACTTATCTGGTCGGCATCTTTGTGTATTTGCATCCTGAAGCCGTCGAATTTAGGCTCAACGGCGCATCTACCGAGGCGAGCGACTATTTCTTCTGCGCTGTCAGCACGCTCGGCAAGGGCCATGCGCACAGGATTGCCCACTTTCACCTGAATTGTTTCGAGGGCCTCCACACCTGAAGTGTAGAGGGTGCGTGCCACGAGGCCGAGGTCGCTGGAAAGGTTATAAGCACGCTCGATCTGGGGGCGGAAAGATTTATCACCTGCCTTCGCCAGCGACAAGGCATCCATGAGCGTGGGGTCGCCAATGCCGACCCGCAGGCGGCCCACAACAATGCGGGCGATATGTTTGGCTTCGAGTGGGGAGAGCTGCGAAAAAAGGTTAGCCAGCAGGCTCACCTTGGCCTCCTGGCTGCCGGAGCCGACTGCCTTTGTGATAGCCATCAGACTCCGGTAAAGCTCGGTGAGCGATAAGGCGTGGCCGGCTGATAGGCCTTCATGACGTGCCGCGAAGTGGTTGGCGACGAGGCCCGCATCGCCTTTCTGCTTGAAGAGGGCGCTGACCTCTTCGATGGGGACGCTGTAGGCCTGGGCAACCGAGCGGAAGATTAGCCTCTCGTTCATGCCGAATTCCTCCTGAATGAACTCCGGCAGGAGACGGCCTTGAGTCAGGTAGACCAGTTCTGTAATTTCTTCGGAGCTGGCCTGGTTGAGGAGATCGGCGAGGATGCCGATCATCTGGGTACGGCTGGTAACAGGCTCAAGAACCTCAAGGGTGGCGGCTAGTGCGCTGAAACGCATAGGCATGGTCAGGTGTATGCTCCTGGGAGTAAAGGATTGGGTAATTGGGTAGCTGAAACGGAACGGGTGGATCAGTAGGATTATATACCGACAAAGTGCGTGTGGCAAGCGCGGTGTGCGGTGTGTTGCGTGGGTGTTCAGCCCTCACCCCAAACCCGCCCTCGCCTGCCCTCACCCCATGCCCCTCTCCCACAAGGGGAGAGGGGGCTTTCTCCCTCACCCCATGCCTCCTCTTCCACAAGGGGGGAGGGGTTGGGGGTGGCTGTGCGGCATAGGCACGAATGCACCACCGAGAAGGCCAGCCCATCTCCGCAAGTGTGGATGGGCTTTCTTTATTGGCAAACCAGGGTGTTTATTCCGGTGATGAGGAGCTACGAAGCTATAGTGGAAACCTGAGCGGTGTCGGAGAACTCTGGGGAGGCGTTTAGCCTGGCAAGGCGTTTGGTGGTGGCTGTGTCTGCTGGGTGCCATTGCAAGAGGATGAAGCGTGAATCTCTACGCAGGCGGTTGAGTTGCCCGTGGAAGCGTAGTACACCTACCTGGGCGTTGACCACCGTTACGTCATGCCGATCCAGGAAGAGGGAACAAGCGTCAGGTGGATTCTCCCACAGGTCCTGTATGGCGGGATCTCTTGTGAGACGGCTGACCAGATCGAGGTACCAGCAGTCGAACTGCTGGTTAGCGAAGGTAATTTTGAAAGCATAAGCAAGAGAGGCAAAGAAAGCCCTGCGCGCGTCATCGGTGAGGCGTGGATAAACGGGCGACGAGGGCCTGATCAGGCCTTCCAGTACATGCTCACCGAGGTGGCCTGTGTAGGCGTCGCTTGTAAGCCCCAGGACGGCACGCGATGCGCGATTCTGGTACCAGCGGAACCAGCGCTCATCAAGGAGTGTAGCGGGGATGGGGCTATTCTCTTGGTGGGCCGCAACCTGCTCGACCCTCTTAGCTACGTCAGCGCGAGAGAGTGGGGGCGCTTCGGTGTGGAAGACGGCGTCGCGCTCGATGTGGGTGGCATTAAGCGCATCTAATATACGGGCTACGGTGCCGGGCTTAGGCTGGAAACGCACAGCGCCGCTCTCAATGCGGCTGACATAGGCGACGTCTAGTCCCGACAGCCGGGCGACATCGGTCTGTGTAAGTTTGCGGCGCAAGCGAAGCTGCTTAACCCGCCAACCGACCAGGATAGACTGCGGCGAACCCGGTGCGTGGAACCTCGCGACTACACTCTTCTGGGGTTTACGCTGTCGATTGGGAGTTGAAAGTGTCATGCAAGGATGTCCTATCGGCATAAGCGGTAACGGGTCAAGGGCGACTTACCACCCGGCAAGGTTGTACAAAAGTGCAAAGGAGAAGTATGCGCTATTTCTGTTATAGCAGTTGGCGCGGGGCGGCGCATCAGTAATTCTACTTAATTTCAAAGGAGTTTCGACAGGGGACGCTGGGGAGAGGGTGGGGTAGAGGTGGAGGCTTCGGGGTGATAAGCTACCTTTGCAGGTTAGCTGTCGAGAGGCTGAAGCGGCTGCTCAGGCCCACTCTGGGCTGCTTCTGGGGGATCAGCGCCTGCGAATTGCACCAGGTTGATGAATGTGCAGGCAGCATCTATCTCTTCGGCGCTCATACGAAAGCTTCGGGAAAGCAGTTGCGCGATCGAAAGGCCCGCGCTGCCCGCGAGAACTGAGAGTATCTCCCCGCTGGGAAGGTGCCGCTCGCCGCCTCCCTGTAAAGGGACAGCAATCAAGCTCTCTTTGCCGAGAAGGGCAATGAGCTCGCCGTCTTCAACAGCATCTCCTGCGCGGATCATCTCTTCGAGTTTGTGCAGAGGTGTCAATCCCATATTTAGCTTAGCCCTGGAAAGGAGAACTAACGGAGCGTAGAAGGCAAGATGCCGAGTTGGCTCCGGTATTTGGCGACGGTGCGGCGTGCGATCCTTATGCCGCGCTCGCGAAGGCGTGCCACGATCTCTCGGTCGGCCATTGGGCGCCCTTCCTGCACGATTATTTCTTTGATTATGTCTTTCACGCTGAGCGACGCGGTGAAGAAATCGGAGAAAGGCACAACCTGACGGTTGGGGAGCATGATATATTTGCCTGCGGTTGCGCGGCTCACCGTCGACTCATGAAGGCCCGTAGCCTCAGCGATCTGCGCCCGTGTAAGGGGCTTGAGAGAGCGAACGCCATGGAGAAGGAACTCTCTCTGGTATATCATCAGGGCACGAGCAATCTTGCTTATTGTTTCGCGGCGCTGCTTGATGTTTGAGATAAAGAGCTTGGTGCGTGATACATACTGGTATATATGGCGCTTGTCGTCCTCCGAGTAGGTGGCGCCTTTGGTGCGCAGGTCACTAGCCATCTGGCTGTAGAGGGGGTTCACCCTCATAAAGAAGCGGCGCGACTCCACAACTTCGACGATCAACTCGCCATCTACTTCTCTGATTATTACATCAGGGGAGACATACTGGGCTTTGGAAGGGCTGCCCCAGGTGGGCACTTCATCATCGGCCCAGGTGACGGGGAAGGGTGTGAGATTGTTGCGAATATAGTCGCGGGCGGCCTCTACCTGGTCAAGTGTGATGTTCATTTTCTGGGCGATATGGCTGTACTTATGCTCGCCAAGCTCAACAAAGTAGTTCTCCAGGACCTGGCGGACATGGGGCGGTGCGCCTTTCTCCTGTTCAACATAATTGAGCTGCAACAGGAGACATTCTCGCGGATCGCGTGCGCCTATACCGGAAGGGCCAAGTCGCTGTAGTGTCTCAAGCACAGCTTGCACGCGCGCGATAGAGACAGCGAGATCGTCTGCGATAGTCTCCGGCTCGGCGGCGAGGAAACCCCTGTCATCGAGGTTGCCGACGAGATAATCAGCGATGAAAAAATCGTCGCTGGGTAGAGCAGAGCGCAAGTCGAGCAAAAGACGCTCTTTGACGCTGGGTTCGGCGGCGACAAGAGAGACGGGATCGAACTCTTCGTCGTCGGAGGAAGCACCGGTGAAGTTACCATCGGCTCCATCTTCGCGGTAGTTGAATGCGCTGTAACTAAAGTCATCATTACCGTCCTGGCTGCTTGTGGAGCTTGTGCCACGCACACAGTTGAAGCAAACGCCGTGCTTTAGCTGATCACCGCAGATGGCGCAGGTTTGATGCTCAGTTAGCTCAAAGGCGGGGTTATCCTCAGCTTCTTGTTTGATCACGTTTTGCAGTTCTTGAGAGGATAAAGCAAGAATGTAGTTGACAGCGATAAGGGTAGGTGATACCCTCATTGACTGCTCGGCGTTCATCTCAAGGGAGACATCCATATAAACCACCTGATTCTGAGAAAGGATTTTATTGTAAGGGGAATGACCAGCCGCAGCAGCGCATTACCGGCCAAGTCGCATTAGGCGCAAGAAGCGTGCCAATCTTTTCACAGGTGTATGAGTTCAGAATAGGGTAGAACAAAGTTCAAGAGGTAAGTGTGTACCCTCACCTTCAGCTACCCTCACCCGCCCTCACCCCATGCCCCTCTCCCATGAAGGGAGAGGGGGCTTTAATACACTCCTGTAACCCATACTCTGAACGCTTACCAAAGGCTATTTGGTTTGCAAAGTTTTGTTGAGCATTGTATACTCAGCGAGCAACCTTCGTAACCCGAAAGGCAGACGACATTGTGACTAAGCCCAGGTTCGCTCTCCGTCCATCTCAGGTCAGCAGATTATGCCGCTTGTCTTTAGTTTTGGTGCTTGCAGGCGCTTTCTTACGCGGCCAAAGCAGCCAAATTGCTGCGGCTGCGCCACTGAGGGCTGTGCCAGCCGATGCCGTCACGGTGCCTGCCGGGGGCACGGCGTACTTGCAGGTGCGCGGCCTCGCGATGGAGCCGGGTGGATCGCCTCAAGGGTCTTATAGGCTGGCAACGCCTTCTTTAGCCAATGATCGTCTTCGCACTACCCTCTTTTATGGAATAGATTGGGGATATGCTGATAGTGAGCCGGAGCAGGTTGCGATCGCGGTCTGGTGGGCGCAAACGGGCACCTGGTCCGATCCAAACCACAGCACGGCGCAGCGAATCGCCACAGCGGCAGTTAACGCCCCCGGCTTGCCAAGCTGGAACCCGGATGGACGCTCCCTGATTCAACTGGCGACACAGGGTCAACTGAGGATAGCTCCGCTTTCACTGAGTGCCCTCGCAAGCGCGCCCACCGAAGGCGAAGGCACTCTCTCGATCACCAACAGCGCGGAGCAAGACGCTGTTGTTTACCTCCCTTATGGAACCATCTTTATGGCCTCGTCAGGCCAGGTGATGGTGTGGAGTGTGGGCGTAAACCAGGCTCCGCCGCAAGCCACTGTGCCCGCAGGCACGCAGCCCACCGGCACGCAGCCCGCAGGCACGCAGCCCGCAGGCACGGCTACCGCGATTGTGGCAGGCACTGCTGAAGCAGCAACTAACACGGCGCAACCGACTGCCATTAGCGATAGCAGCGCTACCCCTGCCTCCGAGCCACCACCTATCAAGCGCAGGCAAGCAACGCCGACTCCTAGCAGCCCACCACCCCCTAAGGGCTCGCCTACCGCAGAGGCCACTGATACGCCTGCTGCTACGCCACCGGATACAGCTACGAGCACAAATACAGCACAGCCCGCTGTAACTTCGACTGTTGCTGCACTACAGCCCACAGCCACAAGCAGTACAGATGCGGGGTCGCCGCAAGGGGCGAACGGCAACCTGGCGCAACCGCCGGGGGGCGCAGCTACCGATAGCAGCCAGAGAGACGAGATACCGCCTGTCAAGCGCGGCGTCACATCACAAGGCGAAACGAAGGAGGGGGGCCAAGCTGTCGCTCAGGGCGGAGAGGCGCAAAACAAGGACATCCAGTCGCCGCTCGGCGGAAACTCGGCTTCAATACCCCTCCTGACGCCTGCGGTTCGCGCAACAGCAAATGGCGACATCTCAGTAAGTGTGGCCCGCAACGGAGCGCCACTGCCGGTAGGCACTCAGGCTGCCAATATTGCCTCCCCGCAGCCGCCCGCAGCGCAACAAACGGCTCAGGGCACCATTCCCAGGCCAAACTCGACCGCGCCTGCTCCTGTGCCTACAGGCCAGTCGAAGACTTCTATCCCCAGCATCACTTCGGTACCCACTCAGACCACCGGTGGCAAGGCTACCTCGTCTCCGCTCATAGAGACAGCTACCGTAAAGGTGGGCGGGATCGCAGGCACAGCCACAGCGACTAGGGTCCTGGCGCCCACCCCCGCACCCGTCCGGCCCACACCGCAGGCCACAAAAGAGGTGCCACCAGTTATCGTAGTGGGTCCAGATATAGGCAAGAGCCAGCCGACCCCACCGGGCGCACCTTTCCCAACAGCTAATACGGGGAAAGGACCTGCCCCTAGCAATGCACCCATAACAGGAGCGGGGCCATCGTCCATGCCGTTGTGGCTGTCGCTCTCATCAGCGCTGATGATGCTGGCGGGCTGGGGGCTGCGGCGAGTGGCCTCGGCGAAGGCCCCAGCCCGCCAGGTTGGTCAAGAGCCAGGATAGACTTTGTGGTGTTGTCAAAGTGAAGGATTTTCGTAAGGGTTCAGAGTTGGGGTGGAACAAAGTTCAAGAGGTAATTGTGCGTCACCTGTCCCTCACCTGCCCTCACCCCAACCCCCTCTCCCATGAAGGGAGAGGGGGCTTTACTCATGGGAAGAGCTATGGGTACAGCTCTTCTCCCATGAAGGGAGAGGGGCATGGGGTGAGGGCGGGAGATGTGTTGACCTAACGGGCGGTTGGGGTGCCCTGGTCGGTGTTTATGTCAAGCTTGTTGATCAACCACTTGCCATTTTGCTTCACAAGCGAGTACGTTTCGGTCAGGGTGTCGGGGCCTTTCGAGTCCACCACCTTGTTGTCGGCGCTATTGTAGAAGGTGACAGTCCACACTTCGATAGTGTGAACAGTGGCTGTGTCGCCATTCACCTGTACGTCGAGAATATCAAGGCGCTCATTGACAGGAATGGCATAGAGCCCCTGTGCCTTGAGCTTCTGCACCATATCGACATTCTCGGTGAGAACATCGCCGATGCGCGTTCCTTTGAGCACGTTAGGGTCAAGGTTATGCCAGGCGTCAATCTGCTCCTGATTGCTGCGCCGGACAACATACTTGATCTTGTCGGACTCACTTGCGTTGGCGGGCGGTTCCGCGCCGACAGCACTGGAGAGAGGGGCAGGGGCTTTACTACTGTTTGAGATGAGATAAGCGCCGGTCAAAGCGAGAGCAACGAGCACCAGAGCAGCTACAGCTACCACGGGCAGCAGCCAGGAGCGCCCGCTCTTCTGCCGCTCCAAATGCCTGGCTGCATTGTCTGTGTATGGCACATAGGTGCCCGTGTCTACCGGGCTTGCACCGGAGGTATATCCCTGGTAAGCTGTAGAGGTGTTGTACTGCTCGGTGGGGTGGGTAAAGAGAGCTGAAGGAAGAGCGGCGCTTCCATTTGCGGGCTGTGCAGTGACAGGCCGTGTTGCCAGCGGAGGAAGCTGCTCAACAGCGCCGGGAAGCTCCGGTGCAGGGTCGCCCTCCCAACGCTGCACCAGATAAGTGCGCGGCGGCTCTAAGCTAGCACCCGGTGCGCTCGCAAGCTGGGCCATGCCAGGCCCAGGGGCAGCAGCATGGTCGCCCGTGGTGCTGGGCGTAAGCGCTGTGCCGCAACTGGAACAGAAACGGTTCGTCTCACGATTTGGCGAACCACAATTTGGACAGTTTTGTGACATGAATTTACCCTATCTCTCGATAATAGAGCCGCGAATTCAGTGGGCATTACTCCCGGGCGGCTTGAGATCGCCAGGATGCGGCAAGCGCATGCAACTCTTGCCCTTTGTAGCTGAGAATCACCCGTTGATGCACGAGGCTATAGGTTGTGGCATTATGGAACTTGCCGGGCGGTCTTGCCTAATTTTGAGTATACGACAGCCCAAATGTCAAGTCAAGCCCGCCGGTAAATGTTCAGAGTTAGGGTGGAGCAATCTTGAAGGAGTAGCTGTGGAGGCGTACCCTTACGCACCCTCACCCCCAAACCCCCTCTCCCATGAAGGGAGAGGGGGCTTTCTTGCTGGGGAGTATATCTCCCATGAAGGGAGAGGGGGCTTTCTTGCTGGGGAGTATATCTCCCATGAAGG
>JADEYI010002158.1_pt1 | contig 10857 bp, 6 predicted proteins | sample 8542331 | NCBI WGS metagenome assembly JADEYI01 (sample SAMN16510988, study PRJNA670497) | mine drainage metagenome | isolation source: biofilm near Copperflume 1 | place: Germany: Marsberg coppermine Kilianstollen | collected 2018-02 | reverse complement strand
CTGTGGGCGCTATTCTGGTGCTGGGCATACATCTGGCCGATACCATACCCGACCTGGCTTCTGATGCAGAAGCGGGAGTGAGAGGTCTGGCCCACACGTTAGGCATGTACAGGGCGCTTGTACTTTGCTGGTGCGCTTTCGGGGCTACTGCCTTGCTGACCCTGGCCCTCTGGGCCATCCTCACTTATAAAACGGAGTGGTACATACCCGGCCTTCTTCTCGGTCTAATGCTGATGGCAGGGGGTATATATATCTACTTGCGCGATCATGCCCGCGTGCGGGCGATGTCTACCCTGTTGGAGATAGGCGCTCTCTCGTTGGCTGTCGGTTGGGTGGCAGGGCTCACTTTATAGCGTAAAGTCAAGCGTGTTTGGGCTATGTGTTTTGCCACTGCCCCATTTGACACAATGTTGCCGCTGCAATACCATAGTAGACGGTGGCGGACGCCTGTAGGGTTAGCAGGGTTGCTTATCTTGTCAGGGCAATATCGGTCCAGGTAGTGCGGAGGTGAGATGAAATCTGACCTGGTGGACAAATTATGCTGCCCGGCGCGTGATTGTAATAGCGCAGTTCTACTGTTAGATGCGCGAGTTACGGAAACGTTGAACTACTCAGGTGAGCCTGTAGAAGAAGTGCGCGAAGGCAGTCTCACCTGCCCATCTTGCCACCGTGTTTACCCTGTAGAGGGCTTCGTCCCTTCGTTCGAGCAGCTTTTCTCACCTGCGCTACAGGAAGAAGCCAACTTTTGGAGCAAATGGTACAGCTTTATGTGGGAGCGCGGCTACTTTGGCCTCTTCGACTTGCGCGCTTCAATGGCACCTCTGGTAACGGAAGGGGTAGACTCTCTCGACCCTTCTACCACCCATAATGCCGATTTAGGCGGCAGCCACACGATGCTGGCCGATCACCCTCTCATGAAAGAGGCTCGGAGAGTGTTGGATGTAGGCTGCGGCACAGGGTGGAGCAGCCTTTTCCTGGCACGGCGCGGGCATAACGTCGTGGCCTTTGACCCCAGCGCGCAGAACATGCGCCTCGCCAAGAGTTATGCCATTTCCCAGGACGTATATATAGAGTACCTGGGAGCGGCTGTAGGCTTCTTAGCTTTCAAGCCTTCATCTTTCGACGCTATCTTTGCCTTACATTCGATCCATCACGTGCCACACCTCCGTGATGAAATGATAGTTATGAAAGAATGGCTTCGAGAAGGCGGGATAATAGCTGTTGATGAGCATGTACGCACCGATCCGGTGCTTGGGGCCGTTATCGAGCAAATGCACACCTGGGCAAGGGCCGAGGTATACCCGCATATGCGTAGCCTGGATTCGGAAGTCCTCGAAGCGCTGCCCAAAGCTGGGCACTCCAGCCTTGAAGACGCAGGCAGCGAAGAGGTAATCACTAGCCTCCTGGACAACTTCACCATTGAAAGCTTCAGCAGCCGCTATGTGTCGCTCGACCCATTTAGCTTTGTATACTATCTCTCTCGCGGCGAAGATCAAGAGGGTTATGACTACGCAGGAAATGTGATTGACAGGCTCAACCGCCTCTGGTTGGCAGCGTTCCCGGAAGGGGCCGAGTACGCCACCCTGGTGGGCCGAAAGGATGCATCAGGCGCACGCGAGCCTGGCGAGGCTGCCCTGCATGCTGAGATGGTAAAAGCCGGGCCGGAAGGCGCTACCAGGCCCGGTAGCTCGGTGCGATCAGCTATCAGCCTGGCGCACGAGAAGAATAGCAAATTGCAGAGAGATGTAGAGCGGCTAAGCGATATTGTTGCTCGAAAGAATGCCCATATCATCGAGTTGGAGAGCCAGTTGTCGGCTAAGAACCCTCATATACTGAAGTTAGAGATGCTGGTCCAGAGGCAAGAGCGGCTATTGAGCCTGTTACCTGTACGTATCGTATTGCGGCTTTATAGAGGTCGCGGCAGGCACAAAGGTTAGTCGGTAAGGGACCTCGGCGACCGGTACAAGCGATCCTGGCCTTCGATCACTCGTCGTTCACAGCATTACTGTCAGCACAGTCGAAGCCCTCAATAAAGCCGGAGGTATAGAAGTTGCTTCTGGATGCCTGCTCAAGGTTACGGGGGCGCTATGATGAATGGCACACCACTAAATAGAGGACTATAAAGATGTTTGATAGCATACTGAATCGCGTGCGGCCTGAACGCAAATACGAAGCTGACGAGTTGAAGAAGCGGCTCCCTCCGGGGCAGTCTTTGACCCAAAAGTGGCCTGTGCTGCAATATGGCGGGGTGCCTCAGGTAGACACCAGGCGCTGGACTTTTCGAGTCTTTGGCCTGGTAGAGGAGCCTGTGAAGTGGACCTATGAGGAGTTCATGGCGCTGCCGCATGGCAATACAGCATCGGTTGATATACACTGTGTAACTCGCTGGTCGAAGTTCGATAACGTCTTCGAGGGTATACCTTTCAGCGAAGTATACAAGCGGATCAAGCCGAGGCCGGAAGCCCAGTATGTGATGGTGCATGCAGAACAGGGATTTACCACTAACCTGCCTCTTGCCGACCTGCTTGCTCCCAACGTGATCTTTGCCTATAAGAACAATGGCGAAGAGATCAGCGACGAACACGGCTGGCCTATGCGCCTGGTGGTGCCGCATCTCTACTTCTGGAAGAGCGCCAAATGGGTGCGCGGCCTCGAGTTCCTCGACCACGATGAGCCTGGCTTTTGGGAAGACGCAGGCTACCACATGCGCGGCGACCCCTTTAAAGAGGAGAGATACGGTGGTTGGTAGTCGTTGCTGTGCTCAGCTATGAATTGTGAATTGGACGTCAGCCGCAGAGAGCCGCGAGATCTAAATACACGAAATGGAAAGCCCAGCTCATAATTCATACTTTGTTTTGCCTCATGCGCTCACGTCTCCTCTACGTTCTTATATCTATGATTGCGCTGCTGACGTTAGCCGTGTGGGCAGGCAGCGACTTTTGGTCGCGTGCTGAGAGTAGCAACAAGGTAAGCATGCCTGTATCTTCAGCGTCGTCCGTCGTCCCCTCTGTATTGACTGTGGCTAAGCCCGAACAGCCCTCTACGCTGCCTTCTGAGCCTATTGTAACGCCTACGCGAACACTTGTGCCCGATGGCCCGCCGACTGCCACCTCAAGCTCTACTGCTACATCTATCGCCACCTTTATACCAACAGCTACAAGCATACCGCTGCCCTCCTCCACACCTGAGCCTTTCGGCGGGCCTGTGACTACACCCAACAACCACAAAGGCCCACGCTGGGTGACTTTGCAGGCGGGGCACTGGAACAGCAAGAAGTTGCCCGAAGAGCTTTCACACCTTCGGGCGAACACAGGAGCATATGCTGCTGGAGTCAGCGAGGTAGACCTGAATGTGGCAGTAGTTAAGCGAACCGCACAGTTCCTTTATGCACGTGGCTACAGCGTGCAGATATTGGACGTCACTGTGCCGGTAAGCTACACTACCGACCTGTTTCTGGCGATCCATGCTGATGGCAATGCGCTTACTTCAGTGCGCGGCTTCAAAGCTGTTTCGCCCTGGGGCGCGGTACCCGCCTCGGAGAACTTTGTTAGCCTCCTGTATGAGGAGTATGGTAAGGCGACGGGTATGCCGAGCGATGCCATGACCAGCGATGCTATGTCCAACTACTACGCCTTCAACTCAACGCGCTATCGCCATGCTGTTACTCCTAATGTGCCCTCCGCCCTGATCGAAACAGGCTTCATCACCAACCCCCTCGACCGGAAGATGCTGACCACCGAGCAGGATCGTGTAGCCTGGGGGATCACTAGCGCTATAGATCGCTATTTTCGTTCAGGCGCGGCAGGGCCGACACCATCTCCCTACCCGACGTTCACACCGAGCGCCACGCCTACCTTCACCCCATCCAGCACATCTACTCCAAGCTCAACAGCTACCGCTTCGGCCACCGACACCCCAACCCCTGTAGCTACCGAGTTCGCAGCGCAGGCCACTCAGACAGCCGCCGTCGTAACGCCCGAACTGCCAACATCTACTCCCAGGCCGCCGAAACCCACCAATACCCCTCTACCAACTTCTACGCCACTGGCCGGCGTAATCACCACAGATGGCCGCTGGTTGCCACCCCTATCGCCCAATGGTCAGCGTTTACCACCGCCCGGCAGCAAGGCCGACCCGGTGCTGCTGAGTGAGTCAACTGATATCCTACCCGTGACGGCGGACGGCAGGAGGAAGCTTCAGGTGTGGCAGCAGTTCTACGTGCCAAAGCTGGGCCGTAGTATTTGGAGGAAAGGTCCTCTGATCAATGCGAGAGATTAGGTGTCAAACAGCGCTCTTATCTCCATATCGTAAATGGCTGAGGTTTGCATCTCACCCTCTATTTAGATGCAATCGCCCTGCAAACCAGCAAATTGCGTATTGACAACAGCCTGTAATCATAGTATCATGATTGTCCGGTTGGCTAATAAGCAATTGCAGACTCGCCTTATCTCCGGTTCTTTATTTGTTTCTCTGCTTGCTCCAACCTGTGAGACTCAGCCTCAAACAAAAGGAGTTATCTTCTATGCCAGTGCTTGTTGCGCCCGATGCCCCTTCATCGGCACCTGCCGTCCATTTCCTCATCTCACCTCTGTACGAAATGTTTATATCGCTCGGTACGATGAGCCATGCGAGTGAGCGGCATGAGCAGTGGTCCGCCGAGGTGAAACGCGACCTGTCGCCCCAGATGCGAGAAGAAGCCGATTACTTCTACTCCCTCTTCGAGAACCGCCTGGTAGAGTTGGCCGTTGACTACCCTGACCATTCTGATGTGGAGGGCTTTTTTCGCTATCTGGAGACTATGGCCCCCGAAGACTTCATCTTCTACGCCGCAGGCCGCGTAATGTCGCCCACCGACATAGCCAACATGACATCTCACCCTCTGCGCCTGCTGGCGATGCTGATGAAATCTTATGGCGGCGAGCACCGAATCCACGACCAGGGCTGGAGGCAGGCCTTGCAGGTGCTTGCCACTGAAGCCGATACCACCCGCACACGCCTGTTGCGCCTCCTGAGAACCTACTGGCAGAACGTCTTTCGTGAGCAAGTGGGTAAGTTGCGCCCCCGGTGGGAGGAGAGCGTGCGAGAGCGCACAGTATCGCTTGGCCCGGATCGGCTTGCTGCTGTAGAGGAACGCTTTCTCGCCAACCGCACCACGCCCAACGAGTTCCCTGAGGGATACCCTCTGGAGAAGGTGCTGCTGGTGCCTTCCCTCTTCTTGAGCATGTCCTCGATGATAATGTACGGCTACGGCCAGATGATCATCCTCTACGATGCGCTCACGTCCGACGAGCATCGCAACGCCATGGCCCACGTGCAGCGCCGCATAGTAGCTGTAGCTCGCGCCCTCGAAGACCCCACCCGCATGACGATCCTGCGCGCCATCGCTAAGGATAAAGAGTACTATGGCTCGCGCCTCGCCGCCAAGTGCGGCATCACCCCATCCTCCATCTCCCGTCACATGCGAGTGCTGCGCGACGCAGGCCTCATCAAGGAGATCAATCAGGACAACCGAGTAATGTACGAGCTACGCCGCGACACGATAGAGAAGTTCTGCGAGGACCTGCACGAGTATATGTAACCAGCAAACAATACCCGCACAAAGGAGAGGATCTGCGAGCTCGCAGGTCCTCTCCTTTGTGCCGCTTCTTGCTATGGAGAGCTATCCACTATATTATGCTTAGTAAGCTATACAAAGAAACTGTCCAACCTTCGGGGGTGTTAAGCTATGGCGCGCAACAAGCCACTTGTTTCCGAGCTTCGACGATATTTAGTTACAACCGTCGCACAAGCCAAAGAAATAACTGTAGATTGGCTTTCTGAGATCGAGCTATGCAAGGTTATTGAATTAGGGTTACCAGAAGTGGACGACAGGTATCATGTGTGGCGTGTCCCCCTCTGCAATGCCGCAAATGGGATGAAGATCGGCGAAGCTGTGATTGACGCATATACAACGGCTATTTTGCACGAGAAAACCTCAAGTCCCGCTATGTTAGAAGCGCGCCTGCTGAAAAAGGACCAGGTACGCACAACAAAACAGAAGCGGTCAGCAGTTGAGTATCCTATTTCCTCACTCAGAAATACAATCGGCTTAGGAGATTGCGTGGTTCTCATAGATCAAATGCCTACCTCCTCTGTTGACCTCATTTTCACGTCCCCTCCCTATTTCAACGCCCGTCCAGAGTACAGCGAATATGAACAGTATGAGCAATATCTTTTTAAAATGCGCCAGGTGATAAAGCGTGCCCATAGAGTATTGAACGAAGGGCGCTTCTTTGTAATGAACAGCGCACCCGTACTCCTGCGGCGAGCCAGCCGAAACGAATCTTCTAAGCGTATAGCTGTTCCCTTCGACTTGCACCGCATTTTTATTGAGGAAGGGTATGACTTCATTGACGACATCGTTTGGGTTAAACCGGAGGGTGCTGGTTGGGCAACAGGACGTGGACGCAGATTTGCAGCAGATCGAAACCCTCTTCAATACAAGGCGGTGCCGGTAACAGAATATGTGCTCGTTTATAGAAAGAGGACAGATTTACTTATTGATTGGCATATTCGTAACCATCCTGATAAGAACATAGTAGAGTCTTCAAAAATAAAGGATGGCTATGAACACACGAACGTCTGGCGGATTAATCCTGCGACTAACTCCAAGCATCCTGCTGCCTTTCCTCTAGAGCTTGCTGAAAAGATCGTCAGTTATTACTCTTTTCAGAGAGATGTTGTTATGGATCCTTTTGCTGGATCTGGAACCGTAGGAGCGGCAGCTGCAAAGTTAGGGCGGAGATTCGTGCTGTTCGATACGAACCCCGACTACATCGATTTTATGAGGCAGTCCGTACCCTCTTGGTTGGGAAGATCTGCGAACGATATACTCTGGGTGAACTGTGACCCTGCGCCACCTGTACTCACACTGTTTGAGACAAAGGAGCCTTACAATGCAGGATAGCAATAAACCTACAATTGGCATGCTGTTTCCAGAGAAGAGTCGGGTTCTTCTGTCTGGCGGCGGTAAAGAATTCGTTGAGCGTATTGGCGTGGAGGCTGTCCGACAGGCAGTCCTCAATGTAATGTTGGGTGAAAACATTCGTGATCAGACAGAGCCACTAACGAGGCAGCGCGTTGCTGAAATAAGCGGCGCCATAGTGGCTCTCTTCGCTCGAGGCCAGTTAAGGATAGAAAACTTTACTGATCAACTTTCACAAATGTCTCTTGACCAGATTGAGACTTCAAAGAGCACAGACAAAGCGACCGTCTGGCTTTCCCAATGGCTAATTGGGTTGACTGGAAAATCAAACCAGAACGTGCTCAGGCGTGACAAAGGAAAAGTGCAAGCTTATATAACACATTTTGAGGATGCTATTGAGCAAGCTACTGAGAAGTGCCAAAAAGATATGGGTGATATTAAAATGACGTTGGGCTTTGTTGAAGACCATAGCGGCCAGCGTGCAGAACTTAACTGGAAAGATATTACAAGGCTCACTACAGCAATAGGGTGCCAAACCTTGACTATACGTGGCTCTGAAAAATCTGCATACGGTAAGCTCTTCGAGAGGTTGATCTTGGGTTCCTTCCTGACCATTCTAGGCTTCCAAAGAGTAGATCCAACCAAGAACCAACGTAATGAAAAGGTGTTCTGGTTGTCAGATAGCTCAGGCAACAGAGAGAGCGATGCAACTGCTATATATAAGCCAGGCAAAGTTGCTCGGTTCGACATTGGCTTTATAGGGCCTGGAAACTCTGAAATCTCCAAAGACAAGCTATCTCGCTATGCCCGGGAGATGGAAGCGGCAGGTGGTAAGCACAGTTCAGCAACTTTCATCGTTGTAGACCGACTTCCTGAGACCAATAAGACAAAACAAGCAGCGAGAGATTTTGGCGCTGAGATAGTTCAGATGAGCATGCAGTACTGGCCGCGTGATCTCGCGCAACGACTTGGAGAGCGTTTAGGCTTTACGCATGAACTCCAGCAAATGCCTGATCGGGAAATTAGTGGATACATGGCTGACAAATTGCAAGGGATTCCTATTCAAGATTTCCTCACAGGTGTTGCCATAGAAGAACTGGAAACCAATAGTGGGCTGCCTAGCATAGATGAAGAGCTTACAGCACTGGATAATCAGGAGTAGCACCTTCTACCAGACGTAGCAAGCTTCCCTGTGGATTGCTTTGCCCCTAAGCCCGCTCAAATGGTAAAATATAGATAGTACCCCTCCGGCAGATGCCGGGCGCGCAAACCCTCATCTCAGCTAGAGACCACAGGCAGGAGCATACATTTGGCAAGCAAGAAAGACCCTGCTGCTCGCGACCACAACGGCAACAGCAACAGCAACGGCACAGGCGAAGACCGGCAACTGAGCCTCGATCTCGCCCCTCCACAAGCAAACCAGCACCCTTCCATAGAGGAGACGGCTGGTGCCATAAATGACGAGCCTGCCTGGCTCTCCGAAGCCCCTGCGCCTGATCCCAGCGAAGAAGCTGCACCTGTCGCCCATACCGGAGCATACGCGGAGAGCGCACGACGCCCCCACATTCCTGATCCGGCGCGCATAGCTCAGATCACAGCAGGGCTAAACCCTCAGCAAAAAGAAGCCGTAGAAACTGTGTCAGGCCCCCTACTCATAATCGCGGGCCCCGGCAGCGGCAAAACCCGCGTCCTTACGCACCGCATAGCTTATCTCATCGAAGCTGAGGACGTTTGGCCCAGCCGCATCTGCGCCGTCACCTTCACAAACAAAGCTGCTTCCGAGATGAAGCAGCGCCTCGACCGGCTCATCGGCTCACGAATGAAAGACCTTACGGTGGGCACATTCCACGCGCTTGGCGTGCGTATACTCAGGCAGCACGCTGATGCAATAGGCTATAAACGCGACTTCGCTATATACGATGATGACGATCAGGTAAGCCTTGTCAAGCAGGCGATGAAAGACATAGGCCTCGACGATAAGCAGTACTCGCCACGCGGCTTCCTCTCCAAGATCAGCGCAGCCAAAACAGTGCTCGCTTCTCCCGAACAGGCGCTCAGGCAGGCGGAAACCTACTTTGAGGAGGTATCAGCCCGCGTCTATCGCCGCTACCAGGAGCTATTGCACAGTAACCGCGCAATGGACTTCGACGACCTGATCAAACTGACGATAGAGCTTTTCACCGAGCAGCCCGCTATCCTCAAACGCTACCAGGAACGGTTTCTCCATCTGCTGGTAGACGAGTACCAGGACACTAATCATTCGCAGTACATCATGGTGAATCTCCTCGCAGGGATTCATCATAACATGTGTGTAGTCGGCGATGAGGATCAAAGTGTCTACGGGTGGAGGGCCGCCGATATTCGCAACATCCTCAACTTCGAGCGCGACTATCCCGACGCCAAAGTAATAGTCCTGGGGCAAAACTACCGCTCGACCCAGACGATCCTCTCGGTCGCCGACAGGGTAATCAGCCAGAACACCCAGCGCAAGCAGAAGCGGCTTTGGACGGAGAACGAGGCCGGGCTGCCCGTCACCATCTTCGAGGCTTACGACGAAAGCGAGGAAGCGCAGTACGTTGCGCGTGAAGTAAAGAGGCTCGTCTCATCGGGCTACAACTGCAAAGATATAGCTGTGACTTATCGCACCAACGCGCAGTCACGCGAAATCGAGCAAGCATGCATGCTTTACAAAGTGCCCTACCAACTCGTGGGCGGCGTGCGCTTCTATTCGCGCAAAGAAGTCAAAGACGTACTTTCTATACTCAAGATAATTCATAACCCGGAGAGCAATGTTGACTTCATGCGTATGGTGAACAACACACCTCTCGGCAAGGGTATAGGCGCTAAGACGATAAGCGAGCTTGAGATATACGCCCAAAATCTCGGCGCGCCATTGTATACAGCCCTAACCACAGCTATGAAGCACCAAAAGCGCGACAAAGTCGACCGGTTGCCGCCAGGCACACCCCTGCTGGCTGTATCTGCGGGCAAGTTCGCGCCCATGATCTCCACCCTGGAAGAGCTTTTAGCTTCGCGTGGCGAGCTACCTGTGGTCGGTTTACTCGATTTGCTGCTGGAGCGGGCGCGCTATCAGGAGGCATTGCAAGACGGCACGAATGAAGGCGAGGAGCGCTGGCAGAACGTGCTGGAGCTTCGTACAGTGGCCGAAAACTACGCCGACCTCCCTACTACTGAGGCGCTCGGTAAGTTCCTTGAAGATGTCGCGCTCATGTCCGACATAGACACTCTAAAAGAAGAAAAGGACGCAGTAACGCTCATCACCCTGCACGCTGCCAAAGGGCTTGAGTTCCCGGTGGTCTTTATCGTAGGGCTGGACGAAGGGATATTGCCTCACAAACGGGCGTTAGATGCCGAAGAAGCCGGACAGGAAAACGAGATGGAAGAGGAGAGGCGGTTGGCCTACGTAGGCATCACACGAGCCAAGCAGCGCCTTTATCTGGTATACGCGTTCCGCCGCACCCTCTACGGCGTGCCGCAGGTGAATGGCCCCTCGCGCTTTCTCGCCGATTTGCCACCTGATCTCGTCACAGGCCGTGATGTAGGCACAGCTATGAGGCCCGCCATCCATGGCGGCAAGCACAATACGGTGCCCGAACGAGGCTTCAGCGCGGAAGAGATACTCAGCAACAGCGTCAGTATTTACGGCAGCGGCAAGTCTGTTAAAGATAGGCTCTCCCCTTCACCTCTGCGCCCAGGCTCTCCGCGCACCGAGAAGCGCCGTGAAGAGAAGCGCGAGCAGCAAAACAGCAGGCTTAATATCACCTCAGCCGCCGATCTGCGCGCCAGACAGCAATCGGGCAGCGTACCTGCAAGCCCAGGCTTCAAAGTGGGCGACCGGGTAAAACACCACGCCTTCGGTGAAGGCCAGGTGC
>JADEYI010002157.1_pt1 | contig 10863 bp, 10 predicted proteins | sample 8542331 | NCBI WGS metagenome assembly JADEYI01 (sample SAMN16510988, study PRJNA670497) | mine drainage metagenome | isolation source: biofilm near Copperflume 1 | place: Germany: Marsberg coppermine Kilianstollen | collected 2018-02 | reverse complement strand
CGGCTCAGAGTCAGCATCCGGAACGGCCGCTGGAGGGCAAGTGGGGCTTCCCCGATTCCCCGATCAGTCGTGCGCGCGCTAGTCATCGGAGTGTTCGAGCCGCGTCTTCGCGCGCGCTTCGAAGTGGCGGCGTTCGAGCATCACCCGGCGGGTGCAGGTGCAGCATTCGATGCCGATGTCGGCGCCAACGCGATAGACCTTCCATTCCCAGCCGCCACAAGGGTGTTGGCGCCGCATCCTGTACACATCTCCCACCGCAACGTCAGCGATCACGCCGGCGACGGTGCCGTCGCCAGCTGATCGCGCAATTCGCGCGCGGCCAAACCGGCGGCCTCGGCGAACCCGGCCCCTTCCGAGGCATAGATGATAGAGCGCGAGGCGTTGACGACCATGAGACCGGGCTCGTATCCGGCGGCAGCGACGACATCTTCCGGCCTGCCGCCCTGGGTGCCGACGCCCGGGATGAGCAAGGGTGCCGTGGGCACCAGGCGCCGGACTCGGGCCAGTTCATCTGGTGCCGTCGCTCCGACGACGAGCCCGACGTTCGCGCCCCAGGAAGTCGCTACGAGCGCGACCTCTTCGAACAGTTGCCGACCGTTCGCCAGCCGTAGCTCCTGGAATTCTCGGGCCGACGGGTTCGACGTCCGGCAGAGGACATATACGCCCCGATCGGGGTAGCTGAGGAACGGAGCTACGGTGTCGAGGCCCTGGTAACCGCTGAGCGTGACCGCGTCGAAGCCCCAGCGTTCGAACATCGCTCGCGCATAAGCCTCTGCAGTGTTGGCGATGTCGCCTCGCTTGACGTCGCCGATCACGGGGATACCCGAGGGAATCGCCTGGAGCGTCTGTTCGAGCGCCCGCAGGCCCTCGATGCCGAACTGTTCGAAGAATGCGATGTTCGGCTTGAAGCAGGCCGCATAGGGCGCCGTGGCATGGATCACCGCTTGAAGGTAGCTGGCGACGTTCGCAGCGTCGTGCCGGCGATAATCCGGGTCGAGCCCCACGCACACGAGCGAACCCACCGCCTCGCTCCGGGCAGCGAGCCGCGAAAAATAGCTCATGCCGGAGCTCCCGTGAGCGCCGGCGCCGGCTCGAAGCCGGCACTGGTCATCGCGGCGCGGAAGCGGTCGGCATCGCCGGAGACGATGAGACTGAGCGACCCGTGTTGTCCGTCCGGTGCCTCCAGCGAAGAATCTGCCAGCACCTGCAGCGTCCGGCGGGCGACTGCATCGCTGGTGTCGACAATCGACACTGCCGGGAATTCGGCGCGGATATCGGCGGCAAGGAAGTGATAGTGCGTGCAGCCAAGGACGACGGTATCCGCGCCGGCCGCAACTTCCGCACCGAGAGCCTCACGCACCGCCTGGCGTGCCCGTGAAGTGCCAGCCTCGCCAGCTTCGACGATCTCTGCCAGCCCCGTGCCGGGCACGTTCGCGATCCGGGCACGAGTCCCAAAGTCCTCGACAACGCGCGCGTAGAGCGCTCCGTCGAGCGTGCCGGGGGTGGCGAGAATGGCGACGCGGCCGCTTTTCGAAGCCAGCGCAGCCGGCTTCAGGCCCGGCACTATCCCCACGAAAGGGACGTCGAACGCTTCGCGAAGGTCGGCGATGGCAGCAGCGGAGGCGGTGTTACAGGCGACGACGACGAGCTTGACGTCCGCCGCCAGCAGCCGCTGCACAACCGCGAAAGCACGCTTGCGGACTTCTGCCGCAGGGCGGGGACCATAGGGGAAATAGGCGGTGTCGGCGAAATAGAGGAGGTGTTCGTCCGGTGCCATGAGCCGGATGCGACGCACAACACTCAGGCCGCCGATGCCGGAATCAAAGATGCCGATGGGGCGTGGATCCATCGGCAACAGCATAGCACGGAGGTGCCTCCAGTCCGCCGCTGCGCCATGCTACGCCCATGGTTTTGCGCGTGGACCTGGCAGTACTCCCGGCCGAAGCACTGAATATCGCAGCCGGGTGCTTTGTGGTCGTCGATGTGTTGCGCGCGACGACGACTATCGCGGCACTTTTCGGCGCTGGCCTGCAAAGCCTTTGTGTGTCCGCAGAGATCGAGGAGGCGCGGACAACGGCGCGCACGCAAGGCAGGTTGCTCTTCGGCGAAGTGCACGGCCTCCGGCCGGAAGGCTTCGATTATGGAAACTCGCCGGTGGAAGCAGCCGCAGCACCGGTCTCCGGTCGGGACGGTGTGCTGTTCACGACGAACGGGACGCGCGCATTGACCGCGCTGGCCGGGCGCGGCCGCGTGCTGGCCGGTGCACTCGTGAATGCCAGGGCGGTCGCCGAAGCGGTCAGCGGCGAGACGCATGTGGCCGTGGTGTGCGCGGGCTCGGAAGGCGGTGGCCGCTTCGCCGTCGACGACTTTGCCGCGGCAGCGGTGATCGTGCGCCGCATCGCCGCGCAACAGCCCGACGCCCGGCTCGGCGACGCTGCCCGCACCGCTTCGGAGCTGGCAGCCGGCCCGGGTTGGGCAGCCCGCGCAATCCGCAGCTCGGATCACTCACGCCTGCTGCAGCGGCTCGGTCTCGGCGCCGACGTCGACTTCGCCTGCGGCGAGGATACGTCCGCCGCCGTGGCCGAACTGAGTCACACTGAGGGATCGACGGTACTGGTCAGCGCCGCCCCTGCACGGCCTTAACGGACAGCCTTCCAGCGCTGCTGCAGTTCGAGCACGATGCGCGGGTCCGGTTCTCGTCCGGCATAGCGTGCCTGTTCAAACGCCCGCGTGATGTCGTCGGTGACGGCCGCCTGGAATGCGGTCGCCAGCTTCGGAGCAAACTCCGCAGGCGTCTCGCCGGGAATGCGCTGTTGGCCCGTCTGTTCCGCGCGCTGAAGCACGTCGAGGTAGAGGCGGGTCACCTCGGAGGGCCCGTCGTAACGGCCGCCGTGTCCCCTCCGAAAGAGTGAGCCAAAGATATTGCGCAGGTCTTCACCGAAGCTCCCCGCCGAGCCATCGGTGTGGTCTTCAACCCGCCGGTTGTGCGCACGGCCCCGCAGGCGCACCACGAACCAGGCAACACCGAGCGCCAACCCGAGGATGATGGCGAGCGCGAGGCCCCGAAACCCGCCCACGAGCATCCGGTGAAAGACCGACTCGCCCCCGGGTGGTGCTGCCGGCTTCAACGGCAGTCCCTGGGTGGGTGGCTGGAGCTTCGGGAAGCCGTGGGAACCGCTAAAGAGCAACTCGAACATGTGCGATAGGGCCCACGCCAGCGGGGTAAGGACGATCGTCAGCGTCTTTGTCAGTGCGATGCCAATCGGTGGGCCGATGACAGGACCGGCGATCCCGAGAACGAACCCCACCGCGATCAGGCCAGCCACCACGGCGCCCAGCGTCGCGGCAAGCAAGGTTGCGGTGACCCCGCCAGCCCGGATGTCGCCAAATGTGCTGCCGCTAAGCGAAAGCTGGGCAAATGCGAGCGCCACCACGATGAGGGCATAGAAAGCCGCCCCAGCCCGTCCGACTTCCGCCGCACGGTCAGTCCCGGCTCCCACGACCACGGCCAACGTCACAATAGCAAACGGGATTGCGACACTTCTGGCGATGGACTCGACCTCGACCTCTTCGCGAGATCGGAGCGATGTCCGCACCCAGAGCGCCAGCAGGAGCATCGCCGAGACGAACGCGCGTCCCGACGGCGACGAGTCGGCGGTACCCTGCATGAACGAGGCGGCCCAGGATAAGTCCCAGATGGCCAGGTTCCCCGCGACCGTGAGCCGCACGGCCGCATAGATGATGAGGGCGCCCAACAGGGCGATGATGACGCGGGACTTCGCTTCGGAGAGACCGTAGGCGTCGAGCACCCGCGGGAGTCCAAAGGCCGCGGCCGCAACGAGGCAGAAGGTCCAGGCAGCGGCGGCATGGGCCGGCGCCCCGCCATATCCAGCCGCAACCAGCTCTCCAATCGCGTAGAACGCAAACGCCTCCGCAGCCAGGAGCGCAGCGACGGACAGGCGCGCGATCACGCGGGCACCCGGGCGGTTTCCGGGGCATGAGCCGGGTCGAAGCCGTGCCCGACGGGCCGGGCAGCAATGCCGGGCGGCACCGACGCGAGCGCGCGTTCAGAGGTCGCCAACACGAACACCCGGCTTCCTTCGCTTTGGAGACGCGCGAGACTGCCGGCAAGTTCATCGGGGATGATTGAGGCGACAACGACCACGGTCGAGCCGGCAGGCATTCGCCCGCCTTCACGGGCGATGGCACTGGCAAGGTCGCCCATCGTCAGTGGTTGGATCACGGCGAGCGCTTCCAGGATGCGGGTGAGCTGTTCGCGCGAGCGAGAGGGCGCCAGCCGGATAGGGCGATCCGCGTCGGGGAAGGCTCCGTTCGCGAGCAGGCCGACTGAGTAGCGCGAGCCGGCCGCCCAGACGGCAATCGACGCCGCGACGGAGACGATACGCTCCAGTTCATCGTGCAGGTAGCCTTCCCAGGGATGGAGCATCGTATCGATGTTGACCATCAGGTAGATCTGCTCGGTGGCCGAAGGTTCGTAGACGCGCGACTGGAGCTCGCCGGTGCGGGCGGAGGCCTTCCAGTCGATGCGGCGCATGGGGTCGCCGGGGCGATACTCCCGAGATCCGGCGATGCGGAGCGGGTCTTCGAAGATACGGTTGCCGCCTTTTTGCTCGCCGAAGGGACGGTCCGCGGGGAGACCAAGGGCCTCGAGCGAGAGGACGCGGGGAAATACCACGAGATGGTTGAGATTGCTGTCCTCTTCGACTCGGGGGAACGCCCCCAGCAGGTCCGCAGAGCGAAGCAGGGAAGGGCCGAGCTGATGGTATCCGCGCTCCGAGGGACGGAGCACGAAAGTCCACTGGTGGCGTTGGTACCAGCCCAGTGCGCCGCGGCGCACTATCCACTTCAGCCCGGGCGCAGCGGAGGGCGCGACCACGGTGGACTCCATATCGAGCGTATCGACCACACCGATGCGCCATTGGTACCACGGGAGGGGCAACGGCTTCTGATTTGATAGCACCACGTTGAGCGAGACCTCGTCACCGATAAACGCACGCCGTTCACCGAGCCTGGGCGAGAAGGTCACGCGGTCGAAGAGGTGGTTGCTCCAGTAGCGGCTGATGCCGCCGAGCACGAGGATGACGAGCCCGACCCCGGCGATGATTGGTTGCGCCGCGGAGAGCCCGACGAAGACGAGGAAGCCGCCGAGCACCAGCCAAGCATCGCGGAAAGGCACGGTCAGGCCTCAATCGGGACGGGGACGCGGTCGAGGATGTCGCGCACGAGTTCATCAACGTCCCGGCCCCGCAGGCGCGCCTGCGTCGAGAGGATCAGCCGGTGGGGCAACACATAGGGTGCCATCGCTTTCACATCGTCCGGGAGGACGTAGTCTCGGCCAGAGATGGCCGCGTGCGCGCGGGCGGTGCGAAAAAGGGCGAGACTCGCCCGTGGGCTGCCGCCGAGTTCGAAGGCAGTGTCGACGCGCGTCTCCCGGACGATGCGCACGGCATAGCGACGGACGGCGGGATCGACATGAAGGCGCGTCAGGGCCACCGCCAGCCGGACGAGTTCCGCCGCATCCACGACGGGCTGCAGCGAATCCAGTGGCGAGGACGTTTCGAAGCGCAAAAGGATGGCGTCCTCGCCATCTTCATCGGGGTAGCCCAGCTTGAGGCGCACCAGGAAGCGGTCGAGCTGGGCCTCGGGCAGCGGGAACGTGCCTTCCAGTTCAACAGGGTTTTGAGTGGCCAGCACGAGAAAGGGCCGGGGAAGCTCCGTGGTCACACCTTCGACGGTCATCTGGCGCTCCTCCATGGCTTCGAGGAGCGCCGCCTGCGTGCGCGGCGTGGCCCGGTTGATTTCGTCCGCGAGCACCACCTGTGCGACCAACGGACCTTCCCGAAACACAAATTCGCCCAGCTTCTGGTTGTAGAAGTTAATGCCCGTTACATCCGAAGGCATGAGGTCCGGGGTGAACTGGATGCGCCGGAAGCTGCAGCCCAACGACCGAGCGATCGCCTTGGCGAGCGTCGTCTTGCCAATCCCAGGCACGTCTTCAAGGAGGATGTGCCCTTCGCAGAGGAGCGCGACCATCGCCAGCCGGACGACTTCCGCCTTGCCCACAATCACTCGTTCGACGTTCGCCTGGAGCTGTCCGGCGGCGGCGCTGATAGCTGCGACGTCGGTGAGAGACAGGCGGGACAGGGTGCCCGGTTCGCTCGTCATGCGCGGTGCGGCCTCCAAGGGTGGATCCTAACCGTCACGGGCGCCCGGCGCGAACCGCAGGCTGTTGGCGAGCCCGGCACGCAACGCATGCCACCCGTAGACTCCATGCGTGGCAAACGTCAGGCAGGTCCGGCTGGGATATAACAACGTCTATCTGGCGGAAAGCGGCGGTGTGCGCGTGCTGATAGACACCGGACCGGACTATCGGGGTGCGAGCGCATACCTCGATGCCGAGCTCGGAGGCAACGTCCCCGATCTTGTCCTGGCGACGCACGGACACCTCGACCACGCCGGCCTGGCAGCACACTGGCAACGGCGGGGCGTAGCCGTAGCCATGGGTGCTGGCGACGTGCACCTTGCCAGCACTCCCCAACTCGCGAGCGAGGAAGAGTTCGCCAGCTTCGCGGCATACGTCCGTGAGACTGGGGCACCGGCAGACGTCCACGCTGAAGTGCTGCACGGTCTTCGGCTTCGGCGGGCGTGGGCACGGCAGGCAGCCGTCGCGGGCAGCTACCCCGCCATGGGCCGCGACCACCGCTGGCCGAGTGGACTCTGCTATGAGCGCTTTCTCCCCGCACGGACACTGGCGGATGGCGAAGCCGCCGGTGATGCGCTGCGCGCCATCCTCTCCCCGGGCCACACGCCCGGCAACCTTGTGGTGGCGGATGAGCGCGAGGGCTGGCTCTTTTCCGGCGACCAACTGCTCCCCGCAATCACGCCAACGCCAGGGATTCAGCCGCGCGGGCCAGAGTCTACGGGCGCTGACTGGCGGCTCCGCAGCCTGCCCGAATTTGAAGCGTCATTGCGCCGCCTGCAGCAGAAACGCTTCGTCCGCTGCTTCCCCGGCCATGGCGAGCCATTCGACGACGTCGAGGCGGTCATCGATGCGAATCTCAGCCAGATTGAGCAGCGCACCGAGCGGGTCGCAGCACTGCTCAGGGAACTGGGTGCGGCGACGCTCTGGACGCTCGCCGATGCGCTTTACCCACGAGCCCTGCGACGGCGTTTCTGGCAGATCGCAGCGACCGTCCAGGGGCATTTAGACATCCTGGAAGCACAGTCTCGAGTTGGATGTGTTGCGGGCGAGTACCGACTTTCGGGATCGTGACCGTTCGTCGTCCACGCAGGCCGTAAGTGCGAGCCCAACGGGCCGCTTCAGGCAGGGACGATTTCTTTCGTGGCACCGGGATTGGTAATGGTGATAACCCCGGCCCAGGCGCACGTCAGCATCGCCGTCTGGTTGACGATCGGCTTGCTGTTGACCAGCACAGTCGGGATAGGTGGCGCCCACGGTGCTGGGATGACCGGGACACAGGGCATCGGCGTGAGGACGCCGAGCGCCGCTGTCGTTGCTGAAGCCACCGTCGGGTTCGCCAACGACATGCACATCCCGAACGGCGGCACGTTTGCGATGGGCTTGTTCTGGTCGAAGGTAGCCGGGAACTTCCCTTCGAACATGACGATGTCGGAGCCGGGGATCACCACCAATGTCGATGGTGCCGCACCGAACGAACAGAGGAGCTGGGCCGACATGACGAGCGGAAGTGGCATGAAGCGATTCTAGTCGTGAAAGCGGGGCGCGCCAAGTTTCGATCGGGTGGAACTGTTGGCCTCGGTACGTCCGCAATCGCCATATGCACCGGCGCCGCTATAATCCGCACCAACACGTCGCGACCGCCGGAGCAGCAGTGCCCTATCGCACCCAGACACCGATCGCTGGCCACGAAGGCCGATGGCGCTGGCTCCTCTTCCTGCCGGGTCTCCTCATCCTCGCTGCCACAGCAATCGTGGCGCTTTCGGAAGGCTTTGTCCGGCTCTCGCCGACTGCGGAAGCGGCCGGCTCGCGTAGCGAAGCCTGGTCGTTCGTGCCCGACGCGCTATCGACTCTGAGCGCGACCGCCGTGCAAGTCTGTGCGGCGGAAGCCGCGCTGCACTCCGCGACCACCCCGGCCAACCAGTCCCGCTGGCAGGAGCAACAGGTTGTGCTGGAGGCCCGCTACGACGAAGCCGCGCAGGCCTACAACCAGAAAGTCGCCGACACGATCGCGGCAGGCAACACACGGCCGTGGGATGTCGCGCCGGTCGCACCCGTGGTCGAAGTCAGTATCGAGCGCTCGTGCCTCAAGCAGCCACCAGTCCCGGCAGTGGATTCAAGGGGATCGGAGGGCTTTTCTATCGACCCATCCGACCGCTTCCTCACGCTCGCCCAGCTCGATGCTGCGGCGAAGGCCGCGGGCTGGCCGATGGAGAATGGCTGGTGGCCGCAGATGCGGCAGATCATCCAGTGTGAGACTGCCAGCCTCGACCGCTTCGCCCACAACACCAGCGATCCGAACGGAGGCAGCTATGGCCTCGCGCAACTCAACGGCACCCAGCATTTCGAGCATTCCGGGGAGAATTTCAACCAGTGGAGCGACCCCGTTGTCAACCTGCGTGTGGCGCTCTGGCTACGGCGGACGCGGGGACACTTTGGCGGTCCCGGTGGTTGGATGATCTGCGCGGCGCGCTGGGGGATCGCCTGACGGCGCCACCTGGGGCCACCCGTCGGGCCCAGATTCAGGCCCCGGTTACGTCAATGAAGTCTGGATCAAACACCGCTTGTTATGTCCTGAAGGGCGCGGACAGGGCCGCATCGCCTGCGTATCATGACGCCCTGCGCCCGCCCATCCTCTGTTGCCGCGGCAACAGCCGAAGCCCGGCCGCGCGGCGCTTGGACCGCCCAACCCGCTAGCCGGGCGGACGGGACGGGCAAGGCTGCGGGGGCTCCATCACTGTCAATCGCGGAAAGGGCGTGGTTGTGCACAAGTCGGACATCTGGCAACGCACTGGCGACCGGCACCGAAGTGTCGCCGGCTCCGGCCGCGCCCTGTTGGCGCTTGTCATCCTGGTCGCCGTCACCTTCGCCTGGGGCCATGCCCCGCAGGCGCGGGCTGCCGTGCCCCCCGGTTCCGGCGCAGGCGTCTATGCCCTCGACAAGACCTCCTATTCCACACTCGAAGGCACCGCCGTCACCGTTGGTGTGAATGCGACCGGTGCCGGCACGCTCACGCAGGATATCGTTGTCACGCTCCAGCTCACGGCTCCAACCGTGGACGCGAACAACAACCCCATCTATCCGAACAGCACCGTGACCCAGATCATCACCTTCAAGGCCGGCACGATACCAAGCTTCGGCTTCGTCCAGTTTCAAACCCTGAACTACAACCGCATCGTGGACACAGTCATCGGTGTGAACATCATCAGTGTCTCGGGGGGTGGCGGCCTGAACCCCGCGGGGCCGACGTTCGCGCCAATCACCGTGCTCGGCCTGGGCACCCCACGCGTGACCAACGTGGAGCCCCACAGTGCCGCGAGCGGCACGACGCTGACGATCACCGGGCAAAACTTCTCGCCCGCCGGCGTCGTCTGTGCCCCGGGCAACCCCACTCCGCCGTTCGTGCGGTGCACAGCGGCGGTGGTGTTCACACAGGTTGGCAATCCGACCTCCTCGGTCTCGGTATCCGCCTTCTCGGTGCTTGGGCCCACGCAGCTCAGCCTTGCCGCTCCGGGCGGCCTAACGGCCAACGTCGCATACGACGTCCGGGTGGTTATCGAAGACCCCACCGGGCAGACTCCAACATTTGCTTCTCAAAGTCCGGTCACTCCTGGTGACCAGTTCACGTTGACAAGCGGACCGACGATTACCAACATTTTTTCGGCGTCCGGGCCGGTGACCGGCGGGGCATTAGTCACGGTGACGGGCACGCTTTTCACCGGCTGCCCGACGTCCGTCGTGTTCAAGAACCTGACAACGGGCTTCACAGCCCCGGCCAACATGTCCACCTGCACGGCGATTAGCGGAAGCCAGTTCTCGATTCGGGCACCCGCCGTGCCAACGGCGCAGACGGTTAATGTCGTCGCGACCTTTCCCGGCGGGACGACCATCCCGACGGATGATTCCGCCTTCACGTATACCGGTTCGCCCGTGATCACGTCCATCACGCCCCAGTTCGGGCCGGCATCCGGCGGCACGCAGGTGACGATCAACGGCACCGGCTTCCAGGGCATCCTCTGCCCCAACCCGAACGCGCCCCCGGCCGCCTCCGTGATGTTTGGTGCGACGCCAGCGCTGGCGTGCACGTTCATCAGTCCGACGCAGATCACTGCCATCGCTCCGCCAGGGACAGGCACACAGCAGATCCAGGTGACGAGCAACTACCCGCCGTCCAGTCGCGGCACATCCGCCTTCACCACGGCGGCCAACTACACCTATGTGTCCGGGCCTATCATTTCCTCCATCAGCCCGGCTTCCGGCCCGCCCAGCGGGGGCACGCTCGTCACCATCAACGGTTCGGGCTTCGCCGCCGGTGCGACCGTGAAATTCGGCATCACGCCAGCGACGTTCGTGAGTGTCGTCTCAGCTACCCAGATCACCGCGACGGCACCGGCGGGCATCGGCACCGTCGACGTAACCGTCGGCGTGGGCGGGCTCTCCAGCCCCTCGGGGGCCGCCGACCTGTTCGCGTACTCAGCACCCACAGTGACCTCGGTGTTGCCGAACGCCGGGCCGATCGCGGGCGGCACGGCGGTGCAGATCAACGGCACGAATTTCACGAGCGACGCCGTCGTCTTCTTCGGCACAACCCAGGTCCCGACCACGTTCATCAGTCCCATCATGCTCCAGGCTGTGTCGCCGCC
>JADEYI010002156.1_pt1 | contig 10865 bp, 16 predicted proteins | sample 8542331 | NCBI WGS metagenome assembly JADEYI01 (sample SAMN16510988, study PRJNA670497) | mine drainage metagenome | isolation source: biofilm near Copperflume 1 | place: Germany: Marsberg coppermine Kilianstollen | collected 2018-02 | reverse complement strand
AAAGGGGGTAAATTTTGTCCGAGTCCCCAAAACCCCACCCCCTAAACCTCACCCCAAACCTTTTAAGCCCCTAAGGTTGTTTTGTGTGTGTGAGAAAAAAAAGAAAGTGTTGGGGGGGGGGGGGGGGGTCCAACCAAGTTGCCTTGGCTTGCAATTCAACAACACCGAGTAGAGAGAGTGGATGAATCCAAGAAGCAAAGCAGACTGATCGTTAGGGATTAAATCAAGGAATAATTTTCTTCGTATGGAATTGGTGCCTCTGCAGAGCCGGCAGCACCAATGTTCATACCATAAGTTATGTTTCAAGTGTCTCAAGTAAGATGGTGCCGAACAGTGAAGTGGCAAGCTCTGCATTGCGCGAGACGCCAAGGTAAATGCCACTTTGTTCCGGAAATGCTCAGCGCACTTCCTCTGCATGCAAACGGCCGCCGCCCTCAGCCGCCACGTGTCATTGACTGCGTAGTCCGCGTCCACCATGAAGGCACATGCGGTCTGCTTGTTGTGCGCCTGAGTGCACCGTGGCACGCAAGGCAGCTGCTTGCAATTGCTGCATTTTCAGTGCAAATGCAGTGAGCCTTGTAAGGGATGAGGTCATGGAGTATTGCAACAAATTTGCCTCTGAGACTGCAGAATGCACTGCAGGACCATTTTGAAAGCACCGACTGCAATTGTGAACCGCCTCCTGATCGCACCGTTGACATAATAAGGATGGCTGGCTTCTCTCGGAGAGCCTTTTATATATTTGAGAATATCAAGAGAGTCTGGCCTCCTCCTTGCTGGGAAGCATGGTAATATATGGAGATGCTCACCCACAAAGCAAAGTTGCGTGTTGTGGAAAAGTCCACAAAAGGCTCCTCGTAAAGGTCCCCAGGATAGCCCATCATGTACTCTCTGATGATATCCTGCAGAAGTGCAGGATTGCTTGAGTCTGCTTTCTATTATCAACTGGAAGTCGGAATGTTACTAAGGCTTAAGGTGTAGTACAAGTGGGACTCCCATCGGATTGGAGCACTTTCTCAAGTTGCCTTCTAGTTACTACTAGACGGTTTTAACGATGCTTTTATTCCCAACTTCTTGACTCAAGATTTCTCCCCTGAGGAGAGGCTCCACTGAACGGAGAATTGTGTCAATAGAAATGTCGATTTGTTTAATTTCAAATTTCAAATTAATAAATGCATAGGTGCAAAGACATATCCCTGCTTGGAGCCAGTGTTGACTTCGAACCAATGTTTTGGTGACAAGATATCTGCTTGCACAGCACACTTTGCCACTGAACCCTACATGACGTCATAATGGTCAGCGTCAGGATGATATATTTCGGATAGAAAGAAGTTGTCATATGCTATCATGATCATATCCCAATGACGACATGGGATCCCAAAACCCGATACGTCCTGATATCAATTAAAGGGTGTCCTGGATATCATTTGTATGTCAAATCATGTCCATATAATGTCCAATTTCTGTCAGAAACTGGCTCGATCCTGATACCTTTTGATGTGGTAAGTATGGTCCCAGTGGTTGTCTTTCTGATGACATGCGATATTCAATATAGAACAGATGACGTGTAAAGAGCTTTACATGTCTTGTGCTGTGCGGGGTGCAATTCTGATGCCAGATGTTGATGCCAGCTTTTGTCAATAGTGCCACACACGTCCAAGTGAATTTGACACAAATTGTGGTGTCACACAATACTGGTAAGGGCACTTTCAGGAGACGAATGCTGTGATCTGGTCTGTCTGCCCTTCAAGGCTTGCAATGTGCGAGGAGTCAATGTCACAGGAAGAAGATCATTTGACAGTACACCGCTCATGTCCATGCGTGAGACAGCACCGACATTTGATCAACCATCAGAGTTATCAGTCACCTGCCCACATACTTGTTGAACTAGTATTTGCCATCCTCAGTAGGATCTTTTTGGAGCAGCACAGGGCGCACGATGCTGCAGATGTCAATGACATCGTACCAGGGGATAATTGCACCACTGGCAGAGGCGGTGGTGGCCCATTGTAGGCGCTGCATGGGCAGCTCTCCCTCCTCAGCATGGCAGAACTAGTGCACAAAGGCGCAGCGGTGCTCTGCCCCCTCTTTGTCTGTGCAGCTGAAGACTAGCCGGAGCTGCGCAAACCAGTCCTCCTCCCCTGACCTGCAGAGGATAGAGGCGACTTCAGTTCATGATCATGAGGACAGGAGGACATGTGTCTAGTCACCAGCAACCACTACAGCACCATGCCGAGAATGACAAACAAGAAAGGTCCACTAATGGCGCTGGTCACTGCAGAAGCTTGCCACAAGCACAGCAATGGCCTGCTGATATATTCATACAGACTGCAAATGAACTCAAGCTATGTGAGATGTAGATCAGAACAGCCTGTTGCATGGCATGGTGCCATGTGCCCAGCACATGGGAGGCAGGTGCTGCCACATGCCTGCTGTACTGCCGATACCGTAGCTACCTATGGTGAAATGAGGATTGATGAACCTCAAAGAGTCATGTGGCTAGCATACCTGACGGTCACAAAGGTGAATGCCTCCCGTTTCCCAGCTCCGAATTCTGGCACTGCCCTCAGTATCACCGCCTCATGCGGCGAGCCCCTGTGAATGCTGAGAGGTACGGCCAGTCCGGGACGCACCAACACCTGAACAGCAGACCTCTACAGAATAAGGCGCTTGCAAGCATGCATACGGCCCAGATGTGCCAAGAGCACCTGCATGACTCCTTTTATACATCTTGTACAGAGGAGCTCAGCGCAAGCTCAGCTCAGAGCTCAGGTAGTAAGCTCAGCTCAGAGCTCAGGTAGTAAGCTCAGCTCAGCTCAGTTCAGCTCAGGATTTAGCTCACAGCTGAGCTCAAAGAGTGCAGAATACACTCTCAAAGGCAAACGCACCAGATCCCCTTTGGCATCTGGCAGCATGTCAAGATCTGCGGCGTCCGGTAGGCCTGCCAAAGCGCCCAGGTACACCCGCAGGTGTACAAGCTCAGGCCGCTGCTCTAGCCAGGCAGCATCAGCGCTTGAGCCGCTAGACAGCTGCTTGTAGTGCAGCTGCTTATAATGGTTTATGAGCTGATGCGAGACTGTCTGCACCGCGAGCTGGCCCTGCATTGTACCAAGCAGACTTCATAAGCATGAATCTAAGATGCTCGATTAATACCAGAAGACGATGACAAAGTGGCAACGGCGGCACGCTGACAAGTGGATTAGCCGGTATACAGATCTGCAAGTAAAGTCCTAAGGGTGTAAGACTCTTGCAAAGGGTATGCCGATGCGCACCGCACTCCTTGCTGGCATGTCTGCTGCTGATTCTGCACTGACCGACCGTGCCAAATCCAGATTCCTGCCGTGATCCCTGATCTGCAGCAAAGGTTCCCATGTTGAGTGCATGAACTTATGAGAGCATGACAGGCTGTGCGATGCAGCCTTGGCATGCGTAGCTTTGGAAAACATCATGGTCATAGGATCTCAATGGCAGGAGACCCGTGCAGAGTCAAGATGCTTGATCACACCTGTTCTTCCAAGCCGCCAGACTTCTTGTTGCTGTTGAGGTAGCCCGCCTTGATGACCTTGTGCGTGGCCTCCCCTGGGGATGCTGAGGCCAGTGTCGCGCTGCCCAGCCAGCGGATGAGCGGCACATACTTGCCATGGGCGTGAAATTTTGAGGTTTTGAAGCTCCTGAAACCCCCCAGATTCTCTAGAGCCAGCATCTGGTACCTGCGCACAACAACAACAACTGGGCTGTTCTTCATCAGCTTTCATCGTATTCATGGCTTCAACTGTCAGAAGAGATGGACTGGGCGAGCTCAAAATTCCTTGCAATTTTGTCAAGAGCACAATGTCATATCATGGATCCACGAGATTGCGCTAGGGGGGCAAAGAAAACCCATCATGCCAGTCAGCTTGTATGCACCCAGTCATGCGCTGTCCAACAAGTGGCCTTTTGTTGTCTGAAACGATGGCAGTGATGGAATGAAGGGGTGGCACCTGCGACATTTGGCCTTGAGGCGTGCCAGGGACTCCTCATCATGCACCTCCAGGTCCCGCAGCCGCTCAAAGTCCAGATATGCTGCATGTCAGAAGGGGAAAACCAGTGTGCTATCAGCACACTGGTTTTTACATGCCTGCAGATCCAAAGTTAAAGTAAAAATGGTGCCACACGGCCTTGGAATGCTGTCAGCACACCTCACTTGTCCCCTAGGATTGAATTTATTGTTTGTCATCTCCTCAAAAGACAGCATGTATCGCATGTCTGTGGGCACAATTACTAGCCCTTCAGAAAAAGCAACTGGTATGCGCTCACCAGGAATGACAACTCTCAGAGCAGTTGCCACCTCGCCCTCCAGTCCCAGGATGGCAACAGGCAGGCAACGCAAAAGTGTAGCCTGCTGGCTTGCATACATCTTCACCGTCGACAGTCCGCGACTCGGCAGGGCCAGCCCATGCATGGGCTGAATGGTTGCCAGGCGCTCGTCAATGAGCGCGATGCCATCCTCGTCCTCGGAATTCTTGAGAAGGTCCAACGCGCTCTCTGTGTCGCCCTTGTCTGCTTGATGCATTGGGTCTGGCTGGATGAGGCGGTAGCAATCGGTGCCAGCAAATCCAGCCAATGGGGACTGCGAATGCACAAAGGGGCATCGGCAGAAGGACAGCATGTCAAAACAGTAATCCTTAAATCCTGCGGTTCTAACTTCTCAACGTCTTCATGCGCGTATTGGTTTTGCCATTGTCTGCCTGGCCTCTTGTCTTGCATTGACTCCTGTGTGTGTTCCTCTGTTGGACCGAGCCAGTTGTCACATAGATTTTGTGTGAGCCTTGGTTTGGCAGTCCCTGTCTGGTGTAATAGGGTTCCACAATCATTCCCTCTAGGCCTTCCTCTACATACATATAACAGCATGCCCAACCCTTAACCCTAAAGTAAACCCTAACTGTAAGCCACATCAAGATTCGCACTGCGTCCTGACAAGGGCAAACAGGGGGCAGCATTGCAGATGAGGACTACCTCTTCAGCATGTTGCAAGCTCCAGTCGTCCATCACTTTCTTTGCCTGCCGCTTGCCATCGGCCCCTTCCTTCATCAGCTGCTTAACTCTCTTCACAGTCTGCGCATGCATAAAGCCAACCAGTACTCAGTGCCCAGCCTTGAAATGATCACAGGTGCAAGGTGCCCTGTGACTCCAAATGGCAACAGGCTGTTCTGCATGCCATTACCTTATAGTGCGCTTCTCAGTCCTTTGCGGGTACACGTCATCTGGATTGTCCAGCTGCTCTTTTGGGATCAGTGAGTGCACACCTGGGTGATTTGATTTGGCTTCCACAAGCAGTAGGTTGTTGGCCTCCAGTCCATCTGCCACATAATTGCATGGGACGGGTAAAAGCTTCATTGGAGTCCTTGAGGCTCCCACGTAAAACGTCTGGCACCTGCATCATGCAAACAATCTCAATACTATGCTCTCAGAGAAACTCTGCTTTGCATTAGCCTGTTCATATTCTGCACTTGCAGGCATCTGTGCAGTACCAACAGCGCCATCATGTTTGTACTTAAGATCACTCGACTGCAGAGCTTTAGTGTCTCACATACCTGTAGCTATCCGCCTTTGGCTGCTCCAGAACCAAGTCGATGGATGGGAGGAGCACACTCCTCCTCAGCTCCTTCAACCTGCATGCATCACGGTATTCATTATTGCCCCACTTGCCCCTCCCAAGCTACACTTGAGTTGATCTGACAGAGCACTTATAAGGCGTGTTCGAAACCGATTGCTTGTTGATACACTCACTATGTCTTGTCGCGCTCCTTATTAAGACCAATCTCCGCCCGTGAAGGATGGCAAGTATGCCAGGTAGCGGAACAGGCCGCCCTGCCGCATGAGCCTGGGTAGAAGGGCCAAGAACACAACGATCGGGTGGACTTTGCGGCCAGAAGGGTTCACATGGGTCTCATCAGAGTAATAGATGTATGGCAACACACCCTCTGCTTCTGGGTGCTGCTCCTGCACAAATGCCTGCATGGTAATGATGAAGCAGTGAGGTCACAGCTCTTGCACACAGGCCAACACGTTAAGGATTCCACCTGTAACACAATCCGCAACATATTAATTTAGTGAGGCGCCCGATGCCTCACCCATGTCTCATGCATCCACTGCCCGTCCCTAAGCTCACTGAATCTGTGTCCAGAGCGTGGCTTGAAATGGCTCTTCTGGATCTGCAGAGCACATTAGCAGATCAGTAAACCGCTGCAAGCAAAGGCAACTTGTGATAGACATTATCATTGCATACATCTCAAAGACGATTGCACGCTGCACAGCTTGCCTGTGGATGGATTAGGAACTCTTGCAGGAGCTCGTGGAAGTCAGTCCTATAATGTACAAAATTATCCTTGCCGGACGCACTTGCCACCACAGCTTCTTTCCTGCAGGCCTGTACACACCGCCACCGGGTGCTGCACATGAGCATTTTAGCTGGCATAGATCATGGCACACTGGTGCGTAAAGAAAGGGTTCATTTTGACTGTCCATGTACTTCTTGAATGCTCCAGATGACCTCCAGCGTATTGAGTGGGGCGTGTACTCAGGATCTGTGATGATCTTGAGCATGTCAACTATCTTTCTCATGGACATCCCGGCCAGCAGGGGCTTTAGGCCCTCTTCAAACTTGTTCGGTACGGCTACAGCCGCTCTAGAGCTGACTGACACCTCTACACCGCTGTTTGCACCCTCGGACGCATCATCTGAATCGTCACTCACATTGCATGCCAAGCTATCCTCCACATTCATGGCTTGAGCGCCCTGCACTGGCCCATCTACACAACCACTATCGCCACCGGATTCATCGGCTGCAAACGCCGCAGCCAGCCCTTCTGATCTTTGCTGGGCATTTCCTGGATGCTCGGCAGGCCCCTCCGAAGCCTCTGAACTGCTTTGTGACGTGACACTGTCTGAGCTGGGGTGCGACCTTGAGTGATCTGTCCCTGAACCCGAAATACCTGATCCGTCTCCTGAAGATTCAGAACCATAATGCGCTTTTCTGGCCATGTGTATAGCTATAGCTTTGTCTGCATCGCCACTGAATGGGCGCCCGCATTTTGGGCACGCGATCCTGCCTCGCTTGGGTGACTTTGGGCCGTATTTTGCAGCCCTACGTTTCCTTTTCATCGGATCGAGATGTCGCACTGCTACAGGAGGCACTACATGGCTTTTTGCTTGACTGCTCCGGTACTGAGATCTCCCCAAAATTTCCAATGTCAACGCTGGTGAACGGGCAGAACGCAATAATTAAATTAAGTTAACGACAGAAACGAAGAAATAATCATCTGAAAAGGTGATCATGACATAGCAATTGTCCACTACACCAATTGAATTCTGGATTCTGCTGTGAAAGAAAGTGGCTACGAAGATCGCAGCTGGTACAAAAGTGTCTCCATTTAATCTGTCACTTCTCACTGTAAGATGACATGCGAAGTACCCAATGCATCTTCTGCTGCAGCACGACATGGTTGAAGGCGATCGCTGACTAATGGTTACCACGCAGTTATGCAAGACGGCCAATCTTGGAAACTTCTGCTGTGCTTTCTTTGCTGTGCACAGTGCACAAACGAATCCATGATATTACCCAGCAATCGCTGAGTACCGTTAGTTTCCTTGCCAAGATCAGTGGTGGAGCATTCTTTTCGCCGAAAGATTGGGAAAATGGTCTCGAGGAGAGGCAGACGCAGCTCAAGAAATGCACTGAATTCAACGAAGGGAGACATGAAAGGCGCACCGACGGTAATGAATTCACCCCTTCCTTATATGACAATACATAGCGGGGCTGCCATGATGTCAGCAATGTCTAACACGCCGAATGCTTCTAGAGGGATGTACTTTTTTTAGCATATAAATATCTTAGTGGACCACATGACCAAGTTGAGCGCCTATCCTAAAGCTTTTATATGGATCATATGACTCTTTCTGCGGAAGGAAAGGTCTCGTCTTCTGGTCTTTCGACCACAAAGTCCTAGGGTCCTTCATTTTGGCCATCTTGATCGGAAATGCGCCAAGATCCGAATCGCCGGTTTCATCTGCACCATCTGCAGTTCATTGCGACATAAATGGTCTAAAATTTAGACTTTAAGCAGATTCAAGAGACCATGCTTGTTTCAAGAAGGCTTGCCGCCAAATGCGATCCGGTTCACATGCACGACAGCTAAACCGCCCTTGTTTGCTCGATCCTGAATATCTGGCTTTCCTTGCAGAGCAAAGGGAATCTGCAGCCAAAGGGCAATAAGGTGAGCGAGAAGTCGCAGAAGAGGCCCATGCAAGAGAATGGCAACTCCCTGGTCCAGAAAGAGTCCAAGGTAAGCAACTACGTGTAAACTTTTGTACATGTACATTGGGAGATCTGCGGAGAGGAAAACCTGTAGCAAAGAAGGTCCAAGTCCATGCCGCCATCAAGTTGCATGGATTGCCTGTTATCAGAGAGGATCTCTATCGACTCAGGGACACACGGCATGCTTCGAATTGCATTGCTGTTTGGTTCCTTGCTGCCAGTACATGCAGGGTTTCTACATGCATCAAGTGACCGCAATTCAGATCACTCTTGCTGTTTCCAGGGCAAGCCTTCCTAGCAAAAGACTGATGAGCCTTTGTGCATTTTCAGGACCGTAACTCCAGCGCACCCTCTGAGAATGACGAAGCAAGTGAGGAAGATCATCTTCATGATGACACAAGCAAAGGAGGAGCGGGTCCCTCAATGGGTGGGAAAGGTGCCCGCAGGGGGGGCAAGATGTCATCTGCTGCTGCCGAGGTGTGCATGCATGCCCGGCATGTGCATGCATGCCTGCCATGTGCATGCATGCCTACTAGAATGCCATGCCATCTGCAAATGCCTGCTCGCAGCAAAGCGTGTATTCTATCAATAAGAGCAACTTGTACTTTGCACAGCTGCGTTTCTTTACGGGGAGTTGTTACGTTTCAAGAGTCCCACATTGACATGCATTGAGCAATTTGCTGCAACAACAGAGGCACTGCCTGCATGATGCCATGATGATCTGACCCTTGCACATCTTCCATGAATGGGCAGAGGAAGAAGGGGAAGACGATGAAGATGAGGATGAAGCAACCGAGACAGAGAGCGAGGATAGCAATGAAAGTGACAGTGCAGAGGATGAAAGCAGCAGTGGCAGTGAGAGCGATGAGGACATTCCTGTGGCACGCAAGAAATCCTTCAAGACTGCAAAGAAGAGCAAGCCTCAGCCTCAGCTAAAAGTGAAGAGGAAAAAAAGCACGGTGCGTGGTGCAGCATTTGGCTCAATTGCAGAAATGTGTCTGCCTCTCTTCGCTCTGCAAGCAATGACATGCCAATACTGTTACATCTCACCTGGAGCAGGTTGACCGTCATTCACATTCTTCATTCAGGGTGCTGGTGGACACAAAGGTTGTCCCATGCATGCACTTGGGAAATAAAATGGCATGTAATGATGCATGCAGGTAGTAACAATCTGGAGCAGCTGCTGGAGTCTTTACTGGAAGAGAAACTCGCACAGCGATTGAAGGCATCTGAAAAGTCTGCAGAAGAGGAGCCGCTTGACCGTGAACTGGTGAACCAACCTCAAAGTTGTTTGTACGCTGGCATTCTCTAACCAGCTGTGAGACATGCATTTGCTCGAGTTTTTCCTGCTCAGTTTTAGCTCTAACAAGGTTTTGTTGAAGCGGTCTCATGGAAAGCAGTACCAGAGTTTTAAGGGCTTCAAATGAGGGGTTGCATCACTCACAACCAGTCACTGCTAGTCCCAAACAGGATGTGTGCATGGGCAGAAGAAGGACATCGTGCCATATTGCCATGAGAAGCTCTCCAAGAAGACGATGTACCCTTCATCCGCTGCCATGGAGAAGGCAGCAAAGAAGCTGGCGTCCAAGGAAGAGAATGGCAGCGCATCATTCAGACGCGCCATCGTCAAAGTGGTGCGTGGGAACTCAAGTACCTTTTGCAGCTCATGCATACATGTGCATGTACAAGCATGTGCCTGGTCGGTGTCTTGTCCATGCCAGATGCAAGAATGCAGCCACCCAGCGCCCCAGCGTCCCAGCGCTGGGCTTGCCTCTGTCATGTGAGACTGCATCGTGCCTCTTTTGGCCATGACGCCTCCTTGTCCTGTTGCAGATGCGAACCGCAATGACAAAGCAGGTGCGAGGAGAGACTGCCAAGGAGATCAAGGGAGCACGGATGAAGTACTATGGGCACCTGAAGAAAGAGGAGATGGAGGCCATGCTGGCAGGTGAGAGAGTCTGCCCCGACCATTGCAGGAGTTCACTTCTCTGAGTAGAAGACAAGCGGCCTAATTGCATCATCCGTCCCATAGTGTGAACACGTGGCTACATGCTCAGAAGCACTAACTAATCACTGTGCGGTGGGCGCAGATGTGTCATACAGGAAGGATGGAGTACAGAAGTACGGCGCGCAACCCTTCTTGAGCCTGCTGTTGGACGTGTACAACCCGCCCAAGCAGGCAGGGGGCCCAATGCAACTGAGCGCAGCAGAGGTGGCCTTTGCCGAGATGGGTGTGAGTTGGCCAGTTCAACTCTTTGAGTGATGCAGGTTTCAGAGGACACACACTCACTGCCATGGCGTGTTTTGCAATGCTTTTGAAATCAATGTGACCATCCGATAATGCGATCCTGCCCGTTGATCGTGTCTGGCTGTGCCTGCCAGGTGTGGCTATTCCTGAACCGCATCCCTGAGTTTCCAAAGGACACCGCAGAAGGCAGAAAGCAAAAGCTGGAGTATGACCGCTTCCTTGCTGAGGCTGCAGCGGGGATCAACGAGAAGGCACTCATTGTGAAAAAGACCAACTGAAACCTTGTGTATGCAAGCATACACTGAGCGAGGCTTTAGCGTG
>JADEYI010002155.1_pt1 | contig 10867 bp, 5 predicted proteins | sample 8542331 | NCBI WGS metagenome assembly JADEYI01 (sample SAMN16510988, study PRJNA670497) | mine drainage metagenome | isolation source: biofilm near Copperflume 1 | place: Germany: Marsberg coppermine Kilianstollen | collected 2018-02 | reverse complement strand
AAAGGCTGTATCAGCCAACCTGGTTTTTATTAGTTTCTTATGTAAGTGTCAGTAAAGCCCCCTCTCCCTTCATGAGAGATGGGGCAAGGGGTGAGGGAGAAAGCCCCCTCTCCCTTCATGGGAGAGGGGGTTTGGGGGTGAGGGTGCCCCCTCTCCTTCCCACCCACCCACCAGACCAGATGCGCCCGCGCTACAAGGCACCGGCAGCCGTCCCATATCTGCGCCTACAACTGCGCCTCAACTGCGCCCTTCTCCATCCCCACCCCCACCCTGCTCCAACCACCCCACAACTTACCATTAATCATACACCGGCCACTGACCACTCTTACAGGAATGGCTGCTGGTGATCCCCGCCCGAAATATCCAGCTTTGCCGTTTCAGGATAATAGTGGACTGTGCAGTTGCGGCCCTGGGCTTTGGCGTCGGTAAGCGCCAGATCAGCCGCCTCGATAAGAGCATCTACTGACGCGATATCCTTAGTAAGCTCTGCTACCCCCAGGCTCACCGTAACAGAGAAAGGGGAGATTTCTCCACTACTCCTGGGAAAGACAAAGAGGTGCCCAGCCACAAGTAAGCGCAGGTCCTCAGCCACCTGATATGCCTCAACATACGTTGTTTCAGGAAGTAGGATCGCCATCTCTTCGCCGCCATAGCGGGCCACACAGTCTGTGCTTCGCATCTTCTCGATTAGCATACCGGCCACCCAGCGCAACACTTCGTCTCCCACCTGCGGGCCGTACTTCTCGTTCACCTGCGTAAAGTGGTCAATGTCAAGCATCACCAGTGAAAATGGGCGCTTGTACCGCAGGCTGCGTCTGATCTCTCCTGCCAGGGAGAGCTTCATCTCCCGCCGATTGTGCAGCTTCGTCAGATCGTCGTGGGTGGCTAGCTCCCTGAGCGTCTGCTCTACTTGCCGCCTCCTGGTCAACTCGTTCCATAACTCTCTATGCACGTCTTGCAGCTGTAAAGTTCTATCGGCCACTCTTTGCTCAAGCTCCTCCTTCAGCAGCATGGCTCCCCTCTCGGCTTGCTTGCTGAGGGTAATATCCCGTGCTATGCAAAGAGTGGCCGTGGGTTGGCTCCTTATGACCGACGTAGTGAGGCTCAAAACTCTCGGCTTTCTTCCTCCTGGGCGGTAGTCCAGTTCATAGCTTTGCGTAAGCCCCACCTCTATTATCGCCTGCAATTGATCTGCAAAGTGGCCGTCGCCCGTTACCGCCGTCACCATCTTACCCGTTAGCTCCTCTACGCTCACGCTGAATATTTCGCCCGCAGCCTTGTTCGCCAGCTTGACGACCCCTTCCGCATCAACAATCAGCAGCGCATCGCCCATCGTGCTGACTATTTCATTGGCTGTGAACGCAACCTCCATCTTCACCAAACGCAAACGCCGTATAGTGGTTGCCGTTACTACTATAAAACCAAGAATAGCCGCGTAGCCGAGAGGATACCCTGCTAATCCATAGACTGGGGCAAAGTCAAGCACGCTCAGGCAGCCCACACCGAACGCTATCAGCAGCCACTTAATGCTCGCTTTACGTACACCTTCATCTGCTACCCTGTATTCTCCCCAGTAGTGAAGCATGCTCCCAACAAGGAAGCCGGAGAAGAAGATGGCAAAAGGCAAGCCAAGCACGCCAAAATTGCTGTAATAACCCCCCGGATAACGGGACACCCCCTCTACCATCGCGTTGCTACTCACGCCCGCCGCCGAAAAGAAAAGCGCGAGACCCCACCCAGTCCACACGACTTTGCGTGACCTCTTGTGAAGGCCCAGAACCCCCACGCTGAAGTGGTAGATAGCGGGCGCAACGAAAGGTAGGCTCATGAACTCTGCTCTGGCCCACCACAGAGCCCTGTGCTCGTCAGTGGCGGAGTAAATAATCGCACCGGTGGCGAGCCACGCTGCCACGCTGAGTGTAACCAGGAAAAAGATGAGGCTCACGGCAGAGCCGCGCTCGCGAGCAAGCGCCCACAACCCGACCGACAGGGCAGCCAGGGCCGTTAGAAGCATGAGGGCCGCGCTCAAGCTGCTTTGGTAGCTTTGAAGATCAAAGAGAGAAACCACCGGAGCTTAGCCTTCCTCCCCTATGTTCCATGTAAAGTTCCAACACTGTATCAGGGTAACCGTTCAGAGTAGAGGTATATGTGCGCCCTCACCCCCAAACCCCCTCTCCCCTGTGGGAGAACAACTGTATCCCCTGTGTCCTCAGCAGAATTAAAGCCCCCTCTCCCTTCATGGGAGAGGGGGTTTGGGGGTGAGGGCGCACATATATACCTCTTGAACTTGGTTATACCCTAATTCTGAACAGTCACGTACCAAGGGCAGCGCAAAAGAAGGTTACTGCCCTGGGTTAAAGAACGAGAGGCCCTTTTTAGGGGGCCTCGAACCAGGAGGAGCATGACAGCGTTTTTTCTCTTTTGTTCTCTGCCCTTATCTTAGCCTGCACCCTCTATTATGTATATAGCCTATCGGTACCTCAGCAAATCCCCCCTTGGTACTATCAAAGTAGTACCTCAGCGCCCCAAAGGTACTACTGTAGAAAGACTCCCAGAGCAAAACTTGCCTTGGCCCTACTTTGGGTGCCATCAGCCCAGGTAGAGTAAAGGCCATCTTGTCGTCCATTATTGCGCCGCATCCTAATCATACGCGCGCCGAATGTGCGCCCCAAGCGCTTCTAAACGGCCTTCGATTGATTCGTAGCCCCGGTCGATCTGGCGCACGTTGAAGATCGTGCTCTCGCCGTCGGCGCAGAGAGCGGCTTGCAGAAGCGCCATACCTGCCCGTATGTCGGGGCTTGATACCTCCTCGCCGCGCAGCCGTGCTTTGCCTACTACTACAGCGCGATGAGGGTCGCAGAGGACGATGCGTGCGCCCATCCCTATCAGCCGGTCAACAAAGAAGAGCCGGTTCTCAAAAAGCTTCTCAAAGATCAGGACCGTGCCCTCTGATTGGGTGGCCGTTACGAGGGCTATGCTCATAAGGTCGGAAGGGAAGGCAGGCCAGATGCCATCATCTATCTTGGGCACAGCGTCATGCACATCGTTGGCTACCCTGAGCTCCTGCCCACCGGGCACAACTATGTCGTCGCCTTCGACCCTTACCTCTACACCCAGCTTGCTGAAGACGAGATTGGTCATTCTCATATGCTCAGGCACAGCTTTGTGTATCCGCAGATCGCCTCCGGTCACAGCGGCAAGCCCTATAAAACTGCCGACTTCCATGTGGTCGGACATTATCGTGTGCTCACCGCCATGCAAGGCGTTTACCCCTTTTATTGTGAGGCTATTTGACCCTATCTCCTCAATATGTGCGCCAAGTGTATTGAGCATCCGGCAAAGGTCTTGCACATGAGGCTCGGATGCGGCGTTGCATACTGTTGTCTCGCCCTCAGCCATGACCGCAGCGAGGATAGCCTGCTCCGTCCCTGTGACGCTGGCCTCATCCAGGAAGACCTCAGCGCCTCGCAGCCTGTCGGCGGTCATTATATACTGGTCCCCTGCTACCTCTACGTTGGCCCCAAGCGCTTTGAGGGCCAGGAGATGTGTGTCTATACGCCTGCGACCTATCGCGTCGCCACCCGGTTGCCCCAGCACAGCGTGCCCTGTCCGCGCAAGGAGTGGCCCTGCCATAAGGAGCGACCCCCGGACTCGTGAGCCAAGCTCGCGGTCGGGCTGCCTGCCAACCTCTTTAGCTTGCAATACAACTGTATGCTTGCTATCGCCAGGAGAAGAGTCCACCCGTACGCCCATCCCACTCAGCATAGTGAGGAGAGTACGCACATCCTCTATGTTAGGTACGTTGTGCAAAGTCACCGGCTCGTCAGTAAGGAGGCAAGCCGCCAGCATAGGCTGGGCCGAGTTCTTGTTTCCAGCGGGCGTTATCTCACCGCAAAGCGGATAACCGCCCTCTACGATTAGTCGTTCCATAGTACTCCTGAACAAAGGATTAGGATCAGGGAGTGGCAATAATTTCTGAAGTCCAGCCCCCAGTCCCCGTCCCTATCCTCATCTTGTGGCTCGTAATGTCAGGCTGTAATAGAGAGGTTGGCCGCTGGCCGGCGCTTTTAGCTTCAGCCAGTTGGTGCCAGGGTGAAGGGCGCTGCCGGGAAGGGCCATAGAAACCGTGCTACCGTCACGTGGGGCTATCTGCGCGTCCACAGGGTGGTCGTTCAAGGTCAGGATAGGTGTGCCAGGCAGGGCTTTTTCGCCGAAAGCTACCGCATAGTGAGCAAGTGCCCAGAGCGCGTCAGCCGTGTCGGAAGGTGTGCGCCAACCGGTGCCTTGCCTCGACTCCATGAGCGACCGGGCATAGGCCATTGCCGCGCTGTCATAGGTAGAGGCGTCTTGCGCTCCTGTCTTGCCCTGGCGAGCAGTGGAGCTCGCTGTGATCAGCCCTTCAAGAATGGGAGCTTGTGCACTGCTTTCTACGCCTGGCTGTTCACCAACCAGCCTGTTTATCAGCAGTGCACCCTCCTCCGTGTCTCCGCTCTGCCAAAGGGCAAGCGCCAGCCACGCCTTGCCCCCGCTCGAAAGGCTTGCCCCACCGTTAGCCTGAGAGGTATAAGCTATCAGAGGGCGTGCGCTTTCGGGCTGTAAAGCGCCATATAGCGACAGCACGTACAGGCTGTAAGCACGCTCATCCAGGGCTCCTGTCGTGGACAAATCCTCAATTGGGCGCGACATTTGCCATAATAGATAGTCGAGGCCGCGAGAAATTACCGAGCTATCTACAGCGGGCTGAGGCGCGCTTCCACCGTCCGCCCAGGAAAGGCTCTCTCGCCGCATAGCCAGCAACACCTCTGCTGTCGTAGTCATCTGGCTGGCACCAGAGCTTGCTGCGCCCTGACGCCAGCCGCCATCAGCTTGCTGCCAGGAGTAAAGTTGCTGTAAAAGTAAGGATCGGTCAATAGAAGAAAGCTCAACAGGAGCAGAGTAGTCCGAGCCGGTACGCCGGTAGGCAGCAGCAACGGAAGCGATATTGCTAAGCCGCGCAGCAGCCGCAGAGACTTCTTCTCCTGTGCGCGGTGCTTCATCATCAATGCCTGCTGCTATGCTCGCGAGGGTAGGCAGCAGTGAAGTAGAGGCGCGCACCTCAAGCTGGAGCCCGTCCTCCGGGATGCCGGAGGGCACCACCACTCCCACCGTCTGCTCGCCCGTAAGCACGCCGGAAGCGTAGCTTGTCTTTGTGCCGGGATTGCTCTCCACCTGCACATCGAGGTTCCAGTAGCCTGCAATGTGCGCATTGGGCGAGAAGGAAAGTGCGAGGCCGGAAAGACCCGGCTCCCCGGCGACCACCTGCCAATTGAGTCGGTTCCAGCTTACCGGATCAATTTGCAGCGATTGTGTCTTATCTCCCACAAGGCGTAACGAACCCTCGACGGAGGCGCTTATATCTGAAGCGACCCTTTCTTTGTCTGGATTATAGACGGCAATCGATAGCTGGTGTGGCGTGCCCACCTGGACCTTTTGGGGCGGCGGAAGCTGGATGTGAGGGCCGGGCAACACCTGAATCACTGACCATGCGCTCACATCGCGCCCATCAGGTGTGGCGGCTGAAGCCAGCATGTACCACAGGCCCGGAGAAGCAGGAGAAGCTACTGTGGCAGTGACCGGGCCACTAGCCTCAAGGCTGATGCTCGGCTCCCAGCCAGGTGATTCCTCTTCAGGCAAGGAGCCTGCCACTCTCTCGAACCGGAGAGAGGCGGTTCCTGCAAGGCTCTCTCCCCCACTATCCACCATACTTAGAGTGAGCGACACCGGAGTGCCTGCGACAACAGTGGGCTGCGCCGTGACGCGCAGGAGCATATCAGCGCTTTCTTTTGGCAGTAGCGCCAGCTCGCGCGAAAGTGCGACACCCGCACCGTAGAAGCTCACCTTGCCGCCCGCGTAGCTCCCCGGTAGGGTGAGCGTCACGTCGCCCCCTCTCGCGGAGAGATCAAGCGACTGCGAAAATTGCTTTCCTCTTTGAGATTGGACGAGGACCAGTGTATCGCCCTTTATATCTTGTTCTCCCACTCTCACCAGGCGCAAATGGATAGCGCCACCAGCCGCAGGCATAGCAATAGCGGCGAGGTCGAGGCCAGGAGAGACCAACTGCCTGGTGCCAAGCTGCGCGCTACGTATTGATGTGAGGTCCAGGAACTGTGAGGCGCTGCCATGCAAGCCAGGCGCTGCGCTTTCCACGCGTATATAGAGGCCAGGCTCATTATAGGCCGAAGCCCAGGCAGGCAGCGCCAGGGATATAGAAGCGCGGCCATTGCTGTCGGTAGTCGCGACTACTGGCGTGGAAGCCCAGCTATCGCCATCTATGCCAAGCGTTGCCGTGAGCAGTGCGCCCGAAGCCGGCTCACCATTTGCGCCGAGGACACTCACCGTGCGCGTGATGGAGGTAGAGCCATCCCATGTGGCAGGGCCAGGCGCTAGGTACACGCTGAGAGTGTCAGTGGAAAGGGGTGTTACCTGCAAGGGGAAATCGCGCTGCCCGCCAGAGGCACGCACCCTTATGGTATAGAGGCCGGGGCGTAGCTCCGGTGATAAGGTGAAAAGGCCACTAACTCCACCTACGCTGTCGGGTTTGAGTTTCAACTCGGAAACTACCGCGCCTGTGGGGGTGAGGAGGAGCACCGAAACATCTTGCTCCACAGATGGAGTGGCGGGGGCCGCGCTTTGGCTGGCGGTCTCAAAAAGCAAGCGGAAGTTCACCTGCTGGCCCGGACGATAATCGGGGCGGTCGGTCTGAAGATTAGCCTGGAGAGTAGGAGCTATATCGCTCCAGCGCTTGCCGGAGCCCGTCAAGATGGCGGCTGCCATGTGGCCTGCGGTGTCACGGGCGATTGCCAGAGAAGCGTCCGCGCCACGCGTGGAGGGCAGCCAAAGCCCTGTTTTGTCGGTAACACCCTTCTCCAATAGATTGCCTGCGGGCGAGTAGAGCGATACTTCGGCTCCAGACCATGAATGCCCCCCCTGATCTGTCGCCCAGAAGGAAGCATTGTCGCCCGTGAGCGTTAGAGCGCCGTCCGAGACAACCAGCAGCTGCCAATCGCTTATAGTGTCGCCCTGAGCAGAGGCGGTGGCTACAAGCAAGTAAGTGCCCGCCGGTAGCGGCGGCACCTGCACGCTACTTTCCGATGCGCCTGTAACATAGGGCGTGGGTTGTAATCTCTGCAAGTGTGATAGGCCAGCCGGCAACCCCGAAGGCAAGCCGCTCGGCCATAGGCTCGACTGCGCGCTTATCGCTGATAAGTACTCGGCTGGAAGGGCATAGAGCTCGAAGCCCGTGTCCCCGAGAGATGCCGCGACGTCGCCCGAAACAGCCCCATAGCGCAATTGAGAGTAGGCGTTGGCGGATAGGAAGGCCACGCGGCCATCGAGCATGCGGAGCCGCGCCTTTGGCAGATCAACATTATATACGAACTCATAAGCGCGCCCCAGAGTGTCGCCCCACTGCGTGGGCAGGTCCGCTCCCACCCGTAAATATACCTTGCCGGGCGAAAGCGGTCGCCCTGGCATGATCTGTGCGCTGCGGCCATCCGCAGCCCAGCTAATTAACTCAGGAATGGCCTGCCCTGTACTCTCATCTTCAAGTGAGAACGCTCTATCTGCCCTAACCATAGGCGCAGCAAAGTTCAGGGTAAAAGTAGCTGTAGGGGCAACAGTAGCGCTCATGGGCAAGCTGGATGAGACGAGATATGGGTTGCGCGTATGGAAGCGCCACGATATAGCACGCTCCATGGGCGTACCTGCCAGCGATCTCGCGCTATTACTGAGGACGACAGTGTAAGTGATGCCGCGCAGCAGCCCGTTAGATGCTGAGGAGAAACTCACCTCGTTATCCGCGTCCCAGCTGTAAAGACCGGCTACAGGCGGGTCTAGTTGCAGAGCGCTTTCCACCGACGCACGGTCCATAGGGAGGTCAAAGCGGATGCGGATGGTGTCGCTCAACGGCACGTCGCGAGCGCCGTCTGCCGGCAGCACGCGGAGCAGATTAGGCACAGCCATCGTGCCTCCAACTCCCCTAATGCCTGATGACATAGCAGGTAGAGGAGTGGCATTTACAGTGCTTGCATTTGCCGTTTCGCCTGGAAACTCGAAACCCAGCTTGTTATAGCCGGTGAGTGGGGGCAGAATGTTGAGCCAGTAGCCCAGACCCATAAGGGCCATGAATGAAGCGGCCAGCGCAACTGCAATAAGGCGCGGTGAAGGCTCGAATCTGAGGAGGAGTCCTGCTGCACCGAGGTGCAGAGCGCCGAAGCGGGGCGCAGGCGCAGCTTTTGCAACTTGTGAGCCGTGCTGCGCCCTTTTGTTGCGCACCGAATTGAGCACAGCAGCACGCACCCGGTCGGAGGGGCCATCTTCAACCATGCCACCTTTGAGCAGCACATCAGTTTGCCGCACGCGTGCCAGCCAGGCAGAGCAATGGGGGCACTGCTGCACGTGCGCCAGCAGATCATTGCGCTGGCGAAGGGTGACTTCGCCATCTACGTAACGCGATAACAGTTCGCGGTAACGATTACAGCTCAACGCCCCCTGCCTCCCACTTTATCGTCTGGAGCGCCTGAGTCCAGTGGACCTGTGTTGTGCGCCACTTTATTGTAGACCTCTATGAAAGATTCCCGGGCGCGAGCGAGGCGGCTGAATACTGTGCCTTTGGGTATCTTGAGAATCTCTGCTATCTCTTCACAGGAAAAGCCCTCCACCGATCTGAGCACAAGGCAAACCGAAAGGGTCGGAGGCATTTCGATTAATGCCCGACGCACCAGGTGCGACTCGATTAACTGGGGCGTGAAGTCATCGGAAGTAAACTCATCGCTCTTGTCGCTTTCTTCCATGATAGGCATCCAGGTGATGAGCTTGCGGCGGCGCATTACATCAAAGCAGGCATTAGAGGCGATGCGGTACAACCATGCGCTGATATTAGAGTCCCGCGAGATACCTCGAATGCCTTGTAAAGCTTTGAGGAACGTTTCCTGGGTAATATCATCGGCAAGTTCCTGGTTACCCACCAGGCGGTAGACGTAACGATGTATCAAGGGGCTAAAATGCTCATATATGAGCACAAATGCCTCCTCGTCACCGTTACGCGCTCGCTCGATTGTTGCTATGTCCATCATGGAGGCTGACCGTTGTAAAGGGACCAGGGTCGCTGTAGAGAGCCAACGCAAAAGGGCTATTCGCCTACTCGATTATATGAGGGATGAGCAGGCAACGTCAAGAGTAGAGATTGCCTGCTCGCATAGCCAGGGCACTCGATCTTACCCTCAGAGGGTATTTAGCAATAGACGCCAGAGAGGGCTGCTTCCGAAGAAGCGAGCCACTATCCTGCTACGGCCTTGCGTTCACTTTGTAGTATATTGTGTAGATGACACCCGCTTTGTCGTCGGTAAGCAGGAGGGAGCCGTCGGCGGCAACCAGAGGGTCTACCGGCCTGCCCCAAACATCGCCGTCGGCCTGCCAGCCGGTGGCGAAATCCTGCACCCCCATGTTGGCACCCGAAACGTCGGGCCGGTTGTTCTTGAAGCGCACGAGGACCAGTTTGTAGCCCGTCGGCACCGAGCGGTTCCAACTGCCATGAAAGGCGACAAACATACCCCCCTTATACTGAGCAGGGAACTGGCTGCCCGTGTAGAAGGCGAGGCCCAGGGGCGCGGAGTGCGCCTGCATCTTCACAGCAGGAGTGCCGGTCTTATCACAGAAGCCTGGGGGCGTGTTCTGCGTTTTATCAGGTATCCGCTCGCCATAGCAGAAAGGCCAACCGTAGTTAGTGCCTTCTTTGATGTTGTAGATAGTCTCAGGAGGAATATCATCACCGAGTCCATCGCGCCCATTGTTGGTGACGTAAAGGTCGCCTGTCCCTGGTTGTAAGCCCAGACCTACCGCGTTACGCAATCCGCTCGCATAGACCTTCTCGAACTTACCATCCGCTGAATAGAGCGAGATAGATGCTCGTTTTTCGTTGGTCTCGTCGCAGACGTTGCACGAGGAGCCTATCGAAACAAGCATCTTGCCATCGGGTCTGAATAAGAGCGTGCGTGTTGTGTGCCCGGCCCCCCCCGGAATGTCGTTAGCCAGCACATCGCGCTTGTCGGCCACGCCATCCCCATTTGTATCTTGCAAGCGCACGATCTCCGTCTCTGTGGCAACATAAACAGCCCCGTCTTTGAAGTCTATGCCATGCACGCCCGGCAGGTTATCGGCGAAGGTCTTTACGCTGTCGGCTACTCCATCTTTGTTGGCATCCGGCAGCGTGAGCACTTCGCCCGCCCCCGGTATCGTGGCGTAAACAAGACCTTCCGGCGAAAGCCCAAGCCAGCGCACGCCATCAAGCCCGGAGGCAAACGCCTTTATATGAAAGTCTACTGGCAGGTTGATAGAGCGCTCATTGGCAAGCACACCTTTGCGAGTGGCGCCAGTCGTCTCTATGATATTAGGCTCCAGTTGCAGCGGCCCCGCGCCCCCTGCCTCGGCGGGTGGGGAGGCCATCTGCGATGTGGCAACCGCAGACGGCTCGCTCACTGTCGGTTGGTTAGCCTGCGCTTGCGTGCTGCTCGCGCTCGGCGTCTGCTCTATAACAGTGGTGGTCTGCGCTGCATCTGAAGGGCGGGTTGTGGGCGTGGGCTGTCCACCTCCATTATCGCATGCCACAAGGAGTCCCGCCAAAAGAAAAGTAAAAAGAGCCAGTAACCTGAGCTTCACTGTTATCTCCTGACTAGCTAGGGAAGAACCTGCCTCACCTGGTTGTGCAAGTTTCGTTCCCTTCTATACTGTACTCACTACGGCCCTGGCGGTCCCACTTGTGGGCATATGGTACATATGCGTTGGGAGTGTTAGGACCATGAGTACAGATAATGGCGTAGACTGTGCTATA
>JADEYI010002154.1_pt1 | contig 10878 bp, 9 predicted proteins | sample 8542331 | NCBI WGS metagenome assembly JADEYI01 (sample SAMN16510988, study PRJNA670497) | mine drainage metagenome | isolation source: biofilm near Copperflume 1 | place: Germany: Marsberg coppermine Kilianstollen | collected 2018-02 | reverse complement strand
AGTTTCCCTCTCTTATTGCTCAGCTATGCAATCTCGTTGCGCATCACGTGGGCATCTGGAGACGAAATAAGTAGAACGGAAGTTTCAGAGACAAACACAGGGAGTACCAAAAGCATGACTGGGAATAACATGAGGCAGCAGCCGATACAGGAAAGCGTCTCTCTCCTTCAGGCTTGATTTAGGATGGCATACCCTGTTTCTCATGAGTGATGGAAGCATTGATCTACTTGCCAATGATGAGCAGACGCCCTACTTAGCAGAGAATGCACTCCATCTAGACAGCGATGAAACGTACCGGCTCCTCATCTCGTTGCACGAACAGTTCAAGCAGCAGAACGTGCGTCGAGACGACTAGAGGACGAGAGAGGAACAGCGTGCAACAGATCATCACCGCTAAACTCAAGCTTGTCACCACGCCAGAGCAGTTTGTGGCCTTGCGTCAGACCCAACTGGCCTATCGGGATGCCCTCAATGCGGTGAGTCACTACGCTTTTGAGCAGGGCAAAACCAGCAATGTCACCCGGCTGCACAAAGGGATGTATGCCCAGTTGCGTACCCGGTATCACCTGCCCTCCCAACTGGCCTGTAGTGTCGAGCGTCAGGTGGCTGCTACCTACAAAGGACTCTGGACCAGGCTCTTGAAGAATATCAAGCATCGCCGTGCGAAAATTACGAAAAAACGCTTCAAGGGTCTGGACCAGCCTCCGCACTACAGTTCACCAACCGTGCAATACACATTTGAGCGAGACTACACCTTTCAGCGAAACCAGCGGGTCAGTGTCGGGACGCTCAATGGACGCATCAGTCTCCCCTACCAGGGCTATCACAAGCATACCGTTCTTATTCAACATCATGCTCGTATCGGGGATGCGAAACTCTGGTATGATAAACCGAAGAAAACGTTCTATTTACTCGTTTCCCTCGCAGTCGAGGTGGCTGAACCAACGCCAGCACACCTCCAGGAGGTCGTCGGTGTGGATGTGGGCATTCGCTATCTAGCTGTAACCTCTACTTCCACAGGCAAGGCCACCTTTCACCCTGGAAAACGGGTCCGACAGCGAGCCAACCATTACGCACGATTACGCAAACGCTTGCAGCAAAAAGGCACTCGTGGCGCGAAACGCTGTTTGCAGCGCATCGCGCAGCGAGAGAGACGGTTGAAAATGCAAGCCAATCACAGCATCGCCAACCAGATCATCAAGCAGCACCCACACGCCATGTTTGGACTCGAACACTTGACTGACATTCGAGAGCGCGCCAAGCGGCGAAAGCGCAAGCGCAAGAAGAATGGCAACGGCTACGAGCGGATCTCTGCCAAAGCACGGAAAGCCAATCGGGTCTACTCGCAGTGGTCCTTTGCCGAACTGCAAGCCCTCATCACCTACAAAGCGATGCTTGCTGGATCGCTTGCGATCAAGGTGGATGCGGATTACACCTCGAAAACCTGTCCAATGTGTGGGTATACTGCTGGTGAGAACCGCCCTCACAAGGGGTTGCTCTTTGCGTGCCAGCAGTGTCATTACAAGCTGCATGCTGATCTGGTTGGGGCAAGGAATCTTACTCTGAGAACGCTTCTGGTCCGGCATGACTGGACCAGGACGGGGTGCTTGTCAATCACCCCTGATACATCGGACAAAGAAGCCAAAGCGGCACGCCTCTCCAGGTATGCCGAGTTACGGTGGAGTCCAGATGCAAGCCTCCGGCTAGAAGCTGATGGTTATTGACGCGTACATCATAACATATGTAGTACAGAGCATAGAAGAATAGAAAGCGCAGAAGAAGGTTCCACTTCCTATTGGGGACTAAAGGTTTTCCTTGGTGTAAAAAAGCGGCGCAAGCAACGCGACTGTCTGCATAAAGCCTCTCATCTGATCGCACACCGACTGGCTGAAAGGGCTGTGGTGATTGGCGATCTTTCTCAACGGCAGATGGTCATCAAGAAACGGGAGGATGAGACGCCCAAAGAACGACGGAAGCGGCAGATTCGCAACCGCTTGGCGTACAATGATTAGGGCCTCTACAACTTCGTGTAGATGCTTACGTATAAGTGTTTATACGTTGGGAAAGAGTTATATATCATTAGTGAACGCGATACGACCAAGACATGCCATGTCTGCAAGCATAAAAAGGACACGCCTCTGTGGGTGCGCACGTATCGCTGTGAGAACTGTGGCTTAGTGATGGACTGTGATGACAACAGTGCGGTCAACATCTATGAGCGGTTCCTTGCGGGGCCTCCGCCACACACTCTCTAACGAGTGCGGTGTGCTGCATGAGGAATGCAGCAATCAACACGTTTGGATATGTTTTGAAGGGCAGTAGAGTATAGAGCGCAGAAGAACATGGAGTTATCTAGTAATGAGTAATCAGGAAATGCAATTTGCCGACCCCGATTGGGAGCCAACACAACCCGGTCAAAAACCGGCTGGCACGCAACAATCTCCCGTCTATACTCCGCAACCGGTCAACGATGATAGGCGCGAACGTTTCCAGCAGCCAACGGTAGAGACTCCGCCCGAACAAGAGGAGGTCTATGCCGGGTATAGCGGCTATGCTGGCGCTATTCCAGAACAGCCGCGTCAAGCTCCCTACCAGTACCAGCGCGTGCCACCACCTCGCAGACGCAGGCGCAGAGCCTGGCTCTGGATAATCGTAGCCATCCTGTTCTTCAGTTTGATGAGCGGTGGAGCAAGTGGGCTAGGAAGCATAGGCCAGAGAAGCGTAACGCAGGAGAATTCGTTTAACAACCTGCCTGCCGGTACTCCCACGATTGTAATAAATGAAGCGGCTGGTAATATTCATGTGCAACGAGGCGGGAGCCTGAATATCGAGGAAGTGAAGCATAGCAGCTTTTTTGATGACCCGAACAGTATTAGCGTGAAGTTCGAGCCGACAGGGAATATCATCAATGTAAAAGTTGATACAGGCACCAGCCTCTTTTCTTCGAGAAGCGTTGATTTCAACATCACTGTTCCGCAGGACGCCAACCTTCAACTTGCGACAACTTCTGGCGACATCAGCGTCAATGATACAAGCGGGGCCATGACGTTATCAACCGTTTCTGGCAACATTTCGACGATACGTGATACCTTTACCGGAAATGCCTCCTTGAGCGCCACTTCGGGTGATATACGCTCGACTGAAGATACCTTCAGCGGCGACGCTAGTTTTACCACCGTCTCCGGTGATGTTGCAATGAACCAGGACATATTGAATGGCCCGGCGAAGGCGAATACTACCTCCGGGAATATCGACTTCAACGGCACTATTGCATCGTCAGGAACGTACCAGTTTAATACCGTCAGCGGGGATGTTCACGTTGGTTTGCCTGTCGGCACGAATTTTACTGTGCAGGCTGATACCTCTTCTGGTTCAATTAATGCCAATGACTTTCCATCGATTACTGTGCTGGATACCAATCAGGGGTCGGGTAACCATGCTAGTGGAACTGTCGGCACATCTCCCGGCCCGTCGCTGAATATAGGCACGAACAGCGGTGATATAACCATTCACCAGAATTAGTAGAGCAACGTCTCAACGAATGCGCGAGCCAGGGCGACCGCGAGGGTCGCCCGTACAATATACAACAGAAGCACCGTAGTATTGTACGGGCGACCCTCGCGGTCGCCCTGGCTCGTGTCAGTTTACCCCCCGCTTGTTGGTGTCTTCTTTATACTAAACATGAGATGTTATCTTGTGCGCGGCGTTTTGGAAGGGTTGAGGAGGAAAACAGCGTGCTTGCGCGAACCTACTTTCATGCTGTGGCTCACCATGTTCGTGACCTGATTGGGTGTAGAGCAGTTCTACTTGCGCTCTATGCTCCAGAAGCTGAATTGAGCCATCCCCTGCTACAATGGTTGCCTGACGCTGCTACTGCGCGGCTGTATGGCGCATTGGAACTGCTCGCCTTGTTCCAGGATGAACAGATGCGCGCCTTGCGTGATATAGCGTGTCAACGAGGACAGATGCGCTTCATCAACGAACGCCGCATGGTCGCGAATGGATTACTGGCAGAGAATGTGGCAATTGCCCCCCTTGCATATCCTGCCGGCATAGCAGGGTATCTGGCGCTGGTTGATGCTTTCGCAGGGAGCTTTACACCCGGAAATGTTCGCTTGCTGGACGATTATCTACCAGCGATGCTGCCAGAATTCGAAAGCAATATGCGGGCGCTGTGCGGGAAGGAGGAAAATTCAACTTCCGGCGGACAGGCGCTAGAGCAGCGAGTATGCCCACAAACGGACGAAAAAGACACAGGCGCCGTGGTTGATAGCATAAAGAATGACCTTATCTCGATGGTCAGCCATGAACTGCGTGCTCCCCTGACAGCTATTAAAGGCTATGCGGGCCTTTTGCAGGCGTACAGCCTGGAAGACCGCCAACATGAGCGCGAACGCGGAACCACCATTACCCCGGCTCGCCAGCAGCGTTACCTGGATATTATCATGGACCAGGCCGGGCATCTTGAGCTATTGATGGGCGATTTGTTGGATGTCTCTCGCATCCAGTCTGGCAAGCTGGCCTTGCGTTACACAGAAGTTGATATCGCCTCGCTTTGCCAGCAGGTCATGCGCCTGGCCCGGCAGCGCATCGACCAGCCAGATCGAGATCGATACATTCTGCGTTGTGATGTATCTCCGAACCTTGCGCCACTTCAAACCGATGCCACCAGGCTGCAACAAATCCTGCATAACTTGTTGGATAACGCCATCAAGTATTCCCCCGATGGCGGTTTGATTGAACTACAGGCAAGTATTGAGCATCAACAGCATAACGACTATCCGTTTCGCCCCAAAAATGCAACCAGGGCTATAGCGAAAATTACTATTCGTGACCAGGGAATTGGTATCAACGCGCAACAGCACGCGCGTCTATTTCAACCGTTTAGCCGGCTAGATCACCCCATTACCAGCCAGGTGCAGGGCGCAGGATTAGGGTTATATATCACACACCGGCTAGTTGAGGCCATGCAGGGGACAATCGAACTGACCAGCCAGGAAAATGAAGGAACGTGCATCACCCTGTGCTTCCCCTTGCGCCAGGCTGGAGAGACAACTCAACCTCTTCTGGCTGCCAGGCAAACCTGAAACGGTCATATCAAAAAAGCAGATGAATGAAAAGAAGGTTAGCGTATATTAGAAAATGATGAGTTTTTATTGTTGACTTGTGCTTTTTGCGTGCGTGCTGGTATGCTTACCTCATGGACAGTGTAACCATGCTGCCGCGTTCATGATTGACAAAAACGAAGTGAAAAGACAAGGAGTACGAGATATGCAAACAAAAAAAGGGCGAGGCCGTGGCTTCGCATCAATGACAGTTGAAAAGAAACGCGAAATCGCCAGCAAGGGCGGTAGAGCAGCTCATGCCCTTGGCACTGCTCACAAATGGACAAGTGAAGAGGCCCAGGCCGCCGGTCGCAAAGGTGGTTCCATCAGTCGTCGCCGGCCAAAGGGTTCCTAGTATACCTGCTCGAATTGAGCATGGCAGGCAAAGGCTGGTGTAAAAACCAGCCTTTATTGATTCACGGGAGCCGCACATAGAGCTGGGGGTCAACCCACACATTGTGCAGAAGTACCATAAAATGCACATGCGGACCAGTCGATGCGCCGGAGCTGCCCTCGTAGCCAATAATCTGCCCTTTGGTCACATTCTGACCGGTTTTCACAATGAAACGATCCATATGCCCATAAATGGTGGCAATGTAATTGCCATGATTGATTTTAACCGACCAGCCTAGCCCCGACCAGTCCCACCCTACCCAGATCACCTGCCCCGTATCGGCTGCCGTGATCGGCGTTCCATAGGAATCCGCCAGATCAATACCGGTATGGGGTTTCCAGCAGCCGCACCAGGGCTGGTATTCTGTACGGCCAAATGCTTGAGAGATCACAGCGCCCTGGATGGGACGCTGCATTTGCCCGGTTCCCTGGACTCCGCTCGCGGTAATATACGTCGCGCAGTTGCTCCAGATGTCGGTTCCCCGGCAAGAACCGCCGACATCTCCGCTGCTTATCACATTGGCGGTGGGCGAAATGGCCTGCTGTGAAGTGCCGATTTCGTCTGATTGCGGTTTTGAAAATAGACCCCCAATATCCTGGGCAAGGGTGGTCGTGTGCTGGCTATTGCCCAGCGGAATTACAAATAACGAGGCCAGTGTAATCACTAGCAGCCCGCCAACAAGCACCCCAGGTAGCACTATACGCCTCTTGTGAGGAGGAGCCATGCGCAGTGGATCGGCGCGCGGGCGCTTGTGCGAGGCCGGAATAATGATGGGCATTTTGACACTTGTATTTGGTGAAAGCAGTGGCGCGGTCGAAGTCGCTGCAGGCAATTTAACGGCGCTCTTTGGCGATGAATTGCTCCCTGTCAACGGTGAAGTTACTCGTGGGTCGGGTGAAAATGACATTGTACTTCCTTGCTCTACAAAATACATAGATGGGTTTATGTAGCCTACTGTACCTGAAAAAAAAGACAACGGCTATCAAGCAAGCTAAGGGATAGGGTAAATAGGCTAATGTGTTTCGCGCATCTTAACCAGAATAAACACATGCGAAGTCCAATTTGTCGTAGAATAGCGAAAAAGTCAGGGTGCCCTCAGGGGGATGTCGCTACTGAGGTGTGATGATATGCGTTCTCACTCGTTGTACAGGGTACAGTAAGACTTTCATATGGGACAAAAAGTACTTTCTGTACAAAATATAACCCGTAATGCTGTTCACTGATACCGTGAACATCAATTTTTATATATCAAAGTAGAGGAGTCGCTGCTATTTCAAACGAAACGACACGCTCGGAACACATGCCAACAACGGTAATTTCGACGGCTGATCCTGAACCACAAATAACTCCAATCCTACCTGTTCAAGTTGAAGAGGTTGATACGTTAGATGATGAGGAAGTCACCCAGGATCAACATATCGGCATGGGGATTTTCCGCTTTCGCTTCAGCCTGTCCAACTTCCGCCTGGGGCGCGCACTATCCGAGCGACGTTTTAGTATTGCGGAAGCGGCTGTGCTGCTGATAGCGGCCTATATCGCGTCTCGCGGTCTGGGAGTGATCCGCCAGAGCATCTTCAATGCTGTTTTTGGAGCTGGCCCGGAGGCAAATGCCTATTATGCCGCGTTTCGCCTGCCTGATTTCCTCTTCAACCTGATCGCCGGTGGCGCATTAAGCAACGTGCTCATCCCAGTTTTTGTCTCGTATGACAAAGATCATGGAAGACAGGCCGCCTGGCGGTTGATAAGCCTGGTCTTTAATTGTATGCTGGCCGTGCTCGTCGTCGTGCTGCTCGCCGGTGAATTTCTCGCGCCAGATTTTGTGAACAACATCCTGGTACCGGGCTACCCGGCCTCTGTGCGAGCGCTTACCACCACGCTCACACGTATCATGCTTGTGCAGCCGCTTATTCTCGCGCTTGGCACCATTGCGACGGCGGTTCTGAGCAGTAAACGCCAGTTCTTGTTGCCGGCTCTCTCCATTGCTGTCTACAACATCGGCTTAATTGGAGGCTTGCTTGTCACTTTAGCTATCCCCTCAGTGGGTATTTTCGGCCCTACCGTCGGTGTGCTGGTGGCTGCTGTTTGCCAGGTCATCGTGCAGGTGCCGGGCCTTCTTCAACAGGGATTGAGCTACTCTTTTGTGTGGGATATAAAAGATGCCGGTTTGCGCCAGGTGATGCGAATGCTTGCTCCCAACGCAGCCATTGTTGTTTTTGGTTCATCGGCCTTTATCATCGATACTGCCTTTGTTTCCTATCTCCCCGATCCAGCTAGCCTTGCCGCGCAACACAATGCCTTTATACTCTTCTATATGCCGGTAGCCCTGCTGGCCCAGGCTATCTCGCAAGCCGCGCTGCCACAATTATCTGCGCTGGTGACGCAAGGGCAGTACATCCTTTTAAGAAGCCTGACTCTGAAGGTCATTGGTGTAGCGTTGTTGTTTGGTATTCCTACAGCCCTGCTGCTAAGTCTTCTAGGCGAACCGCTCATTCAAATTGTTTTTCAACGTGGCGCATTTAACAGGCATTCCACCGATCTGACCGCGCTGGCGCTGATTGGTTATGCCGTCGGTTTACCGGGTGTCATTGCAGGCGAGTTGATCGCGCGCACCTTCTTTGCCATGAAAGATGCTCGTACTCCACTTCTCACCAACGCTTTGAACTTCGCCGTACACATAGGCCTGATCTACTTCTTCCTCGCCATGTATACCGGTACTACTGCCATCATCGCCATTCCCCTTGCCGCCAGCGGCTCCGCGACCTCTGAAGCCATCTTGCTCGGTCTGCTGCTCTACCTGCGACTTCGCAAGAAGATCGCGGAGGAGAGGAAACAAGAAACTAGCCTGCCCTGAACGACACAAACTGCTTGCGTGTCGCCTGGAACAGCAGCGCCAGCGCCATCCCCAGAATGATCAAATCTCGCGCAATGATGGCCGGGTAAACATGGTCGATATGTGGAATATCGACGTAGTTGAAAGGGAACACAAAGGTAGTCAGGGCGCAGACCGCTCCCCAGCTCAACACCCACTTCCAGTTCTGTTTACCAATGTAGGCCACAAACGGCGTAATCCATATCAGGTACTGCGGACTGAAAACCTTGCCCAGAATTACCACCAGCAGCAGCGTTACCAGGCTGGCCGTATAGACATCCAGCTTGCCACGCCATTGCAGCCAGAAGGTATAGCCCAGACCCGCAACCAGCAAGAAGGTAGTCAAAAGAGATACCTTTTGCGCCAGCAGGCTGGAGAAGTTAAGCGATTGGTAGGTGAAGATATACTGCGCGGGAATGTGCGCGAACTTGCCGAGCCAGAGCAGCGTGCCAGGGAACGATTCAACCTGAATGGGTCGGCTGAGGAAGTAATTGACAGGATACAGCGTATTGCCCACGTTGAGCAGCAGCGAAACCAGCGTAACACCCGCGCCAATAGCGGCAAATAACGCCAGGCCTTGCCAGCGTTGCCATTCTCTCAAATTCCCGCTGATATGCTTCTGTTGCGCGATGAAGAAGATGGGAATGAATATGGCGGGATACAATTTCAGCAGTGTCGCCACCGCGATCAGGACATACGCCCAGTTCCAGCGCGCGCGCGCCGCCGCTATCACAGCGCCCAGCGTCAAACCAGCAGGCACAAGGTCAAAGCGGCCCAGGGCCGTGGCCCAGCTTCCCACCGCGAGATAGAAGGCGAACACGATGGCGGCTGGCCGCGAACGGTAGCGCGCGATCAGCAGGTAAATAACCGCTGCCGCGAGTATCATCAAAAGCGCGAAAACCACCTGGTACCACAATCCTGAAGCGAACAATGGCAGCGAAAAGATAGCCAGCGTGAGCAGAGGATATTCCGGCGGCAGCGCGTGAAACGCCTGCGAAGTTGACTGGGCCTGCACCAGTGAAACGAGGAATGACGGGAAGTGACGCGCTTGCATTTTCTGGGCCAGCGTAGACGATGAGCTGGTATCGAGAAAAGCGCACTGGCTTTGCGCGTTCGTATCCAACCCTTGCGCCGAAAGAGCCGCCTGGCCCTGCCAGAAGGCGATACCGTAGCACTGGTAGCGCGTGGCATCATTATATTTATTAGAAAATTGTGACGACGCGCCCCACAACAGAATCGCGCCCATCGCCACGATAACCAAAGCATCGATCGCATAGCGCCAGCGCGGTGTTCGCCCCGTTTTCGCATTCGCAGTATTACTGCGAGAAGAGCCAGTCCCATCTACGGCAGGCGCGGAAGTATCTACTATTTCAGACATACGCTATCATCCTTATTTTCACTTGACCTTGTAAGGTTTGGTATGTATACTTTCCCTCCAGAGGGCTACACGAGCACTGTCCAGTCACGACCCACTTGAGGGTACTGAAATTATTACCTTTTCATGAACCGCTCAAGATGAACAATAAACCGTTCGTGTTGTCCTTCGCCAATCTTACGCTGCTCATCAAACGCCTCAACCTGAAAAACCAGGCGGCGACCATCGATCTCTACCAACCGGGCAGTGGCGCGTACCTTCTGGCCGAGCGGCGTCGCTGCCAGGTGGCGCACATTGACCACTGTGCCGACCGTCACATAGCCGGGTTCCAGGGCACCGGCAACCGCCTGCCACGCCGCATTCTCCATCAGCGCGATCATCATAGGGGTAGCGAACACCTCAACTCCTCCGGCTCCCACATGCGCAGCAGTATTTTCATGAACAACAGTAGTGGTAGATTCGCCAGTCAGCCCAATTTCAAGCGTCATATATGCAGTCCTCTCTTTTTGTTTTGCAATTCGTTGCCACCCACTATAGTTCCAAAAAGTGTAGCATCTCATGACACTGCATTTTTTGTTGGCTTCGTGCGGACCATCCGCACCGGGTGAACTACCAAACCCGCTACCCCCTTTGCGCTAAACGCATCGGGCTTACCTTTACGGATGATATTGTACGCCCCGTTCACATCCGCGTTGATTATACTTCTATCGGAAGCGCGATACAATCCCCGCTTGACACGCTTGCCGCTGGACTTTGGTTCCTCAGTTCGCGCAGGGTCACGCACGGGCAACGGATCTAGGTCCAGAAAGCTGGCCTTGCTGGTATAGCTCTCTTCGGTGACAATGACCTGGATTCCGACTAGTTCGGCTTTGTAGGTGAGTATGTCGATGAAGCGCGCGTGAGGTATCTGCACAAAGTTCTGATTGTTGCGCTTGCCCATCTCCACTCCTTGCTTCCACCCGTCATTCTTGCCGATGATGAGCGTCCCAATGCCCTCTTGTACCAACAGATCAATGATCTGCTTGCTAGCGGTATGCAGGGCATGATGGATACGCCGATTGCGCTTGTTGGTCAATTGTTCCATCTGGCGAGTCGTGCCAGTCTTGCCCAGTTTCTTCTGTAACTGAGCCTTGCG
>JADEYI010002153.1_pt1 | contig 10885 bp, 8 predicted proteins | sample 8542331 | NCBI WGS metagenome assembly JADEYI01 (sample SAMN16510988, study PRJNA670497) | mine drainage metagenome | isolation source: biofilm near Copperflume 1 | place: Germany: Marsberg coppermine Kilianstollen | collected 2018-02 | reverse complement strand
CGCGTGGTCAAGCAGCCAAGATTGACGCCAACACCTTCTTCCCTAACTGCCTGACTACTCCTCTGAGGTAACGCTTTAGCGAGCAATTAGCGAAGCTAAGGTAGCTACCCTGCATAGCATTTTAGCGACAAACAACGATGCAGCCTTCGGGCTGCATCGTTGTTTGTCATTATCCCACCTACAGGAAGACAGGGCTGGCGCGCGAAATCTTTTGGAAAGAGCTACACAGGGGCACGTAGCAGCAAGCCGATGAAGTAAGTAACTACACCTGCTATGATGCCAACCACGGCCATTTCTGTGCCGGAGGCAATCCAGCTTCGGCCTGTTATAAAGGTCTTTGATGCGCCCATTACAAAGTGAGCCACGATACTGACCACACCGGCAGTGATAATCGCGGGCAAGCCCCCAAAGAAGAAGAAGGGCACAACAGGAATGAACGCCCCCAGCGCGGTCGAGATGGATGAAGCGAGAGCCGAGCGCACAGGATCAGGAAAGCTCTCCTCCGCGAGACCAAGCTCTTCCGAAGCCATCGTGCGCAGCATCTGGTCAGGGTTCGCGGTAAGGCGGTCGGTCAGCAGCCTGGCTTCCTCGGGTGAGAAGCCCTTTAGTTGGTAAAATAGCTCAAGCTCCTCACGCTCCGACTCCGGATCGGTTTCGATTTCGAGCCGCTCACGGCTTAACTCAGCCTCATACACCTCACGCTCCGATTTTGCCGCCAGGTAAGCGCCCGACCCCATCGAGATAGCCGAGGCCAACATGCCCGCTATGCCTGCGATGAGCACGAAGTTTTCGGCCCCAGCCGTAGCGCCCGACACCCCTGAAACTATACCGAAGACTGAGCCCAGCCCATCATTAGCTCCGTAGATAGCATCCCCCAACCAGCCTGAGTTACGGGTATGCCACCTCTCACGCTTGAGTATCAAGTCGAGGGCGTTGCGCGGTCCAGCGGCGCGTGTCATCGAGCGCAACACACGCGCGTGCGCCTCTTCCTCTGTCTCCATACTTCGCAGCATCTGGTGAAAATCCACGTCGGGTATCTCTGCTGCCTGGGCCTGGTAGCGTGCTGCGGCTTTGTCTTCTTCCGCCTCTAACCTGCTTACAGCGGCGTCCAGCCCGCCCTGCCGCAGCGCCCAGGCGCGCAGACGAGTGGCCCAGTTTTCGCGCAGCTCAGGTACACCTGAACCAAGCTCCACCAGGCGAGCCTCCAGCGAGTGCGCATGGCGTTCTTCGGTGTCAGCCAGGCGCAGAAGTATAGCGCGCCTCTCCTTATCCGCCTCAGCTTTGGCAAGTTCGCGATAAGCGTTCATGCTTTCGAGCTCTTTTAGCCAGCCTTCACGCAGAGCCGCTACCAGCTTCTGCTTGACCACCGGATCGTCCGGCGGCGCGGGCACAGAGGCTCCAGACGGCGGCAGTCCTTGTATATCTACATCTTTCATATGCGCGGTCTCATCATTCTCAAGTAAAAAGGGTATAGGCACAGCAGACGCCAACCGGTACCAAATTATACCATCCTCCGCTTATGGGTTCTTTTCATCAAACCTTATGCATACCGAATTTAATGTTTGCGCCCTGAAAGCGTAGATAGATCAGTTCTTAAAACCAAAGCCCCTCCCCACATGTGGGGAGGGGTTGGGGTGGGGCCTTGCCATAGAAAATGTCGAGGCGCCCAGCACAGCCCGCGCAGTGGAAAAACCTGCGCTTGAAAGCGCTACCCTGGCGGCCAGTTCAGCTTCCTACCACCCATCACGTGGAAGTGTAGATGATCTACGCTTTGCCCTGCATCGGGTCCTGCGTTGGTCACAACACGGTAGCCGCTATCTGCTATCCCCATCTGCTGGGCCACCTCGTTGCACGCCAGTAGGAGCCTGCTGAGCAGCACCGTGTGTGTCTCGTCTGCCTCCCACAGAGCCGTTATATGCTGTGCTGGTATGACCAGCACATGCACAGGCGCTTGCGGGTGTATATCTTTGAAAGCCACCACACCTTCGCGCTCATAGACGATATCGGCTCGAACCAACCCTTTAGCCACTTTGCAAAACACACATGTATCTACGTAATCTTGACCGTTCACAGTCGCCTCCCACGGGTATACTGAGCAAGATTATACGCTCTTTTGGCGTTTCGGGCCAGAGGAAAGGAAGGGACGCATAGCCGGATTAGGGGCGGCCCTTTCCCATCAGGATGTTGCGCATGGCACACAAAGGGGGTTTGCCTAACGGTCATTCTTCTTTCCGTTATTGCCTTTGTCTTTCTTGCCATCATTATTGCGGGAAGGGTTTGGCGGGGGTGGGACCGCAGTGGGCTGGGCAGGTGGGCGCGGCGCTGCGGTAGGAGCTGGCGGCCTGGGTGTCGGGGTGGGTGTCGCTTCGGGGCCAATACTCAGGCTTACGGTTATGAGACTGTTGGCCTGTATCTGTGTGCCAGGGTTCGGCAACTGCCCTGCTACTGTATCAACAGGGTAGGTGGCGTTGTGGATAGCGTCCGATTGCGCCAGGTTCAAGCCGGCATCGCCCGCTGCTTTCCTGGCATCGTCGAGGGACTTGCCGCGCAAGTCAGGAGCCGCGACTATACTCGGCGTTAACCTCTTCGTGGGCGCGGCTGAGGTAGCGCCGCCAAAGAGCCTGGGCAGCAGCGCCACCAGCAACACACTCGCGAGGAGGAGCGCCCCCAGAGCAACAAGCGGTATTCGTTTGCCCCTATCCACTGTAGCGTCTGTGGCATTCGTGGCATTCGTGGCATTCGTGGCGTCAGCAGGCGGTGCGTAAGCTGCATCGGGCAAAGTAGCGCCAGGAGATAGTGCGGGGAGAGCTACTGCTGCCAGCGTTGGCGCATCGGCAGCCCCCCTATAGACTTCCCCGGAGGAGATCACCCGGGGACCGCTCTCAACGGCGCTCGCAACCGGCGAGTCATAAGCCTGCGTGGTTTGGGCCAGTGCGCTTTCCAGCGTAGAGATCGCCTGCGCCACCTCCTCCGCGCTCGGCAAGCCCGCCTCTTTGCCTGAAGACATTCTGCCAAGCAAGGTCATAACAGGCGCTGGAGGAGGAAGCAACGGCTGCACCGTAGCTGTAGCATTAGCGGCGGGATTGGGGCTGCCTTGCAGCATGGTCCTGAGGAGCGCGCCCAGGGCAGCAGGGTCGGTAGCAGGCCTCGAGGAGATAGCACTGCCGTCTGTGCTCTGGAAGCCTTCGAGCAGAGCAAGGCGTGCGTTGCCCTGCGCATCTATACGCACAGCATCGGGCGAGAAGGCCCAGTCGCTCAACCCGGCATCGCGGCAACACTGAAGCGCCTCGGCAGCCTGACGTGTGATAGCCAAAGCGTGCTCTACATCAACAGGCGTATCGCTTCCGCCATAAACAGAAAGAGCCGGCGAGCCGGTGTTCCTCTCCATGACAGAGAACGGTCGCCCCTCCCACTTGCCCGCATCGTAAACCGCGAAGACCGAGCAGTGATGTATATCCGAGGCAATCTGCTGGTGGCGCAGAAAAAGGTCCGATAGAGATCTGTCCTGAGCGCCTTCCTCCGAAAGGATCTGCACTGTAACAAAGCGTTGAAGTTGCGCGTCGAGGCCGTCGAAAAGCTGCACAGGGCCATTCTGCCAGAGAGCCCCTTGCAACAGGTAGCGGTCAGCGATGAGGTTGCGGTTCTGCACTTTCATACCACTTATAACGTTACTAAGCTCATTGCCGTTGCTCTCTTGCTCGGCGCAATCTCGATGCCAGGCTATCATCCGACTGCGCTTCGTCTCTTTTTGCCTGCGGAGGCGCCGCTTCGGGTCGCGGCGCGTCGGCGGCAGTCGAGCGTCCGGTGCGTTCCGTGAGTTGCAACTCTTCCGCTCGGAATAGCACAGAGGGTTCAGCGTTACGAACAGCATTGTCGCCGGGAGGGATGCGATCGCGGCTGCGATTTTTTGCTCCAAAGAGGGCAGCAATCTCGGGCGTGCTTGCATGAGGCACAGCAGCCGCCAACCTGGGATGCAGGCTGGCCCTCCGGCGCAACAGATCCCAGGCACGCGCCACCCCCCCACGTGGGACGGCCACGCGCCGCACGCCAACATCGAAGGGCAGGAGTAAAATCGCGATAAGCAGCAACAGGGGCCACAAGTCGGTAGAGGTGCTGGCAACAGCAAGGTTGTGATCGAATGGAGCGTCCACCGCATCTGTAGAGAGCACTCTGCCGCCGGTCAGGGCGGCGACGCGCGCCAGCAGGCCTGTGTCCGTATCTCCGCTCTTATACTCAGGTGAATAAGGCACCACCGCCCCCAGCGTCTGTCGCATATTAGCTGTATCTTTGCCCGAAGCCTCTACCTGGAGCAGGTAGGCTCCTTCCTCTGTAGCCGGGAAGGTGCCTTCATAGCGCCCCACTGCGCTCTGCTGTAGCGGCACGGTAGTGGTAATCAGACCAGGAGAAACTACAACCGCACTGGCCGATAGATTGTTGAGATAAGAGCCATCCGGCATGGCAGCATCCACTGTCACACGGGCAACTCCGCCCTCTATGGAGACTTGGGGCTGCAAGAGATTAGAAGTCTCCGCTCCTGTGCTCCACTGCACGGCTTGCGACCAGAAGCGTGGAAAATCCTGCCAGCCAACCCAACTCTTCGCCCACTGCGCTTTTGCATCTGAGGTCCAGGCTACTACCCTGCCGAGACCATATTGCCACTGAGCAAGAATAGGGTCGCCCGCATCGGAAACGAGCGCCACCTGCCCGGCGGGCCTGGGAGTTGTGCCCACGTAGCCCTGCAATTGCGGCAATCCCCCTAATCCATCAAGAATGGGCGACGGCGACGTGCGCTCCGGGCTGAATGGGCGCTCAATTATGTAGGAGCGGGCGGCAAAGTGGCTCTCCTGCGCGAATATCTGCGGCAACGCATTGCCATCCTCTGTGTAGTAATATCGCCCTTTGCCCGCAGCCGCCAGGCTCTTCATCAACTCTGTGTTGGCGTCCGAGCCGACCGCCACTGTAGAAAGGGTGATGCCATTGTCCGCTATCTTCCTGGTGAGTCCGGCGTAGTCGCCTGGCTCGGAGTCGCCATCTGTGAGGAGGACGATATGCTTGCTCTTGGCCTTGCTTGCGATAAGAGAATCCACAGCCGGGGCAAGGCCGGCGTATATGTTGGTGCCGCCGCCTGCCGTGATGCTGCCGATGCGCCCTTTGAACGGTGAAGGGTCGCCAAGCGCCTGCATAGGCACTACCCAGTCTGCCGAGCTATCAAAGGTTATTACCCCTGCGTAGTCCTTTGCGCTCAGCTGAGCCACTGCGCGATAAGCCGCCTCTTTAGCTAGTTCAATCTTCTTGACGCCTACGCCGCCGGCGGTGTGGCCCGCTTCCATGCTACCGGAGCGGTCAATAACGAGCGCCATACCTACGCTCGGTATGTCCAGCTTTGAGGGGAGATTCAGGTCAACGGGGAGCATTGCTTCGAGCGGAGTTCGGAAGTAGCCGCCTGCGGCGTAGCTCTCATCGCCCCCTATTACTATCAGCCCTTTGCCCAGGTCGCGCACAGCTACTTGCAAGTTGTCCATGCTCTTGCTGGAGAGGGAAGAAGCGGGCACGTTCACCAACACAACGCCATCGTACCCCGCCAGCGATTTCAGGTCAACGGGCATAGCATCGGGAGCTATAATGTCGGCCAAAAGCGATGGATCGAGCGCGCTCTTGAGCGCACCTGCCTCGCCGGCGCGCCCCTCGACCATCAGGATGCGCGACTTGCCGACTACATTCGTGAAGGCGCTGTAGCGGTTGTTCTCTCGCAGGGTATCCGTCCCCACCTGTGGCACAATCTGCGCTGTGTAGGTGTGGAAACCTTTAGCCGCATGGGCGATGTTTTGCACGAAGCTGTTTGCCCCACGCGTGAGACTCACGCTTTGCGTGTTGAGCGCCTCGCCATCCATAAAGAGCATAAGGGTCGCAGTAGTATCTGTGCTACTCTGCACGCTTACTTGCAGAGAGATTTGGTCGTTTTCGCGAGCAGTGGAAGGCGCACTCAGACCGTCCAGAGATATTTCAGGCCCCTTGAGGCTGGAGAGCGGCACGACGTCAACCGGCACCCCGTTGGCAGCAGCCATGCGAGCCGCCCACTCTGCGCTACCCGCGTTCTCTTTGCCGTCAGAGAGGAGCACCAGCCGCCGTGCCGTATTTCGCGGCGAGGAAGCAAGACCCAGGCGAATAGCTTCGCCGAGGTTGCTGAAAGTGGTGGAAGGGGCGCTTGTCAGGTCGGGTGGCGATTTGTCGGGGAGCACAGGCCGGTCTACTAGCGCATCAGCCCCGAAAACCACCACGCCAGCCTGCTCGGTATCGCCCATACCCGCAATGGCATTGCGAAGATAGCTGGCCTGAAGCGCCTTTTGCGCTGCGGCAATGCTGTCAGAGTGATCTACCAGAAAGACCACAGAAAGGCGGTCAGCAGCGCGCACTACGCTCGCGCCAGAGAGCGCCAGCACCAGCAACACTGTCAATACAACACGTAGCCCCAGGCTAAAACGCCGCATGCCGCGCCGCAGGAGCGACTGGCTGGTGCGCGATAGATACACCGCGAGGGGCACCAATAGCAGCAGGAGTAGCAGCGCCTCCGGTCGTAAGAGTGACAAACCCACATTGGCGTTCATACCAGATTATATCACTTACTGGGGTTGCAGAGTGATCAGGGGTCAACACACAGACGGGCACCCTTGTGGTTACGTGCATCTTCAATCGTGCAGTTGCCCATCGGCAGGCCAGGGAAGTTACGCTTTTCCTACCCGCGCCTGGACCAAAGTCCTCTTCACAAGCCGAATGTGGCGGCGTATAGTAATTATGAATTAGCAATTACGATAATTCATAATTTGGTTAGAGGTACTGGTATATGTTCCAACTGAGGGAGCTACCCTGGCGGCGCGTAATTATTTGGGCGCTGGCCCTTGGGATAGTTGTTAGCATCATAGATGATTGGGGCAGGTGGGAGCGATTGCCCGTCAATCTGCTTCTGCGCGTACTGATTGTGGCCGCGAGTGGAATCATCGGTCTCGTCCTGGACTCCTTCGGGAGCACCTATGTGCGCATGGGCACCAATGTCATAGAGAGCACGGGCGTCTTCAAGTTCAGCAACGAAACCCAGCAGAAGATAACAAACGGCTTCATCTTCATCATGTCGCTGGTCGGCGCAATTACAGGACTGCTCTTTATCCACTGACGCTTCCAGCAACCCCTGGCGGGCACCGGCTTTTCGGGCTGGGGCGCGGCACCCGGCATTATACTACGCCAAACAGAGCAATAACTCCGCATAGAGTTATTGCTCTGTTTTCGAGAAAAAAGCCCCTTCCCTTTGGGCAGGGGTTGGGGTAGTGTGCTGAATAGAGCGATTCGCTGAATTGTTACACCCCAGGTGTGAACCCTTCCGTAAATGTTCAGAGTTGGGGTGCAGGGGCTATGCCCCTGACGGGGTATTAGGGGTGTCCCCTAATCTCTCCTGATAAGAGTTCCCCATCCCACGTGTGGGAGGGGGTTAGGGGGTGGGCCTTGCCCTTGTACGATGCTCGCCTAGTGCCCTGCTCTACCCCTACTCTGAACACTTACCGTCTTCAAAAGGATTGACATCACCTCCATATGCTGATACCCTTTATCCGCCAGGGTAGAGTTGGTGCAGCGCAGTGGGAGACGATATGGAATACCGAGAAGCGTACAAGTATATCAACAGCTTCACGAACTACGAGCACGTGCCAGGGGTGAACTACACCCAACACATGGACGGGCTTGAGCGCGTGCAACTGTTGATGCGGCTGCTCGGTACACCCCACGATAGCTTCAAGAGCGTTGTGATAGCGGGCACTAAAGGCAAAGGTTCTGTGGCCGCGATGATAGCTCAGGCGCTGGTAGAAGCAGGCTACAAGACAGGACTTTATACTTCGCCTCACCTGCATACCTTGCGCGAGCGCATACAGGTCAGCGGCCAGGTGATCTCCCCTGAAGCCGTCGCACGCATCACCGAGCAGTTGCGCGCTGCTGCTAATAAGATCAGAGACCTCGGAGAGCCTTCCCTGCTCCCAAGCACGTATGAGCTTATAACCGCGCTCGCTTTTCTCTACTTCGAGGAAGTGGGGGTCCAAATAGCAGTGCTGGAAGTGGGGCTTGGCGGTAGGCTCGACGCTGTGAATGTCACCCGGCCCCTGGTGTCGGTCATAACCGCCATCAGCATGGATCACATGGATGTCCTGGGGGATACTATTGAGAAGATAGCCGCCGAAAAAGCTGGGATAATCAAGCCGGGCGGGCGCGTAATCAGCGCGCCACAAAGCGCAGAAGCCATGTCCGTGCTAAAGAGAGCAGCAGTCGGCAATCATGCGCGCCTCAGTATCGTTGGCAATAATGTTTACGTTAGCACTGCCCACCTTGCCGAGGTAATCTCTGATGACGACGCGATACCTATTTACCAGGCTTTTACAATTGCCTTTGAGGCTCTTGGGAATCAGCCTGCGGGACGAATGCGTATCAAGCTGCCTCTGCTGGGAAGCCACCAGCAGGTGAATGCAGCGGTAGCCCTTGCTGCTCTTCGCACTCTCAACGACCAGGGGCTGGAGATAAGCCAAACGGCGATGCAGCAAGGCTTTGCCAATACGCATTGGCCTGGTAGGTTTGAGATAGTCAATCACGACCCAGTTGTGGTGGTGGATGGCGCGCACAACTCCGACTCCATGTCCAAGCTGATGCAAGCTATGCATGATCTCTTTTACGGGCGCAGTATAGTGATGGTGCTGGCAACTTCACGCGATAAGGACCTTGCGGGGATAGTATCAGAGATAGGCGCAAGCACAAGCAACATCTTCGGTCCACGTACCGAGAAGGTGATTATCACCAAATCGAAGCACGCACGGGCTGCTGATCCGCAGGAGCTTGCGGAGATAGTAAGCGCGCGGGGACTGAACGTTGAGGTTGTGCACGAGCTTCCGGCTGCATTGGTGACAGCCGAGAGGATAGCGGCGGAGCCACAAGCGGCAGACAAAGACGGAGAACCGGCGGTAGTGCTGGTTACAGGCTCACTTTTCGCTGTGGCTGAAGCGCGTGAGCATTACGGCCTCGCGCAAAGCGACAGTGAGGAGGCCTAATCGAGCTTGCCCGACCTGGCGCGGTATTCCCGACCATTGCGGCCAATGCCGGCCTGTAGACCTTCTTCGTCGTTATAAAGATAATAGGTCATGCTTTGCAGCGCGACGAGGGGGTCAATGTGGCGTATCCGGGCGTAAGGTGGCACTTGCACGATTATCGGCGCGTAGTTGAGGATGGCGCGCACCCCCGCAGCAATCAACGCGTCTGCTGCTTCCTGAGCGCCACCTGCGGGCACTGCCAGTATAGCCATCTTTATCTTCTGCTCGTTCAGTAGCTTAGGCAGCTCGTCCATAGAGTGGATCACCAGATTATCTACCTTCTGGCCCACCTTCTCAGGATTGTGATCAAATAGGGCCTGGATGCGGAAACCCTGCTCTTTGAGGGCATCATAGTGGAGCAAAGCACGACCCAGGTGGCCGAAGCCGATAATTGCCACCGGCCACTCCCTATCAATCCCAAGTATAGCGTTGACCTGTGACAGCAGGAAGTCTACATTATAGCCTTTACCTTGCTTGCCGAACTCGCCAAAGTAGGAAAGATCGCGCCTTATCTGCGCCGCGCTCACTCCGAGGCGATTGCCAAGCTCGCCGGAGGAGACCGTCTCGATCCCTTCTTCTGCCAGGTACTTGAGGCTGCGTGCGTAAATCGGCAGCCTGCGTATTACTATGTCGGGTATTTCGCCCTCATCAGCGCGGAGACCTGTGCTAGCAATCGGCTCCTCGATCTTTGCGCTTACCTCTGCGAAGGCCCCGGAAGAATGTCGTTGCATTTTTTCATCTCTCATTGCCATGAGCGTCTAACTATTTGACGCCGGAGTGGACCGCAGCCGCCCCGAAGGTAAACTGCCTGTACCGCACATTACGCAGCCCGGCTGCTCTCATTATATCTGCAAGCTCGTCGGGGCGCGGGAATTTGCCCATCGAACTGGGCAGATAATTGTAAGCATCAGCGTCTCCCGCCACGATCCTGCCAACCAAAGGCACTACCTTGCGGGTGTAAATGCGATGCAAGAGGCGAGTGATCGGGAGACCAGGTCGCCCTACTTCCAGGCAAACTACCCGGCCGCCCGGCTTGACAACCCGTGTCATCTCGCGGAAAGCGCCTTCTATGTCAACCACATTACGCATGGCGAAACCCGTTGTTACACAGTCAAAGGTGGCATCGGCGAAGGGAAGATGCAGCGCATCCGCGCCCGCTAAGTAAAACTGCTGACCTTTACCTACACCGGCGCGCCGCCCTTGTAGCATCATCGGCAACGAAAAATCTATGCCGACAGCCCTTGCGCCCGCCTGGGCAAGCCCCTGAGCTATGCGCCCTGTACCCGTCGCCACATCGAGGGCGAGACCTCCACGCCGGGGCGCTGCCCGCCGTACTGTATATCGCCTCCATAAAGCATCCTGGCCGAAGCTCATCAGCACATTCATCAAGTCATAGCGACGTGCGATACGCCCAAACATGCCGCTGACATACCGCGCTTTGTCAGCGCCCTTCAACGACGCATCAGGGTTAACGGAGGGCACCCTTTGCTTGGCGGTCGTAAGCAAAACAGAGCCGTTTAGCTGTGGGTCGCGTAAGGACCTGGTATTAGAAACACTCATGATTTCGTCAACGGCACTTCGCATGGACGCAAAGTGGGGCAGTTACCTTGTCTACATTGTAACAATATTCACAGAGTCGGTCAAGGCTGGCAGGGCCGGGACGCTTACGGCATGCTGCCTGTAGCGTGAGAAAGTATGGGTAGAGCGTCTCAGCTCACATGTCCGTGCATTCCATGTGTGCGCCGCTGCTTTATGGTACACTTTAACCA
>JADEYI010002152.1_pt1 | contig 10890 bp, 11 predicted proteins | sample 8542331 | NCBI WGS metagenome assembly JADEYI01 (sample SAMN16510988, study PRJNA670497) | mine drainage metagenome | isolation source: biofilm near Copperflume 1 | place: Germany: Marsberg coppermine Kilianstollen | collected 2018-02 | reverse complement strand
ATCGCGTCCTTCGTTGCAGTAGGGGCGAGACGGACGCGATGAATCGCGTCCCTACAGCTTCTCCACCTGTTTCACCCGGAAGGATGCAGACCCCAGCAGGGGTAACTATTGACAACCCTTTCATTCATAAGGTATATTCTTTCGTAGTACAGATCATTGATACAAACAATCATTGTTACCTGCAATGAGTTGTTGACACTAATTGAAAGGCGCAATGACAGATACAATAGTACCTTCTCAAGAACAAGCAGGGGTGGATGAGCAGGCGGAACGCTTTATTGCCATCTTTTCAGACCTGCGCAAGGTGCTGGGCGCGGGCTTCAAACACGCGCACCAGCACGGGTTCAGTACGACGCAATTTATGGTGCTGGGGCTGGTCGAAAAATCGCGAGAGGGCGAACCACATACCATCAGCTCGATCGCGGCAAAACTGGGGCTTGATCCCGCGACGGTGGTGCGCACCGTCGATAGCCTTGAAAAGCGCGGATTCGTTGCGCGCCAGCGCGATAAGCAGGATCGCCGCCAGGTCTTTATCAACTTTACCGAAACTGGACACTCCAGCCTGATGGAGGCGCACCAGCATTTTATTACCCGCATTCGGGCTGTTTTCCTGACCATGAGCGCGGAGGGACGCGCTTCACTGCTCAATGGATTGGATGAGTTCGTGCAGATTGGGCAAGCTATCCCGGTCGAGCAGGAGCGAGAACCCGAAGCGCATGGGACGCATACATGAAAAAGGGCTTCTTTCACCTTGACAGATTACGATATATCGTTATAATTATGAAGAGAATACGATATATCGGTAAATGGAACGGAGTTAAAAAATATGATCAAATTAATGCGGTTCATGAAACCGTATCGCGGGGTGCTTGTAGTCGTTGTGATACTGGCTGTGGCACAGGCGTTAGGCAATCTCTACCTGCCTAATCTCTTTGCTGATATCGTAAATAACGGCATTGTGAAGGGTGATACCGGCTACATCTGGCGGTTCGGCGGTCTCATGCTGCTCGTCACGATGGCTGGTACCATTGCCGCGGTCGTGGGCATCTTCTATTCTTCAAAGGTGGCGACCGGTTTTGGCAAAATCATCCGCGCCAAACTGTTTACGCGCGTGGAGCAATTTTCGCTGCACGAATTTGATGCCGTGAGCACATCTTCGCTGATCACTCGAACTACAAACGACACAACACAGGTGCAGCAGGTGATGATCGTTATGCTGAACATGATGATCACCGCTCCGATCACACTGGTGGCCGGGGTTATCCTGGCGCTCAACCAGGATGTCGGACTCTCGTGGATTCTGGTTGTGGTCATTCCCGTACTGGTGGCGGCTATCATCATCCTGATGATAAATGCCATTCCGCTTTTCCGCGCCATGCAGGTCAAACTGGATAAGCTCAATCTCATTCTGGATGAAGGTCTGACCGGTGTGCGCGTGGTGAGGGCGTTTGATCGCCAGAGGTACGAAGAGCGCCGCTTCGACGAAGCTAACCTGGAATTGACCGCTATTGCCATTCGGGTGAACCGGCTCATAGCATCGCTCATGCCGATTATGATGCTTTGCCTGAACGTGTCCAGCGTAGCTATTCTCTGGTTCGGCGCGAACCGCATCAATAATGGTCAAATGCAGTTGGGCGCGCTCCTCGCGTTCTTGCAATACGCCATGCAGATTCTCTTCGCGCTGCTGATGGTTTCGATGATGTTCATTATGCTCCCGCGCGCGGCAGCCTCCGCCGATAGAATCAACGAGGTGCTGGACATTCTGCCCGAAATTAATGATCCCGACCAGGCGAAGCTGGCCGGCGAGCAAAGGGGGTATGTGGAGTTCCAGGATGTGACTTTCAGCTACCCTGGCGCGGAAGAGCCAGCTCTCTCCAACATTTCTTTCAGCGCGCGTCCTGGCGAGGTGACAGCCATCATTGGTGGCACCGGCTCCGGCAAATCGACGCTGGTCAGCCTGGTCCCGCGCTTTTACGATATCGATAGCGGGCATATCCTGGTGGATGGCGTAGACGTGCGCGAGATGACGCAGGAGCATTTGCGCGCGAAAATCGGTCTGGTGCCGCAAAAGACCGTCCTGTTCTCTGGCACAATTGCCGAGAATATCCGCTATGGCAAAAAAGATGCTTCCGATGAGGAAATTCGTCATGCCGCAGAAGTTTCGCAGGCGAGCGATTTCATCGAGGGGATGCAAGATGGCTTCGATGCGGGAATTGCCCAGGGAGGCACAAACGTTTCTGGTGGCCAGAAGCAGCGCCTGTCCATCGCGCGCGCGCTGGTGAGAAGGCCTGAAATCTACATGTTTGACGATAGTTTCTCGGCGCTAGATTTCAAAACCGATGCTCGTTTGCGAGCCGCGCTCAAAAAAGAAACACGCGAGTCAACGGTGTTCATCGTCTCGCAGCGCGTCAGCACGGTCATGGACGCGGACCAGATTATTGTCCTGGAAGACGGGCGTATCGCTGGCACAGGCACCCATCGAGAGTTAATGAAAACCTGCGAGGTCTATCATGACATTGTGTCTTCGCAGCTTTCAACAGAGGAAATCGCGGAGGAAATCGCATGAGCGAAGAGAACAGAGAAAGACAGCAGAGAACTGCCGCCATGCAGCAGAATCGCGGCCCGATGGGCGGCGGTGGGTGGGGCGCAATGGGAAGGCCGGTGGAGAAGCCCAAAAACTTTAAGGGAACAGCCCTGCGCTTGCTTGGCTACTTCCTGCCGCAGAAGTGGCTCCTGGTGATTGTGCTTGTCACGGCCATCCTGGGTACCGTGTTCAACATCGTCGGTCCGAAAATCCTGGGTTTAGCGACTACGAAGCTCTTTGAGGGCCTGTTCGCAAAAATAAGATTCATGAAGATTCCACATGCTCCGTCGGCGCAGGCGCCTGGTATTGATTTCAACTATATCGCGACGGTCTTGCTGATTTTGCTCGGCCTGTACATTATCAGTTCCATTTTTATGTACGTCCAGCAGTATGTCATGGCGGGCATAGCGCAAAGAACAATGTACCGGCTGCGCAAAGAAGTGGATGAAAAGATTTCGCGCCTGCCTCTGAAGTACTTCGACTCGCGCACGCACGGTGAAATTATGAGCCGCGCCGTCAACGATATGGATAATCTCAGCACCACGCTCCAGCAAAGCATCACGCAGTTGATCTCCTCGTTTGTGACGCTGCTGGGCGTGATTGTGTTGATGCTGACGATCAGCCCGTTCCTCAGCCTGATTGTGCTGCTGACCCTACCGCTGAGCCTGTTCGTCACGATGAGCATTGCTAAGCGCTCGCAAAACTACTTTAGACGGCAGCAGAGGGCGCTTGGAGAGCTCAACGGCCATGTCGAGGAAATGTACGTGGGTCACAAGATCGTCAAAGCCTTTGGACGCGAGGCGCAGTCCGTTGCCGAATTTATCGAGCGCAACGAAAAGCTCTATGAAGCGAGCTGGCGAGCGCAGTTCGTTTCCGGCATCATTATGCCGCTTATGAGGTTTATTGGGAACATCGGCTATGTCTTTGTGGCGGTAGCCGGCGGCATTATGGTTACGCAGGGAGCCATTGCCATTGGTGACATGCAGGCCTTTATCCAGTACGCCCAGCAATTCACGCAGCCGATCACCATGCTTGCCAATTTCGCTAACGTGATTCAATCGTCGATGGCTTCGGCTGAGCGCATCTTTGAACTGCTCGACGAGCAGGAGGAGGTGCCGGAGACCGGGGATGCGCGGGTGATCGAGCATCCCGGTGGCGCTGTCCGGTTCGAGCACGTGCGCTTCGGTTATGCGGAAGATTCTATCCTGATGGAGGACATGAATATCGATGTTCAGCCGGGGCAGATGATCGCCATCGTTGGCCCGACGGGAGCCGGCAAGACCACCCTGGTCAATCTGTTGATGCGTTTCTACGAGGTCAACGACGGTTCGATACTGGTGGATGGCGTCGATATTACCCATATCAAGCGTGGAAACCTGCGCCGTACCTTCGGCATGGTACTCCAGGATACCTGGCTCTTCAATGGTACTATTCGCGACAATATCGCCTATGGCCGCGAGAGCGCCACTGAGTCAGAGATTATCCAGGCGGCTAAAGCTGCCTATGCCGACCACTTCATCCGGACACTGCCAGAGGGATATAACACCGTGCTGAATGAAGATGCGTCCAACATTTCGTCGGGTCAAAAGCAGCTGCTGACCATTGCGCGTGCCTTCCTGGCCGATCCGGAGATACTGATTCTCGATGAAGCGACCAGCAGCGTCGATACCCGCACCGAGATGCAAATTCAGAAGGCCATGGCTGAACTGATGAAGGGCAGAACCAGCTTCGTCATCGCCCACCGGCTCTCCACCATCCGCGACGCGGAACTGATCCTGGTCATGAATCACGGCACGATCATCGAAAAAGGCACCCACGCGGAACTGCTGGCGAAGAACGGTTTCTACGCCGACCTGTACAACAGCCAGTTCACCGGACGGGTGCTTCAGGAGGAGGCGGTGTAAGGGTTCTCGCAAAACCTATGTGTTCTTAAAGAAAGGAGCAGCCTGTAAATAGCGTTTAGCAGGCTGCTCCTTTCGATTCAAAGATAGCGTTTGCGAATAATGAAGGGCGATTATATGCCTGGAAAATCCACAAAATAAAGCAAGCGAACAGCGTCGGAAGTATGATGTCTGAAATACTCACTAACTATGATCTCAATCGGTAAGGCTGCGCTCCATAATCTCAAGGGCTTCTTTACGACTAAGCGTACAATTAACTAAGTCTTGAAATTGCTGAGAAGTCTGAAGTCCCAACTGATGAGCCATTTCACTTACTCGATTAGGTCTCAATATATGCTTTGCACCCTTAGAGAGGCGCGTTCTAGAAACCTGTTTCTTCTTATCGTTGTAAATGATGTACTTCCAATCTCTACCTTCTTGACGAACCGCTTGCATCTTGTTGAGAAGTGCTTTCTCCACCTTATCCGAATCAAGTCCAGCCATTCTACTACGCCATTCTAATAAGATCACGAAGATATCGAAGCTCTGCTTTTAGCCGTGGACCCAATTCCTCTTCATCAGCCGTGAGATCATCTAGCTCTTCTGAAAGGATACATCTGAATTCTGTTAACGCTTCCACTCTCGTTGCACCAACGGCGTGTATGTGGAAGTATGGCTCACTCACGATAACCTCTCCATCATCATAAGCAATCTTTACTTTTAATGGACGAGTAAGTTGTTTCCCTCCTGGTAAAGGGCCGGAGATTTCAAGGGAAGTTAAAGGAAGGAAAATGTTTGGCTCAGAGGCCAATTTTGCATTAGACAGAATAGAGAAATGAAGTCTAGGAGTAGCGGCACTGGAGGCGCTTGTCTTAGCATTTACAGTAACTGTATCCATCTCAGCCCATCCCTTCTTTACTGTTTTGACTTCTGAGAAGAAAATTTATCTAGCTCTGTTTGCAGGGCATCGATAAATCCTTGTACAACCTCAGGAGAGACAATTATTTTACTAACACATTCCGCTTTGATTGTTCCCATCTCTTTTAGTTTGGTCTGATTTTCTTCAGGCGAACCTAGAAGTGTTGGTAACTGCATTTCAAAGAATGAAATGACAAACTCATGCTGTCCAGTTTGAACAAGCATATTGTTTGCATATCGACTCTGAAGGCCTTCCGGGAAATGCCAATCGACAGAGAGCGTTATTCCTTCTGATTCTCGCTGTTCTGGCCCTATCTGTTCACTCATAGATGCGCGTTCTTTCTCAATTGAAGTATGCTTCATTGCCTTCCTGCAATCCGCTTATCATAACTATAACCTATATCGTCAATAATCGCAATTATTGCTCAGGATATGCTATCGGCTGTTGGCGCAACTGGGTATGGAATACTGATCATAGAATATTTACAAGATCAGCGGCAACTTCACGCGAAACACACTGCCTTTCCCTGGCGTGCTCTCTACCGAGATCGACCCGCCATGTTCTTCGACAATGCTTTTCACAATTGCCAATCCCAATCCGCTGCCGCCGCGATCGCGCGAGCGGGCGGGGTCGGCGCGATAGAAACGTTCGAAGATGTGAGGCAAATCCTCCAGCGCGATACCGATGCCCGTATCGCATACGCTGAAAAGCGCGTTCCCATCTTGCGTGATAAGTGAAAGCGTCACCGTCCCCTCGTGGGGCGTGTATTTGAGCGCGTTTTGCAGCAGCGCCACGAGCGCCTGTTTCAATTTGTCGGCATCGCCGTAGACCTGCGCGGGGGTGATGTCATGCAAGATAATGCGCGGCCCCCGCGTCTTCGCTGCATCGAGAGCATGTTCGTCGAGGGCGCGATACTGGCGGTATACTTCCAGCATGAGACTATCCAGGTCAATTTTCTGACTGATTTTATAAAACTTCCTATAGCCATCAGGCTCTGACTCAGGTTTTTGTGCCTGACTGTCGGCGCGGGCCAGGATGAGCAGGTCGTTGACGAGGCGTCCCATGCGGTCAGCTTCCGCCTGCGCATCGCCCAGCGCGGCTGCCGCTTCGCCCGGCGCGAGGTCGGGCGCTTTCGCCAGCAGATCGAGGTTGCAACGAATGGAGGTGATGGGGGCGCGCAGCTCGTGCGAGGCATCGGCCACGAAACGCTGCTGGTGCTGGTAGGCCTCCTGCAACTCTGCCAGCATACCGTTAAAGGTGGTAGCCAGGCGCGTCAGTTCGTTTTTACCCATGATGGATTTCTCCGGCACGCGCTGGCCGAAATCCTGTAACTTGCTGATGCGCTGCGCCGTCTTCATCATGCGCCGCACAGTTGCCAGCACGCTCCAGGTAATGAACCAGCCACCGGCCAGCGCCAGGAGCATCACCAGCGCGCCCCCTTGCCACAGTAATAGCCGCAGGTTGTTCAGCGATTGCTGCAAATCGCGTTCTGAATGCGCGGTCTGAATAATATCCCCCGTCTGCTGGTTGATCGTGGTGTAGACGCGCACAGACTGCCCTTCATAGGTTACGGTGGTGTAGACGCTGTTGACGTTCCCATCCTTACTATAGCGCTGCTCGACGAAACGCGCCGCCTGCGCATCCCAGGGAATGGGGCTGATCGCCGCGCCTGCCACGCTCGGTTGAATAGGGTCAGATCGACTATAGATCGTTGTGGCAAGCAGGCGTAAATTAGTATCGAACACCTCGATGGCGATATTGCCCGCGCCCAACCCATTGATGCTATTATTCAAGTAAAGCGGAAAATCGTTACTGTTCTGAGAGGCAAGTAGTGCTTTTCCGAAATTAACGCTGGCGGCGCGGCTGCTCAATGCTGTATCAAGGTCGGAATACGCGCGTTGCTGTGCCTGCATATAAACGGAGTTGCCGAAAAACCAGAGCGCGAGTCCCAGCAGGAGCGCGTAGAAGAGCGTCAGGCGAAGCTGTAATGGAATGTACACGATGGTAGACGCCTCCTTGCTAATCGAGAACACGCAATACATAGCCCGCGCCTCGTATAGTCTGAATGAGGCGTTTTTCACCATGGTGCTCTAGCTTGTTGCGCAGGTGGCCGATATAGACTTCGAGCACATTGGGGCCGCCCTCGAAGTCGTCTCCCCAGATGCGGTCCATCAGCAGGCCGCGTGTCAGGACGTTGCGCGGGTTGCGCAGGAACAAGAGCAGCAGTTCATATTCTGTGGTGCTGAGGCTTATCAAGCGGCTGCCGCGCCGCGCCTGGCGAGTGGCGGTGTCCAGTTCGAGGTCTTCAAACGACAATACCTCGCGGGTGACGGCGGGCGCGCTGCGCCGGCGCAGCAAGGCTTTGACGCGCGCCAGCAACTCTTCGAGCGCGAACGGCTTCACCAGGTAATCGTCGGCCCCTGTTTCCAGGCCGGCCACGCGATCGGCTACCGCGTCACGCGCCGTCAACATCAACACGCTCAGTCCCTCCGCATCGGCTCGCAGGCGGCGGCACACCTCAAGCCCGTTGATGCCTGGCAACATGAGGTCGAGAATGACCAGTTCGGGCGGCTTCGCGCGCGCCAGCGCCAGGGCGCGTTCGCCGTTCTCTGCTACGGAGACGTTATAGCCTTCGTATGTTAGGGTGCGGCGTAACGCGCTCGTCACGCGGCTATCATCATCGACGATTAGAATGTGCGCGTTCATGATGTTTCAATTTCAATTGACGATCCATTCGATATCCCAGGGCGAGCGAGCAGGTATCTGAAACGCCTGGCGTGCCAGCCCGCCAGTCGTGTCAAACGCTGTAATACCACTTGTAGGATCGACGGCATATAATATTTTACTACCGGCACTCGGGGCAATGCCGGCAAAGCCTGATAGTAAGCCATACAAAGGATTTCTCCGGCATAGTGCGCCCACGCTCATCATACCATATGGTGAAAATCGCCAGACATCTAGCGTTGTTACGAATCTATAGAAGATATACTCCACGTAGCTGAATCGAGGCTGAATAATAAGCGGGAAATCCACTACGCCGCTCATCTGGTATGTTCTCCAAAAGCAGAATGCCTGTGGGCGAGCGTTTGCGCTCGCCCACAGGCATTCTGCTTTTGGAGAACAGCTATACCGTATCCCCCGGCTGTTGTAAGGGCTTCATTACTTCGGGTGTTTTTCCCGCGGGCGGATGAATCCAGGATTTGACCCGCAGATAGGCTGTCATCAGTCCGCCGAACCAGAGGCCGCCATAAACATAACCCGCCATCACATCGCTGGGCCAGTGCGCGCCGAGGTAGACACGCGATGGGCCGATTAGCACGATGAGCGCGGTGCTGATGGTGAGTAGGAAGTTGCGCAGGCGACCAGAACGCCAGTTAGTTGCCAGCAGGTAATTCAACAGACCAAAGAAGTTGACGTAGTGCATGACATGGCCGCTGGGGAAGCTTGGTTCGTTGATGACGCGCGCTACCGCGACCAGTTCGCTTGTCGGACGCGGACGCTTGATGAGGCGCTTCACAATCCAGTTCAGGATATTGGATGACGAGGCGAGCAATATAAAAATGGCTTCAAGGCGAAAACGCAAGGCCCAGAAGATGCCCGCGATGCCAAAAGTGAGCGGCGCTCCTATTTTGGGGAAGCCAATATCCGAAATGCCTGTCATGAAGCGCCGCAGCCAGGGGTTGCGGTAGCTTTGCAAATTGCGCGTGATGGTCTTATCGCCGGGGAAAAATTGCGTGTAGCGAGCGATCAGCGAGATCATTATCGCGCCGGAGAGCAGCCAGAGGTAAAAAGCCAGGAAGATAGTGCCGCGTGAAACAGCGTGGCGACCTGAAACAGAGGTCTCAGCCGCTACACGCTGCGCCTCTGTCACGGCTGGCTTTATATTTTGCTCGACCGCACTGCCAATCTGCGGTAATACAACGGCGGGTCTCTGCTGTGTAGTCTCTTCCAGTTTTTCAGGTGGTTGTGACGTTTTTTTCATACTGGCTTCTTTCTTATGTGGGTATGCTCGTACTTGTAACCGGCGTCCCATCGCTTTTGAACGCGCCCTCGTGAAGTCCCGGCGCGTTCTTCCCGGAGACACGAATGTTCAATGCCGCCGGTAGCACCGTGATTACTGCCGGCGTGTATCCAAGAGGTTCTCCATCAGCCTGAAGTTCTAACGGCTCGTCGGCAGTCACGCGCAACGATCTCACGCGCAGGCGTTTGATTTTGGGCTGATAGGGTCTTCTCCCCTGGCTGATAGAAACGGCATGGCGCAAGTACTCAGCTTTGCTAAAGTTGCTATAAATGACCGCGTCGAGCAGTCCATCGTCCATCAAGATTTCTGAAGCTACCTGTAAGTGCGCGCCATAGAAAGGCGCGTTGCAGACCGTTACTTGCAATGCCTGATAGGAGCGGTGCCTGATGCCATTGACTTCTATTCTCACACGCGTGGCTTTGAAGCCGAATAATGTTTTCAGGCCTTTCAACGCACCGCGCAGGGTCGAAAGTAGCCCTGGTTGCTTGATCTCCTCTGCTGCCGGGAATAATGCCGCTTCCAGGCCCACTCCCGCCACTTCCAGGAACGTATGATTATTGATCATTCCCACGTCTATCGTGCGTGTTTCGCCGTTTGCAATGGCAAAGCAGGCAGCAGGGAGAGTATCGGGTATATTCAGACTATGCGCCAGGTTGTTCATCGTGCCTGTGGGAATGATGCCCAGAATGCTTTGTGTACCCACCAGCCCGTTGGCGACCGCGTGGATTGTGCCATCACCCCCGGCTGCGATAACCAGTTCTGCCCCGTCTTGCGCCGCCTGCTTTGCCATGCCCTCGCCTCCGTCTTCAGGAGTGGTATGCAGCACGTGTGGTTCGATTCCACACGCGCGCAGACCTTCCAGCATAGTATGTTCGGTCTCTTCTGGCGACATTCTTTTTTCTGTCACCGTCGAGATGCCGGAGGTCGGGTTAAAGATCAGTACTGCTCTCATTAGTTCATCTTTCATAGTGCTTTGAACGCTTGAGGCTATATCTATCGGAGAACCGCGTAGTAGGTCGCGGGCCGTTGAGACATGAGCATCTCCTTTTCGAGCAACAAAGCGCTTGCCAGTTACCTATTCTTATACTATACACGTGAAACTCGTCAGGAAGGAATACACTCGCCCTGCTACAGCGTCTCCCGTAGCCCTAACTCTACTTTCTCAGCAAAACTTTTATGATTTCCAACAATCAAACTCGGTAATGCGCCTGTCGCCGTCCTGATGATTTTTACCAACCAAAAACGGGAATGATTACGAATCGGTTGCTCCCGTCCTGTAGGGACAAGGGGCGGATGTGGGGAAGGGCGGGGGCCTTGTGCTTGTCCTGGTGGCTGTGCGATTCGTTGGGGTTTTGTGTCGCAAAAGGGCCATATCCCAACGAGGACAAGCACAAGGCCCCCTCATCCACCCTCCCCCGCCCCTTGTCCCTAATGATGTTTGACAATCGAATAGGGCAATGCTCGTGCCTCCGTCCTGATGAATTTT
>JADEYI010002151.1_pt1 | contig 10903 bp, 11 predicted proteins | sample 8542331 | NCBI WGS metagenome assembly JADEYI01 (sample SAMN16510988, study PRJNA670497) | mine drainage metagenome | isolation source: biofilm near Copperflume 1 | place: Germany: Marsberg coppermine Kilianstollen | collected 2018-02 | reverse complement strand
TGGGAGAGGGGGTTGGGGGTGAGGGTCCTTTCCCTATCCCTACTCTCATTTACTTTCTTCCGGGCATTGAATTGCAGAGCGCTAAATTATATACTGCTCATGGCCTTAAATCGTTGCGGGCTATGCCTTTTCCCCTTCCGATTCCCAGGGCGGCAAGTTGGCATGCTCAGCTTTATCGTGGCGCAAAGTCGTCGGTTCGTTATTCCGATGTCTATTGGCACAAAGATTGCGGACCTCTAACCCAACACCCTTGCGCAGGAGCAGCGATGACTAACAAACAAATCTCACTTGGGCTGGTCTTCCATAATCACCAGCCTGTGGGGCAGTCGGACCAGGTCTTCGAGGAGATATACGAGCGGGCATATGAGCTTATGGTGGCCGCGTTGGAGCGTCACTCAGGCGTGCGCGTGGGCCTCCATTACACAGGCTCGCTCCTCGATTGGCTCATAGAGCACAAACCGGAGTTCATCCAGAGAATACGCACTCTGGTAGAGCGCGGCCAGGTAGAAGTCCTCTCAGGCGGCTACTACGAGCCTATCCTCCCTTCTATACCCGACGATGATAAGCGCTCCCAGATATTGAAGTTGACCGGCGCTGTGCAGAGCAACTTCGGATACAATCCTACCGGCATGTGGCTTGCCGAGCGCGTCTGGGAGCCAACGCTGCCAACCCACCTGGCAGCCGCTGATATAGAGTGGACTATTCTCGATGATATACACTTCAAGATGGTCGGCCTTACTGATGACGACCTCACAGGCTACTTTGTAACCGAAGACGATGGCAACCCCGTCAACGTCTTCGGCACCTCCAAGCAGCTACGCTACACTATTCCCTGGCGGCCCGTCGAAGAGACGTTGCAGTACATGTACGATGAGGCCATAGCCGCGCCCGGCAAAATCCTCGTCATGGGAGATGATGGCGAGAAGTTCGGCGCATGGCCCGACACCTACGTGCACTGCTGGGGGGCGGATGGCAAGAGCGGCTGGGTAGATAACTTCTTCAGCGCCCTCGAAGCCAACAGCCGGTGGCTCCATACAATGAGACTCGGCGAGCATGTGCATAACTTCCCGGCGGTAGGGCGCGTTTACCTGCCTACCGCCTCCTATAACGAGATGATGGAGTGGGCACTCCCCGCCGCGCAATCGCACGACTTCACCGAGATGTACCACAGGCTGGAAGAGACGAGCGACCCCACCCTGCGCTTCATGAAAGGCGGCTTCTGGCGCAACTTTATGGTGAAGTACCCTGAGATAAACACGCAGCACAAGAAGATGCTCCGCGTCCACGACAAGATAACCGCCGCGAGGAGCGCACTCGCTGAAGGCGGGCTGCAAGGCGAGTACGGCGACCTGGGGCAAGAGGACCTGTGGCGCGGGCAGAGCAACGACACCTACTGGCATGGCCTCTTCGGCGGGGTTTACATGACTGATGTGCGAGTGCGCGTGCAAGCATTTTTGATCCGCGCCCAGCAAGCCGCCGAGAGCGCGCTTTACGGCGACCGGAACTGGCTAGCCCCTGAAATAACCGACTTTGACCGAGACTCGTTGCAGGAGCTACTGATCGAAGGCAATGCCCTCAACCTCTATATTGACCTGGCCGATGGCGGCTCGATCTTTGAGTGGGATTTGCGCCCGCACAACTACAATCTCGCCTCTGTTATCAGCCGCAGGCCCGAAGGCTACCACCTGACGCTCAAGGAGTTCGAGGAGAAACGGCGGAGTCAAAAGCGGGAGACAGCAGCAGGCGCAACTTCGCATTCCGCCTCTCACAACGAAGTGGCAGGTGATAGCGAGTCGCTCAATCCGCACAGCACAGTGCGTGTGAAAGAAGAAGGGCTTGACCGCTTCCTCAACTACGATCCTTACCCCCGCAACTGCATGATAGACCACTTTCTTGGCCCCGGCACCACCCTCGATGCCTTTGCCAAAGCGCGCTACAACGAGGAAGGCGACTTCATCTACGGCGCATACCAGGCCGAGATGGAGGAAGGCGGCGAGAATACCCTGCACGTTGTGTTGGCGCGCGATGGGCACATCACTACAGAAGGAGGGCGCAAAGCTGTGCGCGTAAGCAAGCGTCTCACCCTCAAGCCCGGGTCGCCCAACTTCCGCGTGCTCTACACCCTCGAAAACAGAGGCGACACCGAGCTTTCCGCCGTCTTTGGCTCGGAATGGAACATCAACCTTCTGGGAGGAGGCCATAACCCATCGGCTTACTATCGCGTTGAAGGGCACGATCTGCAAGATGCTGCTCTCGACTCGACAGGCGAGGTGCGTAACGTAACCGAGCTTGCGGTAGGTAATTCATGGCTCAACATCGAAATGGGCCTCAAGACGAATCGTGAGGCCACCTTCTGGCGCTTTCCACTCGAAACAGTTTCAGGCTCAGAAGCGGGCTTCGAGCGCACTTACCAGGGCAGTTGCATACTCCTCCAATGGCTCCTTGTCCTGCCTCCCGGCGAACACGTAGATATAGAGTTGGACTGGTCTTCGCGTACGCATGAATAGCTTTGGGCTTTCGATGCCGGGGAACTCGCCTTCAGCAACCAGCCTCGAAACCCCGGACCCAGAAGTTAGCTTACGAGTAGCCTTTGACGCCCGCATGCTTCACTACAGGCGTGCAGGCATCGGGCAGTATGCCATCAGCCTCTTGCGTGCCTTCGCCGCATTGCCTGAGATTGGGCCTGGGGCACGATTTCAGGTGCTGCAAATGCGCAGCGACACCGAGCCTGTGGTGCGCGACCCGCGCTTCAGCCGCGTACCAATGTGGACGCCGCCCCACAACCGCTACGAGCAGCCTGCGCTTGGAATAGAACTCCTCAAGCTGCGGCCACAGCCTCAACTGATTCACTCGCCCGACTTCGTGCCGCCCCGCTACAGGCGCTGTCCCGCTGTGGTCAATGTGCAGGACCTGGCCTTCCTCAAGTTCCCGGAGCTTACTTTGCTCACCGAGGAGAGCAAGCGATACTATGGACAGGTGACACGCGCCGCTCACGAGGCTGAGGCGCTGATCGCCCTATCAAGCTCCACCCGCGACGACATAGTGCAAATACTTGGCGTTGACCCTGCGAAAGTGGCCGTTATACCTGCGGCTGCGGGCGCTGCATTCAAGCCGCCTTCCGACTTGCTCCTGGCGCAGGAAACAGCGGCAAAGAGGTACAGCTTGCCGGGGCCTGATCAGGGAGGATACATTCTCTTCGTTGGCACTATAGAGCCGCGCAAGAACCTTGCAACACTGCTTGAGGCTTACAGGCTGGTGGTAGACAGCAGGCGCGTGCGGCCTGTGCCTCTGCTGGCGGTCGCGGGGAGTGAAGGCTGGCTGTATGAAAAAGTGCTGTCTCGCATAGGTGCGCTCAGGCTGCAAGGTCATGTGCAACTGCTGGGGAGAGCGCCCGATGAGGAGTTGGTTGCCCTCTATCAAGGGGCAAGGCTCTTTGCTTTTCCCTCTTTGTACGAAGGCTTTGGTCTGCCAGCCCTTGAAGCGCTGGCATGCGGCACGCCCGTTATCTCGTCCAATGCAGGCTCACTGCCCGAAGTGGTGGGCGATGCGGGCATATTGCTGGATGCCCACGACATAGAAGGTTGGGCAACCAACATGGAGCGCATCTTGTTGGAGAGCGAAGAAGAGCAAAAACTGAGGAGCGCAGGCCCCTCACAAGCTGCCCACTTCTCCTGGCACAAGGCTGCCGCGCAAACATGGGAGCTGTACCGAAAACTATGAATTACGATATTCGTAATTCATAATTCATAATTGCGCCGCACTGCGTCTCCTGCGGCGGGCACGCCAGCGGTACACTATGTAGAGCACTATGGCGAGGAAAACTATCATAATGATAGCTGCTACCAGAGGGGCGGCGAGAGCCAGCACCGCCGTCGTCCCTGAGAGAATATCCTCAAGAAGGCTGATGATAGGGTTGCCGAGGCCGCCTGTGGTGGCTGTTATCACCGGGCGGCTGGTGGCCTTTACCACGTGTACACCGCCTGCCGACAGCAGGCCAAGTATGAAGCTAGGCACGGGATCAAGGCCGCCTACGGCGCCGCTATGCGCGGCAAAGAGAATGCCCCCAGCCACGGGGCGGATGAAAGTGTGAATAATATCATTGACGGTATCAATCGCGGGTATCTTGTCGGCAAATATCTCTATCAGCAACAGCACGGAGAGGACGATAAGCACCCACGTCTGCGTGAGCAGGTCGTAGGGCTTCTGCAAAGTAAGATTGAACAGGTGAAACCGCCCAGCCAGTCCCGTAATCAGCAGAGGCAGCCAGGCATTGAGCCCGGCGGGTGCGGCTAATCCGAAGCCCGACAATATGCTTGTGAAAATATCCATAGGAGACTCCCAACGTTCGACGCGTCTCTACCGCGTAGTATGTGCTACGCGGTAATAAGAGATATTACACGCCCAGCCCTTTACGCAATACACCATACGCACTACGCACCGGCTCCCTGGCGGCTATGTAAGCAAGCGCACCCAACCACCCGGCTAGCGTGCAGCCCGCGTATGTTATACCCGCCGTGACAATCCCGGCTACAATCGTGGCGGGGAGTGCGGCATCATGCACCGCAGCCGCAATCTCAGGGCCGACTTGCCGGGCATAACGCACCCAATCGATATTGAGCACCCCCAGCGCCAGCAGTGACAGTAATAGTAGAGCCGCGAAATGCGCTGTTATCGCCCCCGCCAACGCGCCCTCTCTCGCTACCAGACCACTATCGTTATCTCGCCCTGGAGAAAGATGCCCGGCCAGCACCCCAGGCAAAAGAAGTGTTAACAGCCAGGGTAGGCCCAACCCGTGTCCGGTCCACTGAAGTATACGTGAGTAAACTATGTAAAGCGCCCCAACCAGCATCATACCGCACAGCCCAGCGACAATATGTGGCCTCATGCCTATAGCCCTGCTCAATAACTCATTTTACATGACCACTGACCACCGATCCCCGGTCAGTCCTCTTCCAGCTGCTCAGGGCCGAGCAGCCTCTCGGTCAGATAGCCCGCCAGCCAGGTGGCAAGGGTAGTCAACACCAGCGCCAGAATACCTCTTACAATTCTTCGCGTCGTATCTTGATCCATCTTTGTGATACCTCTCTTTGTTCGGTAAGTATTGCGTATGCGACTATAGATACTTTACCTTTAACCCCGGTGCTTTAAGCAATACGCCGTAGCTTCTACTTCTCGCGCACCGGCAGCCAGGGGTTCTCTTTGCGTTGGAGCTTCGCCTCGTCTTCCTTCTTTGGGCGGAGCCTGCGGACACGGGCAGTCTCAGCGCTGAACTCCGCGCCGACCAATATTATAACTGATGAGACATAGATCCAGGTGAGTAGTGCGAAGGTTGTGGCAAAAGGGCCGTACCGCGCAAAGTTCGCGAAAGGAGAACCTACATAGTAGGCGAATACCTCTTTGACAATGGCCCACAGAATAGCTGCGACAAGAGCAGCGACCCAGACATCGCGCAGCTTCACATCGGCGCGCGGTAAGAAGCGGTACATTAGCAAGAATACCACGAAGACGATGGCTATGGAAGCCATGAAATTGACTACTTGCCAGAAGATCTGATCGCCCGGCACTCTGCCAATGATTGCGGTCGTGAAAGCGCGGCTGCTGGTGAGGGCGGCGGTGACAACAAGGGAGGCAAGGAGGACAAGGACCATCGCAAGCATCATCGCAAAGCCGGTGAGCCTGTTGCTCAAGAAGTTCGGAACTTTCTCGCTTTGCCAGGCACGGTTGATGGAGTTATCAAGGGCGCTGAAGGCTCCGGAGGCGGAGAAAATAAGCGCGAGCAGACCTGCAAGGGCAACCCAGCCTGCGTTTTGCTGATTCTTGAAGGCGGTATTGAGCGCATCCTCTAAAGGTTGCACTGAACCGGGCAGAACTTTTGCTACAGTGCTGAAGATAAAACTGGTGGCATCCTGGGGCTTCAAAAAAATGCCTCCGAGCGTAACCGCCAGGATCAACAAGGGAAAGATGCTGAAAAAGGCAAAGTAGGTAAGTGAAGCAGCCATAGAGCCGACATCGTCTTTGCCGAACTCATGTACTGTGGCCTTTACTACGGTGACGTATTCCCTAAAGTTCATTGAGGGCTTGCAAGTTCCGCTCTATTACTTCCGACGCGTTAGCGCCCAGAGATGTTAGCTCATCGGCCATATCAAGGATTATCCGCACACCTTCGAGGTTTACACCTGCCCTGGTGAGACGGCGTATGAACTGAAAGCGCTGGATGTCATTTTGCGAATAGCGGCGGCGGTTGCCTTCGGTGCGCGCAGGTATCACCAGCTTTTTTTCCTCGTAGATACGCAGCGTGCGCGGGTGGAGGCCAAGCAGGTCGGCGGCCACGCTCAGAGTGAAAATAGGCCGGTCAGAGGTGATCTGCGAGAGATTAGAGATATGTGAGCCTTTGCTCACAGCAGAAGATTTTACGCCTGCTTTGGAGCCGCCCTTTCGACTTCTGTTCTCCTCCTGTGCGTTCGGTGGCGGCCCCGTATCACCACCCGATGCAGGCCCGTTAATCTGCGCCAACTCGCCGGTATCCCGATCAGAGTCGCCGGAGTAGAAATCATCTCCCATCATAACCACCTCACAATCTCCAACAATACTCCATCTGACCCACTATATCATATGACATTAATAGAGGCAAGAATAAGGCCATGCTCGCTGTCATGAAATGAGGGGTTGGGGTTAGGGATCAGCAGCTAATCCCTGAGCCCTGGTGTATTAACTTGCGGGCGCACCCTGGGCGTGCTAGACTTTGCGCAACCATTTTACGTCAAGTCCGTCATATGTGTGCCTGGCGTAATACTTTACCGCTCATAACTGAGCTATGGAGGATTGGTATGCATGCGCAGAAAATAAAGATCAGGCGCTATTTAGGATTATGGGTGCTGCTCACTATGGGGGTTGTGCTTGCAGGCTGCCAGACATCGGCAGCAGTTACGCAATCTAATAATGGCACTGCTTTGCCCAACCCGCCCGCTGTTGTCCAGGCCACCCTCACCACAGGCTCCAACGTGGTAGAAAAGCAAGGTAATGCTACCGTAACCACTGACGCAGCTAGTAGCAAGGCGTCGCCCACCTCCATTACGGTGGGCGCTGTAGGGTCAGAGGGACTTCCCGATAGATCGAACTGGACCAAAGTTCAGCAAAGCTCAGAAGGCGTTACGTACAGCTATTCATACCCGCCCGGCTGGAAGGCAGGTCTCTCCTATTGTATCGCCGGAGCCAATATAGGCAGTGCAGGAGGCGACTTACCGGCGGGGTGTGTATCTACCGACTTACTGGTAGGGGCCAAGGCCCAAAGCATGGGGCAAATAGCGGGTGATGCACTCACGATAGGTGGACTGCATGCCATCAAGCAAGTGGACGCCAGCCCGCGCAGTGGTTTGGCCGCCTCCATATATACTTTGCTTGTATATAGCGATGCAGGTGCTCCCCTCTTTGGCTTCTCCTCCTCGATTGGCCGGGGCACAGACGCAGCCACCCAGCAGGCAATAACAGCCACGCTCGACCAGATAGCGAGCACCATAGCGATAACGAGCCAGCCATGAGGGTAATGAGAGTGAGCAGCAGAAAGCGCAACCTGGCAAAGGTCTGCTTTTTCGCTCTTTGTCTGGCTGTGGTGGGCCTGGGCGCGGCTCGCGTAGGTTTGGCTGCGGTGCCCATGTCGGGCGGTATTGGCATACCGACGGGCGGATACCTGAGCACGTACTTCCTGGAGCCGATAGACTACGAGGAGGGTGGGGCCTACTACGACCAGAGTAACAACTTCCAGTATGCCAGCTACGCCTTCCATCACGGCATTGACGTATCGGGAGGGTGTGTAGCGGGTAGTTACCCTGTTTATGCCGCCGCTTCAGGCACGGTAGCGCTGGCGCAATATATCGCTGACGGCTATGGCTCGCAGATCGCCATTGACCACGGCTACAACCTCGGTAATAACGGCATGTATACTTATACCTTTTACAGCCACATGGGGAGCCGCTCGACTGGCGCGCAGTATATATTGGTATCGCCAGGGCAGCGTGTAGAGGCCGGGCAGATAATCGGCTACCAGGGCAACGACGGCGCCGTCTTTGGCTCGTGCAGCCCCGATCCAGGCACGCACCTCGACTGGGAGGTAAGGGTGAATAGCAACCCGCTCTCATACGACACCTCGATGCGCTACAACAGCACCGCCTCCAGCCCCAACTTCTATACGAATCAGCAGCTTACATATACAGATCCATCTCCGGCGAGTCATGTTGTGCCCGGTCCATTCTCGCCGGACCCAGAACCGCAACCCACCTGGACGCCCGGCCCCTGCGGCATGCGCTTCGTTGATATACCCGATAACTACTGGGCATACCCATACATATCCTACCTGTATTGTCGCGGTATCGTTAGCGGCTATGAGGACGGCACTTTCCGCCCTGCGGACCTCAACACTCGCGGGCAATTCGCCAAGATGATAGTGCTAGGCTTCGGCTGGCAGCTTTACAACCCTTACTTTCAATCCTTCACCGATGTGCCGCCCGATAGCACTTTCTACCAGTACATAGAAACCGCGCACGTCAGGAACATTATCAGCGGCTATGAGGATGGCACCTTCCGTCCCGGCAATTCGGTAACGAGGGCGCAGGCATCCAAGATGCTCGTGCTGTCGCTGGGGCAGTCGCCCAGCTACCCACCCCAACCGACTTTCTGGGATGTGCCGCCAGGCTACTGGGGCTACGGCTACATAGAAACGGCATCCAACCTGGGCGTTATCAGCGGCTACAACGACGGCTCGTTCCGTCCCGATGTGCCCGTGATGAGAGCGCAGCTATCAAAGATGCTGGCGCTGGCGATGCAAAGGCAGAGCAGCAGGTAGCTTCGAGCATTGACCTTCGTGCTATAATTGAGAAGGACCACTTGGATCCTGTAGGGGACCGAGATGGCGGGCAGCATTTATCGGCTTGTGTTGTGTGCTCTTTGCGGGCACATTCCGCCCTCGGTGCTTTCGTAACGTTAGCGCGGGGGCTACTTTTATGGCTGCAACGCTTGATCGAGATCGGGCAGGTACGGAAAAGAAGATTCTGCCGGGGCCGGTAGGGTTCATCGGCGCGGGCAAGGTAGGTACGGCTCTGGCGGCCCTGCTGCACGAGCGTGGCGCAGATGTAGTTGCGCTGTCGGGACGCGATATGGCAGCAAGCAAGCGCATGGCGAAAGCTGCGGGATTGCCTGACGGCGCGCCCATGAGCCGAGCAAGAACTCTGCGCTCAACTAAAATAGTTTTCCTGACGGTGCCTGACGACGCGATTGGCCCCCTGTGTGAGAAAATAGCAGAGCAAGGTGGGTGGCGAGAGGGGCAGGGAGTGGTCCATTGCAGCGGTGCGCTCTCCAGCGATGTGCTGCGGTCTGCGCGTGCCTGTGGCGCTCTGGCGGCATCCTTCCACCCTTTGCAGGCGTTCGCCAGCCTTGAAGCCGCTATTCAGCATATCCCCGGTTCAACCTTTGCGCTTGAGGGCGACGCGGAATTAGTAAGCCGGCTCGATACATTTGTGGGTTTGCTTGGCGGCACGTCGCTCCACCTAAGCGGAGACGAGAAAGCGGTTTACCATGCTGCCGCGGTCGTTGCCTCAAATTATATGGTGACCCTTGCCGCGCTTGCTTCCGAGATGCTGGTGCGCGGAGGCATAGCCCCCGATAGTAACAAGGCGCTCGGCTATTTGATGCCTCTGTTGAAAGGCACTGTAGACAATTTGCAAGCTCTGGGCCTGCCCGATGCGCTCACCGGTCCGCTTGCAAGGGGAGATGTTGGCACGGTCGCTCGCCATATAGATGCTCTGGAGGCTTGTGCGCCTGAGATAGCAGGCCTCTACAGGCAGCTTGCGCTGCTTACCCTGCCGCTTGCTCTCGCTAAAGGACACGTTGACCAAGCACGGCGATTGGAATTACAGAAGGTGTTAGCAGAGTAGGAGTGGTCCACAGTCCATTGCTTCTCAAATAGGAGGCGGAAGATGTCAGTTATCGAAGTACCGGCGAGCGGTGCAGCCGAAAAAGGCCAGGCACGCGGAGGGCGCGTCACCGTCACCAAACTGAAGGCGATGAAGGAGCGCGGCGAGAGAATCACCATGCTTACGGCCTACGATTATTCGACTGCGAGGCTGGCCGATGAAGCGGGCATACCTGTTTTGCTGGTAGGCGACTCGCTGGCGCAGGTGGTGTTGGGTTATGACTCGACGCTGCGCGTGACTATGGATGAGATGCTCCACCACGTCAAGGCGGTGAGCCGCGGCGCACAGCACGCGCTGGTGATCGGCGATATGCCCTTCTTGAGCTACAATACTAACCCTGATGAGGCGCTACGCAACGCGGGGCGCTTCCTGCAAGAAGGAGGTGCGCGTGCGGTGAAGCTGGAAGGAGCCGCTGTCGCGCCCACCGTCGAGCGGATGGTAGCTGCCGGCATACCTGTTATGGGCCATCTGGGTCTGACACCGCAGTCAATTAACGTCTTCGGCGGGCACAAAATACAGGGAAAGACGAGAGAAGCGGCGGCACGTATTTTGCGCGATGCCCTGACGTTGCAAGAAGCGGGCTGCTTCGCGCTCGTGCTGGAAACCGTGCCTGCACCCCTTGCTACTCTTATTACAGAACGGCTAAACATACCAACCATCGGCATAGGGGCGGGCGCAGGCTGCGACGGACAGGTGCAGGTGTTACACGACTTGCTAGGCTGGTACGCCGATTTCACCCCCAGCCACGCCCACAAATATGTTGATATGGGCGCCTTGCTCAACGCCGCATTCCAGGAGTATATGGCAGATGTAAAAGCAGGCCGCTTCCCGACCGAAGAGAATGCCTTCCCGATGGACAAGGCGCTGCTGGACGAATTATGAATTACTTCTCTCTGTAAGTGTTCAGAGTTGGGGTGCAGAGGCATAGCCCCCTCTCC
>JADEYI010002150.1_pt1 | contig 10904 bp, 10 predicted proteins | sample 8542331 | NCBI WGS metagenome assembly JADEYI01 (sample SAMN16510988, study PRJNA670497) | mine drainage metagenome | isolation source: biofilm near Copperflume 1 | place: Germany: Marsberg coppermine Kilianstollen | collected 2018-02 | reverse complement strand
CGTGCACGTGCACGCGCAGCGTCCCGTCGCCGCCCACGACGAGCACGCTCTCGCCCATCGTCATCATCGCGTGCCGCAGCGCGTCGCGGTCGAGACCGGCGCCGCTGACGACGAACTCGGTGCAGTAGCCGGCGGCGGCGGCGGTGTGGAGGCGCTGCGTCGCTGCCAGCCAGGCGTCGTCGATGTGGCCGCGGTCGATCGATACGCTCGCCGGAGCGCCGCGGAGGCCGGCGAGCATGCCTGCGAGCAACACGTGCAACCCCTGAGCACCGGAGTCGACAACACCGGCCTCCCTGAGGACGGGCAGCAGGTTGGGGCTGTTCGCGACGGCCTGCCGGGCTGCACCGACAGCGGCTGCGAGCGTCTCATCGGCGGTGATGCCTTCCGCCGCTGCGCGCTGGGCGGCGCGAGCTGCTTCGGCGATCGCGGTCAGGATCGTCCCCTCCTTCGGCTCGGAGACCAGGCGATACGCCGACTGGCGGCCGCGGTCGAGCGCGGCGGCGAGGGCGTGGGCATCGAGCTGCGTGTTCTCCGGCATTGCGGCGAAGCCGGCGAGGATTTGTGAGAGGATGACGCCCGAGTTGCCTTTCGCGCCCATCAGGGCGGCATCGGCCGCTGCCCGCGCGACGCTCGCGGCGGTGGTAGCGGCGACGGTTCGGGCAGCGCCTGCGGCGGCGCGCATCGTCATGGACATGTTGGTGCCGGTGTCGCCATCGGGCACGGGGAAGACGTTAATCGCGTTGATGGCGTCGGCCTGTTCGGCGAGCGCGTCCGCTCCCGCGATGAAGGCACGCGCGAGCGCCGGGCCGTCGATGGAGGCTGGGGCCTTCGCGGCGGTGTCGGACAGGTGCCGAGGGTTTGGGGTGGGCATCGGCGGCAGGTTGCCTCTTCTGAGATGCGCCGGGTATATTGACGTGGCCCGATTCTAACACGCGTTCTAGCGTCATCAGAGGTAACGACAGTATGCCCGCGATTTGCGCCGTCTGCGGCAAAGGCACGACCTTCGGCCGCAACATTCGGCATCAGCACTCCGGACGGTGGGTGCGGAAGGCGCCGCGCACGAACCGGACCTTCCGGCCCAACCTGCACAAGCAGATTGTGCACGTGGGCGGCGACTCCGTCCGCGTCAAGATCTGCACGCGCTGCCTGCGGAGCCAGACGAAGGCCTGAGTCTGGACGGTCGAAGGTGGACGATGGAGCTTCCTGCGGGGGGCTCTTCTGTTTGTCCGCAGATGACGCAGATGGACGCAGATGGAGTCGAGGTGTTGGGGAAGCTCTGTTGGTGGTGATCCACAGATGGACACAGATAGACACCGATAGGTGGCAGAGTGCGGAGACCGGAATCCGGCAGTCCTGCGTATGAGGCGCGTGGTTCAGACGGCGCCGCTGAGGCCCGGTTCCCACCATGCGCGCATCTCCAGCATCCCCTGGCGATGGGTTGCGGGAGCGCCTATCGGGGTCCATCCGGGGATCGCGCCGCATCCCGTGCACGTAGCTGCACAACGGTGAGCGCCAGCAGCAGGACGACGAGCAGCGCGAGGACGACGATACCGGCGACCTCGGCCGGGCCGCGGACGGCGGACCAGTGGGCGCCCAGCACGGCGCCGAGCGCGACGAAGCCGAGGCACCAGGCGAACGACCCGACGAACGTCGCGGCGAGAAACGACGGCACCGGCATCCGCAGCACGCCGGCGACGAAGCCGACGTAGGTGCGGACGACGGGCAGCACGCGGGCGACGAGCAGCGCGAGCACGGAATGCGGCCGCATCCGCCGCTCCGCAGCGTCGATGCTGGATTCGTCGATGAGGAGGTAGCGGCCGTATCGGCGGACGAGCGGGCGACCGCCACTGCGTCCGGCGACGTAGAGGAGGCCGGATCCGAGCGTGTTCCCGGCGGCCGCAATGGCGCTGAGGGCAATGATGCCAGGGACGCCGAGATGGTGGTCGCGGACGACAAGCCAGCCGCCCACCGGCAGGATCACTTCGCTCGGGAGGTGGATGGCCATGCTTTCGCCGACCATGAGGCCGAAGACGAGCAGCCACTGGAAGGCGTAGTGGGCATGGCGGAGGGGATAGTACACGGCGACGACGCCCGCGCCGCCGACCAGCGTCGTGACGCCGATACCGGTGAGGCCGGCGGCGAGCCGGTAGAACGCGGCGTGCTTCAGCGCCGGGCGTGCATCATCCACAATTGAGGCTAACGAATGGCGGGGCAGGAGACGACCGGGAATGATGCGCATCGGGCTATTGAGCGACACGCACTACCCGGAAGCGGGCCCGCTCTGGGACGACGCCTACGAGCGCCTCAGTACGGCGGAGTTGATACTCCACGCCGGCGACCTCCACGTCGTCGAGGTGCTGGACTGGCTCGAAGAGCGCTGCGGCGTGCCGGTACTCGGCGTGCGGGGTAATGGCGACGATGGCGGCGGCGGGCGGCCGATGTGCGCCGACGACCGGCGGCTGAAGCTGGCGCAGGTGCTCGACGTCGAGGGGGTGCGCATCGGCATGGTGCACGACGCGACGCTGCCGGAGTGGGCGCCGCACCGCACGCTGGAGACGATCATGGCGCACGAGTTCGGCGGGCCGGTCGATGTCTTCGTACACGGCCACACGCACATGCCGCGCGTCGAGGAGATGCGCGGCGTGCTGCTGGTGAACCCCGGCAGTCCGACCTACCCGCGGAACATGGACCGCAGCCTCGGCACGATCGGCTTTTTGGAGATCAGCGACGGGCGGGCGCGGGCGTGGATCGAGCAGCTGGCGTAGTCGCGCGGAGTTTGTTTCGTCAGTTTCGGTGGTCCGTGCGGCGGCGGGCGTGTCGCCGGCGCTGCGGAGTTTTTTTCGTCACTTTTGAATGATGCGGCGGCCGGCGTTTGTTTCGGTGTCGATGTCCCATCGCCCGGCGCCACCGTTACCCGCTGGGGTGCGCACGGGGGCCGTAGCGAGCGAGCAGCGCGTCGATGTCGGCCTGCGTGAGCTGCTGCGGACAGTTCGATGTCTGCGCCTCCATGACGGCGGGTGCGGGGAGGTGGTTGAGGCCGAGAAAGTGGCCGGTCTCGTGGAGGAGCGTGCTGTAGAGGCAGCGGCGTGAGCGGAATTCGCGGGGCGCGGTCTTCTCGATGATGATGTCGGCCTCGACGAGCTTGACGGGATCCTCCGGCTCGCAGTTCGCCGTGCATTCGGAATACGTCGTGAGCGTGAGGCCGGCCTCCGTGACGCGCGATCCGGGCGGCGGTGCGCCGGGCGGCGTGCCGAAGCCGATCTCGTTCACGTGGTCGCCGTCGTTGATCGCGGCCGCGGAGCAGATACCATCGTCGACCGTTGGCACACCCCATGCGGCGAAGGCCTGGTCGGTGAGCTGCTGGAACGTCGGGAGGTCGATGAATCCGGCCTCGCCGTGCGCGATGCAGTAGTGCACGGGCAGCGTGTCCCAGCGGTGGAGTCCGACGGCGTTCGCGGGGAGCGCGGGCGTGGCGGTGGCTGTCGGGAGGGGCAGCGGGGTTGGGGTCGACGTCGGTCCGGGCGTCGGCGTCGCGGCGCCGACGATGCGGTCGCTCAGCTCGCGCGTCTTGTCCCAGGCGGGGCCGCCGAGCCCAAGTACGACGGCGGTGATCGCGAGGGCGACGCTGGCGACGGCGAAGAGGCGGATCATTGCGACGCTCGCGGCGGCGACGCTGGCGAATGTGCATCGATTCGGCGCTGACCCTCAGGGCACTGCGACAGCAGGGGACAGGGAGCGCAGATCGGCGTCGCGCGGCAGAGTGCCTTGCAGTGCAGGACGATGTAGGCGTGATAGCGCTGGAAGTAGGCCGCGTCTTCGTCCGCGAGCGCATCTTCGAACCAATGCTGCCAGGCGGCGTAGTTCGTGCCGGGCGGCGTCGCGAAGCCGAGCCGGCCGAAGAGGCGCTGCGCGTAGGCGTCGACCTCAAAGACGCGGCGGCCGGCGGCGTAGAGCATGATGGCGTCCGCGGTCTCCGGACCGATGCCATGTGTCGCGAGCAGGCGTGCCCGGAGGTCATCCGTGGGAAGCGCGAAGAGCGCGTCGATGCCACCCGCATCTTCGACCATCGTCGCGAGCGCGCGGAGGCGGCGCGCCTTGATCGCCGGCGTGCCGCTCACGCGCACGAGCTCGGCGATGCGTTCCTCGGGCATCGATGCGAGCGTGCGGCTGTGCAGCGTTCCGGCGGCGCGCAGATTATCGAGCGCACGCTCGGCGTTGATCCAGGTGGTGTGTTGCACGAGCACGGCGCCGGCGGGTGTGTCGAACGGCCCGCGGATGTGCGCGGGCGACCAGTGCCAGTCTTCGTAGCGGTAGGTGGCGGCGAGCGCGCGGTAGACGGCGCGCAGGCGTTTGGGGATCTGATCCACAGATGCACACAGATGGACACCGACGGGGCTGGACGCGGTGCGGCGCGCGGGATCCGGGGATGCGGACTTCACAGCCGACGCGGCCGTCGTTGATCTTGGTCGTGCATCGGCGTGCGAAACCGCACGTGCCATGTACTCGCCGGTGGTGCTGCGGCTGGCGGCGGAGCATACGACCTCCGACTTCCGCCTTCGCACACTCTGCCGGCGCTGCAGCCCGCCCGCACGCCGCCCGCGCGGTGCGCCTGCCGCACCCTGCCCGCTAGGGCGCGACACCCGTGTAGGTCCAGAAGGTGGGGTCGACGTTCAGGCCGCCGATGATCAGCTCCCAGTGGAGGTGCGGTCCCGTCGCTAGTCCGGTGTGGCCGGCGAGGCCGACCTGCGCGCCCTGCGCCACGCTCTGTCCGACGGAGACGTCGATGCGTGAGAGGTGGCTGTAGTCGGTGAAGACGCCGAGGCCGTGGTCGATGATGACGGAGTTGCCGCGCGAGTAGAGGAACCCGGCGAAGGCGACGCGGCCGGTCGCCGACGCGTGCACCGGCGTCCCTTCATTGACGGCGATGTCGAGGCCGCTGTGGTGGCTGCCGACGGGGCCGTTGTTGTAGCTGCGCGCCTCGCCGAAGGGGGCGGTGACGCCGCCGATCACGGGCATGATGAAGGGCGTCTCCCAGAGCTTCTGCGGGATGAACTCCTTGAACGTCTGCGTGCGAATGCTCGCTTCCTTCACCGCGTCGTCGGGGGAGAGGTACTGGCTGGCGTCGGGTGGCACGTTGATGTTCTCGACGGGGAAGCTCGACGCGGTGACGTTGATCGTCGCGTTCTTTCGTGCCACGACGGCGCCGGCGGTGTCGTAGGTGGTGACGGTGAGCGGGTAGGCGCCGACGGACGTGTCGGCGCTGGCGCCGATGGGCACCCAGAAGTCGCCTTCGTCGGGCAGCATCGTCGCGTTGTGCTGCAGGAAGAGCACGCTGGCGCTCGCCGCGCCGTTGCGGGGCACGCGGATGATCAGCGTGCGCGCCTGCGCGAGGTCCATCGAATCGGTGAGGTACGGATCGTTGGCCGCGGCGGAGCGTGGCAGCGGCGTCGGGGTTGGCGTCGGTGGGACCGGTGTTGGCGTGGATGTCGGTGTGCTCGTGACGCTCGGCGTCGGCGTGGGCGTGTGCGTGGGGGTGTTCGTCGGCGTCTTCGTCGGGGAGGAGCCGCCGACGATGCCACAGCCGGCCATGGAGCCGGCGAAGACGAGCGAGCCGAGCAGGAAGCAGACGAAGCGAAGCGCACGGGGCACGCGGGCAGTATAGGCCCGGGCGGTCGATGGGTCGATAGTCGATGGTCTCTGATTGGTCAACTGATAGCTGCGAGGCATCCGCGCGGCGCGCCTCCCGGCTTCGCAACATGTGTTGCTCGTCAGTCGGTGATTTGGATGGGGACGGGCGCGAGGGCGGGGAGCGGCGATGGGCCGAGCTTGTACTGGCCGAGGCGGCGCCAGCGTCGCGACTGCGTCTGTTGGTGAGCGACGATCAGGATGAGGGCGACGAACAGCATGAGGGCGGCGATCTTGAACGGGGCGAGCGGGCCCCAGACGCCGCCGATGACGCCACCAAGCCCCTGGCCGGCAGCGACGCCGACGCCCTGCACGGCACTGAGCGCGCCGAGCCAGGCGCCGCGAGAGCCGGTGTCGGTCGCATCGAGCGCGGCGGCGCTCCAGGCCGGCAGGCTGATCGCACAGCCGAGGCCGGCAAGCACGACGAGCGTGACGACGATCATCGGGTTCGGCGTCAGTGTCAGGCCGAAGAAGCAGACCGCCGCGAGCAGCAGGCCGAGCATGAGCGGCACGTGCCGCTTGTACTGGTCGGCGACCTTCGTGTAGCGCCAGAACGCATACGCCGCGGCCGCGGCGGGGAGCGGGAAGAGCAGCGCCATGTGCGACATCTTCACGTGCAGGAAGTCGTGCGAATAGGCGCCGATGACGGCGGTGTGCAGGCTGGTGCCGAGCGTGAGGAAGACGACGACGAGCGCGAGTATCCCCATGCCCGGCTTCCACGCGGAAGGGTCGGCGGCGGCGTGGACCGGATGGTCCTGCTCCCGCCGTTTCTCGGCGCATGGGCCGGCTTTGTAGCAGCCGCCGCGGGCGACCATGACGAGCGCGATGGCGTTGAAGCCGATGCACAGCCAGAAGACGGAGCCGTAGGTCACGTAGTCCACGAGCAGTACGCCCATGAACGTGCCGAGCCCAAGGCCCGACATCTGTGCGATATTCAGCAGGGTCATCGTGCGGCTGCGACCGCGTGCAGGCATCGTCTCGCCGACGTGGGCCATGAAGGCGGGCCACATCGTAGCGGCGCCAATGCCGAGGATCGCCGAGAACGCAAGGAAGGCTTTTTCGTTCGGCACTTCCATCATGAGCCAGAGGGCGGGCACGCTGACGGCGACGCCGAAGAGCATCGTGACGCGACGGCCGATGCGGTCGGAGACCCAGCCGGCGGGGGCCTGGACGAGGAACTTGGCGATGCCGTAGGTGGCCATGGCGTAGCCGGAGTAGGCGAGGCCGGCGTGGAGCTGCTGGGGAAGATACTGCTGGACGAGGGAGAGGAAGTAGATGCCGACGAAGGCCTGCCAGAGAAACATCACGGCGGCCAGCTGGAGCAGCCGGGTGCGCTCGTCCGTCATCGAATTCGCGATCCCGCGAGCGTTCATCATCCCCACATCCCCCAGTAGGAGCGGCGGCGTTCCCCGATAGGTGTCGATGTATCTATCGACGTTCGGGCAACGCACCAGTAGCACGCGCCGAGCCCCCTGGCTCGCCCGCATGCCGGCTGCGCGCGACGGCAACAGCGCCGAGCGCGGCCGCTCTCTCCCCCAACTCGCCTTCGACGATCCGTACGTCCATGAACGACTGCGCGAAGCTGCGTGTTCGCGCTGTTTCGATGGCAGGCCCGAGCAGGACATCGCCCATGTTGGTCAAGCCGCCCCCCAGCACGATCGCTTCCGGATTGAATGCGTTGATCATGCTGGCGAGGCCCATACCGAGATAGTTCCCTGCTTCACTAATGATAGCGCACGCTTCGGTCTCCCCCTGCTCGCCAGCCCGGAACACGGTCTCGGCGGTCAGCGGCGGATTGTGCTCGGCCATGCGGGCGGTACGCGGCAGGCCGCCGGCGGCGATCATCTCCCGCGCGCGCGCGGCGATCGCGGTGCCCGATGCGAAGGCTTCGAGGCAGCCGACATGGCCGGCGCCGCACGAAGGGCCCTTGATGGCGACGCCGATGTGGCCGACCTCACCGGCGGCGCCGGATGCGCCGGCGTAGAGGCGGTCATCGATGATGATGCCGCCACCGATGCCGGTGCTGATGGTGACGAAGAGCATGTTGCGATAGCCGCGGCCGGCGCCGAAGCGGTGCTCGCCGACGCAGGCGCAGTTGGCATCGTTCTCGAGCACGAAGGAGACGCCGGTGCGTTCCTGCAGGAGGCGCGCGAGGGGGACGTTGTGCCAGCCGGGCAGGTTCGGCGGGTCGGTGATATCACCGGCATCGATATCGATCGGCCCGGGCGCGGAGACGCCGCCGATCGCAATGTCCGCGAGATCGATCTTGGCCTGCGCGGCGGCGGTCTTCACCGCTTCGGCGATGCGGTTGATGACGGCGTCCGGTCCCTGCGTCGCCAGCGTCGGCACGCGTTCGGAGCCGAGGACGGCTCCCTGTGCATCGGTGATGAGGACGAGGATCTTCGTGCCGCCGAGGTCGACTCCGGCGTAGCACGGGGCGCTCACGCGGAGGCCTCGCGGTCGCGCTCGATCTCTTCTGTGCGGGCGGCGAGCGCGGCGTCATAGAGGGCGAGGTATTTGCCGGCGGCGCGGTCCCACGACCAATCCTGGCGCATGCCGCGTTCCTGCAGGGCGCGCCAGCTGTTGCGTCCGGTGTAGGCGGCGATTGCGCGTTCGCAGCAGGCGCGCAGGGCTTCGCTGGTCGCCTCTTCGAAGACGAAGCCGGTGCCGTGCTGGAGCGCATCGTCGACATCTTCGACGGTATCGGCGAGGCCGCCGGTGCGGCGCACGAGGGGGACGGCGCCGTAGCGCAGTGATATGAGCTGGCCGAGGCCGCACGGCTCGTAGCGGGACGGCATGAGGAAGATGTCGCAGCTTGCGTAGATGCGCTGTCCGAGCGGCGGGTCGAAGGCGACGCGAATGCGCACGCGGTCGGGGTAGCGCTCCTGGAGCCGTGCGAGCATATCCTCGACGACCTGGTCCCCAGTGCCGAGCACCACGAGTTGCGCGCTGTGGTCTGCGAGGAGGAGCTGGAACGCCTCGGCGACGAGGTCGATGCCTTTTTGGGCGAAGAGACGCGTGACGACGCCGAAGAGCGGGGTAGCGTCGTCTTCGGGCAGCCCCATCTCGCGTTGGAGGGCGCGCTTATTCTCGACGCGAGCGTCGAGCGAATCGACGTCGTACTGGCGCACGATCGCGCGGTCCGTCGCGGGGTTGAACTCTTCGTAGTCGATGCCGTTGACGATGCCGGAGAGATCATCGGCGCGCGCGCGGAGGAGGGCGTCGAGGCCGGCGCCGTATTCGGGCGTCAGGATCTCCCGCGCGTAGGTCTCGCTGACGGTGTTGATCTTGTCGGCGTGGAGGATGCCCTGCGCCATGCCGCTGAACGCAACTTCGGGGTCGAGGCCGAGCGGGACGGAAAGTTCGGCGGGGCCGATGCCGTAGTGCATCGCGAAGCCGCGGTCGAAGTCGCCGCGGAGCGCGAGGTTGTGGATGGTGTAGACGCGGCCGGCGCCATCCCAGACGTGCGGCGCCGCTGCGAGGCGCGAGAGGAGCATGGCGGCGTGCCAGTCCTGCGCGTGGACGACCTGCGGGCGGAAGCCGAGGTGGCTGGCGGAGGCGAGGAGGGCATCGCAGAAGAAGAGGGTGCGGTCCTTGTCGTCGTCGTAGCCGTAGACCTTCGGGCGCTCGAAGTAGTGTTCGTTCTGGAGCAGGTAGACGGGGACGCCGCGCACCTCCGTATACCAGACGTCGACGCGCTGCTCGGCCGTCGCCCAGGGCACGTGGACGTCCGTGAGGATGCGCTTCGCATCGAGCTGCTTGCGGTCGATGGCGCCGTGCAGGGGCATGGCGACGCGGACATCGGCGCCGCGGGCGCGGAGGGCGCGGGGCAGCGAGCCGGCGACATCGCCGAGGCCGCCCACCTTGGCCAGCGGGCTCATCTCAAAAGAAGCGAAGAGGGCGTTCAAAATCGGGATCCTGCGAACGCGGATGCTGGCTATGTGTAGCGGATTTTGGCGAAGCGCGGCAAGCGGATCGTGAGTATCGCAGCGTGCGTTCGTACGAATGCGCAACGGCGCACGAGACGCTGGGTTGTGCCTGAGTACGCGGGTGCGTCGGTTTCAGCGCACGTGGATAACGGTACGTGTGCTGGGACGAAGCACGTCGTGCAAGGCGCGCGTGCGCACGCTCTACGACGAGACGCGTCGCATCGCGCGCGCGTGCGGTGGTATTACGGTGACGTCGGCGCTTTGGGCGACTGTCGGGCCATGTAAGGGCGGGCACGTGGGCCGGCCGTACCGGATTGTGATGTCGCGGCTCCGGGGGCGTTGAGCTCGGATACGACGGCGTCTATGTCTCAGAGCCCCAGGGGGTGCCGCCGCGGCCTTCGGCGTATGCGGCGAGGCTTCCCATGAAGCGATCCCAACCCTGCTCGCAGTGTCCGTAGCAATCGAGTGCAGGTACGAGGCCGAGATGGCGGAATGTGAGGACGGTGGTATCAGCGTCCTCGGAGCGCAGGTCAAACGTCAGGGTGGTGTCTGCCCATTCGTCGAGGGCGTTGTGCTCGAGGCAGAGCCAGCGGACGCCGGCCGGTTCGGCGCGTTCAACGCGCATGACGACGCGCTGATCGCCGAAGCGGAAGATGACGTCGCCGCCGGCCAGTGGCGAGCCTGTGACGGCCGGCGTCCACCAGCCGGCGAGGCCATCGAGCGTCGTCAGCGCTTCGAAGACGCGTGGGTGTGGCGCCGCGATGGTCGCTACTGTCGCGTAGCCTTCGTCCTCAGTCAGTCGTGTAATCACGGCGGTGCTCCTTCTCGTGTTCGGGCTGATGTTCTTGCTGCGACTCGTGCGTCGACGGACGGGCTGCGTCGCGAGACCGCTTCCGGCATCTCTGATCACTCAACCGGCAGCGTCTCGCCTGTTTCGAGCAGTGTCTTGAGGTCGGAGATGACGCGAGGCCATCCCTGGCGCACCAATTCGACGGCGGTGCTACCTTCGCCGAAGCCAGCGTGCATAACCGTCAGTTTGACCACTTCGCCGAGGTCCTCGATGTCGAACGTGACGTGCGATCGCGGTTCGCCGGCGATCTTCGCAAACGTCGCATCATCGAAGCCGATGGTATCGGCCCACTCGCGCGTGAAGTCGTGCCAGGTGTACGACAGACGGCGGAAGGGGTCTGATTCGAGCACGACCTGGCCCGGTCCGTCAATGACAAGTCCGCGATGGGTAGCGTAACGTTCTCTGTGTAAACGCGAGGGGCGTACCCTCTCAGCAACGAC
>JADEYI010002149.1_pt1 | contig 10908 bp, 13 predicted proteins | sample 8542331 | NCBI WGS metagenome assembly JADEYI01 (sample SAMN16510988, study PRJNA670497) | mine drainage metagenome | isolation source: biofilm near Copperflume 1 | place: Germany: Marsberg coppermine Kilianstollen | collected 2018-02 | reverse complement strand
TATACCGATCATACAAGTTAGCAGATCTTCAAGCCAGAGTTCGGCAACAACCCCGGACGATCGAGGCTTCGGGCGGTTGCTTGGTTTGGAGATGTACGAGCGTGGCGACGGCCTCAGCCGCTGCCGCTTGGCGGTGCGGCCGGAGTTGCTCAATCCCCATGGGGTACTCCACGGCGGTGCGCTCTATTCCCTCGCTGATAACGGAATGGGTGCCGCGGTCTATAGCAGGCTGGAGGAGGACGAGTCGTGCGCAACAATCGAGATCAAGATCGTTTATCTCGCGCCGGTGCGCGACGGCGAAGTCGTCTGCGAGACGCGAATCCTCAATAAGGGACGACGAGTGGTGATCGTGGAGTCAGATCTGTCGAACGGTGGGCGGTTGGTGGCCAGGGCGCTGGGAAGCTTCGCCATCTTGTCACCGCGGTAATGCCTTCCCCTCACCTTGGGGCCAGTGGCAAGCCATCAGCACTCTAGAAACTGCCACCCGAGACGACGAGCTGCGACCCGGTCGTGAAGCTGGATGCGTCCGAGGCGAAGTAGAGCGCGGCACCAACGATCTCTCCTGCCTCGCCGCCCCGTCCGAGGAGGATGGTGGAGCTCGCGCGCCTGTTGAACGCTTCCATGTCCCACGCTTTGGAGATGTCGGTGAGGAACGGGCCGGGGACGATGCAGTTCACGCGCACTTTCGGGGCGAACGCGCGGGCGAAGCCGACGGTCATGTTGTTGACACCCGCCTTGGCGGCGCCATAGGGGATGACGTTTCCGCCGGGGCTCAGCGAGGCGGTGCTGGAGACGAAGATGATGGACCCGCCGGCCCCTTCTGCCATGCGGGTTCCGACAATCGCGCTGAGCCGGAACGGGCCTTTGAGGTTGACGTCGAGCACCTTGTCGTATAGCTCCTCTGTCACATCTGCGACGTGCTCGTAGATGGGGGACATGCCGGCGTTGTTGACGAGGACATCGACCCTGCCGAATGCGGCATAGGCGGCTTCGGCGAGCTGGCCAATCTGCGTCCAGTCGCCGACATGGCAGGCGACGGCGAGTGCTCTTCGGCCGGTCGTGCTGCGAACTTCTGCTGCGAGGGCCTCACACGCATCGAGTTTGCGGCTGGCGATGACCACATCCGCACCGGCATGGGCGAAGGCGCGCACCATTTCGCGTCCCAGGCCACGGCTGCCGCCCGTGACGACGGCAATTTTGCCGGTGAGGTCGAAAAGCGCTGACTGATCCATCCTCAAGCCTCAAGCTCCCGCGGGGCATCTGAGGTGCATCCTACGAGCTTGCGCAGCCGCGCGCAGCCACGGACCCGCGCTCCGTTCAGCCGCCGATGTGCGACATTTCGACCTTGCGCAGGCCGATCGTGTCTTCGGAGCGGATCTCGGAATAGCGGTCGGTGCGCGGGCGCCAGACCGAAGCGACGAACGCGCTCACCTGATCGTCGCTGGCGCCCTCCCGGAGGAGCGAACGCAGGTCGTGGCCGTGCGTGCCAAACAGGCACGTGTAGAGCTCACCTTCAGGTGAAAGGCGGGCGCGGGTGCAGTCGCCGCAGAACGGTTCGGAGATCGAGGTGATCACGCCAATTTCGCCGGCGCCGTCGCGAAAACGCCAGCGGCGTGCAACTTCGCCGCGGTAGTTCGGCGATGCGGGCTCGATGGGGAGCACGGCATTGATCTGTTCGACTATCTCGCGGCCGCTGACGACGTGGTCCAGCCGCCAGCCATTAGTAGCGCCGACGTCCATATATTCGATGAAGCGCAGGATGGGCCTCGCACCAAGCCCAGACCAATCGTGGAAATAGCGCGCCAGTTCAACGATCGTGTGGTCGTTCACACCGCGTTTGACGACGGCATTGACCTTGATTGGGTTGAGGCCCGCCTCGGCGGCCGCCCGGATGCCATCGAGGACCACACCGGCGGGGACGCCGGCATCGTTCATGGATTGAAAGACCGCGTCGTCGAGAGAATCGAGGCTGACAGTGACGCGCTGGAGGCCGGCTGCCTTGAGTTTTTCGGCCTGGGCGCGGAGGAGGCTGCCGTTCGTGGTGAGGGTGAGGTCGCGGAGCCCATCGACCCGCGAAAGCAGTGCGACGAGGTGGTCGAGGTCCCGGCGGACGAGGGGCTCGCCACCGGTGAGGCGGACCTTTTCGACGCCGTGCGCGATGAAGATGCGGACGAGGCGGGCTATCTCTTCATAGGTGAGCAGGCTATCGCGCTGGAGGAATTGGTATCCGGGTCCGAAGACTTCGCGCGGCATGCAGTAGGTGCAGCGGAAATTGCAGCGGTCGGTGACCGAGATGCGAAGGTCGCGCAGGGGGCGATCGAAGGCGTCGCGGAGGGTCATGCAGATAGTTTAGCGGGTTGGAGAGCGATTGGCCCAGCGGGGCATAACGCGGCGAATCAGGCCGTCGGCGCAGTTTCGAGGGTTGAGTCCTGGGCCCGCTGTGCGAGCCAGGCATCGTACTTCTGGAGGCGCTCGGCAAGCATGGCGCGCATCTCCGACATTTTCGTCATCTTTTGGTCGAGGAGGTTGATCTGCTGGAGAGTGACTTCACGCGCCTTACGCATCTTGCCAGCCTTTTCGGCGGTGTCGGCATCGCGGCGCCATTCGGCGCGGATCTGGAGCCGGATGTCGTCGGATTCGAGCATCTCCTTGATGTCTGCGAGGGAGAAGCCGAGGAGATCCTTGAGCTGGCGAATGCGGTCGATGCGATCCATATCCTCGGCCGAATAGAGGCGGAAGCCGCCGTCCATGCGCGTGGGGGGATGGAGGAGGCCCTTCTCTTCGTAGTAGCGGAGCGTCCGCTGGGTGAGGTGAGCGCGATCCGCCGCTTCGCCAATTTGCAAGTAGCCGGGAGGAGAAGTCTCGTCTGTCATCAGCTAGGTTGTAGTGTAGCAACGTTAACGCGCACGTCAAGGTGATACCTCAAATTGGCCGCCTATTGGTTGCGGCAGGGCGTGAAGACCGCGAGCGACGCCCCTCACGCGGGCCACTCCTGTCTCCACAAAGTCCCTAAGGGAGATTCCCACATAACCCCTGAACGGCGTGAAGACTCTGTGCGATCCGGGACACTCGGACATAACACGGTTGAACGACCGCCGCCCGGCGGCTAAGTTACGCGAACGCCAGCGTCCGGCAGGCGAATGGGATCTCCGACGGATCCCGGCTGCGGTCCCCCGGCACGCTGACCATCCAGCCCCTGCACTCTCGTTGAAAACAGCCTCTTGAAGGAAGGAGTTCGCCGCCGCATGTCCGTCACCGATGTCGACCATCGTGATCTCTCGCGCCGGTGGCAGGCTGTCCTCGGCCGCCTTCAATTGGAAGTCGCGCCGCACAACTGGGAGACGTGGCTGAAGCACACGCGCGCGCTCCGCTGGGAGCGCGGCACGCTCATCGCGGAAGCGCGCACCGCGTTCAATTGCGACTGGCTCGAACAACGGCTGGGGCCGTTGATTGCGCGGCTGGTGGAGGAGAATTTCGGTGCGGGCACGGCCGTCGCATTTGTCCCCCTCGGAGTCGTGAAGCCGATGGAAGCGGCTACAGACGAGCAGACCCTCGGGGGGGTCGGCACGGTGACGGCGACCGCGAGGCGCCACGCGGCGGGAGACTACCTTGGCACCGTGAACACGGTCTACACATTCGACCGCTACCTTCCCGCGAAGGGCAACCGGATCGCGTTGACTTCGTGCCTGAACCTCGTATCGGCGGGTGACTCGCCGATCAGCCCGGTGGTGTTGTATGGCGCGCCCGGGATGGGGAAAACGCACCTCCTGCATGCCGTCGCGAACAAGGCGGCGAGCGAGGGATGGAGCGTGGCCTGCCTGAGTGCGGAGCAGTTCGCCACGCGCTTTCTGACCGCCCTGCGCGCGGGGGACCAGTCGATTGCGGAGTTCCAGGAGACGCTGCGGGGGATGCGGCTGCTGGTAATTGATGACCTCCAATACCTGGCCGGGCGCGAAGGCACGCTCAGGGAGCTGGTGCACACCATCGACGCAGTGGGGCATGGCGGCGGACACGTGCTGGTGGCGAGCGAAGTGCACCCCCAGGAGATGGGCCTGCCGGAGCGCCTCGAATCGCGCCTTACGGGAGGGATCGTGACGCTCGTCGAGCCATTCCAGGTGGCCGAGCAGAGGGCATTCATCGAACACCTTTCGCGAGAGCACCGGGTGTCGCTGCCGGCGTGGGCTGTCGAACGCATGGCAGGCTGCGAACTGCCTTCAGTACGTGTCCTGCAGGGGGTCGTGCACGCCGCCATCGCCATGCAACGCAGCGGCATACTCGACGCGGGCCGGCTCGATGCGGAGCTGGTGCGGGTCGCGATCACCGCCGTTGCACCGCGGTGCAACGCAGATCGGGAGCTGCTGGACGCGATCGCAGAGTATTTCGCCGTGACCTTCGAGGACCTGGTGGGGAGGGACCGCACCGAGCCGATTGCGACGGCACGAGCGGTGGCTGTGGCTGCGTTGAAAGAGCGGGGCCGAAGCTTCCAGGCGATCGCCACGACGCTTGGTGACCGCGACCGCGGCACCGTGCGGGAGTCGAGCGCGCGCGGGCGGCGACTGCTCGACGCCGACCCCGTCCTGCGCAGCCGCATCGCAGGCTAACATCGGCCCGCGGCTACGCCAGCCCCAGGCGCTGTTCGAGCCTCGCGGCGTCGTCGATGATGTGGCGATAGCGACTGTAAACGGCCCGCTCAGCGGCATGCGCGGCGGCGGCATCCGCGGCTGAAAACGCGCCGGCCGAAACGAGCGTCTCGAACTCGGCGCGGTCTTCTTCGATGAGTGTGCCATCGGGCTGGACCCACCAATCGAGGGCGAGGTCGCGATACACAATCGCTTCGGCAGAGAGGCTCACACCGGTGAGCGCATCGAACCGGTGGGCGAGGATCGCGCCGGCAGGGTCGCGCATGCGATAGAGGTTGTAGGGCCGCCGAGCCCAGAAATAGCCATGCGAAATGGAGCCCGGGGGAACGGTGATGGGCGTGCCGAAGATTTCGCCACCTGTTGCCATCACGAACTCGACGACGGCGAGCCCCGGTGCACGGTAGAGGAGCAGGCAGGGGTATTCGCGCCAGCTGCCGTCTGGCTTCTGCTTGCGCTCGAGGATTGGGCGGCGGGTCGCGGAAGGGCCGGGGGCGGGGGTATGCTCAGCCTCCACGGGACACGCGAGAAGGAGAAGGAAACGCCATGGCCGACCTTTCGTTCGAACACATCATCTACGAAAAACGAGGGCCAGTCGCCCTGCTCACCATTAATCGCGAACAGGCGCTCAACGCCATCGCAGGGCAGACATCGCAGGAGATGCTGCAAGCGTGGGAGGACTTTCGCGACGACCCGGACCTGCGTGTCGCCATCCTCACGGGGGTGGGCGAAAAGTCATTCTCCACGGGCATGGACCTGGTGGCCACGGCGCGAGGCGAGAATCAGTTCGCGGGGCGGCCGGCGCCGTTTGGCGGGTTCACGAAGCGCTTCCCGATCTACAAGCCGATCATCGCCGCAATCAACGGCTTCTGCCTGGCCGGAGGCATGGAGCTCGCGCTGACCTGCGACATCCGCATCTGCACGCCGGAAGCGCGGTTCGGCCTCCCAGAAGTGCGCTGGGCGATCATGCCGGGGGCTGGTGGCACACAGCGCATGCCGCGAGCCATCCCCCAGGCGTGGGCGAACTACCTGATCCTCACCGCCGACCAGATGGACGCGGAGACGGCGCTGCGCATCGGGCTGGTCTCCCACATCGTGCCGCGAGCCGAACTCCTGGAACGGGCGATGCAGATCGCGAACACGATCTGCGAGCGCGGACCGCTTGCTGTCCGCGCGGCAAAAGAAGCCATCCTGCGGGGCATGGACATGCCGCTCGACAATGGGCTCGCCTATGAGGACCTCGTCCTGCAACGGTTGATGACGACGGAGGATGCGCGGGAGGGGCCGCGGGCGTTCGCGGAAAAGCGCAAGCCGGAATACAAGGGCCGCTGAGCGACAGCTACTTGCCCTGGCTCTGGCGGTCCTGATGGCGTCCTTCGAGGGTGCGCTCGACAAGGCCGAGGAGCTGTTCGGCCGCAAACGGCTTTTGCACAAAGAGCGTATCCCGTGTGCGCGCGGCAAACTCGGCAGGCCCATCGGTGCTGTAGCCACTGATCAGGATAACGGGCAGCCCGGGCCAACATTTGGCCAGCTCGCGCCGTAGTTCGATGCCAGATTCGCCCGGCATAACGATGTCGCTAATGACGAGGTCCGGCCGCAGTTGTTCAACCGACCGTCGCGCTTCGGCCGCGCTGGTGGCCTGGATAACGGTGTAGCCCTGCGTGCGCAGGAGGCGCCCGAGCATGACGCGGACCGGGTCATCGTCATCGACGACAAGGATCACTCCGGGCAACGGCAGGCGCTCCTGATGTTGGAATGGTTGCCGGGACTCAATTGAGAGAGTCATCTCCTCGGGCTCCGGTGCGGGCGAAATCCCGGGATGGCGGGGGCTTGCCCACATTCTCGGTCGGAGCGCATCGGGACGGCATCGGGGCATACCCTGATAGGACACCTCCGAGTATGAATGTTCACTCGTTTGTATCCATTCTTCGTCCATACGAGCGCACGAATCCGGGTTGTTGCGGAAGAGCACATTCGATTTTTTGCTCAAGGTGAAGGGGGCCACTATCATCCGTAAAGGTTCGGGAGGTTTCCGGAATGCGATTTCTGCGGACCATGGTCCTCGGTGCTGTCTTCCTGTTCGTGGTCTGGATGGTGATCGCGGCCATTGCGTCCTACTTCGGTGCGCAGCTCGTACCGGGCCAGGTGGTCCCGAATTCATGGACGCCCCCGAAGAGTTGGAGCGAGTGGCGCGACATCGTGATCGTCTTCACCGCTGCCTTCTGGCTCATCGCCGGAGTTGTCATGATTGCCCTGCTGGTGGCGCTGGTCTTCCTCGTGCTGCTGCTACGCCGGGTCATCCGGGAGAACGCCGTCCCGGCAATCGACTCGCTCCGGGAGTCGTTGGACAACATCCGGGGGACAACCGAGTTCGCGGGCGAGACTATCGCCTCGCCCATCATCCGCGTGTATAGCATCGCGAGAGGCGTGCGCAGCGGCGTGGGGGCGATTGCCAACCTGCCGGACCGGATCCGCGGCCGCCGCAAGAAGGGTCGCCGCAAGTGAGCAGCGAAGAGCCCGGCGGAGAAACATCCGAGCGAGGATCGCGCTGGCGCGATAATTTCGTGGCCGCGTGGGTCAGTGCGGTGGTCCTGGGCATCCGCGATACCGCCGACGACGTGATCGATGAGGGCCGCAAGAGCGCGCGCGCGGCCTATGACGAGGGCTGGGAACGGTTCGACACCAGGACACGCTATCGGCGGGCGAAGCACCCCAGGAGCACCAAACCGCCGGCGAGAGACTAGCAGGGTGTTGAAAAGCTCCTTCGGTTCTATGGCATAAGCATATGATCAGTTATCCTGTCAGCAGAGCGAAGGAGGAAAGCGATGCGGGGACCGGTAGAGCGACAGGCGAAGATGCTGATGGGGGTAACGGCTGAGGATCTCATCCCGGCTGGCCATCCGATCCGGAGAGTGCGCGTGCTCGTGGACGACTTGCTCGTCGCCCTCTCGCCGCAACTCACGGCCATGTATGCACCGGACGGCCGCTACTCCGTGCCGCCTGAGCACCTGATCAAGGCTTCGCTGCTGATGGCGCTCTACTCCATTCGCAGCGAACGGCAGTTCTGCGAACGGCTCCAGTACGACCTGCTGTTCAAGTGGTTCCTGGGACTGAACATCACGGATGCTGCCTTTGACCATTCGAGCTTCTCGAAGAACCGCAAGCGGCTTTTGGAGCACAACCTGGCGGAGGGACTCCTCGGTGAGGTCGTGCGCGAAGCGCGCCGGCGCCGGCTGATCAGCGAAGACCACTTCAGCGTCGATGGCACACTGCTCCAGGCCTGGGCGTCCCAGAAGAGCGTGCGCCCGCGCGACGGCGAGGACCCGCCCGCCAGCGGAGGAGGCAGAAACCCGGCGGTGGACTTCCACGGAGAGAGGCGGACAAACGAGACGCATGTCTCAAAGACCGATCCCGAAGCACTCTTCGCGCGCAAGGGCCAGGGCCAGGAGGCGCGCCTGTCCTATGCGGGCCACATCCTCATGGAGAATCGCAACGGGTTGATCCTCGACCTCCTCGTCACCCAGGCGACGGGCACGGCGGAGCGCGATGCGGCCCTCGTGATGCTTGACCGGCGGCGCCTGCCACGGAAGCGCGTGACGCTGGCTGCCGACAAGGGCTACGACACACATGCCTTCGTCGAGGAGCTGCGCCAGCGCGCGGTGACCCCGCACGTCACGCAGAACACCGCCAACCGCCGAAGCGCCATCGATGGGCGCACGACACACCACCTCGGCTATCGCGTGAGTCAGCGGGTGCGCAAGCGCATCGAAGAGTGCTTTGGCTGGATCAAGACGGTAGGGGCTGGACGCAAGCTGCGCTACATCGGGAAGGCCAATAACCAGCTCTGGGCAACACTCACGGCCATCGCCCTGAACCTCATCCGGATGGCGAACATCGAGGCTCGTGACTCTCGCTTGGCCGCCTGACCTGGCCGCACTACGCCTTCTCTGCCCAACCAGGCTCGGGAGGCACACCAAAGCCTGCGAAAACCCCTCACCATAGCCCCAGCGGCGACTTCTCACGCGCTTCGAGCCCCACACATCGCCTCGCCCTCCCCCACCCCAACTGACCCAAGCCCGAACCTATCCTCTTCAACACCCTGCTAGAGAGGGACGTGGACGCCGGCTTCAGCGAGCGCGTTCACGAGATTTTCGGCGTTGTCGAACTGATATGCCGTCATGCCACAGTCGCGCGCGGCCGCCACGTTGTGTGCCAGGTCGTCGGTGAAGAAGCAGCGGTCTATCGGGACGCGGATCCGCGCGGCGGCGAGATGATAGATGCGGGGGTCAGGCTTCGCGAGATGGACGGTCGCGGAGTTGATGACGTCGTGGAAGAGGCCGTAGACCTGGTAGTGGGTCACAAGGTCGTCTTCCAGCCCGGGACGGGCGTTCGATAGCAGGCCAACCTTCAAGTCCCGGCGCAGGCGCTTTATGAGCGCGATCATGCCGGCATTGAAGACTGGTGGCGTGCCTGACATGCGGCGCTGCTCCGGCCGGTCCGCCGCGAGCGCCTCCATGACGGCGTCCGCCGTCGCAGCGCTGGAGGCCGCCGCGATCGTCTGGTGGGAGACGCTATCCCACTCGGCAACGTCGCCCTCGCCGACGCGCAACCGCAGCCAGCCCGAGTTTTCGATATAGACCGCGCGCCAGAGAAAGCCGGCAGGTAGTCCGTACTCGCGTTCGAGGACGGCGTAGGGGGAGTTCGGGTCATCGCCGGCGGGACTGCCGGGCACGATCACGCCGCCAAAGTCGAATATGACTGCCTCAATGGGTGGCATGGCCCCAGCAGACACGAGCCAACGGCAAGGTGCAACCGCCCAGCGTTAACAGGCTGGTGTTGACACTCTTTACGTGGACGAACTAGCATGGCGGCCATTCCGTTCCGGAGATGAAGCCATGGTTGCAACCACGCCAGAGGACCTCGATCGACTATTCGGCGAAGGCATCAACGCGGGAAACGTCGAGGCGGTGCTCGCGCTCTATGAGCCGACGGCGGTACTTGTCGGGCAGGACGGGACCCCTGCGGTGGGACTGGACCAGATCCGCATTCAGCTGGTGGGGCTGGTAGCGGCGAAGATGGCTTTGCGGCTCGACGCCGTCAAGGCTGTGAAGGCGGGCACGGACCTCGCGCTCGTGCACAGCGATTGGTCGGCGACCGCGACCACGCCGGATGGGAACACGGCCGAGATGTCGATCCGTGCCACGGAAGTGGGCCGGCGCCAGGCCAGTGGGAACTGGCTCTTCGCCATCGATGACCCGTTCGCGCGGGGTAGCGCTCAGCCGAGCCGGTAGCGCGCGGCGAGTGGGAAGCGCCGGTCGCGGCCGAAGGCCCGCTGGGTAATCTTGACCCCCGGCGGGGCCTGCCGGCGCTTGTATTCGTTGCGGTCGACAAGGGCGATCACGCGCTGCACGGTGGCCGAGTCGAATCCACGAGCGATGATCTCTTCGGCAGTCTGGTCGTCTTCGACGTAGGCTTCGAGGATGGGGTCGAGGATTTCGTAGGGCGGTAGGGAATCCGCATCGAACTGGCCGGGCTTGAGCTCGGCGCTGGGCGGCTTGGTGAGCACGTTTTCGGGGATGGGCGGGGCCCCGGCCTGGCGGTTGCGCCAGGCCGCCAGCTTGAAGACCAGTGTCTTGGGCACGTCCTTGATGACGGCAAAGCCGCCGGCCATGTCGCCATAGAGCGTCGCGTAGCCGGTTGCCATCTCGCTCTTGTTGCCAGTCGTGAGCGCGATCCAGCCGAACTTGTTCGCGAGCGTCATCAGCACGTTGCCGCGCTGGCGCGATTGGAGGTTCTCTTCGGCGGTACCGGCATCGGTGCCTTCGAAGGCATCCGCGAGCATTGCGAGCATTGCCGCGTGGGCGGGTTCGATGGGGATGCTGAGATAGCGGATGCCCAGGTTCGCGGCGAGTTCGCGGGCATCGTCGCGGGAGTGCGTGCTGGAATAACGGCTCGGCAGCGAAACGCCGACGACATGTTCCGCGCCGATGGCATCGACCGCGATAGCCGCGACCACGCTCGAATCGATACCCCCGGAAAGGCTGACCACAGCATCCTGGAACCCTGTCTTGGCGAGGTAGTCACGCGTCCCAAGCTTCAGCGCCTCCCACACTTCGGCCTCATCGTCGAGGAGCGGTGCGATTGTGGCGGACACGGCCGGTGTCCCCGCCGCCGGCGGCTCGAAGGCAAGGTCGATGTGCTCGACACCGCTGACACCGTCCCGGCTGCGGAGCTCGGAGCGGCGGCGGGGGTCGTGGAGGCGGCGCTGGGC
>JADEYI010002148.1_pt1 | contig 10937 bp, 12 predicted proteins | sample 8542331 | NCBI WGS metagenome assembly JADEYI01 (sample SAMN16510988, study PRJNA670497) | mine drainage metagenome | isolation source: biofilm near Copperflume 1 | place: Germany: Marsberg coppermine Kilianstollen | collected 2018-02 | reverse complement strand
CCCGGCCCAGCTCGTGGCGGCGGCCATGGACGGCACCAACGGCTCCGTGCTGCTGGCCCACGGGGGGCCCGCCCTCACCCCCCTCATCCTGCCCACGGTGATCGCCCTCTACCGGGAGGCTGGCTTCCGCTTCGTGACGGTGCCCGAGCTGCTCGGCTGGCCGACGCCGCGCTCGCACGAGCCCAAGCCGCCGATCTCTGTCCTGCCGCGGGCCCGGTAGGGGCCGGCCTGCGACCGCCGGCGGCGCTGACCATCGTCGGTCGCGGCGGCATCCTGACACCATGACCACGTCGTGTGGGGGCCCAGTGGCGCTTCCAGGCTCGACGTTCGCCGCGGCGGCGCGAGCGCGCACGATCGGAGGACGAGATCTTCGGGAGGTCCCGTGCGGTGGCGTGTCGCGCGACCTGGCGTACCCTGACCCGCTCGGAGTGGCAGCCACGTCTCGGCGCGCTGTCGGGACGACTTGCCGAAGTCGCCCGGCGGGCCCCGGACGGCGATCCCGCCGGGGAGGCGTGGCCAACCCGCACGATCGTGCTCCACCTGCTCCTCGTCGAGGAGGTCGTGTGGCAGGCTCGCCTGCGCGAGATGGCCGCGAGGGCGAACCCCGTCTGGGCCTGGACCGAACCCGACCTCATCGACCGCCGGGCGGAGTGGTCGCTCGAGGAGTTCCTCGGGGCGTTCGCCAGCCGCCGTCGCGAGACCGTTGACCTGCTGGCCAGCCCTCGATGACGAGGGCTGGCGTCGCGCCGGAACGCACGCCGTGTTCGGCGTCCTCGACGTCGCCGGCCTGGCCCGCCAGGCGGTCGCCCACGATGCCGAGCATCTGGCAGAACTGGAGCGCCGGTCGGCAGTGTAGGGCCTGTCGCGCCACCACTTCCGCGTCGTGTCGATCGGTGCCGACGTCGTGATGGGATGATCCGGTGGGCCTGAGCGCTGCTAATCTCGGACCGTGAAGACGAATGTCCTCTACTACGGGGACAACCTCGACATCCTCCGGCGGTACATCCCGGACGCGTCGGTCGATCTCGTCTACCTCGATCCGCCCTTCAATTCCAACCGCGACTACAACGTCATCTTCAAGGACGAGTCCGGCCGCAAGAGCGACGCCCAGATCGTCGCCTTCGACGACACGTGGCATTGGGGACCCGGCCCGGAGGCGCACTACGCGTACCTGACGAACACGGCTGTCAACCACGGCAGGGTGCCACAGCCGGTGAGCACGATCGTCGCCGCCCTGCGGGCCGGCATCGGCGAGAACCAGATGATGGCCTACCTCGTCGAGATGGCCGTCCGGCTCGTCGAGCTCCATCGTGTCCTCAAGCCGACGGGCTCGCTCTACCTCCACTGCGACCCGACGGCGTCGCACTACCTGAAGGTGATCCTCGACGCGGTGTTCAGTCCGCTGCGCTTCCTCAATGAGATCGCATGGAAGCGCAGCACGAGCCACGGAAATGTCGGCCGGAACTACGGCTCGCTGACGGACACAATCCTCGTGTACACGAATGGCGACCGATACGCGTGGAACCAGCAATACCGATCGTTCTCCGACGACTACATCGCGCAGAAGTTCAACGGTCGCGAGCCGAACGGGCGCCGCTACCAGACGGTGACGCTTCGCAATCCTGGTCCGCGTCCGAACCTCCGTTATCCGTTTACGGCGAAGAACGGAGTGACGTACCAGCCGCATCCGAACGGCTGGGCGTGGGAGGAGGCGCGGCTTCGAAAGGCCGACGAGGCCGGGCTGTTGCACTACCCGACCAAGGCCGGCGGCCAGCTTCGGCTGAAGATGTACTTGGACGAAGGGCCGGGCGTCAAGCTGCAGAACCTGTGGGATGACATCCCCGCGGTCAACTCCCAGGCCAAGGAACGACTCGGGTGGGAGACCCAGAAACCCATTGCGCTTCTCGAGCGCGTGATCACGACGAGCAGCAACCCTGGCGACATCGTGCTCGACCCGTTCTGCGGGTGCGGGACCGCGCTCGTCGCCGCCCAGAAGCTCGACCGACAGTGGATCGGCATCGATGTCACGTATCTCTCGATCGCCGTCATGCGGGCCCGGCTCAAGGACAGCTTCGGGCTGACCGAGGTCCCGGTCATCGGGCAGCCGACCGAGGTCGACGGTGCCCGGGCGATGCTCGTCGGGACCGGGCTCGAGGGTCAGTACCAGTTCCAGTGGTGGGCGCTCGATCTCATCGGCGCGCAACCCCAGGGCGGGACCCAGAAAAAGGGCGCGGATCGGGGCATCGACGGCGTGATCAGCTTCTCCACCGGGCCGCACGGCGAGGTCGGCCGGGCGATCGTCAGCGTGAAGAGCGGCACGGTGAACTCGAGCATGGTCCGCGACCTCAAGGGGGTCCTCGAGCGCGAGCACGCCGAGATCGGTCTCTTCATCACCCTTGAGGAGGCGTCGGCACCGATGCGCCAGGAAGCGGCGACCGCCGGCGTCTACCACTCCGAGCTGTCCGGCCGCGACTACCCGCGCCTACAGCTTCTGACGATCCGTGAACTCCTGGAGGAGCATCGCCGACCGGACCTCCCTCTGCTCGTCCTCCCCGCCTATCAGCAGGCCGAGCGGGTCCGAGCGAAGGCGGCTGAGCAGGCGGAGCTGTTCGGCCCCTGAGACTAGCGGCGGTCACGTCCAGGCGGGGGCCTCACGCGACAAGTCGGGAGCATCGTGACGGGACACCCAGGCCACTGGTGCTACCGTTCGACCGTGGTAGGGAGACGCGGGGCATCCATCCTCCGGATCAGCGGCCTGATGTTCGTTGCCCTCGCCCTCGCCGCTTGCGCCGCATCCCAACCCGCGCCCACCGCAGCCGGGAGTGCCCAGCAGACCGCGTCAGGTCTCCTGGAGTCTGTCAGCGCGCCACCCAATCCTGCAGAGCAGGCGTTGCCCGGGTATCTTGCTACCGCCACCTACGGCGTGGTCTTCCTGCAGTGGACACGGACCGGCGACGCGGCCGTGGGCACGGTCACCCTGGCGGATGTGCCGACCAGTGACCAGACCAAGCTCGAGCACACGAGCGCCTCGTTCACCGGGGTCATCAGTGGTTCGTCGGTCCTGCTGACCTTCCCGCCAGGATCCGGCGTGGGCTCTACCTGGAGTGGGACACTCAGCGGAACCACGTTGGTCCTCAGCTACCCGGCCGCCGATGGCAGCCTGTCCACTCTCACGTTCTCGACTGCCACGGTCGCCGACTACAACCAGGCGTTGGCGCAGGTGCAGTCGCGCGTCCAGCAAGCACAGCAGGCGATCGACGCCGCCTCTCGACAGGTCCAGGTAGATCTCGGCTCGCTCCCGTCAACCACCGCCGCGCTCCGGTCGGACGTGATCCGTATCCCTGACGATCTCGCCGCTCAAGAGAAGGACGTCAGGCAGTCGTTGCAGGACGAGCAGGCCACGCTGGCTGCCGCGCAGAGGGGCGCTACGAGTGGTGAGGTGTGCGGCGACGCCAACATCACACAGGGTGATGCGAACACGGTCCAGGGCGACGAGAACACCATCGAAGGCGACGGAAACACGCTCACCGGCGACATGAACGCCATCCAGGCCGCGATCGGCCAGCTCCAGCGGCACTCCAACGACCTGCAGCAGGCGCTGGCTGCCCTGCCCTCCTACCGGCCGGCTGGGGTGCCGAGCGGGCAGGACGTATCGTCCTCTGTCGCCGCGGCCAACACGGCGATGTCACAAGCGCGACAGACGTTCGCTACCTACCTGGCGCAGGCCAAGGCGATGGTCCAAACGGCGCAGGGGTACGCGAACACGGCCGAACAGGCGTGTACACGGGTCGGGGGTTGAAGTCCGACGCGCGGTCCTGAGCGAAGAGCTTCCGGCATCACACGATGAGCAGATGGTGAGGGACGCGGTCGCCGCGAAGTTGTCGCGTTCGAAGCAGGGCCGCAGCACGGCCGCGCTCTGAGGGGCCGTGCGAGCCTCCTGCGATGCGAGCCTCCTGCGGCCGAAGGCGCGGCCTAGACTGGATGCGGGAGGTCGCGGACTGCACGACCGCCCCACGAAAGGAGGGCTGCGATGACCAGTCCCCGTACCACCGGGATATGGATCTCGGCCACCTCGGCCACGATGATTCGCTGGAGCCCTGAGCTGACCGTACGCCACCGAATCGACTCCACGGTGCCGGGTCGCCACCGCTCAACCGGACGAGCGCCCACCGAGGACCGTGAGGGCGGCGAGGGCCATCGCGACGAACACATGCGGACCTTCTTCGATCAGGTCGCCCACGCGTTGCCGGTCGACGACGACCTGCTGTTGGTCGGGGACGGCGAGGTTGTCGAGCACTTCGCGGACTACGTCCGCAGCGACGACGAGAACCACGGCCGCAGGCGACGCATCGAGGTCGAGAAGAGTGGTTCGGTCACCGAACGCGAGTTGCTCGCCCGGGTCCGCTCGTTCGCCGGATCTCCCGCCAAGCGCCACCTGCCGCGCTGACGGCCCCCGGGGAGGCGGCGCGACAAGAGCCCCGCGCCGCGATTGAGGGACTGCGCGGTCAGTACGCCACGACCCGAAGGGACCGTTCGCTCTCTGCCCTTGATGTGGTCTCAGGCGTTCCGTCCGTTGATGTGAATCACAGGACGTGCCATCTCGTGATGCGATCTCGAGATAGATCGACAAGACGGCCTCTCCGGGCCGATAGGGACTCTACCACCCCGGCCTTCGGCGGACCAGCACCGAACGGCAGCCTGCTGCGATGTGACCCGCCTTGCACGATCCCCTGATGGCGCAGGCCCGCCCGCCGCGGATGGCGCCGGGTTCCAGTGCCGGCCGCCGTGGCGGCGCCAGCGCGCAGGTCTCTCGCCACGCCGGCCACGGTGGCAGCCCGCCGGATGCGCCTACGACGCTCGCCGACGGTACGTGCCGGTCAGGCGCGCTTCTGCGATGACCCGTCCGGGCAGCGCGCGGCGCACGTCTGAAGCGGACGGCGTCCCCGAGAGGCCGAGCGGTGCGGAGAGGGCGAACAGCTCGAAGACGTAGCGATGGGTCCCGGAGGGCGGGCACGGGCCGCCCCATCCGGTCCGGCCGAAGTCGTTGCGGCCCTCGCGACCGGCGGCCCCGGTGCCGGACGCGCCCTCGCCCAGGCCGTTTGACGCTGCCGGGATGTCGAGCGCGATCCAGTGCACGAAGCCGCGCGCGTCGGGGTCGGTCACGAGCAGCGCGAAGCCCCGCGTCGCATCCGGAGCGCCGCGCCAGGCAAGCCGCGGTGAGACGTTCGCCCCGTCGCAGCCGTAGCGGGAGGGGATCGCGTCGCCGTCACCGAACGCGGGACTCGTGAGGCACAGGGAGGACGGGCTGGCCACTTCGATCACCTCGCTCCTTCCGGGCGACGCGGCCTGCCCCGCCGCATCTCCACCGCAGGCCGCGAGCGGGGAGAGCACGACCGCGACAGTGTGTCGCCGCCGGCAGTCGTCGCGTCCCGGCGCACATTGTCGCCCCGACTCGCTGGACGCACCACGCGCCGGGCGGACGGGCTCACGCCGGCACCCGTACACGATCTCGCCATAGTGTGGCCCTGTCAGTACCCGGAAGGCGCCGCGTCGATCCCAACGCCACGCGAAGCGAGCCACAAACGTCAAAGGGTCGATGGTTGAGTCGAGAGCTCCCCGGTCTGCACCCGGAAGCGGCCGTCTCATTGCAATGCTTGCGATCGCGAGTCTGATGAGCGGCTGCGTCGTGGCCGCGAGCGCGCCCGCGTCGATTCAGGCGACGCCTCGCACGAGCCCTGCCCCGACCAAGCCCAACGCGTCATCCCTGGCCCCGGCACCATCACCTTCGTCGCCGGCGGTCGTTTCGTGGGCGGATCGCCCGGCCCCCGAGTATGTCGGGCCGACCGCCCAGCCGTACCCGACCGACGCCCGACCGTGTGGACCGAACGACCTCAAGGTCTCGGCCGGCGACGTAGGCGCGGGTCTTGGGAATACCAACCTTCCGGTAGCATTCGTGAACATCTCCGCCTCGACCTGCCTGCTCAACGGTGAGCCAACGATCGGCGGTCTGCGGTCCGACGGGACGCTCGTGCCGCTGCCCATCGCCGACGGCAGCTACTTCGGCGACCCGGGGCCAACGGCGAACATCGCCCCGGGAGGGGCCGCAGCCCTCAACATCTCCGGAGCCGACGCCTGCCCCGCCGCACTGAGCGGCAAGCGTCAGGTGTACTCGAACCTCCGCATCGGCCTGCCGGACGGCGGCAGCATTGATGTCGGGGCCCACGGTTTTGACACGGTGTGCGGGGTGTCGGTCAGCCGATTCGGGGTGCCGGCCGATACGATGCCAGCCGCGGTCCCGTCGTCACCGCTGACCGCCCAGATCAGCGCGCCGCCGACCGTCGTTGCGGGTCAGGTCCTCGCCTTCACGGTCACCCTGACCAACCCGCTGAGCACCGACGTCACGCTCAACCCGTGCCCTGCCTACGATGAGTTCGTCGGCTCAGGATCGACGACGGTCTGGGTGGCTACGGTCCGCCACTACTACCTGAGCTGCGACGTGGCGCCGACGATCCCGGCGGGAAGTTCGGTGACGTTCGAGATGCGCCTGGTCCTGCCGGCCGATCAGCCCGGCGGCATGGCCAAGTTCGGCTGGGACCTTCAGGGCGGCGGCGGTCCCTGGGCGAACGCGCCACTCGAGGTCTTGCCCGCCGGAGGCTGAAGACCCGCCCGGTCACGTCCCGATCCCGAACCGCGCAGGACAGCGTGCGCCGACGCAGGGCGTCACGATGTTGCCATCGTGCGTGCGCCCTCGCCGTCATACGCACGAAAGAAGCCACGACAGCGCGGCCGGCAGGTGCGTACAGGTAGCCGAAGTTCCGCCGGCGACGCGACAGGTGTGGGCGTTCCGGCTACCGTGGCGGCCGAGAAAGCAGTGATGTCGCTCCAGCCGGTCCAGACGGTCCCGACCGCGGTCGGCGATGTCGTGATGTGGGAGGCGGACGATGGCAGAGTCCTGGACCGTCGGCCAGCGCGGGGGCCTGCACCGGTTGAGCCGGGGGCTCATCGCCTACGGAATCATCGGGTTTGTCGTCGCAGCGATCGGGTTCGGGGCGCTCGTCTGGGTGAATGTCCGCATCGGTACCCTCCGCGGCGAGGCCGCGTCCACCGTGGCAAGGCTGGCGACAACGATGGACCTCACCGCGACGGTGCTCCACGGTGCGTCCAGGACCGCGCAGTCGTTCAGCGCGACCGTCGATCAGTCGGCGCAGGCTGTCTCGTCCGCCGCTGTCGCGATCGCCGAGGTGCGGTCAGACCTGGCCGCCCTCGAGGCGCAGCTTCGCTCGGTCAGCATCCTCGGGGCGGAGCCATTGTCGTCGGCCGCTGACGCAGTGGGGCGGATCGCCGTGAGCATGGACGGCCTCAAGACGCGGCTCCCTCTCGTCGCCGGCGGTCTCACCGGCAACCGGGACGCGCTTGCCGGCAACGCCATCTCGCTCGGCGAACTCGGCGACAGTGCCGCTGCGCTCGCCGCGCGCCTCCGCTCGGGCGTCGGCCACGACTCGCTCGGCGATGTCCAGCTGGTCTTCGCCGTCACGCTCCTCGTGTTCGCCGCATGGTCGTTCGTGCCGGCGGTTGGGGCGCTCGTGCTCGGGGTGTGGCTTCGGCGGGCGCTGGGTCGGTCGAGACCGGCATGATAGGTCTGCGTGGCTAGATGCACGCGGACGGAACATGAACGGTTGCACCGACCGCCGAGAGCGCAGCAGTCGCAGTGCGCGAGTCGTCCACCCCGAAGGCGACCCGAATGTGTCCCGCCACCCGTCGGCCGACCTCGACCTCGTCGATGAATGCAAGCGGAGCGCCTCGTCGTAGTCGGGCGCGGTCACAACGAGGCGCATCTCGCGCACGCCCGCGGCATCGTCCACGATGACCTCCCGTTCTTCGGTCAGCAGAGCCGCCGGATCGTAGTACACCGGCGTTCTGCCCGACGGCGTCTCCGCCGCCGGGCCTCGGGTGCCGGTGACCCGCGGCGCGATGTGCGCCGTCGGACAATGGTCCCATGTCGGACGACCTCGACCGATTCCTCGTGGCACAGGCGCCCGTCTACGACGATGTGCTCGAGGAGCTGCGGCTGGGGCGCAAGTCCAGCCACTGGATGTGGTTCGTCTTCCCCCAGGTCGCCGCCCTCGGGTCCAGCACGATGTCACGGCGCTTCGCCATCGCCTCGCTCGCGGAGGCGCGCGCCTACCTGGCCCACCCGGTGCTCGGAGCGCGCCTCCGCGAGTGCACCGCGCTCGTCCTGGATGCCGGCGGTTGGACGGCGGAGGAGATCTTCGGCTCGATCGACGCGCGCAAGCTGCGCTCGTCGATGACGCTCTTCCAGCGGGCCGCACCTGGCGAGCCGCTGTTCGGGCAGGTGCTCGAGCGCTATTACGGCGGTCTCGCAGACGAGGCGACAGACGCGCGGCTGGGGTGACGTCCGCGCTCCTGGCGGCGGTGACCCTTGTGGCTGCGGGGACCCATCCTCGTCGGCCGAGACCGCACCATCCGATTATCGCGTCGAGCGACGGGGAGGGCTTCGCCGCTTCCCCCCGGACGAGCCCACATCATGTTGGTCCGGCCCCGCAAAGCGCATCGCGACAAGGACGTGGTCGACGACCGCACTGGCGTAGTCTCTCGGGAATGCTCGATGTGCGATGAAGCGTCGGTAGAAGGCGGGGCTCGCGAGGAGATCGACGGCGAGATCGAGGTCGGCGGCCGCGGGGATCTCGCCGCCCTGTTGCGCCTGTTCAAGGAGGCGCCGGGTGGGTTCGCGCCGGCCCGCTCGTTCGCGGGATCGGGCCCCTCGTGCGGCTCGTCCTGCGCAGCGGCCTGCCCGCCGCGCCGAACGTGCTCCTGACCGTCCGTGGCCGCGTGACCGGCCGCCCGCACTCGACGCCGGTCGCAATGTGGGAGCTCGGCGACCGGCGGTTCGTCCAGGCGTCGTTCGGCGAGGTCAATTGGGTTCGGAACCTCAGAGCGTTGACAGCGGCAATGTTGATCCCGGCGAGGCCGCGCCGACGATGGGCCGACCGCCCTTCCCGTGGGTCCTGGCCTCCAACGGTTCATGGGCGTGCGGTTGCGAGCTATTTGACGGGGCGGGGACAATCGACCCCACCGGGGTTCGTGCAACCGGCGCGAGCTGGTGGCGCGGCAGGAGCATCAGATGGAGGCGCCGAGCCCGTTCCCGACCAGCGTGCTGCGGCAACCGTCACTTACGGCGCGCTGCACGTGCGAGCATTGGATCCAATGCGGCTGCGGGTGTCACGGCCGATACTGCGACCCGTCCGAGAACACGTGCGGCATCGCCTTCCTGCCCGACGAGGGCGGCTGCACGCACTGGGGCTGCCCGGTGTGCACGCCCGGTGAGGGTGCGCCCCACTACCTCGGCTGCGAGCTGATCGGCTGGAACGTGCCACTCGAACGCGGATCGGTATTCCCGCGGTAGGGCGGCGACGGGGCGCTGCCCGGTCGCGCTCCGGCATAGCGGCAGGCGTTGATACCTCGGTGGGGGACGGCTTGCGGTTCGCACGAGACCATCTGGCCATCGTCTTCGATACCGTAATCCGCCGAACGGGAGAGATCTGGCCGGAGGGCTAGGATATCGATGGCCCCCGCTCCGCACGTCGACGGCGATCCCTCTTGGGGATTGGCCAGACCGCGCCGCCGGGGGCCTCTGCCCGGGGGCCCGAGGAGCTCTCCTTCGCGTATCCGGCAATCATCACGGCCGAGCGAGGCAGCCTCCTTCCCCAGCGACCGTCGCCTCGCCGACTCGCTGTCCCGGCACGAGCCAGCTGCCCATCGTTCGCCGACGCCAGGACGTTGTCCCGCCGCGAATGTCCAGGCCACCGCCGGTCTGAGCCGCGCTAGCGTGGCCCCGCCGCCGGACGGTCCACTGGCCGAATGTGCGAAATCGCGAGCCCAACGAGAGCGCCGACGATCCCGACCGCGATGAGCAGACCGCGAACCTCCGCCGAGTACGACAACCCCAGGGCAGCATCGAGCGACGCCGACCCGGATCCCGTGCCGGCGAGGGCTACCACCCCCGCCGCAAGGCTGAGCGCGAACTCGACGCCGCCGTTGCGGTTCCAGAAACCCTTCGGCAGGTGGACCAGCCCGACGATCACGAGCGACTGGGCGATGAGCGCCGCGGTCGCGAGGGGGGTGAGGAGACCAACGGCGAGCAGGACCCCGCCGCCGAGTTCGGCCGCCGTCGAGACGAGAGTCCAGAAGCCTGCCGGTCGGAGCCCCATGCGCTCGACCCCGGCGCGCCAGCCGGCATACCCGGGACCCGACCACCATCCAAATGCCTTCTGCGCGCCGTGGGCGGCGAAGGTCAGGCCGATCACGAGACGCAGGATGAGGAGACCGAGATCACCGGGTGTCATTGCCGTAACTCCAGTCGACCGAACAACAAGGCCGATCTGCCGTGAACCTGCCCTACTCTACGCTTCCGTTGCGAGCGCAACCAAGTTACGGGCGGGAGGTCGGGCTTGGGTCTACCATGCCGAGGAGCGAGTCGAGCGGCGCGTCGACCGACGTGGTTCAACCGGAGAGGACCCATCGAGCCGTCGACGTCTTCCCCCGGTGGATCGGTCACCGGCGTCTCGCAAGCCGCGCGCGGGAACGTGCTGCTCGCCACCATGGGTTCATCGTGTGGGGGCGTCGGCGTCGAATCCGCGTCCGTGTTGGGGCTACGAACCGGGCCGATCTTTGGGCATCCACCCTCGCCTCTGGCGCTTCTCGGGCATCTGACCTCGCGTCAGGCGAGCTTGAGCGGTTAGAGCGGTCGGCTCGTGCTCGGTCGCTGGCGACCGGCGAAACGGTACGGCACCTGACTCTGGTCGAGACCGCACCCGCGGGCGGGGGAGTCGGCGGACCGGCACGCGTGGCCACGTTGCTGTGCCTCTAGCCCGAACTTCCAACGCCCGGTGGGCACATTCGAGCACGAGAGCGGCTGG
>JADEYI010002147.1_pt1 | contig 10959 bp, 10 predicted proteins | sample 8542331 | NCBI WGS metagenome assembly JADEYI01 (sample SAMN16510988, study PRJNA670497) | mine drainage metagenome | isolation source: biofilm near Copperflume 1 | place: Germany: Marsberg coppermine Kilianstollen | collected 2018-02 | reverse complement strand
ACCGTGTTCCAGCCGCAGTTGAGTCCTTTCTGGACGCGGTCAACCTCCTCCCATGCGTCCTGGCCGACGTCGCCCGTCCAGAGCTGCCCCGTCCGGGCGTCGAACGAGAACCGCCACGGGTTGCGGAACCCCCACGCGTAGATCTCCGGCCGGCCGCCACCGAGGGCGAACGGGTTATCGGCGGGGATCGTGTAGTCGGCCCCCGATACGTCGATGCGCAGGATCTTGCCCAGCAGCGTGTTGACGTTCTGCCCGTTGCCCTGCGGGTCGCCCTCCGACCCGCCGTCGCCGACGCCGATATACAGGTCGCCGTCCGGACCGAACGCCATGCTCCCGCCCTTGTGGTTGCTGTACGGCTGCGCGATCTGCATGATCACGCGCTCGGTCGCCGGATCCGCCGTCGCGCCGCTCGCGATGAACCGCGAGACGACCGCACGGCGCGGGTTGCCCGCGACGTAGTAGACATAAAACATGCGGCTTGCCGGGTAGTCCGGCGGGAACGCCAGGCCGAGGAGCCCCTCCTCGATCCCCGCGTTCTGGATGATCTTGCTGGTGATGTCCATGAACCTGGCCGGCGCGGCGTTTGGGTCGTCGAGGTCCGCCCGGTAAATCACCCCCGGCTTCGTCAGCACGAGCGCGAAGTTGCCGGCGCCGGGGACGGGGAACGCCCCGGTCATCTGGTCGAAGCTGATGCTCGGGAAGACCCGTACCGCCTGGTACTCGTTCGGCTTCGGGCACGCCGCGAGCAGCGCCCCCGAGACGGCAATTACAGCCGCAAGGATCGCCAGGCGCGCGTGCGTCATGCTCTCACCCCCATCGAAACGCCCCTGCCACATCGTACCCGCGGCCCGCTGTGGCGTGAAGCGGAACGGAGGCCCCGCACCGCGTTAAACGCACGTTAACGCGCGCCCTCTATCCTCGGAGCGATGCCGCTCTGCAGGATCACGCGCTCACGCCTCGGAGGCCTCCGTCGCTGGACCTGGCCGGAGCCGCGTCGCGTGCCCCTCGCCTGCGCGCCCGCTCTGCTACAGTTGGACGGGATCGTGCAGCCCGCCGCGCCGCGCCTCCATCCGCGTTCCGCGCGCCCCGGGGCACGGCTGCTGATGCAGTGGAGGCCGCAATGACGGTCGGTGAACAGGAGCGGAGCATCGACGCGCCGCAACGGTCGGCCGCACCACTGGCTGATGCACGCCGGGACATGGACGCGAGCGCGGCGATCGAGATCGCCGGCTTGTCGGCCTGGTACGGCGCGACGCCGGGCGTGCTCGACGTCTCGATGTCGATCCGGCGGAAAAAGATCACCGCCATCATCGGCCCGTCCGGCTGCGGCAAGTCGACGCTCCTGCGCTGCATCAACCGCATGCACGAGGTCGCGAAGGGCGCGCGCGTCAAGGGCCAGGTGCTGCTCGACGGCGAAGATGTCTACGCGCCGGACGTCGATGCCTCGGTCGTGCGCCAGCGCGTCGGCATGGTGTTTCAGCGCCCGAACCCCTTCCCGACGATGTCGATCTGGGACAACGTCGGCGTCGGCGCCCGACTCCTCGGCGCGCGCGGGAGCGAGCTGTCGGACATCATCGAGACGGCGCTCCGCAAGTCCGGACTGTGGGACGAGATCGACGGTAAGCTGCGCCTGCCCGCCGTCGACCTGTCCGGCGGACAGCAGCAGCGCCTCTGCATCGCCCGCTGCATCGCCGTGCAGCCGGAGGTGATCCTCATGGATGAGCCGTGCAGCGCCCTCGACCCGGTCGCCACCATCCGCGTCGAGGACCTCATGCGCGAGCTGGCGCGCGAGTACACCGTCGTGATCGTCACGCACAACATGCACCAGGCGGCGCGCGTCTCCGACGAAACAGCGTTCTTGCTCGCTGAGGAAGGCCACGGCGGCCGCCTCATCGAGTTCACGGACACCGACAAGATCTTCACCAGTCCTTCCGACAGGCGCACCGAGGAATACGTGACCGGCAGGTTCGGCTAGAGACACGCCATGACATCCGACTCCCCCGTGCAGGAGACGCCACGAGTCGCCCCGCCGGCCGTCCGGCCGCGTGCCCGCGACGGCGCCACCGCCGCCATCAGCACCGAGGTGCGCATCCGCGCCGCGCAGGTCGGCGTGCGCTACCGCGACCGGCCGGCGATCGACAACGTGACGCTCGACGTGTACGACCGCGCCGTCACGGCGATCATCGGCCCCTCCGGCTGCGGCAAGAGCACGCTCCTGCGCGTCTTCAACCGCATGAACGACCTCATCCCCGGCGCGCGCTCCACCGGGCACGTGATGATGGACGGCGTCGACATTCTCGGTCGCGACGTCGACGTCGTGCGGCTCCGGCGGCACGTCGGCATGGTCTTCCAGAAGCCGAACCCCTTCCCGGCGAGCGTGTACGACAACGTCGCCTACGGCCCGCGCCAGCACGGGGTCAGGCGCAGATCCCGGCTCGATGAGATCGTCGAAGGCACGCTCCGCCGGGCCGCGCTTTGGGACGAGGTGAAAGACCGGCTGGGGAAGCCCGCCTTTGGTATCTCCGGCGGCCAGCAACAGCGCCTCTGCATCGCCCGGGCGCTGGCAGTCGAGCCGAGCGTCATCCTCATGGACGAGCCCTGCAGCGCCCTCGACCCCATCGCCACCCTCAAGATCGAGGATCTGATGCGGGATCTGGCGCGCGACTACACGATCGTCATCGTCACCCACAACATGCAGCAGGCTGCCCGCGTCTCCGATTACACTGCCTTTATGCTCGCCGGCGAGGAGCGGGTTGGGCGCCTGGTCGAGTTCGGGCTCACCGGGACGATCTTCACGACCCCCGTTGACAAGCGCACCGAGGAGTACATCACCGGCCGCTTCGGCTAGAAGGACGCCATCAGATGACCAGGCAGCTCTTCGACAAGCAACTGCGTGAGATGCAGGAAGAAGTCCTGATCATGAGCAGCATGGTCGAGAAGGCCATCCAGCGCTCGGTCGATGCCCTCCGCACGCGCGACGTCGCCCTGTCGAACGCCGTCATCGCCGATGACGTAGCCATCAACAAGAAGCGCTACGAGATCGAAGAAAAGTGCATCCACACCATCGCCCTTCAGCAGCCGATGGCCGCCGACTTGCGCGTCCTCGTCGCGGTGCTCTTCATCGTCACCGAACTGGAACGCATGGCGGACCACGCCGAGGGCATCGGCCGCATCAACCTGATGCTCGGCGAAGAGCCGCTACCCGCGCAGATGGGCGAGGTGTGGGAGATGGCGGATTGCGCCGGCGACATGCTGCGCCGCGCGATCACCGCCTTCATCGAGCGCGACGCGGACGCCGCCCGGCGCATCTGCGACGAAGACGACGTCGTCGACGCGCTGTACGACACGGCGTACGGAGAGCTGATCCACATGATGATCCGGTCGCCCGGCGACGTGCAGCGCATCACCTACCTGATCTGGACGTCGCACAACCTCGAGCGCATCGCCGACCGCGTGACGAACATCTGTGAGCGCGTGATCTTCATGGTCACCGGCGTGCTTGAAGAGATCAACGTCTCGCGGTATTAGACGCGGTTAGCGGCCCGACGACGGTCGGGCGCAGTTCGGCTGCCGCGGTCTGGCGAGGTTGCGTCGACTCGAGCCGATACGGCGGGACGCCCATGCCGACGCAGCGGAGAGGACACCCCATCGACGATCGACCGGCCAACCGTGACCTGCCGCGCACGACCGCCAAGGTGCTCGTCGTCGAGGACGAGCCCAGCCTCGTCGCGACCCTCTCCTACAACCTGCGCAAGCACGGCTTCGACGTCGTCTCCGCCACCGACGGCGTCGCCGGCCTGCAGGCCGCCCGCAGCGAGCGGCCCGATGTTGTCGTGCTCGACCTGATGCTCCCAAGGATGGACGGCCTAGAGGTCTGCCGCCGCATCCGCGGCGGCTCCAACGTGCCGATCCTCATGCTCACGGCGAAGGTGGAGGAGCTCGACCGGGTCGTCGGGCTGGAGATGGGCGCCGACGACTACCTCACGAAGCCGTTCGGTATGCGGGAGTTGCTGGCGCGCGTGCGCGCGCTGCTGCGGCGCGCCGGCGCGCCGCGCGACGACGACGACGAGCGGATCGTCGCCGGGGCCGTCCAGGTCGACCCGCGCGGGCGCACGGTGCGGCGTGACGGCGCGGAGCTCGCCCTCAAGCCGAAGGAGTTCGACCTGCTGCTGTTCCTGGCGAAGAACGCCGGCCAGGTCTTCACCCGCGAGCAGATCCTGCAGCGCGTCTGGGGCTACGACTTCTTCGGCGGCAGCCGCACCGTCGACGTCCACGTGCGCTGGCTGCGCGAGAAGATCGAAGCGGAGCCGGCGCATCCGGCGCACCTCCTGACCGTGCGCGGCGTTGGCTACAAGTTCGTCCGCTGAGCGCACCGGCGCCGCTGCCGGCGTGCTGCGCGCGGCCGCGCCATACGTGCTCGTCCTCGCGCTGGCGATGCTCGCGCTCTGGCTCGACCTGCGCGCCCACGCCGCCGCGTTCGCCGTGGCCTTCGTCGCCGCCAGCGCCGCGGCCCTCGCCATCAGCGCTCTGAGGCGCTCGCCCGAGGGGCGCCGTATCGATGACGCCACGGCGGCTGCCGCCAACCTCGCCGCCGGCCGCTTCGAGGCGCGCATGGAGGTACGCAACGACGAGTATGCCGCGCTCGCGGCCGCGCTTAACGACGCCGCGGTGAAGATCCAGTCGATCGTCGACGCGCTCAAACAGGAGCGCGCCCAACTCGAATCATTGCTCAATGCCAGCAGCGACGCGACGATCGCCGTCGACGCCGACGGTGCGATCGTCTACATGAACGACGGCGCGCGTACCGTGTTCGGCCCGGGCGCCGCCGCCGGCCGTCCGTTCATCGAAGTCGTGCGCGACCACGACCTGAACGACGTCGTCATCGCCGCCGCCCGCCGCGGCGAGCGGAGCGTGCGCGTCGTCCCCTACGGGCCGGCGCAGCGCTGGCTGCAGGCCACCGCCGTCCCCATCGCCGGCGCCGGCGCCTGGGCCGCGCTTGCCGTCTTTCACGACCTCACCGAGGTGCGCCGGCTCGACAGCATGCGACGCGACTTCATCAGCAACGTCTCGCACGAGCTGCGTACCCCTCTCGCCGGCATCCGCGCCGCTGCCGAGACCCTGCACGAGGGCGCACTCGAAGACCCCGCCGCCGCGCGCGGCTTCCTCGGCCACATCCAGCGCGAGGTGGACCGCCTGACGCAAATGGTCGAGGAGCTGCTCGAGCTGTCGCGCATCGAGTCCGGCGCCGCGCCCATGAGCTTCCGCCAGCTCGACGCCCGCGGGCTCGTCGAAGACGCGGTGAAGCGCTTCGCGCAGCAGGCCGAGCGCGCCGGCCTGACGCTGCGCGGGCGCACCGGCGACGCGCCCCTGCTGATCTACGGTGACGGCGAGCGGCTGGAGCGCGCGCTGGGCAACCTCGTCGCCAACGCGATCCGCTTCACCCCGGCGCGCGGCGCCATCACGGTCGAGGCGGCGCCCGCGGCTGGCGACGTCGCGATCAGCGTCGAGGACACCGGCGTCGGCATCGAGCCGGAGCAGCAGGGCCGCGTGTTCGAGCGTTTCTACAAGGCCGATAAGGCGCGCGGCGAGAGCGGCGTCGGCCTCGGCCTGGCGATCGTCAAGCACATCGTGCTCGCGCACGAGGGCTCAGTATCCGTCGAGAGCCGCGTCGGCCGCGGCTCCACGTTCACCATGCGCCTGCCCCGCCGCTAAACTATAAACTTCCCCCTCGCTCACCCCCTCCACCTCCACCACCTTCGTCCGCGCCTGCGCGCCGGCGGCGATGCACACGTGCGACGGCGCCACGCCGAGCGCCTTGGCCAGCAGGCGCACGAGCGCCTCGTTCGCGCGCCCGTCTGCTGGCGGCGCCGCGACGCGCACCCGCAGCACGCGCTGGCCGCCGTCCTCCGCCCAGCCGTCGATCGCGTCGCGCCCGGCGCGCGGCGTCAGCCGCACGGTGATGCGGGTCAAGCCGCCCGCCACATCGAGTGGATCCCCGCGAATTCGTCCATGTTGCGGTTGATGGAGATGAACTGGTACTGCCACGACGCCCGCGGCGGCTGCGCCCAGTCGTCGAGCGCCACGTCGACGAACCCCAGGTGCTGCCAGAAGGCGTGCGCGTCCTGCGTGAACAGGTACAGCTCCGTCGCGCCCGCCGCGCGCACACGCTCGATCAGCCCTTCGGCGAGCTGGCGCCCCAGCCCGAGGCCGCGCGCCGCGTCCGCGACGACGATGCTGCGCAACACCGCGCAGTCGCCGTAGACCTCGCCGCCGCCGCAGGCGAGCAGCCCCCCGTCGCGCTCAGCGACCAGGAAGCCGTCCACGTACTCCTCGATGAACAGCGGCGGCAGGCCGGCCGACGCGATGAGCGCGGCCATGCCGGGAATGTCGTCCGGAGTCGCGGCCCGCAGCGGCGTCATACCGGCCGCCGTCGCGGAACTATCGGCACACGACCGGTTGACAGCAGTGAGACAATACCAATATCCACCAGCGCCCCCGCCCATGAGCGGCCCGCCGGCGTCATCCCCGGCGTCCGACGGGCCGTCTGGTGATCCGGCGCGGTCCTACCGCCCGCCAAGCGCGCGGCTGATCACCAGGCGCTGGATCTCGTTCGTCCCCTCGAAGATCTGGAAGATCTTGGCGTCCCGTACCCACTTCTCGACCGGGAACTCGCGCATGTAGCCGTAGCCGCCGCAGATCTGCACGGCGTCGATCGTGATGCGCATCGCCGCGTCCGACGCGTAGCACTTCGCCATCGAGCCCTCCGCGCGCAGCAGCGGCACGCCCTCCGCCGCCATCCACGCGGCGCGGTGCACCAGCAAGCCGCGCCGAGTCGTACGCCATCGCCATATCAGCGAGTTTGAAGGCGATCCCCTCGTGCGCGATCAGCGGCTTGCCGAACTGCCGCCGCTCTTTCGCGTACTCCGTCGCGTACTCGAGTGCGGCCCGCGCGATGCCGAGCGCGAACGCGCCGATCGACGGCCGCGTGCGCTCGAGCATCTTCAGCGCGCCCAGAGCCCCCGGCACCGCGGCCGCGCCGCTGCCGCCGACCGGCGGCCCGAGCCGGTTCTCGGCCGGGATGCGGCAGTCCTCCAGGATCACATCCGCTGTGTGCGACGCGCGGATGCCCATCTTCTTCCACACCGTGCCCTCGCTCAGGCCGGGCGTGCCCTTCTCGATCACGAACGCCGCCAGGCCGCCCCAGCCCTTGCTCTTGTCCTCCGTCGCGAAGATCACATGCACGTCGGCGATGCCGCCGTTCGTGATGAAGCGCTTGGTGCCGTTGAGCACGTAATCGTCGCCGTCGCGCACGGCCGTCGTCGAGAGCGCCTGCACGTCGGATCCCGCCTCCGGTTCCGTCAGCCCCATCGCCCCCAGGCGGACCTGGCCGTCGCTGCTGATCGCCATCGGCAGGAACTTCGCCTGCTGCTCTGGCGTGCCAATACCGATGATTGCCGCCGCCGCGAGCCCGCTCGCCGCGATCGCCAGCGCGATGCCGGCGCAGCCCCACGCCAGCTCCTCGGCGATGATCACGCTCGATATGCCGGCGCTACCGCCGCCGAAGATGCCCGCTGCCAGCCCCAGCTCGCTTGCCTTCGCGATGATCTCGCGCGGCAGCTCCTCGTGCTCGTCGAAGTAGGCGGCCTGCGGGCGGATCTCCTTCACGGCGAACTCGTGCGCGAGTTGCTGGACCATCCGCTCTTCTTCACTGAGGCCGAAGTCAGCCATGTCCCCACTCCCTCGTGCGTCTCCCGATGCCCGCGTCCGCCAGGCTCTTGAGCCAAAGCGTGGGAACTGTAACGAACCGCGACCGCAGACGACAGCTATCTGCCGCGAGGTGCGACCGCATGAGCGCCCACCCGTAGCGTGGGCTCGCCAGCCCACCCGCGGCGCGGGCTTTCCAGCCCACTCCGTAGCCCGGGCCTGCCAGCCCACCCGTGGCGCGGGCTTTCCAGCCCGCGCGAGTTGCGCACCCGTCCCCCGGGCCCCGCGCCCCTCCAGCCCCCCTCCTCCGGCGTCCCGCGCGCCCCGTAGGGCGCACCTGGTGTACAATATTGCGCGCCGGAAACCGCAGGCGATTGAAAATAACAGGAGTACCAGCCATGGGCGAGATCGCAGGCAATGACGCGGCCCGCAAGGCCTGGAACTATCCGCTCTTCGACGCCATCTTCAACCGCCGCTCGCGCCGCATGTCGCTCGGCGCCGAGATCCCCGCGGGCCCCACCAAATACAAGTCCGACAAGCCCCCGCTGCCGCTCGACGACGTCGAAGAGGCGATGCTGGTCGAGGCGGGCACCGGCATCAGCGGCATGAACCTCAGCGACCTGCCGTACGTCTACCCGGACGGCAAGAGCGCCAGCGGCAACACGATGATCCAGTTCACCGGCCGCACCTGGTCCAGCCCGTGCGGCTCGCACAGCACCGAGCTGATCTACTTCAACGACTCCGGCAGCTACCTCGTCGGCCTCAAAGACTGCCGTGCCGCCAGGCTGCGCCAGTACGAGACCGAGGGTGACCGCGAGTACATCGTGCGCTCCTTTCGCGAGAACCGCACGAAGATCCTCGACCACCGCCCCACGCACCCCCGCGCCTACCCGGCGATGCTGTCATTCAATCTCTGGGACTCCAACATCGAGGGCTCGACGGTCTTCCTGCCCGTCATCAACAACACCTGGCAGTACATCAACGGCCTGCTCCTCGTCTGCGGATGGGGCGACGGCGGCGCGTACCTGATCGACGACCTCAACGGCAACCGGCCGGCCGGCACCGAGCGCTGGGTGAAGGAAGGGCTGCTCGACGAGAACCGCCCCCTCCCGCTCTCCACCGGAGGCTTCGGGCAGGAGGTCGAGCCGGCGTTCATCATGCACAACATCGTCCTGGCCGAGCAGGCCATGGGCCTCGGCGGCTGGATCCACGCCGGCGTCAACCCGGCCGTGCTGGCGCAGTCGTTGCCCTTCCGCCTCGTCGAGACCCCCGGCAGCCCGTTCCCGAACCCCGTCGGCATCGACGGCGTGCTCGAGGGCTACTGCCCGCCGTACTACAAGGACATGGACGCCGCCGCCGACGCCGTCGTCGAGGCGAAGTTCGGCGCCGGCGGCATCTACACCATGGACGCAAACCGCGAAGCGCCGTTCCTCGACCGGAACGAGTTTATCGCCGGCGTGCCGCGCTACAGCGAAAAGCTCGTGCAGTGCGTGAAGGACGTCTGCAACTACATCTACGACACCTACGGCCGCTTCCCGCTGGGCCTGCCGACGATGGGCATCAGCCCGTACTGGTGCCAGGCGCACCATCTCGACCTCGACTTCTACGACCGGTTTTACGGCCAGGCCGCCTACACGCAGACGCAGGCCGAGCACTACGAGCTCTGGCACGGCGCCGCCCGCCCGTGGGAGGCGCTGCGCCAGCCCGCCCTCGCGGGCGCCCAGGGGTAGGCGGGGCCCGAAGATCCGCTCGGCTTCGAGACCCAGGCTAGGTGCGGCACCGTCCGCGTCGCGTGGGTGCGCGCGGGCCGCGTGGCGCTTGGAGGAGCGCCCGCAAGCTGCGATGCTGAGGCGTCAGCGCGGTGACGGACGACCCAGGTCCCAGCGCGCTGCCGGGGGACGCAAGAACGCTCAGATCCCCGCCAGATGCGATCTTATTGACATAACAATGCAGAACCGCGACGCGCCGGGCAAGGCGCCGGCAGGGGAGACCGCCCCAGGCGCACCGGCCAGCCACGGCTGAACAACACAAAATTGCGGACCAAGTTCGCCGTCAGATACGACCGAGGACATAACGACAACGCAGGCACAAGATGACCCGCATCGCCGCGCTCGCCGCTTCACGAGTGCGTCGGGCGGCGGGGCCGTCCCCACAAAAGACCGGACAGATGCGGGCTGCTGTCCCGCCCGGACCAACATGAAAATTACAGAGCGAATTCAGTTTCAGATACGAATCGAGACATAACGACAACGCCGGAACGCGCAGAATGACCCGTATCGCCGTGCTCGCCAGCTTCAACATGGACCTCGTCATGCGCGCCGAGCGGCGCCCCGAGGCAGGAGAGACGCTGCAGGGTGAGTTCGCGATGTTCCTCGGTGGCAAGGGGTTCAACCAGGCCGTCGCCGCACGCCGCCTCGGCGCGGACGTCGCTGTCGTCGGGCGCGTCGGCGACGACGCCTTCGGCGCGCGCTTCCTCGCCGCGCTCGACGCAGAGGGCATCGACCGCAGCGCGGTCGCCGTCGACCCGGACGCTGGCACCGGCGTGGCCACGATCGTCGTCGAGCCCGACGGCACGAACAGCATCGTCCAGGCGCCGCGCGCGAACCGCGCGCTCACGGCGGCCGACGTTGACCGCCTGCCCGGCAACATGCACGGCGTCGATGTCGCCCTGCTGAACATCGAGACCTCGATGCCCGCGGCCATCGCCTTCGCCCGCGCGGCGCGCGATGCCGGCGCGCGCGTCGTCCTGAACCCCGCGCCTGCGGGAGACGTGCCCGGCGAGCTGCTGGCGCTCGCCGACGTGCTCGCGCCGAACGCCGTCGAGGCGCAGGCGCTGACCGGCGAACCGGCGACCACTCCCGACGATGCGCTCGCCGCCGCGTCGAGGCTGCTCGCACGCGGGCCGTCGGCCGTCGTCGTCACGCTCGGCGGGCAGGGCGCCGTAGCGCTCGCCCGTGGCGTCCACGTGCACGTGCCCGCCCTGCCGGTGCGCGCGGTCGACACGGTCGGCGCCGGCGACGCCTTCTGCGCGGCGCTCGCCGTGCGCCTCGGCGAGGGAGCGGGGATCGAGGACGCGGTGCGCTTCGCGAACGCCGCGGGCGCGCTTTCAACCACCATCGCCGGCGCGGAGCCATCGATGCCGCGCCGCCACGCCGTCGAGGCGCTGCTCGCCGGCCCTGCGGCGACGCCGCGCTGAGCTGCGCGCATATCGCCCAACTGCCGCGAGGGCTAGAATCCGCATCGTTACGTCGGCCG
>JADEYI010002146.1_pt1 | contig 10960 bp, 11 predicted proteins | sample 8542331 | NCBI WGS metagenome assembly JADEYI01 (sample SAMN16510988, study PRJNA670497) | mine drainage metagenome | isolation source: biofilm near Copperflume 1 | place: Germany: Marsberg coppermine Kilianstollen | collected 2018-02 | reverse complement strand
CCACCCTGGCATCTCTCAACCGATCTGCGTGGTGAAAACTACCAGGCGTTCCTCGTAACCGGAACCCGTCCAGACTCCACTACAGGTGATTAAGTTCAAGTGATTGCCCGTAGCGGGGCCAAATACGGCGTTGATTGCATCCTGGCCGGGATAGTTGGCGGGGAACCTCACAACCCGATTGACCATGTAGTTGATGACACGGCCTTCCTTAGTCACTACCGTTACCCTGTCTCCCGGTTGCAGTTTGCCAAGCGACCAGAAGACCGCCGGGTCGCCACCCGCGCGATTAACATGCCCGGCAATCACCGCGTTGCCAGATTGACCGGGCGCAGCCCCCACATCGTACCAGAAAACACTGCTCCAGTACGGCGAGTTGTAGACCTTTGATACAGGCGCATCCATGAGGCCTGTTGCCGTTTGCCCGACACCCATAACGGACGCATCGACACGAATAGCGGGAATTTGCAAACGCGCCGGCGTCCAGGGCGCGTTTGCAGGTGTTGTCCCGGTAATGCCGCGATTAAAATTGTAGAATAAGACGGCTGAAATGCCTAACAGAATGACTACCAGTACAAATATAAGCTTCTTCATGGCTCATACGTCCTTCGCTCGCGCATCAACCAGACGTAGCTATCTTCCAGGCTTGGCTCCGTCGATACGGCCTCAGATTCGTCGGATGGGGCAAGTTCGCCAACGACGCGATACTGCACCGAAGTGTCCACGTGCATAGTCGAAACGACCGTAATAGTGCCCGCCGGCCTGTTGGCCCTGTCTCCGCTCGTAGTAACTATCCATACTTTACCACGCGCCTGCCCTATCAAGTCAATAGTGGTACCCTGGAAAATCACGCGCCCATTTTTCAGAATGGCGAGATTGCGGCAGGTCTGCGCAATGTCCTCTACGATGTGGGTAGAAAGTAATACTGTGCGCTCTTCACCCAGGTCTGACAGCAGATTGCGGAAACGGATACGCTCTTCCGGGTCCAACCCGGCAGTTGGTTCATCCACGATCAACAATTGAGGATCGTTGAGTAATGCCTGGGCGATGCCTACACGCCTTTTCATACCGCCTGAAAACGTCTTGAGCTTGCGACGCGCCACCGCCGTCAGCGAAACCACCTCTAACAGTTCATCGACCCGCCTTTGACGCGCCCGGCGATCATCCAGCCCTTTGAGAATAGCCACGTAATCGAGGAATTCGCGCGCATTCAGGTCGGGATAGACTCCCATCTCCTGCGGCAGGTACCCCAGCAGGCGTTTTACCTCAACGCGCCCTTTTTCCGTATTGTAATCATATCCTTCAATGGAGAGATTGCCACTGCTGGGGCGAAGAATACCGGCCAGGATACGCATCAGCGTCGTTTTCCCTGCTCCATTGGGGCCTAATAAACCATACATACCACCCGAAATCGACAGATTGACTCTCTCCAGCGCGTGTATACCGCCATGATAAACTTTATTCAGTTCTTTCATCTCAATTTTCATAGAGTATCTTCTCCACAAGTTCATCCAGTAGCGACACCCCTTGCGGGTGTCCCGTCCTTTTGTCTGCGCGTTCACCTCTCCGATTTTTATGGAATACGAGATATCCCTTGCGGGTGTCCCGTCCTTTTGTCTGCGCGTTCACCTCTCCGATTTTTATGGAATACGGGACACCCGCGAGGGGTGTCGCTACTTACGGGACTGTTGCCATCTCAGGTAGCGGTAGAATAGCAGCATGACCAGCAGGGGAATAAGCAGCAGCAGCAGCAAACTGGCAATGCCTGGAAGGGGCGTGGTGCCTTGCGTCCAGTTCAGAGGGGAAATGCCGAATAAACCGGCTGCGATAAAACTGCCCCTGGGCGTCAGGATGGTGGTCGAAAGCGTTGGCAGGCCGTTTTTTGGGCCGAGCATGTTGCCCCAGAACCAGTAGCCGATGAAGAAGAACTGGTAGAGCGGAACCCACATCAGCGACGTGCAGGCCAGCGTGAATGCTGTGACGAAGCAGACACCCGGCACCACGATAACTGTGTAGGTAATAAGCGACAGGGGCAAGACCAGTAACGTGTGTTTGGAAAACGCGAGGAAGATGATGGCGAAACAGTAGGCGAGGAAGGCGGGCAAAAGTGTCGCCAGCAAACAACCCAGGTACTTACCTGCCAGGCGCGTGTTCAATGTCCCCACCATTGATTCGAACAGTTCATCGACGCGATTGCTTCTTTCGCGTGGAAAGCGGTCAGCTAGAAAGACGCCAATGCCAAGCGTCGGCAACCAGTTGATATCCAACGTCACCGCAGCCACCTGCTGGAGCAAGCTCATTCCCTGAAGATTTCGCCCCGAGTTGATCACATTGCCCGGTATGGCGGCCAACATGATCAAAGCGATACCAGCGAAGACAATCCACAGGGAGCGGCGACGCGCCTGCATCTTAAATTCGTAGCGGATAACTCCCCACAGTATCGCGCGCTGGCTCATGCTGCGTTCCCTTTCAATCGCTTTCCGGCGTGCGCTCTCATGAATTTGAGAGGCGGGGCTGGCGCGGCGCGTAGTAGACCGCGAAGACGATCAGGAGGAACGCGATGAAGAAGGCGGTAGGGGTTGTTTGCAGGAGGTTGGCGCGCAAAACATGGATCAAGGGTATCGCCTGCTCAAAAGATGTGGCTATCGCCTGCATAACTGCCAGTAACAACGAGACCGCCACACTGACGACCGAGCCAAAAATGACCGCGACCGTCAGGCTGATAGATGCCAGCAACAGCATCGGCCCAAGCCAGATGTGCATGAAATCCCAGAGCGTTCCGCCCAGAGTAATGGCGATAATGGCGGATGTCACCGCCGCCAGCGCCATGTTATAGCCGACCACCAATATCATACGGCAGATCATCACAATCCGAATGGATGTAGGCGTGGACAGGATGATCTCGTATCCGGCGTCATGTTCGGCCTGGTACATGAAAGCGACGCCTGTCGCCGCCGCGATAGTCGTGAATAACGACAGCACTCCCTCAACACCTTGCAGGTTATGACGCGCGCTTGCATGACTGAGAAAAACCAGCACGCACATCAAGACATTAACCAGGATCGAGGCGACCCAGATGCTTTTGTGAATTAACGGGATTTGCCGGGTAAAGACCAGCCAGAGATGATACATTACGCGCTGCATTGACTTCTGTTGCCCGGTAGCCTTGTCCTGCGCATCAATTTTCGCCCATACCGCATTCATCAGCATTGGAGATGGAGCTGGCAGAGAGACGCTGGCTAACCGCGCCGCGCCGCTCACCGCCTCCCACGCGGACAGTTCATGGCGACAATCGGCGCACGTCTCCAGGTGCGCGCGCACCCGCTCCGCGCCGGCCGCGTCAAGTCTTCCATTGAGGTAGGCTGGCAGCACATCGGAGATATGCTGGTTGTTTTGTGACATGCGCGGCATCATTGGCCTGCCTCCTCCCGCGCATCGAGCACGGCTCGTAAAGCGCGCCGGGCATTACAAATACGGCTCTTGACTGTTCCCACCGGCACCTCGAGAATAGTAGCGGTCTCCTGGTACGATAGCTCATGCACAAATAGCAAGACTAACGCTTCGCGATGCAAAGGCGCGAGCTGCTGAAACGCCTCCGCCAATTCGTCGCGGGCAACGCTGGCAAGCGTACATGCTTCAGGCTCTGGCCCGGTAGCAACCAGTCCGGCCATCTCGGTTTCATCCGCGACGGGCAGTTGATGGCGGCGCAGTGTATTATGCGCCTGACGCCGGGCGATGCCGATGAGCCACGTTTGCAAACTTGATCTGCCCTCGAAACGATGCGCGCTTTTCCACACTGCCACCAGCGTATCCTGCAAAATCTCCTCGGCAAGCCCGTAATCGGGAGTGAGTTGAAGCAGGTAGTTGAAAAGCGCGCGCTGGTAGCGAGCGTACAGTTCGCTCAACGCCTCGCGATCACCTGCCGCGATACGCCGCGTGATCTGCCTTTCGTCAACGGCTTCGGCTGGTTGCGCATACATCCCCATACTCATCCAGCCGCTCTCCCGCGCCAATGTACACTCCACGTTGTGTTGCTTTCTCTCCAGAACATTGTAAAGCGATCTTTCTTCTCTTTATTAGTAGCAGTCTCTACCAGAAATGTTCATACACACCCGCCCACGTTTTCGTAAAGCAAGATTTCTCATAGTTTTTCAACGATTCTACGGTTGAATTGCGCGGAAGGTTGGAAATAGGAAAGAATTGTCAAAATGATACCAGCCGGATGCGCAGGGCGACGCCCTGCGCATCCGGCTGGTATCATTTTGACAATGTAATCCTAACACGTTGGCGGCGCCGGCCCCAGGTCATTAGCGACGCCATTACCATCGGCAATTTTGGTGATATTCCAGTTGCCGTTCGTATCTTTCGAGAGCGTCAGCGTCAGTGGATAGGTCTTCGTGAGCTTGCTGCGCGTCATATCATAGGTGAAAGATTGTGTGTTGCCATCAGGGGAAAGTGTCGCGCTGCCCTGGTTTTCATTAAAATCAGTCACGGCGCCATAGCAGCGGTCATCCGCCTGGGCCACTTTCAGGAAATCTTCGGGATGCAGCGTGCCGGTAATGACCGCGTCGAGGTCTTTATATGCCAGATCATAGCGCTTATCTTTCAGGTTGAGCAGAAAATCGGTCGCGGTAGTAGCTGGCCCCGCACTGTTGCCTGTAGCGATGAAGAAATTGACAAGCCCATATGCAACCACGAAGATCACCATAGCGCCGATAGCCAGAGCAATGATAGCGATCAGAAAACGACGCCCCCGGCTTCGCCGTGGTTTTTCCTGCCGTTGTGGGCGCGCGACCCTCTGTACAGCAGGTGGGGTATCCAGGCGCGCCATGCGCGGCGGGCGTTGGGGAACGGCGCGTTGCTTCCCACTACCATTAAGCGCGTCTTTAGAGTCGCGTGAGGTTCGATCCCAGGGGTCTTTGCCCTGGCCTTGTCGTCCTTGCATACATGATCTCCTGATAAACTTCACCAACCCGATATGGTTATCGTCTGCGTAGATATCCTTCTTGCGTCCCCACTCCTACAGATTTAGCATTACTATGCCGATCAGGTGCGCACCCGCCTGTTGCAACTGTTCCTGCGCCTGTTTTGCCTGCGCCCTCGTCGTGCGACCGGCGATGATTGCCAGGGCGGTCTGCTCGACCTGCGCCCCTATCAAGGCCGCGTCGGCTCCGGCAAGCACCGGTGGGCTATGAAAAATAACGAGCGCGTTCTCATTTCCGGTTGTAGCCGGGCGCTGGTAGAGACTTTGCGCTACCTTTTCCAGCCCTGGTGAAAATAGCAGCGTGGCGGCCTGCGAGCTAGCTGTACCCGCTCCGAGCAATCGCAATCCGGGCACGAAGGTACGTTGCAGCGCGGCATCAATTTTTTCTGGTGTCAGCGACTCATCCAGCAGCAAATCGCTTAATCCATTTGTCTGTTCCACGCCGAAGCGTTGCGCATAGCCCGGTGAGCGCAGGTCAGCATCTACCAGGATCGTGTCGGTACCGCTCTGCGCTGCCACGATAGCCAGGTTTGCTGCCACTGCCGCGTAATCTCCACAGGCAAGCGGCGTGGCAATCAGCAGCGAGTGGGCGCGCGCCGCCCGGCTCGCGCTCTTTTCCCATTGAAAGCGAACGTTGGCATAAAAGGTGCGCAACGCTTCGCTGTACGCTGTACTTTGAACAAAATCTGTTACGAGCATGTGTTGTTCTTGTGTTTGATTTCCCAAAGCCTTATCTCTCATATATCGTGTATTGTAAAGATCATCATACAGGCAAAGATCATCAGGAACAAATCGCCTCTAGAGGATATGCCCTTCGTACTATATTCATCTATACAAATTGTGTCAAGCGCAACTATACCTGTCCTATCGTCTGCCACACTTCCCAGGGCGGGGGCAAGCCCCGCCCGTACCCTGTGCGATACGGTTTCGCCTGCTCCTTCGTAGTAGGGTACGGGCGGGGCTTGCCCCCGCCCTGGTTTTACCAGCGCAACTATACCTGTCCTATCGTCTGCCAGGTGTCGGGGCGCGCGGTAAGTCCCCCAGCACAGGGAGTTGAAGCAGATACGTTACCTGCTCTTTGTTGCGCAGGCGATCATCGAGATAGTCCAACAGGAAGGTAATCGCGATGGCGATGGCGAGCGACACCAGCAGCAGCGCGATCAACAGGATAACTTTACTGCTTGACGTACCCGCCACCGTCGCCGGGCTGGTCGCGCTCGTTATGACGCGGGCCGAGACCGCCGGCTGCACAGTGGAAGAGTGCGAAGGATCGGCTGTGACAACGTAATCGAGAAATAGCCCCATTTTAGCGGCGCTGACCTCGCCGATGGCGTTGGCAATAGCCCATGCCCCGGCATCCGTTGCCCAGGTAGTGGTAATGGTGACTAAACTATGCGAACGCACGGCGTTCAGCGCTCCCCCAATCGCTCCCGTGTTACGCCAGTCGCCGAGATCGGCGTTAGCGCCGTAGCGTTGGCTAATCAGGCTCATATCCTGTCCAATCTGGTCGGAAACGTCCTGGTCGAATTCGCGTGACGAGAGGATGGGGCCAGTTATGAGGGTATCGGCAAGCGCTTCGGACACCGTAACATAATTGGCAGTGTTGGGGTCGCCTTTGGCGGTGGATTGCAGGCCCACCTGTATGGTAATAGTCGAGCTAAAGGCTTTTAACGCGCCCGGCGTGTTGCGCAGGCGATAATATTGATAGCCAACGTATAACCCCACCACTACCACTATGACCGCCACTACCCAGATACGTCGCCATATGATCGACCAGTATGTTCGTAGTTCCACGATACGTCCAGCCCTTTCATGTTTCGCGGAGATTTCAGCGTACTAATTCATTGGTCGGTGAGCGCGACTCATGAGATTTTTTCGCGCTCATCTTTGCTTCGATAAATTGCAACATACGGCGATGGAAGCGTGGTTTATCAAACTCAAGCGCGTGATTGCGAATGGCCTGCGGATCATAGCGTGACTCGTCAAATGTCGCCAGCGTTTCCACGAGGCTTGCCACTGTTTGTTCGTGGAAGAACACCCCCGTTACCCCGTCAATTACAGAGGCCAGCGCGCCTCCCTCGCCAAAGGCGATGACCGGGCGACCGGAAGCCTGCGCCTCCAATGGGGTAATGCCAAAATCTTCTTCCCCCGGCAGGATGAGCGCGCGGCAATGCGCGTAGTAATGCAGCACGTCTTCGTCTGAAAGCCGGCCCAGGAAACGGATGGTCGGCCCGGCCAGCTTCTTCAGCCGTTGTTCGTCGCGCCCGCTGCCAATAATGACCAGTGGCAAGCCTGAGCGATTGCAGGCCTCGATAGCCAGGTCAATACGCTTATACGGCATAAAACGACTCACCACCAGGAAGTAATCTTCCGGGTGTATCGTGGGTTCAAAGAGGAAGCGGCTGGCCTCAATCGGCGGTGGAATGACCACTGCTTCGCGCCGGTAATATTTCTGGATGCGATCCGCCACCACGGGTGAATTAGCGATAAAGTGATCAACGCGCATCGATGTCGTTTGATCCCAGACGCGCAGGTTGGTAATGAAGAATGGCAACACACTTCGCGCCATCTTGCCCAGGCGCTCGCGCTCGACATATTCCTCATAGTTCCAGCACCAGCGCATGGGGGTATGGCAGTAACAGATATGCATGGTACCTGGCCGCGTAATCACCCCTTTGCCAAAGGCGCTGGAACTGCTCAGCACCAGGTCATACCCGCGCAAATCGAGGCTTTCCATAGCATACGGATAGAGTGGCAGAAACGGTTGATGATGCTTCTTCACCAGGGGCAATTTTTGCATAAACGAGGTGCGAATATCTAGCGAGCGAAAAGCCGCGTCAACGCGCCGCGGATCATACATAGAGGTATACAGTGGCGCGTTCGGGAAAAGTTCGTGCAGCGCCAACACCACGCGCTCCGCCCCTCCCATTTGATTAAGGTAATCATGAACCAGAGCCACTTTCATCGAAATGCGCTCCTAATATGCTCCCCGGCTGAACAAAACTGCCGGAATAGTGCGTAAGAGAACCATGAAATAGAGACGCAATGACCAGTTTTCAATATAATACAAATCCATCAAAACGCCTTCATCAAAGCTGATATCGCTGCGACCGCGCACCTGCCACAGGCCGGTCATACCAGGTTTGATCGACAGCCTCTCCTTTTGCCAGTCGGCATACTCCGCTACCTCGTGCGGCAGCGGTGGGCGCGGCCCCACCAGGCTCATCTCCCCTTTAATCACGTTGAGCAGTTGAGGAAATTCGTCAAAACTGGTGCGCCGCAAAAATTTCCCTACCGGAGTAATGCGCGGGTCGTCTTTGATTTTGAAGAGCGGCCCCTGGGCTTCGTTGCGCTCCAGTAAACCGTCCAGCCCCCGTTCCGCGTTTTTATACATCGTGCGGAATTTGAAGACCTTGAACGGCTGCCCGTCCAGGCCAATACGAGTTTGCCGGTAGATCACTTCGCCCGGCGATGTCAACCTGATTGCCAGCGCGATACACATCCAGAAGGGTAATCCAAGTACCAGCATTACTATCGAAAGACCGATATCTACCATGCGCGTCACCAGTAACTGGACGGTATTGATGGATTCCTGCTTGATGCCAATGAGCGGAATACCCTCGATGGCATTCATGTCGATGCGCGACAGGCTCAGTTCATACTCATACAGATCGGGCACCAGCTTGAACGAGGTACCCAGGCGCTCGCACAGGCGCACGCTGCGAATGCTTTGCTGGTGTAAGTTGGAGGGGAGCGCGATAATCACCTCGTCAATTTGCATCGAGCGTATCACCATGCCCAGGTCTTCAAGCGTCCCCAGCATCTTAAAGCGTCCGAAATCGCCGGGTTCCTCTTCCTCTTTCATATCATGCAAGAAGCCCACGATGGAAAAGCCAAGCGATGGGCTGGCGGCCAGGTGCTGCATAATCAGCTTGCCCAGACGACCGGAGCCGACTACCAGCAAGCGCGTCTCGCCCAGCCCGCGCCGGTAGAGCATACCCATGACCGTAGAGACGATCAACCGCCCCAGGCACAACACCACAATCGCCCCTGCCCATACAAAAGGCACCAGCAGGCGCGAATTGGATGGAGGTTGAAAGACAAAATAGTAGGTTATCAGAAAGGCCACACCCAGCGTGGTTGAGCTAATGATCGTCCACGCCTGGCGAAACCAGCTTCCCGTCAAGCGCATCGAGTACAGGCCACGCAGCGCAAAAATGAGCAGCAGCCCGGTGATAACGCCAATTCCGAGGAAGCGGAAACTACTGAACGGGTAGCAGGTGCCATTAAGCGAGGCGCAAATGTGCCGTGGCAGATTCTCGGTTCCACCGATGTTGTTGCGTAACGAAGTCAGGAATGTATTGCCAGACAGAACCGTAAAGCGAAAATAATAGGCAAGCCAGAAGGATACGCCTATCAATAGAGTATCCAGAATAACAATGGCGATACGCTCAAAAATGCGCCAGCGGCGGCGATTTGAGCGACGCTGGAAAAGCGCTTTCGTCATAGGGCCGGTTGACCCACCCGGACTACCTGTGGTCATATTGGGCATTTCTGTTGTCTCTATCTCAGGCACTGTTCTTTGAACCCCGGTGATGCTTTGTTGTAGTTTACTGCCATTCATGATGTATCTTTTTCTCGTATCATAACACGATCCCGTTTGCATAGAACGGAAACACGCCACTAGCGCGCGCGGGTCGTCTCGCGCTTTTGTCGCCGCGCCCGGTGCAGGGCTGCCGCCTTTTCATAGACCGCGATGGTCTGCCGGGCCATCACCTGCGCCGAAAATCGCCGGAAGACCGTTGGCGCGAGTTCGACGCATCGCTGCCGCAGGCGTGTATCGGTCAGCACCCGCTGCAAAGCTGCCGCCAGCGCGTGGCTATCCAGCGGGTCTACCATCAGGGCGCTATCACCGCCCGCCTCCGGTAAGCTCGATACATTCGAGGTGACAACGGGAACACCGCACGCCAGGCTCTCCGCCACCGGTAAACCAAACCCCTCATAGAGCGATGGATACGCAAAAGCCGACGCCCCATGATACCACAGGAGTTGTTCTTCATTCGAAACATAGCCGGGGAATAGTACTTCAGATACCAGCCCCAGACGTTGCGCTTTCGCGAAAATGTCGTCATACAGCCAGCCTTTTCCACCCACCAGCGCCAGTTTCTCTTTTCGGGAGTAGACCTCGCGTAATTCCCTGTATGCTTCCAGCAAGGTCAGAATGTTTTTGCGTGGTTCCAGAGTGCCAAGATAAAGCAGGTAGCCACCGTCCAACCCATGCTCCCGGCAAAAGGTCTGCTTTTCCTCAGTAGTAATAACGTTTGAAAACCGCTCATCGATACATGTATAGACTGTTTGTATGCGGCCGGGCGCGATTCCCACCAGTTTTACCGCGTCCTCTTTCGTGCTGTTCGAGACCGCGATGATCGCGGTTGCGCGTCGCAAACTGCGCGTGGTAAAAATGCGGTGATAGACTCTTTTGGCGCGGGTCAGCACTTCCGGGTAGAGCAAGAACGCCAGGTCGTGCAGTGTGACGACGCTTGCGCACTCGCGTGGCAGCATCTCCGGCAGCACATTCGCGGGGGAATGGAATACCTCGATGCGCCGCTCGCGCAGCAGCGCCGGGAGGTCCCGTTGTTCCCATAACACTCGTGAAGCAGGTCGATTTTCGGGCCAGTGAACAGGAATATATGCGACCTGCGCCGCCTGTCCCTGCTCTTGCCTGAGACGACTCACCGTCTCCTCTCCATTGACAAAAACAGTATACTCGTGCTGCCCGGGCTGCCGTGCGATCGCGTTCAACAGATGCCGGATGTAGCGGCTGATGCCGCCGTTACGATAGGTGTCGCTGTACGATAGCAATTGAGCGTTAATAGCGATGCGCATAGCATTCTTTTCTCTGCAAAGTCATCCTCGTACTGGCTGTATAACGTCCCTGAAATAATGCTGGTAACAGTAGCGACACCCCTTGCGGGTGTC
>JADEYI010002145.1_pt1 | contig 10967 bp, 8 predicted proteins | sample 8542331 | NCBI WGS metagenome assembly JADEYI01 (sample SAMN16510988, study PRJNA670497) | mine drainage metagenome | isolation source: biofilm near Copperflume 1 | place: Germany: Marsberg coppermine Kilianstollen | collected 2018-02 | reverse complement strand
GCGCATCGCGCGCGCTCGGCGCCATGAAGACGTTTGGCGCCCGCGATGCGCTGCTCGCCTGCCTCAAGGTGAAGCACCCGAAGGCGCGCCGCGGCGTCGTCGCCGGCCTCGGCCAGTTCCGCGATGACCTCGCAGCTGCCGCGCTCGACCAGATCGTCCGCAAGGGCGATCCGTCCTACTACGTCGAGGCGCAGGCGGCGAATTCGCTCGGCCAGACGCGCGCGGCATCCGCTTTCGACACGCTGTCGAAGGTCGCGATGAAGAAGGAGTCGCTGAACGACGTCATCCGTGCCAACGCACTTCTCGGCATGACGGAGCTGAAGGACGAACGCGCGCTGCCGATCGCGCTCGAATGGACGCGCCGCGGCAAGTCGAATGCCGTGCGCGGCGTCGCGGCGTCGGTGCTCGGCCGGCTCGCGAAGCTCAGCGACCAGGCGAAGGATCAGGCGTACGACCGCCTCGTCGAGCTGCTCGACGACGAATGGCTGCGGGTGCGACTGAACGCCGTCGTCGCGCTCGCCGAGATGAAGGACACGCGCGCGCTCGGCCCGCTGAACCGCCTCGTCGACCGTGACCTCGATGGTCGCGTTATACGCACCGCCCGCGAAGCGATGTCGCGCATCCGCGACGGCGCCGACAAGGGCGACGAACTGAAGAAGCTGCGCGAAGATTTCGACAAGCTGATCGAAGAGAACCGCACGCTGAAAGACCGCGTCACGAAGCTCGAGTCGCCCCCCAACGGCCGCGCCGCATCGCGCACGAACGCCGCCCGCCCGAAGTCCGCATCTGCAGCGCGTACCAACGGCGCCCGCACGAAAACCGCACCGGCGCCCCGCGCCAAGCCGGCGCCCAAACGCGCCGCCGCCGCCCGCTCGCGGAACGGCGCGAAGCCGGCGTCGCGCGCACGGCGCGGCGCATCGCCGGCGCGGAATCGCCGGTAGCTGCCGGCAGGCATGTATGCGCCGGACAGGGTCGATGCAATACGTCCGTGGAGGCCTGGCGATCCTCCTCGTGCTCGCCGTTGGTGCGGCATGTAGTGGCTCGCCGAACCGCTCTCACGCCACCGCCACGACCACCGCCCTCGAAAGGACCCCGAACTCGGCGCACGCCCACGCCGCACCGCCTGCGCAGCCCGGACAGCCTCGCTCTGGCCCCGGCGGCTCCGATGGTCCCAACGGTGACTGGATCGTCAGTCAGGGCGGTACCGGAGACGACGCCTGGTACGTCTTCCAACCGACGAGCCCGCGGCCGGCGCGTGCGCCGCTCGTCATCATGCTCCACGGCTATTTTGAGTTCTCCGGTTACGACAGCCTCTACCAGTTCATTCGCCACGAAGTCCGCGACGGCAACGTCGTCGTCTACCCGCGCTGGCAGACTTCCATCACGGCCCCATGCCCCGGCCCCTACAACATCGAGCCCTGCATCACGTCCGCGCTTCACGGCATCAGCGCCGCCATCGCCTGGCTGCACGCCGATCCGGCGAACCGCGTCCAGCCCCAGCTCGATAAGACGAGCTACTTCGGTTTCTCCTTCGGCGGTATCATCGCCGCCGACCTCGCCAACCGCTATGCGGCGCTCCAGCTGCCCGAACCAAAGGTGCTCTTCCTCGCGGAGCCGCATGATGGCGGCCTCGCCGGAGCGGGCGAGCCGGCGCTCGATGCCTCACTCGCCGGCATTCCGTCGACCACCCTCGTGAATTGCCTCGATGGGGATCACGGAGTCCTTTCAGAAGCGGGCAAGTCGCAGAGCAGTTGCAATGCCGTGCTTCCGAAGCTCGCCCAGATCCCGGATGCACACAAGGACATCCTGCTCGCGTCCAGCGACGCGCACGGCGAGCCGAACATCATCGCCGACCACGTGATGTGCGCCGCCAGCGCCGGCGACCCCGTGTCGCTCGACGCACTCGATTACTTCGCGTGCTGGAAGATTCTCGATGCCCTTCGCGACTGCGGCCTTTCGGGAACGAACTGCGCGTACGCGCTCGGAGACACGCCGCAACATCGCTCGATGGGACAGTGGAGTGACGGCGTGCCGGTGCGCCCCCTCCGGATCCAGCAAACAGCGCCCATCATCCTCCCGACGCCCGCTGCGACGCCACCAGTGCCCGCCCGATGACCGCTGCGTGCCGTCCGAGCCTGGTTACCCCGCCCCGCGCAACATAACGTCCGACCGTCGGCTCACGGTCGCGCCGGGCAAGGGCGCGTAGAGGATCGGCCGCATATTTCGCAGCTTTTCGCGCGCAACCGTGGGTCTCACCTCCAGCGCAGTGGCCAGTGGTCGGCGAAGACGTAAGGCCGCGTGCACGCACGCGGCCTCTCGCTCAGCTATTCAGTTGTACGCCCGCCTGGATGCGCGACGCGCCGCCTACGACGCGTGCGCCAGCGTCGGCGTGATCGCCGATGCCGGGATCATCCCGTCGAGCACGCGCTCGAGCGCCATCGTGTGCGCGCAGGCCCCCCAGCCTTCGAAGAAGTCGCAACTGCACCGCCACGTGTCGCCTTCGAGCGACACCTCGTGCGAATCGTTCTCACCATGAAAATCGACGTGGAGGCTGCTGACGTGCATGCGTTGGCGCTCCTGCGCGTAGCGCTTCGCTTTGTCGACCTTGCCGATGAGTCCAGAGTTCATCCTGGTGTCCCTTTCCCTCGCATGGAGGCAGTGAACAAAAAACACCGTGCGCGGGTTGCACGGTGCTACGACCAATGTTGCAAGAAGCCCGGAAAGCAGATGTCCAAGGCGGCGGCCTCCTTCGACCCTCCCACAGTAATACTCGGCCCCCTCCGCCGTCAAGGTAGTGGGCTGAGTTGGGTGTCGGAGGAAGGCAGAGGTTGGAACGCGAGGTCGAGGTCGGGCGGCGGAACGCTGCGGTGGAAGTCGGAAGGCCGAAGCACGGGTCACATCGGCGGACGTCGGCAAAAAGCAGGCAGGAAGCAGCCGCGCCAAGGTTAATCGCTGACCGCTGACCGCTGAGAACTGACCGCTACCCCACAATCTTCGCGGCGTGCTGGATGTGGTCCTCGTCGTGGACGCGCTGGAACGCCGCCCACTCACGGCAGTTCAGCTCGCCGAAGAACGGGTGCAGCGCCGTCGTCGTGACGTCGGCATCCGGCGGCAACGCTCGGATGACCCCGAGCAGGCGCGCGTTCGTCGTGCGCAGCCGGTCGATGAGCTCATCGTACGAAGCGCCATCGTCGGCCGGCTGCATGCCTGTGCGCCGCGGCGTTGCCGGCGCATCGCCGCGCGAGAGCCGCTCGATCGCCGCACAGACGCCGGCCTCCGCCGAGACGACGTGGCGTATCAGGTCGTGCATCGACCACTCGTCCGGCGCCGGCTTGCGTTCTGCCACCTCGTGCTCGCAGCCGGCGAACGCCGCCAGCAGCCGCTGCTGGCTGTCCTCCACGAGCGCGGCGATGGCCTCCGGCGGCTTACCCGCCTGGTGCCGAATGTACGACCGGACGCGCGCGGCGACGTCTTCACTGACCATGCGGCGATTGTAGGACGACACTCTCAGCGCGTCAACGAATGCTAGTGACTAGCGTCGGGCTATGCTCTCCGGTCTCCGGTCTCCGGTCTCCAGTCTCCGGTCTCAAGTCTCGGCTCTCCGCAGTCAGCAGTCAGCGTGCAGCGGGCAGCGGTGGGCGGTCAGCGGTCGCCAAGCAGACACCAACGATGTCGATGCAGTGTCGATCGATGGCGTGCACGGTGAGTGGGTCGAGCTCGGCCGGTTCATCCCATCTGCGTCATCTGCGGTTTCTTCCCCTCACGGTTGTTCTATCTCTCGGTGGAGCGCCAGAATCACGGCCCATCTACACTCCAACCCCACCGAGTTGCCCCTGCTGCTACGCTGTCCCTATAGTGTGCGCACCCAGCGCAATCACGGAGCGGAGGTTCCCGTTATGGAAGATGTGGTCATCGTCAGCGGCGCGCGTACGCCCATCGGGAAATTTCAGGGCGCCTACGCGAACCTCTCCGCATCCGATCTCGGCGCCATCGCCATCCGTGCCGCCGTCGAGCGCGCGGGCGTGAAGCCTGAACAGGTCGACCAGGTGATTCTCGGCTGCGTCGGCCAGGTGATGGAGGACGGCTACATCTCCCGCCACGCCGCCGTCAAGGCTGGCATGCCGATCGAGACGCCCGCCGTCACCGTCAACCGCATCTGCGGCAGCGGTCTCGAAGCGATCAACACAGCCGCGCGCTACATCCAGACCGGCGATGCCTCGGTCGTCGTCGCCGGCGGCGCCGAGAACATGACCATGATGCCGTACTACGTCCGCCAGGGCCGCACCGGCTACCGGATGGGCAACGGCGTCCTCGAAGACGGCATCCTCCACCTCCTTGGCGACCCCTTCAGCAAGCAGCACATGGGCATCACGGCCGAGAATCTGGCGGAGAAGTACGAGGTCTCGCGCGAGGCCCAGGACGAAGTCGCGATGCGCTCACAGGAGCGCGCGCACGCCGCCATCGCCGCCGGTAAGTTCAAGGACGAAATCGTGCCCGTCGAAGTGAAGCAGGGGCGCGAAACTGTCACGATCGATACCGACGAGCACCCGCGCCAGACGACAATGGAGGCGCTCGCGAAGCTGCGCCCCGCCTTCAAAGAAGGCGGCATGGTCACCGCCGGCAACGCCAGCGGCATCAACGACGGCGCCGCCGCGGTCGTCGTCGCCAGCGCCAGCCGCGCGAAGGAGCTCGGCCTGACGCCGCGCCTGCGTCTCGTCGCACGCGCCGAAGCCGGCGTCGAGCCTTCGATCATGGGCAGCGGCCCGATCCCGGCCGTCCAGAAGGCGCTCGAGAAGGCCGGCATGACCATCGACCAGATCGACCTCATCGAGCTCAACGAGGCGTTCGCCTCCGTCGCCGCCGCCTGCAGCACCGTCCTGCGGCTCGACCCCGAGAAGACGAACGTGAACGGCGGCGCCATCGCCCTCGGCCACCCGGTCGGTGCCACCGGCGCCATCCTGACAGTGAAGCTGATGTACGAGATGGAGCGGCGCGGCTCGCGCTTCGGCCTCGTCTCACTCTGCATCGGCGGCGGACAGGGCATCGCCTCGATCTTCGAGCGCGTGTCGTAGTCACTCGCCGCCCCGCGAAGCCGGTGTTCTCGGGCCTACTGACGCCATTTTCCGAGTAGCCACGCCGCCGCGAGCAGCGACGCAACCGCCGCCAATCCCGCGAGCATCGCAAGATACACGCGCTCGTTCTTTACGGCCGGTGTGCCGCCGCCCGGTGCGCGCGCGGCCGGCAGCGACGCGAGACCGCCGACGCTGGGCGGCACCGTCGCGGTGGGCGCGCTGGTCGCTGTGCTTGTCGCCTCCGGAGTGGGTGTTGAGCTGAAGGTGTAGCTCACCGTCCCGGCGCTCCCGTAGAATCCGACACCATTGATGTACGGCGCATCCGCTGTGATGTGGTAGTGATAGATGCCCTCCGGGTAGTCCGCCGTCGGACCGAAGTGACCGTGATACTGATCCAAGTCGGCGTCCGTGAGCGTCTTGCCATTCTCCTCCGGCCCGTAGACCGGAAACCCATCGAGCAGGTAGCCGATCAGCGAATCCTTCCCGTTCGCCGCCGTCAGGGCGTAGGGCTCCACGTGGTAGTGGTACACGCCGCTCATCTGCGGATGCCCGTCGTATTGGTCGAAACTGTTGATCTCGGTTGTCAGCGGTTGATTTGGCCCCGCGTACTGATTGAACAGGGGCACTCCGTTGATCGCGACGCCGATCGGCCCGAGCGGCGTCGAAGTGTGCGTCGTCGCTTCCTGCGGGTTCAGCGGGATGCGGTATTCGATCGTCTGCGTCTCGATCGTATTCGGATTCTGCCGCCAATTCGGATTTGTGCCGTTGTACGCCTCGTAACGGGGGTCCGTCGTCGGGAAGTACGGGCTCTTGTGGTTGGGGATCGCGTTGGTCTGAATGACCATGTCCCCGCCGTCTACCCACATGCGTACGGCCGAGGTGAAGTGCGCGTATCCGGTAGGAACGCTCTGCCCTGTTGCTGGCGTCCCCGTGCCGAGCGCGAGTATCACGCTGGCCGTGAAGGCCACGGATCCTGCGGCAAGAAGCGAGAATATGGTCCGCAAGATGCTCGGTTCACCCCCATCATCTGATTTGTGGCGAGCGTGCGGTGCCCGGAGATGTTCCGAACTCGATTGTGGAAAACTCTAGAGACCGGCGAAGCAACCGTCAATGGGGAACCTCGCCGGCTCGACGATCGCAGAACTGATCGTCGCCCGGCGCTTGTTCATGCTTCCCGGCGGCCGCTACATTGCGTTGTGCATACCAGACGGTTGTTCGATCACTCCGTAACATCCCTCTTTAACGAGTGAGGAGCGCTCGCTCGCGGCACGATCAGTGACAAGAAATACGAACTGCGGACACCCCTCCATCTCTTTCGCATTTATACGATGCGTTATCCGCCTTAGCGCGCGAAAAGAACGAATCACTGATACGAATCAACAGCGCATGCGCAACAGTCGCTGGCCGTCGCTTTGCGCCCTTCATTGGACTCCTCTACCCATTCGGGGGTTGATCTAAGGCGCTTCACGGTTATAATCGCCTCTGTTTTGCGCCCCCGTTCCTGGTCGGGGGCATCCGCCTACGGTGGGTATCGCAAACGGTTCCGACCCTGGTTCGATTCAACAAGGAGGCGTCTTCTGAGACACCAACGATTCGTTGCGGGCGCCCGCGCGGCCATGATGGTCGCCGGCACTGCCGCCGCCGTCGGCATGGCGCTCGTCAACGAGCGGAGGCCCGAGCCGGCCTTCGCACACGTAGCCCCACGGCAGAACCCCATCGTCGCCGGGATTGGCGAACGCGTGGGACAGTTTCCGAACGCGAAAGACGCATTCAACCGCCGCCTGCTCTCCGCCGCGCTGATCGCCGCTGCGGTGCTCGTGCTCGCTGCATCGATTCCGGCGCTCAGTGCGCTGGTCAGCAGCCTCCGTTCCTCCTCGGGGTCGCTCACACCCGCCTACGGCCCGCCGATGGAGCTGCGCTCCGCTTCGGGCATTGCGGGCGACTGGGCGCGCTCCTACAGCGACTCCGCGCCCTCTCCTGACCAGCTCGGCGCCGCCGCGATCGCCGGCGCCCAGCAGATTCAGGCGCTTCATGACACGGCGGCGCTGATGAGCATCGCCCACCAGCGCGACGCGGCGCTGCAGGCGTCCGCGTCGCGGGCCGCATCGTCGTCCACTGCGTCGGGCGCACGGGCGGCCGCCGCGCCGTACAGCATGAACGTCGCGTCCAGCATCGGCGCCGGTACCGTCCTCCGAGCCCGCATCACCATCTACGGCTGCTCGGGTCCCGGTGGCGGCTACTGCAACCACATGTCGAGCGGAGGCTGGCCGTTCGAGGGCGCCGCGGCCTGCAGCTCCAACCTGCCGTTCGGCACAAAGCTGACGATCGAGGGCGACCCCACCGGCCGCACGTACGAGTGCCTCGACCGCGGCTCGCTCTCCCCCACCTGGATCGACGTCTTCTTCCAGAACACGTCCGATGGCATGGCCTGGCAGAGCCGGCTCGGGTCGACGACGACGAACATCCATATCGTGAACTAGCACGCGGAAACGCAACGCCGGGCAAAGCAAAAGGCCGCACAGCAATGTGCGGCCCTTTGCTTTGCACAAGGCACGCGCGTCGTCACCCGCCGACCTCTCACAAGCCTGAGAAGACGCAAGAGGTGTGAGGCTGCGCTATGCTCGGCGCATGGCCACCGCGACGCCCCGCCGGCGTACACCCCGCCCGCCGCACCCGCCCGAGCCGCACCCGAACGTCGCGCGCATTCCCGAGATCATTGCGAGGCTCGATGACGCGTACGGCGTGCCGGAGTGGCGGCCGCACCACGATGCGATGTCGGAGCTCGTGCTGACAATCCTTTCGCAGAACACCGCCGACTCGAACAGCGGCCGCGCCTTCGTGCGCCTTCTCGAAGCCTTCCCGTCGTGGGAGGCGGTGGCATCGGCGCCGCTTGGTGAGCTGATCGCCGCCATCCAGCCCGGAGGACTGGCGCCGACGAAGGCGCCGCGGATTCAGGCCGTGCTGCGCGACATTCGTACACGCACCGGCGGCTATGACCTCGACTTCCTCGCCGGGATGACGCTCGATGTCGCTCGCGCCTGGCTGCGCAGCCTCGACGGCGTCGGCCCGAAGACCGCCGCCTGCGTGCTCATGTTCGCGCTCGGCCGACCGGCGATGCCCGTCGATACCCACGTGTTTCGCGTCGCCAGTCGGCTCGCACTCATCCCCGAGCACGCCGGCAAGGCGAAGATGACGCCAGAGAAGGCGCACGGCATGCTTGAAGTCGAGGTGCAGCCGTCCGACTTCTATGCGTTCCACATTGGTCTCATCAAGCACGGCAGGCGCGTCTGCACGGCGCAGCGGCCGCGCTGCCCGGACTGCGTGCTGCTCGACCTCTGCCCGAGCGCGCCCGTGTTCCATCCGGAGCTGCCGCGCTTTCTCAGCGTCGCGCGTGCCCGGCCGGTGGCGCGATCGAAACGAACACAGAAATAGTACAAATGCACGCTTCAAAATCGCCTCCACCGGGTGTATGATCGGGCGGCGACGGCAGGGCAGCCGTAGTGGGGAGCAGGAGATCCGAGCATGACACAGGGATCATCGCCCATCACAGGTCCAGCCAGGTCACAGTTGCCGCCAGGCAGGCAGCGCCCGCCTCAGCGCCCGGCGCCTCCGACCCCTTCGCGGCCGGTGCAGGTACGCTCGAGCTTCCGGCGCCTCCCCCGTCCCTCGGACGCCGACCGCGCGGTTCGCCGGTAATCGTTGCCGCTCGCTTGGGCGGCACTCAACCGCGCCTCGCCGTCGTATCGAGCCTACCGGCTCGCCAGCGGGCGTCCTCCAGGATTGTGTGTCCGTGCGCCGCACGACATAATCGTGCATGCGAAGGCTCGCCGCCGGTTTGGCCGTGCTCGGCATTGTTGCCCTGCTGACGGCGTGCGGCGGCGACAAGCCGCGTCCGCCGCTATCGAGCGGGACCACCTCGCACGACGCGACGACGGCGGGAACGGCGGTTCGCACCCCGACCGCTCAGTCGGACATCATCCCGTTTGACTGGATTAACTACGAAGCGCAGGGAATGCGCATTACGCTTCCACCGAGCTTCGCTGCCGGGCGGATGGGGCTTGTCGCTGACACTCAACTCGACGCCATCATCGCGCAGACGCCCGCGTGCGCGCCATTAGTGAACGGTATCCGGGCGCTCGCCCACGCATATACCTTCTTTGCGCTGGATCCACACGGATGCGCCGCGAACAGCGCGACGAACATCGTGGTCGGAAGCCAGACAGGCGCCGGCGAGGTGAGCGCGCTCGATGCTCTGAATGCGAGCGAGCAATTCCTGCCGCGCAATTTCGCGATCCAAAAAAAGGAGCATGTGAATCTTCCGCACGTCTCCGACGCTGCCCGGATGTTCGCTCACGTGACGGGCACGACCGTCAACGAAGTGATCTATGTCGTAAGGTTCGATACGACCTACTGGACGATCGCGTTCACCGCGACCGGCGCGATGTTCGATCAACTCCTTCCTGAATTCGCAAGCATCGCCAGCACCATCGAGCCGCGACTGGCGGCCGATGGCACACCGCTGCCTTGATAGAAGCGACGCTCCAATTCGGATGCGCCCATAATGTTTGCGGCCAACCCGCCCGCACCCTTGACCTCGCCGCCCCGGTCACGCTAATCTTGACTAAATCGATTGACTTTGCGTACAACTGTGTAACGCACACCGCGCAGGAGGCAGGCCATGGTCGTGAAAGCTGCCACCCGGTCCGAGTTCGCTCAGGACAAGTCCGACGATCCCATCGTCAAGGCGGAGATCGATAACTTCGAGAAGCAGGCGCGCGACTGGCGCGCCGGCGGCGGCCTCGGCGATGACTTCCGCCCGTTCCGCCTGCAGCACGGCACCTACGGTCAGCGCCAGCCGGATCGCCAGATGATCCGCATCAAGGTGCCGCATGGCACGATGACGCCCGAGATGCTGCACGCGGTCGCCGAGTGCGCCGACCTCTACGCGCCGCGCAAGCTTGGCCACGTCACCACCCGCCAGGCGATCCAGCTGCACTTCGTCATGCTCGAGGATGCACCGAAGGTGATGCGGCGCCTCGCGGAGGTCGGCATCACGACGCGCGAGGCCTGCGGCAACACCGTCCGCAACATCACCGCCGACCCACTGAGCGGCATCCACGAAGACTGCGTCTTCGACATCACACCCTATGCCGAAGCGGCGCTACGCTACTTCCTCCGCAACCCCGTCAACCAGAAGATGCCGCGAAAGTTCAAGATCAGCTACTCCGCCAGCGAAGCCGACCGCGGCATGACGCCGATCCACGACGTCGGCCTCACCGCCATCGAGCGGGACGGCGTGCAGGGCTTCCGCGTCGTTATTGGCGGCGGTCTGGGCGCCGCGCCGCGCATCGCCGAACTCCTGCACGACTTCATCCCCGTCAACGAACAGCTGCGCACGATCGAAGCCGTCATCCGCGTCTGGGACCGCCTCGGCGAGCGCAGGAACAAGAACAAGGCACGTCTCAAGTTCCTGCTTGCGAAGCTCGGCATGGATGAGTTCCGGCGCCTCTACGAGGCCGAGAAAGCCACGCTGCCACCGGCCTTCGATGAGCAGTACCGCGAGCCCGACTTCGCGCTGATCGAAGAAGAGCCGCTGACCGGCTCGCACGCCTCGCACAACGGCGGCGTCGCCGCGCCACATGACGGCTTCGACGTCTGGCGCCGCACAAACGTCGTCAAGCAGAAGCAGGACAACTGGAATGCCGTCTACGTCCTCCTGCCGATCGGCGATGTCCGCGTCGACCAGATGCACGCGCTTGCCGAACTCGCGCGCACATACGCCAACGGCCACATCCGTACCTCCGCCACGCAGAACTTCGTGCTGCGCTGGGTGCACAAGGATGATCTCACCGCTGTCCACGCTGCGCTCGCCGATATCGGCCTCGCCGAAGACCA
>JADEYI010002144.1_pt1 | contig 10983 bp, 7 predicted proteins | sample 8542331 | NCBI WGS metagenome assembly JADEYI01 (sample SAMN16510988, study PRJNA670497) | mine drainage metagenome | isolation source: biofilm near Copperflume 1 | place: Germany: Marsberg coppermine Kilianstollen | collected 2018-02 | reverse complement strand
GTACCCAGGGAAACGGCACGCGAACGGAGGAACGTAGATACCGGCCATCCGTGCCACGCCGCTTCAGATATTCCATTTCTCCGGCGCGTCCGGCGGCAACCCAGTCAGCAAAGCCGGAAAGCTCCGGCAATGTTAACTCGTCATTCTGACGTGCGCTGTTCCGCTCATCTAAAGAAGAGAGGGCGACCGGAGCAATTCCTGCCAGATGGAACCCGCATTGTTCAGCAAACTCGGATACGATTTTTGGGAGAGAAGGTATCTGCATGTCTGACCTTCACCAGAGTATGACTGTGCGGAAAGGATCTCGACGCCGCGCATTGAACAATTCAGTCAGCCCGGTTCACTTATCGCAGCCATTCGTCAAGATGCTCCTGAACGAACGCATCATCGTGCAGGTGAGGATAGCATCGATAGATGCGATCGATCTCCTCACTCTGTCCTGGCGAGAGATTTTCATTGGGATCCAGGCACCAGATTCCTTCCAAGAGGCCCTGGCGCCGCAGCACTTCATGAATGCCGGCAATACAGCCGGAAAAATTGTGCGCGGGATCGAAGAAGGCTGCGTTGGCATCCGTAATCTGCTGCGCCAATGTAAGCAGTCTGCCGTCGATTGTGCTGCGCGCTGCCTTCGCGGTTTCAAGATGCTTTACTGCAGTCCGTGTCCACACCGCCCAATGCCCAAGCAGTCCGCCGGCAATGCGAACTGGCTGATCGCCGAAATTGAATTCCGTTAATAGATCGATCAGAATGTTGTCATCGTTGCCGGTATAAAGAGTGATGTCGCTGGTACGCCCCGCATCCACCACCGCGCGCACGACTTCGAGTGTCTGATAGCGATTGAACGGCGCCATTTTGATGGCGGCAATATTTTCGATCTCAACCAGTTTCCGCCAAAAACTGTATGGGAAAATCCGTCCGCCAGCGGCAGGCTGAAGATAAAAGCCGATCACTGGAATAACAGATGCGACTGCGCGGACACGGACAAGATGATCTTCCTCGCTGAGAGCCTGCAAGCCTCCCATGCTGAGCAGGACCGCATCATAGCCTAATGAGAGCGCTAGCTCCGCTTCTGCGACTGCTGCCGCCTGCGGTCCGCACACGCCGGCGACTTTCACCATCACACTGCCAAGCAATTCTTCCGCTGCCAACTCCAACACCGGGCGCAGCAACCCAACCTGCCGAATTGCAAACTGAGTAGTGTGAACCCCGACAGCTACGCCTCCCGCACCGGCAGCGCGATAGTATCGCGTCAGACAACGCTGTCGGCGCTCGTCCAGCTTTCTCGCCTTCGTCAATGCAAGTGGATGTGCCGGGATCACCAGACCGCTTTTGAGTTTTTCATGCAGGGTCATCAGAATTTACCGTCCCGGGTCTGAAAGTGTGTTGGCTTGCCCAGCATGGGGCCGCCACGGGTGATCCAATGAGCCACCCACTCGATCATTTCATCGGGCGTAACCGTCGGGTATCCGAAAAGTCGGTGTTGTTTCGCAGCGTTACTGAAGAGAGCGGAAGAAGTCTCTTCTCCTGTAAAAACAGGTTCGTATCCGAAATGCCGGGCAAATTTTTCGGCGATCCAACGGGTACTTAAAGTCTCCGGGCCGGTCAGGTTCAGCACGAACGCCGGCGACTGACAAAATGGAAATGAGCGAATACAAACAGAGTTTGCATCCCCCTGCCAGATCATATTCATCACCGGCATCCGCAGATCAATCGGCTGCTTGTTATAAACCATTTGCCCGATATCCGCAAGCACACCATAACGAAGGTCAATGGCATAGTTGAGCCGCAAAAGCGCGACGGGAGTTCCCCACCGATGCGACGCGTGTTCGAAGATTCGTTCGCGGCCCAGAACGGACTGCGCGTACTCCCCTTGCGGCGCGACCGGAGTATCTTCTGTCGCGCCGCCCTGAGTCACAGGTCGCAGAGGGTAAACATTCCCGCTGGAAAAACACACAATACGGGAATGGCGATAGCGGTCGGCGACCAGCGCGGGCAGCTGTGTGTTGATAGCCCAGCTGAGATACTCGGATCCGGTGGTGCCGAACTTCCGCGCAGCCATAAAGATGACATTGGGAGCATCGGGCAATGCGCGAAGTGAGCCGTCTTCCAGAAGGTCGGAGGCAATCGTCTCAATTCCTTCCGCCTGCAACAGTGCCGGGAGAGCCTTATCTGAAAAGCGCGCCACGGCGATGACCTTTCGCTTTACGCCGCTTTTAACAATTGCTCGCTGCATCAAACGGACGAGGCTGGGACCCATTTTCCCTCCAACGCCGAGAACAATGATGTCGCCATCCAAAACTCGCATGGCTTCTATGTCCGCCGCTCCAGGAAGTGCAAGGCGATCTTCCAGTTGATCTTCCGTATCTATCGGCATTCTTCAGTTTTCTCCAGTCCGGCCATACATTAGCATTTCGGTTGTTTCATGGAAAGTTTCCATTTTCCTTGAATCGAACCTATATGCTTCATTGTCCGTACGATGAAAGTCTTTCAAGTGTATATGAGAAATATTGATGCACATGCGTCCCCAGCCAAACATTAACGCCATCTGACGCAAGGACGAGATCAATTACATTGCTTCTGCCTCCTGACCTTGGTGCATTATCGTCAACAGTTTTAATGTGAACTCTCCGGGATTCCATTGGAACCTTACGAGGTCAGCGACCTCGCCTATGCGCAAAGTTCCGCGGCCTCCGACAAAACTGCCGGGATTCTCTGTCGCCATTCGTACTGCATCCCCCAGCGAGTGTCTTTGCAGGTTCGCGGCGTAGGCCACGCCATCGATAAGCGGGCGATAAGCTCCTGCCAAGAACTGCCCCCCATCTGCGCTCATAATGCGCCGATCGGGAGTAATTTTGACCGCGCCCCCAACAGGGGTTTCGTAGATACCGACAGGCAGCCCACTTAGCGCAACTGTGTCTGATACCAATACACTGCGATCAATTCCCTTTGCACGCAACATAACCTGAAAAGTATCGGTGGGTAGATGATGGCCGTCGGCGATAAAGGTGGCCGTCAAACGGTCTTCTGCAAGCTGGGTCCATAGCGGATTCGGATGACGGGGCAATTGATTTCTGATGCCATTTCCAAGATGGGTGGAGAGCGTTGCTCCCGCGTCGACCGCTGCGCGAATCTGCTCTGGAGTCGCGTCGGTATGACCAATTGCAAGCAGCACGCCCCTCTTCGACAAAGCCAAAACATAATCCAGAGCAGTTTGATCATGGGGAGAAATAGTTACCATGCCGACCAGGTTGCCGCACGCGGCTTGCCAGCGATCAAATTCAGCGAGGCTAGCGGGGCGTACATGCTCGCGCGGATGAGCTCCGCGCGGGCCATCTTCCGGAGAGATATACGGCCCTTCCACGTGGATGAAAGGTATAGCGTGCGCCACCGTGGAGTCGATTTGACGTGCTTCGGCTATGGCGCATAGTGATTCGATGATCCGATCTTCGGAGGCAGTGATGAGCGTAGGTAGAAATGTAGTGACGCCGACCGAAAGCATTTTACGGGTGAGCGCTATGACAACATCCGCATCCACACCGTCTGCATTCAAGTCGCAGCCAAGATAACCATTTACCTGGAGGTCAATGAAGCCAGCTGCCAACCAAGCGCTTTCATTCAGTGGACCATTTTCTATCCCGCGAATACGGCCATCTTCAATGGAAATTTGAAGTGGCTTTCCAGTTGCAGGGTCTAATCCGCTAATCAATCCGGATTTCATCGTCGCTCAAACCTTTATATGCAATATGTTCTCGCGTGCATGACAACAAAACGCGCTCGTCCGGCAGCGGAGCAAGCAGATGCGCTCACGGCCGTACTATATAGTATAAAAATAGACACCTAAGATATGGCCTAGCATAAACCTCTTCCACGCGTATTTAGAGGGCTATCTACTGTTTGCTTGGAGCGATTAAGAGTGACATTTGAAACTGTAACAGCCTATAAACTTTCAGTCGGTAGGCTGAAGCTGGAAATTTATCCCAATGGCAGCGCTGCGAGCGCTGCAAGCGCCAACGCAGTTGCAGAGAGAATACAACAGGCCAGTGCATCGGCGAACGGCATAGCCGTGATTTTTGCGACTGGAATGTCTCAACTTGAAACATTAGAACGATTAACCGCAATGCGCGAACTTCCGTGGAATCGAGTTACAGGATTTCATCTGGATGAATATATTGGTATCGATTCGAACCATGCGGCCTCATTTCGCAAGTATTTGCGACAGAACTTGGTTGAACGCGTGCATCTGCACAGGTTTTGTGAAATAGATGGAAGCGCTTCGGACCCGGAACGTGTTTGCCGCGAATACGCTCGCCAGTTGACAATCGCACAACCCCAGATATGCCTGCTCGGTATTGGTGACAATGGCCACCTTGCATTTAACGATCCAGAAGAAGCAAATTTCGACGATCCCCAAGATGTCAAAATCGTTCGGCTGGACGAAGTGTCGCGGCAACAACAGGTGTCAGAGGGTTGGTTCGCTAGCATTCAAGAAGTGCCTATGCGCGCAATCACTGTCACAATCCCCGCCTTGTTCCGAGTGCCTAAACTAATTCTTCCGATTGTAGGTAAAAGAAAAGCTCAAATTTTACGCCGCACCCTGAAAGAACCAATCTCGCCCGCTTTACCCGCTACCATTCTCCGTACACATCCTGACGCGACGGCTTACCTTGATGAAGATGCAGCATCTGACTTGCTCAAGTAAGAGCTTGCAGAACAAGCGAATTAATATTTTAGTTATTTTTAATGTTTAATATCGCAGTTCGCAGTCTTACTATCAGGGCTGGCATTTATAGTGGTTTTCATCTGGTCAAGCCTATCCTGACTCTCTGAAACGTTAATCGTTTGGATTGGTCATTCGATGAATGGCGGTGATAGCCCATCTGGAGGGATATTTTGCGCGCTGCGTCACAGAGCAACGTGACGTTTGAAGCATTCTTCCCGTGACTGGTGTGTTTTACTGGCAGCGTGATGCTGATTGCCCCCACAGTGCTACAACCTGCATTGAGTACTGGTGCCGCCAAAACGACATATCCGGGAATGAGCTCTTCATCATTTACAGCGTAACCATTCATTCTCACCTGGGCCAGCTCTCTCTTCATTCTGGGAAACGATGTGGTGGTTCGTGCCGTGTATTTCATTATGTCCTGCGACATGATTTCTTCGACTACATTTGATGGCATATCCGCGAGAAATAATTTTCCAGAAGCAGTTGCATGAAGCGGCCGGCGCAATCCGACATCCGCAAATGCCTCTGCCGATCCTGGATATCCAACTGAATGGATAAACAAAACTTTATCTTCGGAAAGTACAAGTGCTGTCAGCGAAGACGCATGCGAATATGATATTCTATATCACATGTTAGTAACTAACATTTATACTGGCACCAATCTAAAGCAGCGCCGCATGGCGCGCACTAAGGCAGAAATACAGCGATGCGCCTTGAAGTTGTTCAGAAAGCAAGGGTTCGAGGGGACCACGGTCAGCCAGATCGCGGAAGCCGCTGAAGTATCATCAATGACCGTCTTCCGATACTTCGCTACCAAGGAAGACATTGCTCTTTGGGATGACTTTGACCAAGCGCTCGTAACGCAAATTCGGCGTGCGCCGAGAAATGAAGATGTGATCACGCTCATAGCGACCGTGCTTCTCACCAACCTCAAGGAGACCGGTGAGGAGGCGCGAATGGCTATGCTTGCGCGCCTCGAATTGGCAGCAAATACGCCCGCGCTCCGAGCGCGAGGCTTGGACAATCTTTATCAAAGCCAGCAGATGGTCGCCTCAACTCTCGGTTCCACAAACAGGAAGGATAGACTACGGAACTCAGTTGCCATTGGGGCGTGTCTTGGCGCTGTTTCCACGGCGTTATTTCAATGGGCGATGGGACAAGGGAAAGACGACCCGGTCACATTAGCTCGCGAAGCGTTCATCGTCATCGGAGCAAAGTTGGAGGGAGAGCAAAATGAGCCTCGAAAAATTCGGAACCGCAGGCGCTGAAGCCGTGCGCTGTGTAATAACTGGGCACGACGCGACCGGCAAAGCCATTGTTGTGAGCGACACGATGGTCGAGCCGACATCTCCCGACTTCGGACAAAAGTGGTCGATATGGGCATCTGATTCAGCTCCATCGTTTCCGTCTGCTGGTACGCCGCCCGAGTTCGCGGGGCCGCTGCTTCCGAAGCCGGGCGGCCTGCACGTCATGGTCTTCACTTTGCCTCCTCGCTTCAACCCGGATGAGCTTCAAAATACAGATTCGGAAGAAATGGCCAAGGCAGTCAAACGGCATGCCGAATCGAAAGATGATACACATCCGGTTATGAAGGACCCAAACCCGCCAGGAACGTATGGCTCGCTCCCCGGCGCATCCGGTATGCACGCGACAGCCTCGGTGGACTGCCTGATGCAAATCTCCGGCGAGTCCGTTCTTGTCTTGGAGGATCGTGAAGTACGCCTGTATGCTGGCGATTGGTTGATAGTCAACGGCGTAGTGCATAGCTGGCGAAACGATCTGGACGAACCCGCGCGACTGGTAGGAGTTGTCTACGGGGCCCACCATATTGGCGCACCCTTACGCCGCTAATGAATCGATGTGCGGGCCCACTAGGAACATGCTCATCCGTGCCGAAAGTGTGGGGCCCTAGTCAGGATCAACGACATCGATCCTCAGACAATATCGCTCGGCATAATAACCCGCTAAAAGTGCGAAGTATCAGGGCCGATCAACGTTGTGATCGTGGATCAACACTCATCAGCGAACATGACGCCGCTTTTAGACGGGAATAGGCAATGACATTTAGTCGTCCACATGGAGATGATTCATCTTTCGGACAAAACTCCGAACAAGCTCGCAGAGCACCGGCGATGTGTTGTTCGAGGCAGGAAGAAAGACACTTTCAGCACCCTCTCCAGCACCTCAGAGGGTGCGAAGGGGAAACGAAAAAAGGTGCTGATCGCTCTAGCACCCTCGAAGGAGAATCTTGATTTTGCCACTTGCCATAAACCTTTTATTTTTTTGAGGCTTATGGCGGGGACGACGGGGCTCGAACCCGCGACCTCTGCCGTGACAGCAAGGAAGGATATCGTAACTTATTGAAATCAGGAGCCCCGGATGGCTACTTTTGGAGCCCTGAGACACCCTTGGCACCGGTTATTGCACCCTTATCGCACCCGCGTCCTCTGTCCACCAAACCTCTGTCCAGACCTCTGCCTTAAGGCAAAAGTCGCGGGTTCGATAACGCCTCGAAATTCTCGCGCTGCGGCACTCTAGGTGAGAAATTTAGGTGCCATCCAAGCGGAATCCGCTACCTCGCGTGCCGACGTTTGCCTAAATCTAGGCGGAAGATGACGTGCAGACTTCCCTGGTTGACTGTGGTTCGCGCTTGGCGAATAATAAGCGAACAGCTTGTGGCAGTATCTCTGCCAATCGGCTACATTTGCGGGAAGAGGTCAGAGTGGCCGAGGCCGCGACAGTTGAGTGCCTGCCAGATTTTCCTGCGGTCGAACAGGTCAATAAGGCGTTATGGCGAGTCGGCAGAACGCGTGGAGCTGCAGTGTTGGTTGGTGCTGGCTTCAGCCGAAATGCCGAGCGTATTCACGAAGGCACCCCCATGCCTCCGGATTGGAAAACGCTGACCCGTGCGCTTCAAACGAGACTGGGCTATTCCGCTAGCGAGAACAAGGATCCTCTGCGTATTGCAGAGGAGTTTATCGCTTCCCTCGGTCGAAGCGCCTTAGACAGCCTCATTATGGAATTGATTCCGGATGATCAGTGGTTACCTGGTCGACTGCACAAGTCACTCGTCGCACTGGATTGGGTGGACATACTGACCACGAATTGGGACACGTTGCTGGAACGCGCCGGTTCTGTGAATCTGGGGCAAAGCTATGACACTGTCCGTTGCCTCGAAGATCTGGCAACAACCCGTGCTCCGAGGATCGTTAAGCTGCATGGCAGCTTGCCAGCAAACCGACCCTACATCTTATCCGAAGAAGACTATAGGACTTACCCAGTTAAGTTTGCGCCGTTCGTGAATCTGGTTCAGCAGGTCTTGCTTGAGAATGAGCTTTGTCTCATTGGCTTTTCCGGTGACGATCCGAATTTTCTTGAATGGAGCGGCTGGATTCGGGATCATCTTGGGATCTCGGCTCGACGTATATATCTCGTCGGTGCATTCGATCTCCGACCGGCACAGAGAAGGCTATTAGAACAACGGAATATTTCACCGATCGATTTGTTTCCTCTTGTGAAGCACATCGAGAAGGGACGACGGCACGAGATCGCGACGGAGATGTTCTTGGATTATCTCCGTGATCATCAACCGACTCCTCTTTGGGAGTGGAAGTCTGGAAAGGCAGGCGACTTTCCACAAAAGTATCCACCTGCCTCTGCAGAGGAACTTGCCGAGCGGTTGAAAGTCGTTCCTGATGAATGGGCCAAGGTCAGAACAAATTATCCCGGTTGGATCATCTGCCCCGCTGATGTCCGAAACGAGCTCAGCCGCAACACTTTTGAATGGCTCTATCGAACGAACGTGATCGAAGCAATGGAACCGCAGTTGCGCGGACGTTTTGCTTATGAAGTGGTGTGGCGAGCGGAAACAGCTTTTCTGCCCATAGCAGGTCACGAAGTAATCCTGGAAAAGATCGTCGAGGATGCATCTTGCTGGGACGATCTCACGCAACGCGATTTTGTCATCTCTGTGCTCTTACGTACCGCCAGAGAGTGCCGAAATGAGACATTGTTTCAAAAGTGGTCTCTGGAGCTAGAGCAACGAAAAGAGCACAACCCAGAGGCAGCTTCCTCTCTTGCTTATGAGCGAGCACTAAGGGCGCGTGATGGATTTGACTTTGCTGCACTAGAGGCGTCCGTCGCATTGATTGAGGGACGAGATCCGGTTTGGAAACTGCGAAAGGCGGCACTCTGTGCCGAACTCGGTGACGTGAAGTCGGCTCGCAGCTTCGCGACAGAGGCATTAGCGGAGTCGCGCACGCACTATCTGAAAGACCGCGATTCTATCTGGGCTCTCTCCCGACTTGCATGGACAAGAAATATCGCAAGGCAATACCGAGATTGGATGGAGTTGGTCAAACCAGAGTCCGAAGACATTGACTTTTCGTCCTTAGATCGTCGGATACACGAGACGAAGTGCGAACCGTGGGACTGGCTACGTCAACTTGATAGCGATATCGATAAAGCATTGGAATCTCTTAAGGAGCAGAGTCCAGGAATTGAACCTCGCTTTGACGCCGGCACATATCGGCAGCGTGGCAATATACTTCGGATTGGCTCTTGGCTTGGGCAACCTCTGTTCGACTGTTTTCGTTTATCAACGGTGGTTGGACTACCGGTACGTACGAACGAAAATAAGTTTTTGTCTGATCGAATTCAGAAAGCTGACCCACTTGGAGACGAGTCCGATGATGCAGACTTCCTGCGGATACTGTGGACGATCCAATCTGATGGTGAAGAAGTATTGGAACGTCATTTTGGAAGATTAGCTGTCGCGAAACTATCCGTGGCGCGTGTCGAGTTCCTGATCCAGGTACTTTCTTCGGCGCTTAACTTTGGGCTTGAGAAACTTCACGTTCGCCAGGGATGGCCCGATCAATTCTGGAGCCGGCGTTGTGCGCACTATGCAGAAATGCTGTCCCGGCTGGTCTTGCGTCTCGACGCTGCGCGAGCTACTGAATTCTTCTTTCAAGGTCTTAATTACGCACGTAACGAGCGATGGGCCTCCCCGGAAATGTTCGATGCGCTGGAGGACATCGTAGAACGAAGCCTCTCCGCCATCCCTCCATCGCAAAGAGGCGCCTGTCTCACTCCGCTCTTGAACATTCCGATTCCCGATGAGCTGAAACTAGCGGAACATTTTCAACGGCAATGGCCGGACATATCAGGATGGCTGGAGGGACCCATTCTTACACGTCCGACAGATTCCATTGAACTCGATACGCGGATCGACCAGTTGATTCATCTCGTGAGGATCGGAAGTGCCGAGAGCCGCGCGCAAGCTGCCAATAGACTCATTCGCCTTCGACTCGGAGATGTAATGACGGAGGGCCAACTTCAGCAATTCTCAGATGCCTTGTGGATTCGCCGATCTCCTCAAACTGGATTACCAGCCGAGACAAACCTTTTGCCTCATGTCTTTCTTGAGCTTCCAGCCCCACCAGATGCTAAACCTTTCGAGTTAATAAAGAGGGACACCTGCATCGCTGGATTTCCCAATTTCCTGATCACTCTGGCCAATGCTGGCAAGAGGAACAGATTGCCAGCTCAAGTGCCAATCCTTCTCTTTACGAAAGAAGAAGCGTTGGTGCTCATGGACAAGCTCCTAAATTGGCAGCCTGAAACGGTGCCAGCTCACGACTTCAACCGAGTTGCACAAGGGAATAGCGACGCGGCCCAGGCGATTGGAACAATCATTGCGGACCAAGTGCTCCCGTTGTTCGCGCCTGGAGAGCTAGAGAAGGATCTCATCAATCGGATCCTCGAACATACTTCTCGGAATGCTGCCGTCGTCCAGGCGTTTCCTGAATTACTCCGCATGGACCCCGATTCTGAACCGCGGATAACGCAGGGTATTTTAGACGCGATGCTCTGCCCCCAACCTCGAACCGCTTGGAGCGGTTTTAACGCGGTTTATCGCTGGTTGCGTACCTGGCAGAAAGGCTCGCTTCCTCCAGTTTCGCATCCACTAATGGATGGCCTGCTTTGGATCATCGACACACGGAGTGAATCCGGGCGTCTGCATGCGCTGCTTGATGCGATCCACCTAACAAAAGCCGGTGTTTTTGAAAAGACAGATCGCGCACGCTTGCTTCATGCGCTCGCCCTGATATTCGCGGAAACGGCTTATCAAAATGCCACGTATTCGACAAGTCTTACTTTGCTGCGAGCAACTTGTGTGCGATTGGCCAATACCTTGAAGGAAGCCGGCGAGAGTTCGGCAGAAATCGATGAATGGCTAGGACTGGTCGACCAAGACC
>JADEYI010002142.1_pt1 | contig 10994 bp, 11 predicted proteins | sample 8542331 | NCBI WGS metagenome assembly JADEYI01 (sample SAMN16510988, study PRJNA670497) | mine drainage metagenome | isolation source: biofilm near Copperflume 1 | place: Germany: Marsberg coppermine Kilianstollen | collected 2018-02 | reverse complement strand
GAACCGGCAACACACGACGATTTTTGGATTCCACTGCAGAACCGGCCCGATTTGTCGGCCTGGGGCTTCCCAGCCAGCATGGGATTCACGCTGTACGGCTCGAAGCCGTGGCAATGCCTGATGATGATGGGCCGTCTCGCACCAGGCCAGACGAAGCGTAGCGCGGAGGCAGCGCTGAATCCGATGCTGGTCCGCATCTGGTACAGCACGCTGGGCCGGACGATTCCGCCGAAGCTGAACCTCGGCGTCACGCTTGTTCCGGCCACCGGGCTTGGGCCGGTGAGCGACTTGGTTCGCCAGCCGCTGCGTATCACCATGGGACTGGTGCTGCTCGTGCTGCTGATTGCGCTTACCAATGTGGCGATGCTGATTCTGGCGCGGAATGCAACGCGACAGCGGGAGATTGCGGTGCGCGTGGCGCTCGGGGCTGGACGCGCGACGCTGCTGCACCAACTGCTGGCGGAAAGTCTGCTGCTCGTCGCGGCTGGAGCCGGCCTGGGATGGGCATTTGCCGCCTGGGGTGCACCGATGCTGGCGCGGTCGCTGGCGGCGCAGATGGATTTTCAGACGAACATGACGCCGGACCGCAACGTGCTTTCGTTCACACTGGTGGTGGCGTCGTTCGCAACGCTCCTGTTTGGACTCGCCCCCATGGTGAACGCAATGCGAATCTCTCCGACACTGGCCATGAAGTCCGGGAACGCGTCGGCAGGCACGGATCGCAATCGGTTGCTGGGACGCAGGCTGGCCGTTTCCGCGCAGACGGCGGTGTGCGTGGTGCTGCTGGTAGCGGCGGGACTGATGGTGCGAACACTGCGGCGATACCAGAAGGAAGACTTGGGCATCCGCACGCAGGGGCTGCTTGTTTTCGGCGTCACGCCCACGGGAATGCAATCGAACGCGCAGACAGTCCAGTTCTATCGGGACTTACTCGGCAAGCTGCGCGTGCTGCCAGGTGTGGAGTCGGCGACTGTGGTCGAGAACGCTCCGGGCAAGCAGGTCTCAGACAATAATGGACTGTTTCTCGATGGTGCAATTCAGCATGGCGGGTCGCAAAAATATGCCCAACTTCGCACCAATACTGTTGGCCCGGACTTCTTTCATACGCTCGGCATCCCCATTCTGCAGGGGCGCGGTATCACGGCCGGGGACGCGATGGCGGCGCCGCATGTGGTTGTGGTGAACGAAACTCTTGTGGACCGTTTTCTGCCGCACACCAATCCGCTGGGTCACACGATTGGGCAGAAGGGGCACGAGTACACCATTGTGGGCGTGGCGCGGGACAGCAAATATACCAGCGTGGATGAGGCGAAGATGCCAATGGCCTGGTATCCCTATGCGCAGGTGCCAGCTATTCCGCCGATGACGGTGGAGTTGCACACTTACGGCAACCCGCTGGCAATGCTGCCGACGGTGCGGCGCGTGGTGGCGCAGATTGACCCCAACCTGCCGCTGGAAGACCCGCAGACGCAACAGGCGCTCTTCGACAGTTCTTATTTCTTCAATACACTGACGGCGGAGCTGACGACATTCTTCGGACTGTTGGCGGCGCTGCTGGTGGCGGTTGGACTCTACGGCACGCTGGCCTATCGCGTGGGCCGCCGCACACAGGAGATTGGCGTGCGCATGGCGCTGGGCGCGACGCGCGAGAACGTGCAGTCGATGGTGCTGCGCGAGAGCCTGTGGATGGTCGCGCTTGGAGTGACGGTGGGACTGCCGCTGTCTTTGGCCGCAGGCAAGCTGATGCAGTCGCAACTGTATAAGCTAACATGGCATGATCCGCTGGCTATGCTCGGCGCACTGTTCACGGTTCTGATCGTTGCGGCGCTGGCATCATGGTTTCCAGCGCGATGGGCGGCGTCCATCGATCCCCTGCAAGCGCTGCGAGCAGAATAGCCCAAGTGATTTGCCTAATCAGACGTTACCAGTAAAGTGAGACACCATCCCTAAGCCTGTCGGCTTAGGTTCGCAGTACAACAAGTGCCATGTCGAATACGAATCGAACAACTTCGTACAGTGTTCGAGTTTGTTCGAGTTCCGTTCGAGCCGCGTTCGCTATCGCAAGCACGAGAGTATGGACAATGAGGAGTAAAATAATCGCATGGCTGAAAATCTGGTCACACTCGCGAAAAAGATAGCTCAGGCTGCACGCGCGAAAGCTGCGGATGATCGCAAACGACTTGAGGCACTTCGTGTTCAGCGGCTTTCGCAGCAGGTCGAGCGCGTTTCTACTCCGTCCCATTGAACCACCCTACGCTCATCCTTATCGCCGGAGCCAATGGTGCCGGGAAGAGTACCCTCACCAGCGGCAATGCCGAAATTTTTGGGACGATGTCCCTTCTCGATCCGGATGCGGCAGCCCGAACCATCAACTCAGAAATTACTGGCGCTTCTGCAATCGCGGCTGGCCGGATGGTGCTTCAAATTGCAGAAAGCAAGCTCCAAGAAGGCCAGAGCTTTGCGGTTGAGACGACGCTTTCAGGCAAAAACTATCTGCAAATGATGTTGACAGCCCACGACAGTGGCTTTGAAATCATTCTTGTTTATATCGGAACGAATAATGTTGAGATCAACCTTCTCCGTATTGCCAATCGTGTGCTGGCCGGTGGGCATAATGTTCCCGAAGCCGATGTTCGCCGCCGTTATCGGCGCAGCCTCCAAAATCTTCCGGTCGCCATTCATCGCGCCGATCATGTCATGCTCTTTGATAATTCCAGTGAAGAGGGCTATCAACTCGTCGGCGTGATCGACCAAGGCCATGTTCAATGGTTCGATCCAATTCCGCAGTGGGCTGATTCTTTGCAACATCCGCTGTAATACTCACAAATGTACGGCTCACGGGCGCACACTTCCAGAATGCACAGCATGGTGTTTCGCGTTTTGCTGAGGATGTTTCGTGATGTGCTTCGTAGCCGGAGAGACTTGTTCCGGTTGATGCGTAGCTCCAGCCGTCTGCGAACTGTACACTGGAGCGACAACGTCCGGTTCGTGGAGGCGCTCAACCTCAATCCCGGTCCATAGTCCAATGACAAATGCAGCCGTGGCAATTGTCGGTAGCCAAACTCGGACAACATGCCGACCGAGTTGGTTCAAGAGTTTGTCAATTTCGCGTGCCCGGCATTCCACGGAATAAACGACGCGATCATTGGCTGTGCCGACTTGGGCGGCAATGCCCATATGGGGATGAGTCATGCGCTGACATACTTCAGTGAATTGCTTTTGCGCACTAGTCAACTCTGTGGCCGTCACCCGAAGTGACTGAGCGGTATCCGGCAATCCAGATTTGAGGAAGTGTTGGCGTAAACTCTCGCCCAACAACTTTGCGATCCGTTGTGGATCGAGACCAGCTTCCAATTCGCCTGGCAAGTCTGCCAGACGCGATTCCAGTCCACGGACATATTCCAGTACCCGCTCGCGTGCAGCTTCCGTCTGTTCCAGGGAGCTTTCCAGCACTTCCTTGAATTGCATTCGCTCGTCAGCAATTGCGCTGGGCGTCTCGCGCGTAAGCAGCGCGAGAACACCCATTGCCTCAAGGATGCGAAGCATTTCATCATCGGGGTCAAGTGTCTTCGTATGCGCAAGGACGCGATAGTATTCCGCCTGACGCTCCGGCGGGACAAGCTGGGCAAGCCTGTCGAAGAGGGTACATTCTCCAGACTCGCCAGCAGCATCTTGCAGAAGTGGCCCGGTACTCATGGCAGCAACACCGCCTTTGCCTGGTCAAACTCCGCGAACAGTTTGCGGCGATAACTCTGCGCGCGGATCACCAAGGATGCCCGTCGCAATTCATCGACTGTGGTGTTGCGCTCGGCAATCTGGCCGAGCTTGACGCCATGCTGCCGTGCTGGATTCTCCAACTCCGCCAGGCGAAAATCCATGTGAATGATTGTCGGCGCAAACACTTTTCGGAATTGCATGGCTTGCTCTGTCGAATGCCAATAGGTGAAGTCTGCCAGAGGACTGACGGCATTTTCCACGATCATGTATTCGACACGATCTTGCAACCGACTGGCCCAGGCCAGCACACTCTCCACACTGGCAGGGTCTGGTGTGATGACACCGACGGCGGTGAAAACTACCCCACCAGCGGCAACGTCCTCGTACATGGAGTCGAACCAGTCTGCGGCAATTTGCCCCGAACCCGCACCCATGTCCGCCAAGATGATCGGCGCACCGTTTTCCAGATGGTCTACAAAAGTGTCGAGACCCGCGGGCGTGTTGATATTCACTTTGGCAGCAGAACCATTGAAGTAATGTTTCAACGACCCACGCGTCTTATTCTCGGTATCGAGGTCGAGCAACGTGCAGGGAATCTCATGGGCTTCAAACCACTCGGCAAGTGTAGCCATGACGCCTGTCTTGCCAACACCGCCTTTACCGCCCATGGTGAAGACTACCCGTTTCATCACGGCTGTCATCGCGCACCTCCATCACTTCGCAAGGTCAAAGGTTCATTCTCTCGAAAGACAAAGCGCGCACGCTTGGTCTGCTGCTCTGTGGGCTTTGCTTTGAACGCAGCGACGTGGCCCCGCATGGATGACTGCGCTGAAGTAAGTTCCATGGACGGGAGTTCAAATTGCGTCCGCTTCCGATGTTTGGCACGGACTTTGATGAAGGAATGAATGGTACTGTGTGCGACATACAGTCCTATGCGCTCATGGAGCAGGTGAGCGACTTCACGGTATGTGCAGCCCTTGCGCCGGAGTTCGCGGATCAATTCTCGGTGGGGTTCCAGTTTGGATCGAGGCGCTTTGGGTGGAAGATCGGAAAATTCAGCACGAGGCATTTGTTGTGCAAAATCAAAGATGGAAGACGGAAGATTCATGGCGACTCCCCGGAGGCGATTGACATCGCGCTCGGCTGACGACCATTGGGTGATCGTTGGGGCGCTCACAAAGCGACTGAAAATTCAGTCCCCGATGGTAAATGCCTGAATCCATAGCCAGATCGCTTGGGGACCGATTTCTACATCGGCCATTTTGCAGACCATTGGGTGGATCGTTGGGCAAACCATTGGGCAACTGAAAATCAGTCCCCATAAAGGCCCCGATAAGCGTTCCCAGCCGTTCCCAGGGGTGTTTCAGGGTAACCACTCGTGCCCTGTTGTCCTATACTTGCCGAAATCTCAGGTCGCTCATAACCCAAAGGTCGTAGGTTCAAATCCTACCCCCGCAACCATCCGAATTTGCTGTCGATCCCGTTTCGCAGGCCACTAATTCCAGATGTGGCATAGGATCGCGATAGCCGCCAGTTCCTCACATTTCCCCTAACTATTCCGGCGTTGCCAGATTTTTGGCAACCGCCGCAGGGCTTTCTCTGCCCCGGCTCGTGCCCCTAATCGGGGGCACACAGGAAGGACATCTTTTCCTCCAGCCACTGAATAGAAACTGAATATTTATTGCACGAATTGCGCGGTTGTGTAAGAATCGTCTTGCACCACAGGAGCGTGCGCATGTTTCCCGTTGGTTCCCAGGACTGGGTAATATCTAAATTGAAGGGCAGTAGGTCAAAGTTTTGGGACATACCCGAACAAGCCCTTAAAACTTACAACTCGATCGATCCGGTGTTGCGTCTTCCGCTGAACGCGAGAGCTGTGGCCAATAATCTAAATTGCTACGTCCTGGACGAAGCGAAAAAGGCTTTTGAAGGCGTAAGCAATTCCAGGTTCGAGGAGAAAAACGGAACGACATACCATCACTTGAACGACTGCGCCCTCTGGTACAAGCAGTTGGGAGATGACGGGCTTCCATCAAACTACCCGACCGAAACGGCAAAGGAACTCATGCAAGGGGCATTCCCTTGGGCTCCAAAGAAGGTTCTATTGGTTGTCGGGTTCGAGTTTGACGAGATGCTGCAACGTTTGGAACGTGTTGAGATTCAGCGCTTCAATAGTGCGAACAAGATTCAATTCCATATCACGCTTGAGAAGGTGGTACCGGCACGCGTTTTGGAGATGCCCAGCAAGACGGCGACGCCCACTCGGACCAAGGTGGCGATCAGACGTAGCCCAGAGCAGGAAGAGCTCAAGGTCGGAGAAGAGTAAGAAATGCAGCACTTCAATCCAGGAATGCTCACGTTGGCCCGCGAGTCGCGCGATTTGACGCAGGGAGAACTCGCGGCTCAATCGGGGATACCACAGGCAATCATCTCCCGGTTGGAGGGGGGGATTACACAGCCGTCACCAGACCACATAGCGGCGTTTGCTAAACGGCTGGAATATCCTGGCGAACTTTTCTTTCAAGAGGATCGGATTTTCGGATTCAATGCGTCGGTGTTCTTTCACCGTAAGCGCGCAGATATGCCGGCCAAAACCCTCCGTCGTATCCATTCACAGCTAAACTTCACACGGATGCATCTTGGACGACTTCTCTTGGCGACGAGTCTCGATCCAGCTGTCGAGTTGGTGCGCCTCTCCATCGAAGAACACGGCACTCCAGAGCGGATCGCACAGCATGTGCGTGCATTGCTCCAGCTGCCTGCTGGTCCAATCAAGGATTTAACCGCAGCACTGGAGGATGCGGGAGTTATCGTTGTGTCGCATAGTTTTGGGACAACAAGAACTGATGCTGTGAGCGAATGGGTGCCAGGACACGCGCCTATCGTTCTGATGAATGGAGATGAATCCGTTGGCGGCGATCGCTATCGTTGGACCCTTGCTCATGAACTCGGCCATCTGATCATGCACAAATTGCCATCGGAGACGATGGAGGATGAGGCGAATCGATTTGCTTCTGAGCTGCTTCTGCCAGCTGCTGAGATCAAGCATCATCTACGGAATGTGCGGCTGTCGAACCTTGCACTTCTCAAGAGCATTTGGAAAGTCTCGATGGGAGCCCTGCTGGAACGTGCAAGGCAGCTAAAGACCATCAACCCAACTCAGTACCGCTATATGCGAATCAATTTCAGTAAGCTGCACTACAACACTAAAGAACCACCCGAACTCGATTTTCCTGTTGAGAAATCGACGCTGTTTGGACAACTGGTGCAAAAACACATTCAGGATCTGGGGTACACCATCGATGATTTAGCGCGACTGTTAAATCTGCAGCCGGACGAGTGCAGTAGGCTGTACGCCCCCGATCTGCGGCCTGGTCTCCGTTTGATATCGACGAAACCGATTCAAAATACGGCGTAACGCAAGATCGTCGCGTTACGCTCTATCTTTCCCAATCCGCTCGCCCCTGCCGCCCTCCGAAGGCGTCTTCCTAATCTCATTTATGCACCGCGCGCAATACTGGCCTATATTGCGAGTCCGTTTGGTCAGTCCCAATCTCTCTTGCGGTCCGATCTCCACGAGCCACTTTCTTCTTCGAAGTTCTCCTGGTCGATCAACTGACTCTCATCTTCCCACCAGATCAGTGAAAGAACACTCTGGTTGGCCCATAGCATCGAATCTTCCTTGACCCAGTATTGATCGGCACGGAAGTTCTTGATCCATTGCTCGGCTCGTTTGTCTTGCGGTCCCGATGCAGGGGTTCGTCCTTGTAAAAGAGCGGATGCCACCGTCGATTGGCCAGGACGATCAACGGGCCAAAGCTTTCCATTGACTGTTGAGCTTGCCACATACCATTGCCGTCCGCCGGAACTACTGCAGATGAGCATTGCGGGATAGGAGCCATACTCTACGAGCCGGACTGCTGTCGCAGAGAGGCTCATCTTGAATATGGCGGCGAGCTTTTCGACGGACGCGAATGTTATAGGCAAATTTTTCGATAGAGGGCGAAACATCTTAGCCGGAAGCAAAAGATCAGCGGCAAACCGATTCGCGCGCTTTTCGGGATTATCTTCAGACCACTCCCGAACAAACATTTGCTCATTGCACTCGAATGTTCCGGTTCCTCTATCCCGCATCCAATGGCCAAGCTCATGGCCGCCCGAAAATCGTTTTCGCTCCGGGGAAGAGTTGGCGTTGATTGTGATAATGGCGGAGTCGTCCAGACCCATGATCCGCGCCTCACAGCCGGACAGTGGCTTGTATTGAATCAAAGCGCCACAATGCAAGGAGATCGCTTCGATATCCAAGTCCTTCGGGTCTCGAATTCCCAGGTCAGACAGAATTTCAGCCGGAGTCTGTCCCGAACTATTCGTTTCCGTCATGACTTTGCTCTCCGATGTTGTCGAACGCACCTAATTCCATCAGGTCTTCGAGGGCCGATTGGACATCCTCGTCGGATAGCTCCTTCAGATCTCGATATTTTGCGGTGACCCGCGCGACACGTTTGTCTTTTGTTGCAGCATCCGTAAGCATCCTGAGTCTCTCAACAGGAGTCGCAGGCATGGCAAAGCGTCGCGTGTGACGCGCTGTCGACCTTGTTCGGTATGCAGAGCGAGCAGCGTGAAGCTTTCTCTGCTCAAAGCCACGAACAGATTCAAGCAACGTGTTCTTAACCTCGGCGGCGATTCGCTCGGTGTCCTGTCCCGCGGCCTTGGCCTCCGCAAGAAGGTCTTCGGGGGAAGCTTGCTCTACGGCTTCGGCAAGCTCGCCGAATAGTGCGCTAAGGTCCATTTTGCTGGGATTCGTATCAGCGGACATGGGGCATTCCTTCCGGCCAGTTCTTCTGGATCGCACGATCCATTCTCCTAACGGCCGTGTCGTATTCTGTGCGAGTAAGATCCAGGACCTTCATGATCTCAGGTCCCTTGGTCCCGCGTCGCCGTTCGCTAAAAATCAGAGATGCAAGTGAATCCTCGCTGAGGAGCGCCTCGATCTGCTGGAAGAGCTCTTCCTGGGTGAGTTCTTCGCTCTCAGCGAGTTGTTGTTCCGGGTTAGGTCGATGATCGACAGCGCTCTCGACGGCATTCGGCATCTCGTCGCCATTGGCATTCGATGCGGGCAGATCGGTTTCAAGGACCGGCATATCGCCCCGCTTGCCCTGCTTCCGCCAGTCGAACTCGATGCTTGAAACGACGCCAGCGAGGAAACCGACAAAATCGACTTTTTGGGGTTTCCAGTGACGCTTGTTCTCAAGGACCCTATGGATAGCCACTTGCAAGATGTCGTCGCCGTTGGTTCCCCAGACGTGTCTGCGAAGGCGATAGGCAGCTCCTTCCGCCAACCGCTTCAGTTTCACTGACTCGGCCTCGGTCAGCGAAGCAATCGCTTCTCGCACTTCATCCGGGCCGGCAACCATCTCAACGCCGCCCAGAGGTCTTGCCTTTTCTTTCATTTGGCCTTCCAAGGAGACCTTCTAATTCATAATGCTCCGGAAAGGAGTCATTTGGACAAGAATGCCGGAAACCGCGCCGAGAAAATAAACTTTCTGGCTGCTGTCCAAATGTGCCGGGGCGGGAGCATTCCGTATTGAGGGTTCCGATGACGGGGCCTTCCGGAGAACTTACATGCCCCATACCGAAGAAGTACCGGCTCACGCCGAAGAACACCACCGCTACCACACGGTCAAGATCTACATCGATCGTGTCGAAAAAACCTCCCCAACCCCAACAACCGGCTCTGCCCTATACACGCTTGGCTCTGTGCCGGACGGCTACGTCCTCTTCCGCGAAGTCCAGGGACATCGTGATGATGACCTCGTCCCCAAGTCCGAAGCTCAGATTCACCTGACTGAGTGGGAACATTTCTACAGCGCCCAAGGGAAGCTCAACCCAGGGAGCGTTGCCTAAATGAGTGCCCCGGCGATCCCGGCAGTCCTCCCGCAAGCCGACCTGGACTTCCTGAATGAAAAGGGTTGGCAATACGAGATCGCACCTCATCCGGGTGAGGTGCGTATCTACATCCGTAACTTCCTATTGCCAGAGGCGTATTCTCCGCGGGCTACGGATCTTCTCATCCGCCTCCCGTTTGGGTACCCGCAGTCGAACCCAGACATGTTCTGGACGAAGCCCGAGGTGCGGCTGGTGAACGGCTCCTTCCCGACCCGCGCGGACTACTTGGACCCATCGGCAAACAGCTGGCAGCGGTGGTCGCGGCACGGTGGCTGGCGGCCGGCGACCGATAACCTCCGCAGCAAGATGGCCTCCGTGAAGAGAGAGCTGGAGGCGGGAATCTAATGCGCTACTCGATCACGTTTGCTGAAGGTGAATACCAGTCGCTAGCCGAACACCTGCACCAACCCGGCTTCATCGAGCAGGGAGCTTACCTCCTCTGCAGTCTTTCAGTCACCGAGTCCGAATCGCGCTTGCTTGTCCGGGAGGTGATCCCTGTCAGGCCGGAGGAGGTCGTCAGCGCCTCCAGCAGCCACATGGAGATCGCTCCACAGTCTTTCATGCGAGCGATGAAGCGTGCCGACACCAGACATCTTTCCTTTGTCTTTGTTCATTCCCACCCATACGGCCCCGCAGGCCATTCCCCGCAGGACGATATCACCGAGCCGAGCCTCTTTCGGACGGCCTACACCCGCATAAGCGGGCAGGCTATTCACGCGAGCATCGTGTCATCGGGAATCAATCAGCCCCAGGCGCGAGTCTGGCACCCGGACGGGTTAACCTCCCCCGTCGACGTTGTCCGTGTCATTGGAAACCGCTTTCGATACTTTCGGCCCATATCTACGAAGAACGCGAGCTTGGAGATTTTCGACCGACAGGTGCGAGCCTTCGGCGCGGAGATCCAGCAGTTACTTTCGACATTGCATATTGGGATTGTTGGCAACGGGGGCACCGGCTCGGCCGTGGCAGAACAACTGATCCGATTAGGGGTCGGTCGGCTCTCCCTGTTTGAAGGGCAGACGCTCGACGCTTCGAATGTGACCCGCGTATACGGCTCACGGTTGACCGACGTTGACCAGCCCAAGGTCGAAATCATCAAACGACTTGCGAGGGAGATCGGTTTCGGAACCGAAGTGACCCTCTTCCCGAAACACATCACCAACTCGGAGACTGCAAAGGCACTGCGGGATTGCGATGTGATCTTCGGTTGCACTGATGATGAGTGGGGACGGTCGATTCTTTCAAAACTGACCATCGACTACTACATCCCCGTCTTCGACATGGGGGTCAAGATCGATTCCAAGGACGGTTCGATTGTCTCGGTGCAGGGC
>JADEYI010002141.1_pt1 | contig 10994 bp, 7 predicted proteins | sample 8542331 | NCBI WGS metagenome assembly JADEYI01 (sample SAMN16510988, study PRJNA670497) | mine drainage metagenome | isolation source: biofilm near Copperflume 1 | place: Germany: Marsberg coppermine Kilianstollen | collected 2018-02 | reverse complement strand
CGGGCGCAGCAAGGACGATTATTTTCCTAACCTGATGGGCCCCTTCACCGGCTCCGACGGTAAAGTCTATGGTCTACCCAAGGACTTCGGTTCGCTAGCCTTCTTCTACAATACTGACATGGTCAAGACCCCGCCCTCGGCAACGTGGACGCAGGACGACATGAGCAACTTTGTGAAGAGCAATGTCTCTGGCAGCGGCCAGACCAAGGTCTACGGTTTCTCTGCGGACCCGGACCCGGAGCGCTGGATGGCTTTCGCTCTGGCTAACGGCGCCAAGATCATTGACAACAACAAGTGCGCTATCAACAGCGACGCCGGCGTTTCGACATTGGATTGGTGGTACGGTCTATATACCTCCGGTAACGCCACTCAGCCCGCTGATGTAGGCGCCAGTTGGTCGGGCGAAGCCTTCGCCAAGAAGCGCCTCGCCTCAACCGCGCAGGGCGGCTGGCTGATTCCTTTCCTGGACGACCCGAAGGCAGCCTTCGGCGTGAAGTACGACGCGGTTCCGCTGCCCATGGGCAAGGCGGGAAAGGCCGACCTCCTCTTCTTCAACGCCTGGGGTGCCTCAGCGCGCAGCAAGTACCCGAAGGCAGCGGCGGCGCTGGCCCTCTTCCTCGCCAGCCGCGAGAACGAGGGTGCGATCTTGCAGACCGGCTTTGCTCTCCCCGCGCTCAAGGGCTTCGACAACGATCCCTACTTCCAGGGGAGCGGCGTTGAGAACAAAATCTCCTTGATACTCTATCAGACGGGCAGCTACGGCACTCCCGATTATTACGGTGGTGTCAACGATCCCAAGATCAAGAAAGCCCTCACCGACGCTACCCAGCGTGTATATGCCAAGCAACAGTCGTCCAAGGATGCCCTCAACCAGGCTTGCCAGGAGATTGATCCGTTGCTCGCTTCAGGCGGATAGACTCCGCTGACCGCAGTTGGCGGGAATTATGAATTATGAGTTACAAATTAATGATAAGCTGTAACTCATAATTCATAATTCATAATTCATAAGGGGAGTGCTATGGCTACACAGGTCCAAACTGCACCCGGGCCGAAGACCTCGAGGCTGAACCGTAAGACCACCGAGGCTCTAACGGGCTATCTCTTCGTCTTCCCCTGGATCATTTCCGCCCTCGTCTTTACCTTCGGAGCTATGATTTATGTCTTCTACCTGAGCTTCACGAACCTGCAACTGCTCAACACGCCGCAGGTGACAGGCTTCAACAACTACGTCAAGGTCCTGGGCGACAGCCTCTTTCATACTGCGGTCTTCAACACTCTGCTCTACGCAGCCGTGGTGACATTCTGCCAGACCTGGTTCGCGTTGATACTGGCCGTCGCCCTCAACGCCAAGCTGCGAGCAAAGCAGTTCTTTCGCACCGCATGGTACATCCCAAGCGTCACCTCATCTGTGGTGATTTCGCTGATCTTCGTCTGGGTATTTCAGAAAGAGGGCATCCTGAACTTCGCCCTCGCCACATTATTTGGCTGGACAGGCTTCCAGCCCGTAGCGTGGCTCACCGACGCAAGCGCCCGCACAGCTCTGCCTGCGATCATGCTGCTGAACATCCTGACCACCTCGCCTACCTTCATGCTCTACTTCCTGGCCGGCCTGCAAGACATCCCGGAGGAGGTTTACGAGGCAGCTAGTCTTGACGGCTCCGTCGGCGCTCATCGCTTTTTCCGTATAACCGTGCCCATGATGCGGCCAATCATCTTCCTGGTGGTAGTGCTGGGCACAATTGGCACGCTACAAGTCTTCGATCAAGTCTATATCATGACCAGTGGCGGGCCACTCAACCAAACGACAACGATCAATTTGCTGATTTACCAATCGGCTTTCAAGAATTACAGCATGGCTTACGCCTCAGCGATGGCGGTCGTCCTCTTCATAATGATCCTGGTGCTCTACCTGTTCCAGCAGCGGCTTCTGGGCAGGAGCGACACGGAGCAATAATTCGTAATTACGAGTTACGAGTTACGAATTAGCGACAGGCTGCAACCAAAATGGCAGCAGACAATTAGTAATTCGTAATTCCGCGAAAGGCGGGAGGGTAATATATGTCCACGACAACCACCACCCGGCGCGTGGAGGCGCTCGCTCCCGCTTCCGCGATGCGAAAAGAAGAAAAAGAGCCGACCTACTACGTCATCCTGGCGATACGTTATATCCTGCTGGTCGTCTTTACGATCATATTTCTCGGCCCATTCATTATGGCGCTGCTCGGCTCCTTCAAGACAACACAGGAAGTGCTGGCCTGGCCGCCAACCTTCCTGCCCGAAAACTGGCGGTTTCAGAACTACGCGGACGTTTGGAATACGCAGACGGGCACGGGGGGCGGCTCTCCCTTTCCGCGCTGGATCCTGAATAGCTTGATATTAGCTACTTCAGTTACCGTCGCACAACTCTTCTTCTGTTCGCTGGCAGGCTTCGCCTTTGCCCGGCTGAGATTTCCGGCAAAAGGCTTTATTTTTGCCGCTATGCTCTCTACGCTGATGCTCCCTGGCATGGTGCTTCTGATTCCGCAATATCAGATCCTCAACAACCTGCACCTGATCAACACCTACGGAGCGATCATCGTTCCCAACCTGACCAGCGCAGGCATGATCTTCCTGCTCACGCAGTTCTTTCGGGGCGTCCCCAGAGAGCTCGATGAAGCGGCAAACATTGATGGGGCGAGCATCTTCACAACCTTCTGGCGAGTGATCCTGCCCCTCGCTAAACCGGCGCTGGCGACGATGGCGCTACTTACCTTCCAGGGAATGTGGAACAACTTCCAGGCTCCCCTGGTATTTCTGAATGATCCAAACCTCTACCCGCTCACCGTCGGGCTGGGCTTCCTCAAGGGCCAGTATAGTACCTTCTACAACGTGGTGCTGGCAGGCTCGATGTTCAACACCTTGCCAATGGTGCTGCTGTTCATCTTCTTCTCGCGCTTCTACGTTCAAGGTGTATCGTACAGTGGTATTAAATAAAGCAGCAGCGCGCAGGCGCAGACCCAGCGCGCTGCGCCTTGCCTTCACGCGAGCCGTGCAGGACTGGTATTACGGGCTAATCCCCTTCGCCATAATGAATTTCTTCTGGCTCGTGCTGATGATAACAGTGGTCGCAGCGCCGCCCGCGACCGCCGCTATGCTGGGGGTGGCCCGCGACGCGGCGGTAGGTCAGGGCGGAGAGCCGAGGATGTTCTTCTTCTACCTGCGGCGCTTCTTCTGGCGGGCCTGGGCATTGGGTATCGTAACCTTTGTGGGGAGCGTCATCCTGATGAGCGATCTGCGCTTTTTCGCCAGCATACTGAGCGGGGCGCCCTACCTGTTCAATATAGGCATCTTCTTCCTGCTCTACGTGCTGGTCGTCTGGATCGAGTTCCTGCTCATAGCCTGGCCGTTGCTGGTCAACCAACCTGAGATGTCGCTGCGCAACGTAGCGCGTAACGCGGCGATCCTCACCCTGCGCGTACCCCTGGCAAACCTGGGGCTCGCGGTGCTCGTGATCCTTGTTTTCGCGCTTTCAGTCTCCCTGGGCGTTCTCCTGGCGCTGGCCTTTGCCGCCTTCGTCGCCTTGCTCGCGCAGCACTATCTCCACCTCCAGGCCGCGCTCCTGGCTAACTTCCCCCAGCTCCCAGGTGATGAGATTTCTCAGGTTGAGGAGTAGGGCCGGGAGTAACAGCAGACACCTGCCTGCATGTAGCAGGCAGTTTGTAAGGGCACTACCATATGGAAGACCGTTATCTGTGGTGGCAAAGAGGTACTATATACCAGATATACCCACGCAGCTTTATGGACGCAAGCGGCGACGGCGTGGGCGACTTGCCCGGCATCCTGGCCCGCATGGATTACCTGCAATGGCTGGGCGTAGACGCTATCTGGCTGTCGCCGATCTATACATCGCCAATGGCCGATTTCGGCTATGATGTTGCCAATTACACAGGCATCGAGCCGCTCTTCGGCACGATGGGCGATTTTGATCGCCTGCTGGCCGATATTCACCGGCGCGGGATGAAGTTGCTCCTTGACCTGGTGCCCAACCACACGTCAGACCTGCACCCCTGGTTCGTCGAGTCGCGCTCAAGCCGGGATAACCTCAGGCGTGATTGGTATATTTGGCGCGATCCGGCCCCGGGTGGCGGCCCCCCCAACAACTGGTTCAGCGTATTCGGTGGCAGCGCCTGGCAGTATGATGAGCAGACCGGGCAGTATTACCTTCACTCCTTCGCGGTGCAGCAGCCAGACCTCAACTGGCGTAACCCCCAGGTCGAAGCCGCCGTTTTCGATGTCATACGCTTCTGGCTCGATAAGGGCGTTGACGGTTTTCGTGTGGATGTCCTCCACTATTTGATCAAAGACGAACTTTTCCGCGACAACCCGCCAAACCCTGCTTACGAGCCGGGTGCGGATCAGTACAATTCGCAGAGGCACATTTACAGCTATAACCGCCCTGAGGTACACGCAATTATCCGGCGCATGCGCAAGCTGTTCAACGAATACGACAAGCGCGTTATAATAGGTGAGATATACCTGCCTCTTGCCGAGTTGATGAGCTATTACGGTACGAACAACGACGAGGCGCATCTCCCCTTCAACTTCCAGATCATACTTTTGCCGTGGCGCGCCTATGTGATACGCCAGGCGGTGAGGGCTTATGAGGCCGGGTTGCCATCGGGCGGCTGGCCCAACTGGGTGCTTGGCAACCATGACAAGCATCGCATAGCCACGCGCGTTGGTCGCGCTCAGGCCCGCGTCGCCTCTATGCTCTTGCTCACTTTGCGCGGCACGCCGACTAGCTACTACGGCGACGAGCTGGCGATGGTAGATGTAGAGATTCCGCCTGAGATGGTGCGCGACGTGCAGGAGTTGGGCAAGCCCGGCCTGGGGTTGGGGCGCGATCCTGAGCGCACGCCGATGCAATGGGATAGCAGCCCAAACGCCGGATTCACCACCGCGCAGCCGTGGCTGCCCGTGTCCCCCGACTACGCGCTGTACAACGTCGCCACCGAGCAAGAAGCCCCCGCTTCGATGCTCCGCCTCTTCCGGCAACTGCTCGCCTTGCGTCGCTCATCCCTCGCCTTGAGCATCGGCAGCTACACGGACGTTCCCGCGGACTCTCCAGAGGTATTCTCCTTCCTGCGCGAGCAAGGCGACGAGCGCCTGCTCATAGTGCTCAACTTCAGCCATGAGGAGCGCGTCTTCAGCATGGGCGTGAGCGCCCCGGCTGAGATCGTTCTCTCCACCCTGCCTGGCCGTACTGGCTCTGTGGCTCTGGCGCACATTGAGCTTGCCCCTGACGAGGGGATGATTTTGCGCCTCTCAGGGCAGTAACTTCCCGCCAAAGGCGGTATAGTTGGGCTACAATGACCTCAAAAATGAACCCTGGCAACGATGACATATCAGTCATCGAGGATCTTGATCCAGAGCCTGAGAAGACGGACGGCCTGCGCTGGTGGCGTTCGCCAGGGGTACGTGAGCTGGTGCTGGGGCTATTGCTTCTCTGTGGTGTGCTGGGCTGGGCAGGGTACTCGTCGTGGCGGGATGCCGGCAACAGCAGCAACTATACGCAAGCTGCACAAGCGGCAACACTCAGGCGCTGGGACGAGGCGCTGGCCCGCTACTCGGCTGCGAGTGGCTACAAAGACGCCGACGCACGCGCTGCCGAAGCCAGAGGGCAAATAGAGGCTCGCGACAGCCAGTACAGGCTGGCCAAAGGCTATCAGCAAACCGGCTCTGCTTTGCAGACGCTCCTGGCCGCGCGGGCGGTGCAGACAATCCAACCCGGTTATAAGGACATAGGCGAAGTGGCCGCGCAAGCTGAAAGCCAGGTGTACACAGATGCGCTTAGCGGCACTGTGGTCATGCGCACTGAGGCCAGGCCGCCGGGGCTTTATTACAGAGGCCCCACCGGCTGGGAATACCTGGAGGGCAGTGACCGTTGGAGCAGCGTGCTCAGCCTCCCCTTCGGCGCGTCAAAGAGGCAAAGCGTTGTATACGATGTGCCCGGTCCAGACTGGACGCCTCCTGTACCCCTCACCAGGCCACTCTACGATCCTTACGGCTACGCCATACCCCAGGGCTCGCCCGACAAGGTTGGCCGCCGCCTGGTCATGGATACTCTCTCCGGCGGCGAACAGGTAGTTGCTAAGCTTCAACTCAACCCTCTTGACTATAACTTCTACATTTGCGGGCAGAACGGCGTGTGGGGTCTGCGTTATGATCCCAGCATATCCGAAGCGGCAGTGGCCAAGGGCCTCCTTAACAGCTTTACCTGGACGTATGAGGAGGTTGGAGGCAAAGTAGCGCCTGTGGTGATTCAGGGCACCGGCGGCACCGTAGCAGACATCGGAGTAGATGGGGATGGGCGGACCGGGGGGAGCGACAGGCTCTTTCTTGCGCGGCGTATTTCATTGGATAATAAGAACACCGGTACTCAGCTATCTCTCGCTGGGGCCGATGGTAGCAATCCGAGCTTTGTTTACTCAACGACTGGGGCTGTGGTCAGCGCGCTTCTGAGCGGGGATGGCAGGCACGCACTTGTGGTGGAATCTCAGCCTCCTGTGGGCACAGGTGGAGCAATGGTGGAGGCACGCCTCCTTACCCTGGATGGTAGCATGCCTCCCACGACGCTGCAGGAAGTGCCGTTGGAGGGCTTTACAGGCTCCTCCGGCATATCGCCTCTGCTCACGGGCCAACTGAGCATTAGCGGCGTCTTTCTCCAGAGAGGCGCGTTCAAGGACAAACTGCTGCTGGGCTGGGCGAACGGCACACCAGCATCGAGCGTTACCGTCCGGCTGCTCGATGTTTCCGACCCCGGTACGCCGCTGGTCGAGGCGAGCATTCCCTATGCCCACACCGGCTCCTTACCTGTCGTGGAAGGTATAGACGGCAATGCGATTCTGTTCTACAACCAGGGTGTACCTTCCGTACCGGTCGGCGATAAATGGCCGGCCGCAAATTTACTGGTGCTGCGTGCCGTTGCAGGGGCAAACAAAGTAGAGGCAAGCAGCTACAGCGTGCCTGTGCCTCTGAGCAACACCAGCAGCGATAGCACTCCCTATTTTATGAACCCCACTCTGCGCGGAGCCAATCTCGTTTACAGCGTCGAAACGTTTTCTACCATGCCCGACTCGTCCAGCGCCTACAGCCTGCCCTTGCCGGATAAAGCAGGCGCGGGGCAGGCTGTAGGCGCTGGACAGCCGGTGCAACTCTTTAGCCGCTCCTGGCCCGCCGGGCAGGTTCTTGGGAATGGCGGTGCAACCCCGGGCATCGCGGGGCCGGGCGCCTACGCATACACGGATAGCGCGGGTACTCTGCATGCCCGACAGTATGGCGCGAATGTTGATGTACAGCTGGAGGAAGGTGTGGGCACTATTTTTGCACTGAACTCCAACTACATTTCTAAAATCATGCACTGACCCTAAGATGGTGCGTGCTGGCATAGGAAAACGCAAAGGCCAGAAGTACACATGCCCTGGAGACGGTCAGCGCCGCTCCATGCTAAGCCAAAGTAACCGCTAACCACTTCTATCACTCATCGTCCATATGAGCAGAAGGAGACGAGATTGACCACCAGGGACGAAATACTCTTCAGGAGGCACCCATCTAATCCTATCCTGACTGCCGCCGACTGGCCCTACCCGGCACATAGTGTCTTCAACGCAGGCGCAACGCTCTTGCGCGATGGGACCACGCTGCTCCTCTGCCGCGTCGAGGAGCGGACCGGCTTCTCACATCTGTGCGCGGCCCGCTCTCGCAACGGCGTAGATGGCTGGGAGATAGACCCTGAGCCTACCTTTGCCGCCGACCCCGACAACTATCCCGAAGAGTTATGGGGTGTGGAAGACCCGCGTATTACGTACGTGCCGGAACTGGACGAATATATCTTCACCTACACAGCATATGGGCCAGAGGGTCCTGGCGTGTCGCTGGCTGCTACAAAGGACTTCCGAACGTTCCGGCGGTTAGGGGTCGCCATGCGGCCCGAGAACAAGGACGCGGCGCTCTTGCCGAGGCGCATCGGCGGGCGCTGGGCGCTCTTGCATCGCCCTGTGCCGGGGCCGGAGCCGTATGAGGCAGGGGCGCACCTCTGGCTCTCTTACTCGGACGACATGCGCCACTGGCAAGAGCCGATTATGGTGTTGGAGGCGCGGCAGGGCGGTTGGTGGGACGCGCGCAAGATAGGGCTTTCTCCGCCACCCATCGAAACGCCGGAGGGCTGGCTGCTTATCTATCATGGCGTGCGCACGCCCTGCTCAGGCTGCATCTACCGCCTTGGCCTTGCGCTGCTAGAGCTTGAAAGGCCGGAGCGGTGCTTGCTGCGGGGTGACCGTTGGGTTTTCGGCCCTGAAACCGACTACGAACTCCTGGGTGACGTCGGCAATGTCGTCTTTCCATGTGGTTACACCATCGGCGCTGACGGCAATACGATCAATCTCTACTATGGCGCTGCCGACACCTGCATGGCCCTGGCGACCGGCAGTGTTCGCGCCCTATTGGATTGGCTGCACAGATATGGCGCATGAATTATGAACTACCAATTGTTCGCTACTATTGCGGTTGCAACCTACCGCTAATTCATAATTCCGCCGGAGGCGGCAAGTGGGCGTAGCAACTGATACGGTTACTATCAAGGACGATTCCACCTTCCTCGTCAGCGACCTGGATGGCAACCTGGTGCCCGGGCCGGAAGGCCACGGCATGTACCTGCATGACACTCGCTACCTGAGCCGCCTGGAGCTGCTGGTCAACGGGGAGAAGCCGCAGACACTTAGCTATACTACCGATTACAATATCGCTGCCAAGTTCCACATGGGCATCCACCACAAGGTAGAATTGCCCGGCTTTATGGAGAGCGAGAGAATCGAGCGTCTTATACCGAATGCCGTTGGTATTACTCGCAAGCGATATATTGATAGCGGGCTCGTCGAGCGACTTGAGTTTACCAACTACCACCCAGCGCCGCTTCCTGTGAGGGTGGCCTTGCGGGTTGGAGCCGACTTCGCGGACATTTTTGAAGTGCGCGGCCTACCGGACTTTACGCACAGCTACGTGGTACAGATAAAAGCCGACGTAGAGGCGAGTGGGCGGGCGATCACCTTCCGTTCGCATGTGCAGCCAAGGGATGGAAGTAGCCCCCCCAGCACACAAAGCACGCGCCGGTCGCTCCGTGTAGAGTGCGGTACGCCCCCGGAGTATGTGGAAGAGGTTAGCAGCTTGAGCGCAGTCAGAGGCGAGAGGTTGCCCGAAGTAATTCTGCACTACTGCCTCAACCTGGAACCGAGTTGTACCGTCGCGCTGGATATATGTTTCATGCCTGCTGGTGCGCCCACAAGTGTGGAGGAAGAGGCAGAGCAAGAGCCACGCGCCGCGCGAGGAACCTTCAGCAGCGAAGTGGCGGCTATGCATGTCGTTTACGAACGATGGCAGGAGGAATGTACGAGCGTGAAGACGGGCGACTACCGGCTCGACAGCATCTTCAAGACGGCGACTCTCGACCTGCGCTCGCTCATGCGGCGAGAACCGGCGGGGCTTGTGGTGACGGCAGGGATCCCCTGGTACTTCACCCTGTTCGGGCGCGACAGCCTGATTACCGCGCTGCAAACTCTGTCGCTCAACCCACAGATAGCGATAGATACAATGCGTGCGCTGTCACTTTACCAGGCCATCGGCTTCGACGACTTTCGAGACATGGAGCCTGGCAAAATCTTGCACGAATTACGGCGGGGCGACATGACTTTGCAGGGCGAAGTGCCCCACAGCCCGTACTATGGTTCAGTGGACAGCACGCTCCTCTTCATTCTGCTCTATTCCGAGCTATTCAAGTGGGTAGACGATCCGGCTCTTTTCGAGGAGCTTTGGCCTAATGTAGAGAGGGCGCTCGCATGGGCTGAAGAATATGGGGACGTAGATGGCGACGGCTATATAGAGTTGCGGCGTCGCTCTCGCAAAGGTATCTTACACCAGGGTTGGAAGGACAGCGACGAATCGATAGGGGGCGATCTTGGACCTCGCCCAACTCAGCCGCTGGCCCTGGTGGAGGTGCAGGGCTACTGGTATGCCGCGATGCTGGGGCTTGCAGGCACTTTGCGGCAGTACGGCAGCGGCAGCCAACTGAGCACAGCCAAACGGTTAGAGGGGAAGGCCACCGCGCTCAAAGCACAATTCAACCGTGACTTTTGGTGGCCTGAAGAGGGCTACTATGCGCAGGCATTGGACGCGAGCAAGAGGCAGGTGCGGGCGGTCACCTCGAACATCGGGCACTGCCTGTGGAACGGCATCATAGACGATGAAAAAGCCCGGGGCGTTGTTGCGCGTCTATTGGAGCCGGGCATGCTCTCCGGCTGGGGTGTGCGCACAATGAGCATGATGGACCCATCGTATAATCCGATGAGCTACCATAACGGGAGCATATGGCCGCATGACAATTCCTTGCTGATAGCGGGCCTGCGGCGTTATGGCTTCAACCAGGAGATGCTCCGGGTGGCCGAGGAGATATTCGCTGCTGCCATGACCTTTCCGGGGGGCCGCTTGCCGGAGCTCTATTGCGGCTTCGAGCGAGGCGGCAAGGCCGAGCGTGAGTCCTCGCCCGTGCCATACCCGGTGAGTTGCAGCCCACAGGCATGGGCAGCGGGCACGCCCTGGCTGACCCTCCAGTCTATTCTTGGCCTGGAGGCCGCCGCTCAGCAAGGCACGCTGAAGGTGTTGCCTCTGCTGCCGCAAGGTGTAGATAGTATCAGGCTGGCAGGCTTGCGAGTCGGTGGCAGCCGCGTAGACGTGATGGTTCGTCGCGATGGAGCGAGTCACGCGTACACTGTGTCAGCGTCAAATGGCGATGGTAGCCCAAAGGGTCATGGCTTACTCTGAACATTTACGTGTATAATCTAATTGCCACGCTTGAAGGGCGCTGAGCTAACCAGGGCGCAAATACATTTATTAGTTCAAACCATGAACAGAGAGCAATACAAAGACGATCCCCGGCAAGATGCTTCCCTGGTAGGAGGGCCTAA
>JADEYI010002140.1_pt1 | contig 10996 bp, 9 predicted proteins | sample 8542331 | NCBI WGS metagenome assembly JADEYI01 (sample SAMN16510988, study PRJNA670497) | mine drainage metagenome | isolation source: biofilm near Copperflume 1 | place: Germany: Marsberg coppermine Kilianstollen | collected 2018-02 | reverse complement strand
GTGGGAGTGACCAGTTCTCCTTCGACTGGGCATGGTTTCCAGGGCGCATTGACACGGCGCAGTATCTCCAGGGTAGCAGGTGCAGGCACTGGCAATAATCCATGAGCTGTTCGCACATGACCGCTGGTCAAGGGCAGAGGTGAGGCATAAAGCTGTGTAATACCCAGGGCATTCAGTGCGATAGCCGCTCCAGTGATATCGACAATGGCGTCAACCGCTCCCACCTCGTGAAAGTGAACCTTTTCGATGGTTGAGCCATGCACGTGCGCCTCTGCCTCGGCCAGACACTGGAAAATGGAGAGGGCAGTATCACGAATTGTCGTCGGCAACGTAGAGGTGTAGAGTATCTGCGCAATATCTGCCAGATGGCGATGCGGTTGCTCCTGTTCCGTCATTACCACGGCAAAACGCGTACCGCGAATCCCTTTGTCATGAAAGGGTTCAGCTATCAATTGATAGCCTGTGATGGGTAAGGCGGCTAAAGCTGTTTTCAGGACGTCCAAGGGTAGTCCAGCGTCAATCATCGCGCCAAGAAACATATCACCACTGATGCCTGAATGACAATCAAGGTAAGCAATTTTCTCTGCCATAGGCCAAATACTCCATTTTCTATACAAGAGTAAGGGTGCGTGAGCGTTTTGCAGCCTTTGGCTGCAAAACGCTCACGCACCCTTACTCTGTCAATTCCTGAGATTGTTCTGTTGATGGTTTATTCAATTGATAGGGGCCTGGTGCCTCAGCTACGTGGGGCAGATAAGTGGACAGCTCATCATTTGTATGCAACTGCTCCTGTGCTATACGTGCGGTTACTGAGTCTATGGCTATACGAAATCCTTCTGAGAGAGCGGGTACCGTATGGGATGCTACAGACACTCCTTCTGGAAAATCTTCGGGCATATTTTCTTCAAAGGCGTGAAAATATGCGATGAAATCGGCAATTTCATTGGCATACTGGGGATAACGCGCTATGTAGGTACTGACTTTGGGTTTATGACCGGCGTGCACCTCGGCAACATATTGGGCGGTAATGCGTTGGACAGCCTCTTTTTGTTTGCTATTCATGCAGCATTGCTCTTTCTGCTTCAAGTTTTCGATACAATAAGCGCAACGCACGTTTTAGCCGATTGCGTACAGTGCGGTCTGTAATACCTAATATCCTGGCGGTATCCTTTTCGGTTCTATCTTCCCAGAATATGAGCAAAACAACGGCTTTTAACCTATCGGGTAAACTGACAATTAAGCGTGGTACATCACTATGCTCGACGGCTAACAAAGCATTACGGGCCATTTCATCCTCTAGCAACGGCATAGATGACTCAGCGTCAGATCGCTGTTCAGGCTGATCTATACTCGCAATCAGGCGATGTGGAACACGATCGCCTTTCTTTTCGCGACTGTAGATCCAACGCCCCTCTTGTTGCATAAACGTCTCGTATACGTGTCTGCGCTCAAAGCTCAAGCAGTGGAGAAAGTTTTCTTCCCAGAACAGTCGGTTTGGGTCAATGACTGCCCGCATAACGCATTCACAAATATCCGCGTAGAGATCGTTTACGAATACCGCCTGCTCTCCCGTGGCGAAATGCCGCGCTTTGAGTACATTATTAGCCCAGAGCTGATTGGAAATGGCGATACGCCTGAAGAGAATCTCAAATGTACGTTTTCTTCCAACAGTATCTCCGCGTACAACTGAGGCGCGGATACATTTCACAATAATTTCCAATGGTAAGGCTCTGTGTATGTCAGGCTCTTCGATGCTACGCCAGTAGGCTGTAGAGCCATACGTGGGCAGGGCAGTATAGAGCTGCGCCAGGTGTGTTCGATGCCTGGCAAGTGCCATCGCCCGCCCTTCATTGTCTACGGCTTGAACATATTCCTGTATCACAACACACGATACCTTTTCAAAACACAATGCAGTTCTGTTTCTGGATTAGTATAGGCATCGAGCTAAGAAACGTCAATCTCTTTCTCTTCTCCTCACCTATTTCAATGAGTTTTTGGGCAAATAACAAAAAAGTTTCCGCTTTTTGCCGGATGAGGTGTATTAGTAATAGCAGAACAACAATTATTCTAAAGGGAGATCCTAAACCATGCTTCAGCATACTTTTGCAGCGCACAAGCAGCGCGAGCTAACCCCTGAGCTGATCGTAATCAGTGAATTACGTGTTAACACGACTATTTTTGGTTGGCTCTTCACCGCTGAAGTTGTGCAACGTAAGACCAACACCGGCAAACTCTTTCTTGATCTCAAATTACGCGACCAGCGTGGCAGCGAGATCATTGCGCGTTACTTTGACCCGCCGCGCCTGACAACGCTTTTTCCACGCGAGGGCCAGGTTATTTTGTTGGAAGGAGCCGTGGAAGAGTACCGCAACCAAATACAGATCAAGGTCATACAAACACAACCAGATGAGAGCATCCCCATTGACCTTTTCACGCAAGGCACCCGTTGCGCTATCGTGCAGCTTGAGGCAGACTTTCAGCATTTAATTGAGAAAGTGGATGATCCCGGTTTACGCAAGCTGCTTGATTGCTGCTTTTGTACGGAGGTAATGGAACGCTTTCGGCGGTGGCCGGCGGCAGTGCGGCACCATGGGGCGGTGATTGGTGGGCTGCTCGAACATACCGTGAATGTCGCCACTATCGCTGAACTGATCTCCCACCTCTATCCGTGCAATCACGATATGGTGGTGGCAGGAGCGTTGCTGCACGATATCGGTAAATTGGAGGAAATGACGGAACAGATTGGCAGTGGGTTTACCGTCAACGGGCGTATGGTTGGGCATATCATCCTGGGTATGCAATATGTCCAGCGGCAAGCTGTGCAGGTACCAACGCTTGAGGCGGCGCAACTTGATGACCTGTTGCACATCATCCTCGCACATCATACCAAAGAGTACGGTTCGCCGGTTAATCCGTCCACTATCGAAGCGTTGATCGTGCATCAAGCTGACCTGGCGGAAGCTCAGTTCACAGGTTTTTTGGAACACTGTCAACGCTCATTCGGAGCGGATGGCTGGACATCATTCAGTGCGAGCTATGGAGGGCAATTGCGCGTGCCATAACGTAAGTTTCGTCATTGACCACTGATGTGGAAGGCCATAGCATTGCGGTAGACATCTTCATAGCGCAGTGCGGAGGCTTGCCACGAGTGGTCAGCAGCCATGCCGCGCTGTTGCAGTGTGCGCCAAATACTTTTGAAACGAAAGAGTTCGAGGGCACGAACAATAGCGGCAAATAGCTCCCACGGGTCATAGTTGGTAAAGGAAAAGCCGTTGCCTTCACCTGTCCGTGGGTCATATTCCTGCACAGTATCCGCCAGGCCACCCGTGCTGCGCACGATAGGCACACTGCCGTAGCGCATCGCGATCAACTGACCCAGGCCACAGGGTTCAAAGCGGGAGGGCATTAAGAACATATCGCTACCTGCATAGATGTGCTGTGCCAGTTCCGTATTGAAGGTGAGGAAGATAGCGACCTGTTCGGGATAGCGTGCGGCCAGATTTTGGAACAGTTCGTGGTAATGTTGGTCGCCAATACCGAGCACGACAAATTGCACGCCCTGAGCAAGCAATGGTTGGATGATTTGAGCCAGCATATCAAAGCCTTTTTGGTCGGTGAGGCGTGAGATCATCGCCAATAAGGGTTTATCAGGGTCTACGGGCAAATGGGCTTGTTCTTGCAAGGCACATTTGTTTTCAACCCGTTTATCGAGGGAGTGCGCATCAAAGTTTGTATGGATGTAGTGATCGGTGATAGGATTCATCTCCTCGTAGTCAAGGCCATTGAGGATGCCAAAGAGACGGTCGCGGCGAGAACGTAAGAGGTGATCAAGCTTTTCGCCAAAGGTGGGGGTAAGGATTTCTTGAGCGTAGCGTTCGCTGACAGTTGTGATAGCATCGGCAAAGAGAATGCCACGCCCCATGATATCGACGACATTGGCTAATTCGGTGATCTGTGGATAGAGAAAACCATTGGAAGCGACGCCTGCTACTTCAAGGATGCGATAGCCAAAGATGCCTTGATAGGCAAGATTATGAATGGTATAGACTGTGGCTGAGTTAGCGTAGAAGGGGTCATCATGGTAGATGGTATGCATCCAATTGGGTACGATGCCGGTATGCCAGTCATGGCAGTGAATGATATCGGGCGACCAATCCAGCGTGCGCATGGTTTCCAGAACGGCACGGCAGAAGAGAATGAAGCGTTCTCCATCATCGGTGTAGCCGTAGATATTTTCGCGTTCAAAAAAGCGCGGCGCGTCAATCATATACACGGGAATAGTGTTACCAATTGAACCCTGGCGCACACTGACCGAAACCTGGAAGTTATTCATATTCACGGTGACAGTATCAAACACAGTATCCAGGGCAAAACGTTCTGGGCTCACTTGTCCATAGCGCGGCATGGCTAAGCGAACATCATGACCAAGGGATTGGAGAGCTTTTGGCAAAGCACCGACGACATCAGCTAAACCGCCAACTTTGGCAAAAGGGACAATTTCCGCGGCAAGGATCAAAATTTTGAGAGGATGTTCAGACTGCATTCTCGTATCTCCCGAAATCACCATTTGGCCTCATTATACCATGCAGAGACAAAATGACGAAAGGAGGTAATACTGAACAAACTGGGCCGGAAAAACGTACTAAAGCATGTTTTTCCGGCCCGTTTTGTTCGGCAGCGTTACACTTTATAGCGGTTACGCATCAGGAAGTAGAACTGGATAGCTGCCAGTATTCCCAGAATGAACAACATTACAATGGCGTCTGCCATACCTAATGTTGGTGGTTGATTAGGAGAAGGATGGGCCGGAATGATGGTTCCAGAGATGAACGGGATGTTTGGTGCGCTTTCATTGCTCCACACGGAGAGCGAGAAGAAGGCAAATGAAGCCAGGTATACGAGCAGACAGGTACCAACAACCAGCCACATACCCATGCAGCCCAGGTTATTTTCGCCCACCACCGCGAATTCACGTCGCGCAACACTCGTCCAAATTGTTGCCAGGATGGCCATAGCAGCACTAAGCAGCAAAGCAATAATCACTTCGCTAGGGCCGGTATGGGCCAATAATGTGGCCAGACCAAGCACAGCAGTCAAAACGACACTACTGATAATGACCAGGTTGCGGTTAGTTTTCCATATGACGATGGCCGCCAACAAAGCCAGAAAAGAGGTGCCAGTAACCACTGTATCAATAATATATCCTGTTTGGGCAGAAAACGAGCAACTAGCAGGGATAAGCGATTTCTTTGAGCATATGATAAAATAATTGCCAAGCCCAATAAATGTCCACGAGTGGATCCAGGCGACGAGGGGGAACATCACGAACCAGAGCACCAATAAGATAGCCCCCAGTTGTGCCAGGCCCAGCGCACCAAACGCGTAAAGTGGGGCCATCGTGCGCTTACGTACCGGGCGCATGAGGTAGTGCAGGCGCAAAGCAAAGGAACCCAGGGCCAGAAAGAAAGCCAGTCCCAATATGCCATTAATGACGGTATCAATGATCAACTGAACTTGTGCAGCATTGGCGGAGTCAATCTTGTAGGCCAGGCCATTATCGTTCACGGCGGTGTAAGCAACCATAAAGATAATCAGCAGCATGATCGAGGCGATAAGCATACCACGAATAGCAGGTGTCGTGCCTCTATCACTGCGATCAGGGTTGCGTTGCTCCCCAATGGCCAGCACACTATAGAAGATCATAGCCATGCCGACAAACAACACTGCTAAACCAACCATCACCAGATCAAGGGTATAGGGTTGAAACCAGAGTACCGTGCCACCCAGAATTGGATTCCAGTAGCCATTCGGCACAGGAACGTAGTGATAGGCTGTATAGCTGGCCCAAATGGTGAGCGCGGTGCCACCAATAGCCAGAATGGCACCTAGCCCGCTAATAATAGCGGGAGGCACGACCGGCTTGGGATCGAAGAGCAGCACAATCACCTGAATAACAGCGAAGCCAGCTAGACATACTATTGCTAAGGCACTCATTCCTTGCTCAAAGCTTTGGAGTGATGCCGCAGTCATCGCATTATAAATGTAGCCGGGGAGCTGCCCGATGAGGATGGCGGCTATAAAAAAGAAGCCAACTCCGAAAACCATGGCACGCGCCCAGGAAATTCTATCTGGGTTCTCCCGTTGTTGAGCTTGTTGCATGGATCGCAATCCCTTTCAACAGGTCACTATTCTTCATACACGGCAGCGAGTGACCACCGCTGAGGTCGTAAAGACCGCTGTATGTATCGAAACAGAAGGTAGCGCACCATCCACGATTGGGGGGCACGATACCAGGATCGTTTATGGGACAATTGTCAATTCGGCAATCATGCCGGGGTGGTATTGACAATAATAGACTACCGTGTGATCTGGGTTAAAGTTGTAGGCAGCCGTCGTCACTGTATAGGTGTAGGTGGCACCTGTCGCAATGGGTGTTCCCAGACCAGAGTCAAAAATTTTGGGTGCAGGAGTCTCTTTCGATGGGTTTGTCCCCACAATCGCTGTCACCGTATGATTCTGCTGACTCTTGTTATCCCAGGTGATAACTGTACCTACCTTTACCTTCACATTCATAATTTCGTAACAGGCAGGTGAGCAGGTAGCACCGGCAGGTGGCTGAATAATATTAATTGTCACAGCCTTTTTACCGGTCATATCAACTGGCTTGCCGAAATTCCCGCTACTCTCTTGCGCGACAGCCGTCGCGTAAGCAGAGGGATTATTTATCTGGAAGTAGTCCTTTAGCTGGCTAAAGCCATTGCCGCGAGGAAAACCGTTCTTAGTCAAGTAGGCGGGATCGGATGAACGGACGAGATCAAAGAGATACTGGATATCGTTATCGGTAAGCGGACCGCCATAGCGTTCGCTCCAGGCAGGCATGAGCGGGTTAGCAGGGTTGGCAGGATCATAAATACCACCGCTGATGATACGCAGGAGATCATTATCGGTTAAATTGTTGACGGCTGTATTGCCATTCAGTTTGGGGCCGCTACGCCCCTGCCCCGTTGTACCGTGGCACTGATAACAATACTGTGCATAAAGTGCTACGCCACGTTGAACACTGGTGTTATGCTGGTTTGCAGTGGCAACGGCTTCATTATTTGTCTCCATAATCCAGAAGACTGGAATCATAAGGGAGACCAGGGCCAACATGATCAATGCACCATAGCCGGTCTTTTCTACGGCGTTGGTGCGGGAATAAAAAATATATAATAAGGCCCCGACCACTATTACGAGGACCACGACGCCTACTATGACCTGAAACGGATCTATCATAAACACACAACCTTTAATACGAGGGCAACCGATTTATCTGATTGCCCTCGAATGACTGCATTACATGATCAACACCCAAATGCACCACACAAACAGTTAAGATGCACTACATTGTACAGTAGGTACAGCGATGACGCGAGTAGTATTATCTGGGTGCTGCACAGTATTGTTTAAGGTACCTGTACGGACGATGACATCCTCCCCACTGAAGGACATCGCGAAACGATCCAGGCTTCTTGGTGCAGGGCCATCCAGATATTCGCCATCGACATTATAGTGAGAACCGTGACAAGGGCACTTAAAGCTTACGCAATCGTTACGGAATGGCACGGTACAGCCCAGGTGAACGCAGCGTTGATAGAGGGCAACCCAATAGGAGCCATCACTATCTTTCACAAAGGATTCTGAGTCCAACTGATCTGAAAGATTCGTACCGGTCAACGAAAATTGTGTATCTTTCGCCAAATGCGAAATGTAGGTTTTCGCGGGTTGTTCGTAGAACACGCCCGCTTGACCTAATTTGTAACTGCCCGGCTTGGCCGCGGGAAAATCGCTTTTCTTCCCCACGGTGAAGTCAGAGCCAAACTGACCCGCCAGGTTCGGATACATCATATATAATGAACCGGCCACGGCGGCAGTCGTGGACAGCCCCCACACAGCGAGCATCGAGCGGCGCAAGAAACGCCGCCGCGATAAGCGTTCTTTCGACATTTCAGCCGCTTCAGCACCACCGCCATGCAATACTTCATACTGCTGCGGGGTAATGTGCGGCATATTAATACTATCGTCTTTAATCAAGGTAGTTCTCTCAGTCTCTTTTGCAGCGTGCTACAGGTCAAAGTAGATATTCTGCCACGGCCATACCCAAACCCAGCCTGGGCCACGGAAGAAACTGCCCGCTAACGTGACCACGGCCCAGAAGACCAGGAACATGGTGAAGGTCACAATAGCGACCTTGCGGTCGGCATAAGCACGACTGGGATTGCGATCCAGGTAGGGTAAGGCCGCGAGGGCAACTAACACGAGACCAGGAACCATAATACCAGCCGTGGTGGGTGGGAAGTAGTGCAGGAGTTCCTGCAAGCCCAGGAAATACCACGGAGCCTTCGCCGGGTTCGGCGTGAGATTCGGGTTAGCGGGATCACGTAAAGGAGCATTGATTACGACCGCCATCAACGTTACCATAACCGTGACCATAGCGGCCGCGAAGAACTCGCGCACAAGCAGGTGGGGCCACACGAAAACGGAATCTTCGAGCGGCTTTTCAACACGCGTGATGGCTTCCTGTTTAACTACAGCCAGAGTACGATAACGTCGCTGGGTGGCAGCGGACTGCGTCTGTGCTCTTGGGTCTTTCTGTTCAATTGACATAGGTCGGTACCCCTCACTTGTTGCACCGTAGTGCAGAACACCATACGGAACAGATATACCAAACTACCGAGCAGCACCTACGGAGGTACGCTCTTCTGCACGGGTTTCAATTTCGCGGCGTGATGGAGGCGGAGGACCCGCTGCGCCACCGTCCTTACGAATACGCCAGAAGTGAACGGCCATCAACAATGCTGCGGCAAGTGGGAGCAATATAACGTGTCCCACGTAGAAGCGAATCAACGTCGATTGCGAGACACTGCCACCGGCAACGAGTACCTTGTAGACGGGATCGCCCACAATCGGCGCATACGGTGCCAGGTTGGTACCGACGGTGATAGCCCAGATAGCGATCTGGTCCCAGGGCAACAGATACCCGGTAAAACTCAAGAAAAGAGTAACCAGGAAGAGTAAGACGCCGATTACCCAGTTAAATTCTCTGGGTGGCTTGTAGGCACCATGATAAAAGACGCGAATCATATGTAGCGTGACCGATACGACCATCAAGTGGGCTGCCCAACGATGCATATTACGTACCAGGTTGCCGAATGAGACAGCACTACTCAACTGCTGAATATTCTGATAGGCCACATTGGTGTCGGGGATGTAATAGAACATCAAGAAGACGCCGGTAATTGTCAGCAGCAGGAACAAGAAAAACGAAATACCACCCATACACCAGGTATATGTGATCTTCATCGCCTGGCGGCTGACTTTGACGGGATGCAAGTGTAGAAACACATTACCCATCATCACCAGTGACTGGTTCAGCGGGGTGTCAGGATAGCCGTGACGAAAAATAGATCGCCAAAGCTGGCTCTCGACCATCTTTTGTGTCATTGTGTCGAGTAAGCTTTTATTGGTGCTTGAGTTCACTATGCCTCCTCAAAAGATCATGCCTTGTTGTCTGACCAGGACCTGATAAAAAATAGCCCAGTCACAAGAGTCCATATTCTGTGTGGCTGATTATATCATACACACGAACTGGCCGGTACCCCCTACCCGTAACAAACATGAAGAAACTAGTTTCTTCTTTGTTACCCTTCTCTTTAGATTGTAATAAACTTTAGTAGCAAATGGGAAGAGTACATGCCTGATTTGAGTTCTGTTTTTAGAATACTGTACCATCATTCCCCAGGCATCAGGTGCTTACCTGATTTTTAGCCATCTTCCACCTGATTTCCATTACTATGAGTGGAATGAGCACGACTCTATTTGACATGTGATTGTCACTACCGCTACAATGAGAGGGTAGACAGAGAAGTTCCTATCTGCAAAGAGAACAATACTATGGCCTATTCCAGCATCGAACCACCCAAAGAGATTACCCATAATCACCGCTTGCTCAGGCCGATTCTGAGCTTACCAGTGTTTTACAAAGTATTGCTTGCCAATAGCTTGATTATCTTTTTTGGTGCCACGGGCGGCACCTGGCTGGCTTCCAACCTGAACAATAGCCATCAAGCGTATGCTACTCCGGCCTCTTTAGTCCTTTTTGTTGTAGCGGGGTGGCTGGTGAGCATCGTGCTGAACTTTGTCGTCCTCCAGGTGGCCTTTCGACCATTAATGGACCTGGGCAAGGTGATGAATCGTGTGCAAGCGGGAGAGCGTTCATTACGTGCGCCTACGACAGGGGTAGACCCAGAAGCCGATCAACTGGCCAGCACCTTTAACATGATGCTTGAAGCCATTGATGACGCAACGAGACTTCGCGCCAGCCAAATCATCAATGCGCAGGAGCAAGAACGCAAACGGATTGCCCGTGAACTACACGATGAGACGAGCCAGGTTTTGACATCGTTGCTGATAAGCCTTGCCATCCTTGAAGAGTCCATTACGACGCAGGAGGCGCGAGATCGTATCGCTGACACCCGTAAACTGGCGCACCAGACGTTGCGAGCTATCCGTAATTTGAGTATTGACCTGCGCCCCAGTGCGCTTGATGATCTAGGGCTGCTACCGGCCTTGCGCTGGTATGTCAAGGAATATCAACAAAAATGTTCGATCGAGGTTGAGTTCGCGCCCACAGGTTTTAAAGGCCGTCTACCGGCTGAAATGGAGACCGCCCTTTATCGCATAGTACAAGAGTCGTTAACCAATACAGCTCGCCATGCCAATGCACACAAAGTGGTCATCACGATGAGAGAAGATGAAACCATGGTATTTGCAACCATTGCGGACGATGGCTGTGGCTTCGATATGGATGCGCTGCGCAAATCACCGGACCAGGAGCGAGGGCTTGGGCTGGCCGGTATGAACGAGCGTGCGCTTTTACTCGATGGCTCTCTCACTATCAATACAAGTCCTGGTCGTGGCACAGTTATCGAGGTGCAAATGCCGCTGGAGCCAACAG
>JADEYI010002139.1_pt1 | contig 10999 bp, 15 predicted proteins | sample 8542331 | NCBI WGS metagenome assembly JADEYI01 (sample SAMN16510988, study PRJNA670497) | mine drainage metagenome | isolation source: biofilm near Copperflume 1 | place: Germany: Marsberg coppermine Kilianstollen | collected 2018-02 | reverse complement strand
CCTCTCCCCCGCCACCGCCGGATCCCCCGGACCCCGTCCCACCGCTGCCATGGGCTCCGCTGCCACCGTCAAATCCAGGCTCCAGTGGTTTGCCGAGCTGACCGAGGGCTGAGGATGCTGCGCTGGCTGCGCACACTGCAGTGAGGCTTGGCTGGCAGCCCCTTCCATTCAGCAGGTTCTGCCAGCACGAGGTCTTCTGCCGATGGTCTGTGCTCTTGTGTCGGCATTGAAGAGGCACGGAACAGCCCGCCTGCCATACAGATGTTAGCCTGCATGCAGGTCGTCTAGACCTCAAGACGTTGGGCACATTGGGTGTCAAACACAGGGTGGGCATCAGCCTAACAGCATCATCACGTCCATAAGTGCAGCTGTAAACCACGGAATGCTCCATGGAATGCAACATACTGATGGGGATTCAGTGATCCTGTCACACTAGAGTCGGGCCATCAAGCAAACTGATTTTCATATAAATCAGCGAATAATTCCACTGCGCGGGCATTTAAATCAGCAAAACAAAGACCGATTCAACCTCTAGCAAGCAAAAGCCATCTGCTTTTCAATTCGCAGTCAATTTGACCACTCTGAGTACTAGGCCTTATCTAGATTTTGATCACGTGCCTCGGATGACTTTTGACCTTCTTGGAAACTCCTTCGTGCCTGGACGGAGGCACGAAGGAGTTTCGCATCTCAAGTTCGATTTGAAGAACTCTAATCAGACTGAACTGGCCAGAACATCGGTCGAGACCAAATCCTTGTCCCTGAAGGTCGTGCAATGAGAGGATGTATTGGGCGTGCGACGAAGTGTAGTCTGAATGACAGGAAAATCTCAGGGCACAGTCTCAAACAAAGATTGGAATTTCCTGGTGTTCAGAATGCAATCGTCAGACAGCTTGCATGCAGGGTGCAGAGAGATGGATTTGGGCTAGGAAGACAGTGTGGGAAGCTGAGGGTGCAAAGGCAGCAGGTGGAAATTGTGACACACTAAATTGTTGCTCATACCAATTTATAACGCACTGCTAGATCTGCTTCTTATGAAGTATGGGTTGTAACATATATGGCCCTGACAGGCAACACCAGACAAGGAGACCGTGCAGACAGATGGACAGAATAGTGATGGGGATCTCCTCATTGAAGAGGAATTGGCGCGTGACATTTCCTTGCGTGCATGATAATTGACAAGCACAGCGGCATGACATTGAACCGGCATGAGTGACGCTTGCTGTGGATGGATGACGACGCTGAGTGTGATATGCAGAGAAGCCGGAGAAGAAAGAAGAAGAACAAAGTGAATGTGGTGGCACCACAAGTGCAGCAAGCATATGGCGGTGAACCTGCAACCCTGGCCGGCAATTTAGAAGCTTCTTATTTGACGGTACTTGGGCTGGCATTCTTGTTGATCATGCTCGAGGGTCTCTTCATCGCTGTCTCGGTGAGTGGCTGGGCATATGTGGACACACATCATCATCTCTCGACTTATTCACATGTCTTGAGAACCTGATGGACAGTATTTTGGCGATGCAGGGCTTCCTCCCAGAGAGTGCGGATCAGTTTGCTCAGGATGTCGTATACCCCGCATTCTCTCCAACTGTTGGAGTTTTCCTTGCCCTTTCCACGGCATACGGTATATGGAAGGTATGAGTGCCCAGTCCTTTTTGTTGGTCAAGCAACTTGACTCAAGTTTTGCAATTTATTTTCTGGAATCCTGTTCCTGTGCAACTTCTAATTCCCAGAGTGCTTTCCCCCTTTTGCAGTCGAGGCAATGACAGAAGTCAATCTCCGGACGAGCAAGCTGCAATATCCAGCACCGAGTGTATGTGAGCGCGAGAGATGGTAGTGATCAAGTCATGAGCAGGACCCTTCAAAGCTTCACGTGACTACAAATATAGAATATCTGAAGGGTCTGCTAAGGGGCTAGGCTTTTTTCACCTATTGGCTCTTTGGGTAAGTTGGACCAGTGGTCTTGCCTGTGGCCACTTGCACGGTATCATTCCTTGATGGGAAAAGATGCCCTGGCTTTCAGTCCAGTGTATTGCCTGTACACCTGTTTTACACTGGCCTTGTGTGTAACATGAATGACATCCGCAATTGATCATTGGGCTAATTTGAAGAGCCGAGTGCATGTTCTCTCACAATCACTTAAACATTGTCATGAAGCACTTGTTAACTTAACAAGTTGAACTTGTGCTGATCAGTCCTTTTACACCGTCGCAGCAGTTGCATAATTCTAGAGATCTCGGATAAATCCTATATAGATCTCATATATGATAGAGGCAAACTGATACCTGGAACAGCCACCCAGCAATTAAATTGTATATACATGGCGCTCAATACAAGGAAGTTATGCAAGAACAAATGAGTCCTAATGTCCAACACTAGTGTCTGCCTCTCCATCTGCACTTCATCACATACTTCGAAGCTCCTCAAAAATCAATCCTTGCGCGCTTCCTTGGGTGTGAGAAAAAGCAGCGGTACCATCCCTGTCGGCAAAGGCATTATCCTTGTGAACCAGAGCAATCTCAATCTCAAAATCTCTGCAGTGCACTTTAAAATATACCGGCCGCAAGGCGCAAAGAGTCTGAAGGCACGTTCCAAAAGGCCTGTTAACTCTATTGTCTAAGCCTGCAGAACAGTAAGAAGTAGCGTACCTAGAAGGCACCCCACTGAGATACCCAATGATGAACCTGAGAATCTGGCGGCTGTAAACAGCACACGGCCCCCTTAATAAGAATGCCTGTGAGGGTGGGGAGCTTCAGTCTTTCCATGAATTCCAAGGTAAAGAGTGGACTATTAAGATATGCAAGCACCTCGCGTCTGCCAAAGCTGTGTCTGCTGAAGTGTCAGAGGTTTGGCCTTTAGCCATCTTCCCATGCGCGCCTGAGGAGGACACAGGAAATAAATTCCACTTCACACACACAGTAAGCGAGTCTTTAAAGACTTCCCGTTGCGACATGATCAGTCTTATAGGACGACCACATCTGATTTTTTCTTTTACCTGCACAGGTTCTGCCATTCCAAGGCCGATTACATCGCTAATCAGATTTCCAAGTCCAGCTGCCGCCAGAGTCGATAGGCCCAGCTTTGCCCCAAACATGGACTCTATTTCATCACCTGCTACGATCTGCGCCATAGGCAGAAGACACATCAGCAAATAAGAACGACCCAAAGTATCACTGATGAGCATGCAGACCCCTTCTGGTGCATTTTTAATCTCACCATGATAGCGTTGTCGCTGAACCCAAAAACAATGAAAGGAAGACCTGCAGTGAGAGCCACGGACACCAAGACAGCTGGCCGGGGTGCGCCGGACTGATGTGCCTGTGATCTGTCCCCCCAAAATAGATATGAAATCTGATGGAGGCACCTGGGCTGCTGTGCACTTCGGGGCTATACAACTCACAGTCCAAAGAAGAACCACCGAGTAAGAACCAGCTATGACCCCTTGGCCATGCCATGCAGTGCTCTATTAATATTATGTATGTTTGCTGAAGACATGCCTTGCGGCGCTCTGCGCGGTGTTTCCCACTGCCCTTGCTTCAGCATTCAATGCCTCCAACAGAAGCGAGCGCTCTGCCGGCTGCAAGGATTGTATGATCTGCTGGGTGGCTGCTGCTGGATCTTTGGAAAAGCTGGAGGCAACTTTGCCTCCAAGATCGGAGATAAAAGCAGGTTTTGTCCCGAACTTTCTGGCCTGTTGCCATGCCAATCCTGATAAACGACCCCATGACATCCTTGTCTCTGATACACCAGCTATTTGTCTCAAAGTGCTACAAACTCAGCAAAACTTACGAAATTTTTGGACCTCTTGCTCCAGAAATTTGCAGCAAGAGGTCCAACCATAGAGAAACCGCACGTGAACAGATTCAAGGCACACGTGCAGTGTTATGAAGATCTTCTACTTTCGCCGTGACGCTCCGCTCTTTTCTTCTTGCCTCAGGACCTTAGTTAAATTTTAAAGTACAAGTTCCTGCACTGCGTGCGATGCTTGCCTCTGAACTCAAGCGTTCGGCAGCATGTGCTTGACTGGAGTCCAATATGTTGACAGCATTCGTGAGGCTCTCGTCCGGAGCTTGGTCTTAGTAGATAGTCCTTGTCAACACATAGATGGCTATAATAAACCAGAAATTGAGCTGCAGAACAGCAAGGAGCTCCTGCTGGACCCCATCGAATTGAGAAGGAATGAGCAGGAATGTATAATCATCGAGCGGTCCTTGAACTCTGTCCGAGTCAATGTGCAGGTTCGCCCTGCCCAGGCGCCGAAATGCTACTGTTACCAGTCTCAATCGTTATATGCTCCTCACCCTGAGAGCACATCTCATGTGTCTGTGCAGCTGAAGCGGGTGGGTGACTTGGAAGCGTGGCTGCGAAGCAAGCGCATCGCCTTTATTATGCAGAGAGCCGACGATATTGACATCATACGCCGCAAGCCTGCCCCTGGATTCGACATCTCGTTTCTTGTGACGGCCAGGCACCTGCAGTCCTTTGATAAGACAGCCCTCATCAATTTGATCACCACTCTCGTCACGGAGCTCGCATCGGTCAACGACCTGAAACGTTTGATAAGTTCGCGTGGGCGCGTATATTCACTTTCCATTTCCAGAGCCTTGGCGGCCTGAGGCAACCACATCTTGATATATAGGTTTTTCAGGACTGGCACTGAGATGCTCGCGCAGGGTGATCTTAAACGATTGGTCATTTCAGTGAAGAGGTCCGATGCACCAGGATTGGGGCCAGATTGAAAAATGCATCTAAGCTAGGCGACAAAGGTACTTGCATGCGTTTGAACACTTCCTAGACAGCCTACTCTAGTATCTTGATCAATCGACCAAATGTTTGTATCTGTTCGCTTTGGATCACCTTGCTGTGACGCTATTTATCGTAGCACTGATACTAGCACTGAGCGCTGAGCCTCCCTCCAAGCTCCCTGAGCACTCCTGAGAAGATCTCAGCCCCATCAGATCTAGATGCTTGCAAATGGCAAACCATCTTCTACTGCAGCAGGCCCCTTGCCGCCATCACACTCCCCTATTGCTCTCATCAGGGCATGTGCCTTCAGCCGCATCTCCTCATACTCTGCCTCAGGCTCGGACTGTACCACCACAGCTCCTCCGGCCCCAATCCTTATGTGATTCCCATTCAAGATTGCTGTTCTGATCACAATATTCAAGTCAAAGGCATTGTTGAAGCCAATGAAGCCCAACGACCCGGAGTACACACTCCTCGCCTCCTTCTCCAGCCTGTGCAAGCACAGCAAAGTGTTTACTTACTGCATCGGCGTCTTCAGTGTACTTCACCACGATATACAGCAGTCAGAGAGAGCAATCTATCACAGAAAGGCACCAGAAAAGGTCACTGACAACGACCTGCAGCGGCGCACCTGTCGAGGATCTCCATGCTGCGCAGCTTGGGCGCCCCAGTCATGGAGCCTCCCGGGAAGGTGGCTTGCAGGCACTGCACAATGGACGTCTCCGGCCTGCGCCTGCCCCGCACTGTGCTCACCAGGCTGTGCACTGCATAGCTCTCCACCTCCATGAGCACCGGCACATGCACACTGCCCACCTGCAAGTACCACAGTGCACTGAAATAGCGGGCAACAAAGCAAGAATTGAAAAGGCCTGTTTGAATCCCACTCAGGACGCAAGAGCTCTTTTTAAGAATTGCAGTACCTGGCAGACCCGTCCAAGATCGTTGCGCAAGAGGTCAACAATCATCAGGTTCTCGGCCTGGTCCTTCTCAGACGCGGCCAGAGCTGCTGCCGCCGCCGCATCCGCTGCTGCATCCTGGCAGCGTGATGCTGTGCCCTTGATGGGCCGCGCCTCCAGATCGCCGTTTCTGCTGCCTCTCAGAAAGCGCTCCGGAGAGGAACAGCATACCTGCAGCAGTCATGAGGTTGTTTCAGCAGTCCTTGAGCATTGCAAAGGCCCTCTGTACACGTCTGAAGGCTCTTGATATCGGGGAGCAAGCCTTACTCGTGGCCCTTCATCGCCAAATGACAGGAAGGCTGCGTAGGGGGCAGGGCTGAGGCGGCGCAGGATGGTGTACAGGTCCAGGGCCTTGCGTGGCGCTCCGCGACGGGACAGCGCGGTTGTCAGGCACAGCTCATAGCTCTCTCCCGCATACAGAGCATCCTTGCAGGCTTGGACATCCGCCATGTAGGTATCGCGCGTCCGATGCAGTCGGAAGGGCTCAATCTCCGGCTGCCGCTCAACTCGTTCGCATGTCTGCATTGCGGTCCCAGGCTCTCTCTCAGAAGCATGTACCAGCCAGCCAAAACACATCACAGCGGCAAAGTAAAGAAGGCACGCAAGCTTTGCAACCAGATACCATACCTCAGCATGACCATTGCTGTGTTGCCTCTCTTCCAATACAGTGTCTGTCACCGCCTTTGCGCTGTAGCCATTTGGGCATCGAGGAGGTTGTGTTGCCGTGTTACAGTCAGCATGGCCATTGCTGCTGCTCTCCTTCTGTGTCTGTGCTAGAGGGTCTCCTGGCTGTGACTGCTGCAAAATCTGCATGATGCGAGCCTCTTGACATCTCCTCCACGCCTTGGCTGATGAGGTGCTTACCGCATCCTCAGGGTGCACAAGGGTCATCAAATAAACATCCCCACAGCGATGATCCAGAGCGATAAGCCTGCATGCCCGGTACCCCTCAGTAACGGCACAACCCACAAATGATTGCGTCACAGCCTTAGACATCACTGTGCGCACACTCCCTGAGTAGCGAAAAGACACTTTGCGGAAGGGCATGGCGAGCACCTGTCTGTCAGGAAGAAGGCAGCGTCAGGCAGCGGTGAGCGGTACGGTGCTGGTGCACCACATTCTGCTTTCAGCTCGTAGCCCAGGTAGCCAACCAGGCCGCCCCAGAAATCAAAGGACAGCTTGCCCCGGCCGTCTTCACCCTCAGAGGAGCATGTGAAGTCCTGCAGAAGCTGCTCTAGATAGGGCCACCACAGGGTGGCCACCTCGCTGGTGTCGCCGTTCACATCCTCTATGCAGACAGTGCCAGGGTTGTCAGCTGAGGGATCACCGGCAGCGGGCAGCTTGTAAGTGATGCGGCGCCACAGCAGCCCTTCTCTGCCACCCATGTAGGAGAAGCGGCCCCTGTCGGTGGCAGCACTGCATGCAATGCACATCCTACCGTCAGCAGGTTTAACTCTGTAATGCTCAGCTGTTGTATTCCAAGCAAGCAAGACATAGGATTCCCAAAACCACATGTATAGCAAATTCTCAAAAAGCACCTGTCCAGCCAGAATGCATCGCGGCCCCCGTTGCCTCCATACAGGGCCTGAAAGATGCGCTGACCGTCGCCATCCCCATCCATCACACCTTTGAGGCAGGTCCACCTTACATCCAGCGTGGCCCTGGTCCGCTGTTGTATGTCCTGGTGTGAATGGCCTGAAGGGGACAGGCAGCGGATCTTTTCAGACAAAACTGCACACATTAGGAGCTTCTTGATCCTTTCTATTGCTTTGCACACCGACATGACAACCAACGGGTATAGACCATAAGAACAGCGAGTGTGAGGGGAGCACCATTTGCTGTGGCTGGAGGCATATCATGTGGCAGAAGCAGGCCATGGTGCGCGGCTGTCATGTCCCGGAAATTGGCGAGCAGGGCATTCCCATAGGATGTGGCCACACTCTCCGGGTGGAACTGCACACCGTACAGGGGCATGTGGGCGTGGGCAAGAGCCATGACCACATCCCTCCTGCTATGCCCTTGTGAGGCGGGCAGCAACGGCGCCTCATGGCAGGTCGGTCTGACGGCCTGGTGCCCGCCACATGTCCAGGCAATGGATGAGAGGTGGGACGGCAACGTAGCCTCATCCACCACCAGAGAATGGTACCTCACCACAGTGAAGCTGCCATCGGGGCCTGCATATGCATGAGTGGGTGGGATGACGACATGTACACTCTGTGACATGCAAGGTGTCTGAGAGGCCAATGTTGGCAAGCCTGACCTGAAGGTATCCCCTTGAACAGCGGGTGGCCTGTATGGCGAACGCTGCTCAGGCGACCATGCACAGGCTCTGGCCCGCGCACCACCGCGGCACCATTCGCATGCGCCAGTGCTTGCATGCCCAAGCAGACGCCAAGCACAGGCACCCCAATCTCGCCAGCCAATACGTCCAATGAGACGCCTGAGCCAGTACAAGACTCTCACAGGTTTCTGAAATGGATCAACAGGTGCCCTGCAGTTGTGGCTGCCAAAATAAACCTGTTACTCACCGACATCTTGCTGCGTTTTCGGTGTCCCAGGTCCCGGTGAAACGACGATATTATCTATGTCTCTGTTGGAAATGAGGGATTTGATAGCTTTAAGACCGATCTCATCGTTGCGGAATACCACTGGCGGCACTGCACGAGTCAATACCCCATCAGCGACGTGCAATTACTTTGGCAATGCAATTGATCTGTTATTTCTTTATATTCTGTGGGTCCTACCTCCATTTACAACAGCAATTTGTTGAAAGAGATTGTAAGTGTAGCTATCGTAGTTGTCGATCAGTAAAGTTCTAACAGGCCGCATGCTGCTTGCAATTGGTAGATCCACAACAATCACATCTCAAATGTTCCTCAGTCGTAAAAGTAGTATGATGTGAGCACTTCTCTGAAAGAAACGGAGCGTCAGGAAATTTGCTGTTCATGTGACATGCCACGGTGGCAACCAGCTCAGTCACAACCTTGGAATTTGCACGTCTACAAGATTTTGGCCTGGTCTCTCACGAATGCACGGCTTCTCCGGAAAAAGTTCAGTCAACATCTCGAGATTCGGAATAGATATCCCGGGATAATCAACGCTGCGCTTATCCTTCTTCCAGTTGGCATGCATCTTGATGCAGTCCATGAACGTGTGGTACATGCGAAATTTCTAGAGAAATCCAGGTCAAGTAATTTTCTTTAAAGGATCAAGCTCATCGATCAGATGATTTGCCTAGATCATAAAGCAGTTTCTGTGTTGAATATATTGATCAAGCACCATCAGCTGCTTGCTCGGGAGCTCTGATTATTTTCACACACTCCAGATTGCAGATCCTTATACTCATTGCTCCAGCATCACAACGACAAGGTCACCATGCAAAAGGACGGTGGGTGCCCGAGGCAAGTATATACTTCTGTGTGCATAAATCAGAGAATTTATTTGCCACTTGAATGGCCCTCATATGGCATGTGCAGTGATAACAGCTCAGAAAATGGTCGAAGGAGGCACAGCGCAGCTTGCAAATCAGCCGACATTGGGGCTCTTTTTCCTTCGGGTATGCAATTATTCTCAAAGCATAGAACGGAGTGTTTTGCGAAGCAACTATCCTATTCCATGTGGATGTCTCAATTTCCTCTGTCTTCTGTTCAGGAGCATGTCATCTCAGCCGCTCCAACGCTTCTGGAGGACTACAGAAACGCCTCACGCCGGACAAAGGAGCTGGAGGTGCTTACTGCTCTCCGCTAATGTCACTCTGCTGATGTCAAAGTGGCAGCATCTAAGGAATACCGGCCATATAAGACTGCTATTAGATTGCTGGTCTGTGCTGCAGAGGGGCAGCCTTGATGCCGAGTCTGCAAGTGAGAGTGTGACTCAATTGAAGGCAGCCTGTGGGGAGGCGCTGACGAGCATGGAAGATCAGCTGGCTGCGGCAACACAGGCCTTACATAGTATACAACAGAACAACAAATCCTTTGATTGGAACTTCCTGCCAGATTGGACAGCCAGGACCATGCGGGGGCATGGGACTCAGAGTTGAGTATTACTGGTGTTGTATATTCCTGGTGGAGGATGCCGCAGACGCTCTGTCAGACAAGGACTTGGACGACGGCGGTGACGACGGTGTCTCGGACTCGACTTCAGCCAGTTCGGCGCCGCGCTGTTCGGCAACAAGGCTGCGGCCACGAACGCGGCCCCCTCAGCCCCCAGCGGGATGGGGCCCTCCACCGGCAGCCCCGCCGCCGCCACCAGCAGCAGCAGCAGCACTCCAGCGCAGGGCAGCAATGGCAGCAGCCTGAGGCCGGATCTCTTGCTGCGGTCAAGCATCGTGGAGAAGCCGCCCAGCTTCAAGAAGTCCGGCGGCGGGAACATGTCGAGTCAGGCGCTGTCGGGCGGCAGTGGCAAGCGGGCCGGCGCTGTGCGCACCATGCTGCGCGTGAAGAGCCTGGAAGAGCAGGTGGCCTCGCTGGCCAAGCAGTCCTCCACTGCCTACAGGTGGCCCGGCGGCGCCCCCAACGCGAGCCGGCCTTCCGCCAATGTGCGGTGACTGCGGCGCGGGCAGCACGCTCCGTGCTGCGACATCAGCGACGCGTCGCGCTGATGCAAGTTTTGGTTGGCAGGCTGCTTTGCACAGCGGCTGCATAGTTCTTTTGGCAAACCTAGCGCCGCAGTGTGCAATCATGGGAGTTGAGTTGAATGAAGTTCTCTTTTGTTGAGACTGAGAATGCGACAATAAATATGGTCTTTGTGTGCAACTGCTGCAAAGGCGACTGTGGCTGTGGCCAACTCTTGCGTCGGCCGAATCGAGATCTATTGCATCCGGATCTGTGGCGGTGGTGCATCAGTGATTGGCTTGTAAAGCACTGATGCACTTCATGATTATGATCAATTGTTACTCTACTGAGTGGCTCCTGCCGGACACATGCGCAGGCACGCATATATGCATGCATGCTAGATAACTGGCTGGCATTCGAATTCGAATGACTTTGCTCTCGCTGCGCATCTCGAATTGTCACATCTCCGAGAAGAAATCTTCCGATGAACCCGTATTGTTGTACCTTTTCTGCCACTTCAATGACACTGCATGGGGCTCCCACAAGATTCATGCATGCGTCTCCAAGTCCTGCATGATCGTCAACTTGAAGTCATCTTTTAATCATGACCCCCGGGGTGGCGCCGCGGCCGCCACCGCCTGGTAGTGCCTTGTGCAGGCTAGCAGGCGACCCAAGCGCTGAAACATCATCTTAGGATGCGACGGCTATTTGCATCATTGTCTGACGCGAAGAATCGACCGCAATAAT
>JADEYI010002138.1_pt1 | contig 11002 bp, 13 predicted proteins | sample 8542331 | NCBI WGS metagenome assembly JADEYI01 (sample SAMN16510988, study PRJNA670497) | mine drainage metagenome | isolation source: biofilm near Copperflume 1 | place: Germany: Marsberg coppermine Kilianstollen | collected 2018-02 | reverse complement strand
GTGCGGGAGTGTGTGGATTGGCCCTGGAGTCTCCCATAAACACCCGTATGGTGCTGCTGATGGGAGTTTCAGGGTCGGGCAAGACCAGGCTGGGAAAGACCTTGGCCGAGTCTCTGGGCGGATTCGCCGATGCCGACGACTATCACCCCCAATCCAACCGAGCCCAGATGGCTCTGGGACACCCCCATACCGATGCTGATCAGGAGCCCTGGCTTTTGCGTGAACTGATTGAGCAGCATTTACGCCGCAATCAGCCCTTGGTGTTGGCCTGTTCGGTACTTAAAGAACACCATCAGGAGACCCTGACCAGCGGCCTCGAGGCCATCCTGAGCAAGTTCTTGGCGCGAATACCCCGAACCCACCTTATTTTTCACAGAGGATACTTATGACTCTATCCGAACAAGTAGCAGTGATCACCGGTGGCAGCGGCATCTTGGGGCGGGGCATGGCCGCCACCCTGGCAGCAGCGGGGGCCAGGGTGGCCGTGCTGGGGCGCAGCCTCGAGACTGCGCAAAAAGCCTGTGCCGAGATCGAGGGCCAGGTGTTGCCCGTGGCCTGCGATGTGTTGAGCCTAGAAAGCCTTCACGCTGCCTCTGAGACCATCCACCGGCACTTGGGTTCGATCGACATCCTGGTCAACAGTGCGGGTGGTAACAACCCCGCCGCCAGCACCTCTGCCGGGCGCAGCTTTTTCCAGGTGGATGCGGTGGCCCTTCAAGGCGTGATGAACCTCAACTTTCTAGGCACTGTGCAAGCCTGCCAGGTATTCGGCTTGGATATGGTCGAGCGCAAACAGGGGAACATCGTTAACATCGCTTCGATGTCGGCACTGCGCCCCCTGACCCGCGTGCTGGGTTATGGGGCTGCCAAGGCGGCGGTAGTCAACTTCACCCAGTGGTTGGCAGTTCACCTGGCCCAGGAATATGGCCCTGGTATCCGGGTTAATGCCATTGCACCGGGGTTCTTTCTGACTGAGCAGAATCGCTACTTGATGCTCAAACCCGAGGGTAGTCTGACCCCCCGTGCCGAGACTATCCTGAGCCACACTCCTCTGAACCGCTTCGGGGAGTCAACCGACTTGAGCAGCACCTTGCTCTGGCTGCTAGACCCGGCCTCGAGGTTTATCAGCGGTACGGTGGTTCCCGTAGATGGGGGCTTTGCGGCTTTTGCTGGAGTGTGATGCTTATGACCTGGAGCCTCGATCCGTACCGTTGCTTTTCCGCGCAACCGGCCCAGCGCGAGTTGGCTAGCGAACTTCACGCTGGAGTGAAGAGTTTGTCCCTGGTTTGTCCTCACAGCCACGTTGACCCCGAGTTTCTCCTGAGCGCAGCCCGCTTCGCTTCCCCCACTGAGCTGCTGGTGCAGCCCGACCACTACATCCTACGGATGCTCTACAGCCAGGGTGTGCCGCTGGAAGCCTTGGGCCTGCCCACCCAGGACGGCCTCCCCTACGAGCAGGATGGGCGCAAGGTTTGGCAGCGTTTTTGTGAGAGATTTCACCTCTTCGCCGGGACTCCCACTGGACTATGGCTCAAGGAGGAGCTGGTCGGGGTTTTCGGGGTGGATAAAAAGCCTGACTCGGCCAACGCTCAGGCCCTCTACGACCACCTCGAGGCTCGGCTCGGTCAGCCCGAATACAGCCCCAGGGCTCTCTTTCAGCGCTTCAACATCGAGGTGCTGTGTACCACTGACGATGCCACCGACTCCCTCGAGACCCACCGCCGTTTGCAGCAGGAGGGCCTGCCTATCCGCCCCACCTTCCGCCCCGATAAGCTGCTCAGCTTGCATAACCCGGAATGGCCCCATCAACTGGCCCGGCTCAGCCAGGTTTCGGGCATTCCAGTGGTGGATTTTCGCTCATTCCTGTCGGCGCTGGCTCAACGCCGACAGCACTTTCAGCAACGCGGGGCTACCGCTACTGACCACGGCGCACTTCACCCCCACATCGAGCGCTTAAGTGCTACCGAGCTCGAGGCCCTTTTCGCCAAAGGCCTGGGGGGACAGGCCGAGGCTACCGACACCGCCCGCTTCACCGCCCACATGCTGCTCGAGTTTGCCCACATGAGTGCTGAGGATGGCCTGGTGATGCAGTTGCATATCGGTAGTGCCCGCAACCACAACCCGGCCTTACTGCGGCGCTTTGGCTACGATATCGGTGCGGACATCCCCGTCTGGGCGGACTGGACAAGGGGGCTGAAGCCTCTGCTGGACGAGCTGGGCAATCACCCCAAGCTGCGCCTACTGCTCTTCACCCTGGACGAATCCACCTATAGCCGCGAGCTGGCCCCGCTGGCCGGGCACTACCCAGTGCTGCGGCTGGGGCCTCCGTGGTGGTTTTTCGACAGCGTGAAGGGTATGGAGCGCTATCTCGACCGGGTAGTGGAGACCGCAGGTTTCTACAATCTGGCTGGCTTCAACGACGACACCCGTGCGTTTGCCTCGATCCCTGCACGGCACGAGGTCTGGCGCAGGGTCAGTTGTAACTGGTTGGCAGCACAAGTAGGGCAGGGATTGATGGATCTCGAGGAGGCCCAGGAAGCCGCACAGCAACTAGCCTATGGCTTGGTGAAAAGCGCTTACCGGTTGGGTGAACCTGCGGTTGTGAGCACAGCTGGGGGTGCGCGGTGAGCGGCTGGGTGGTATTTGCAAATCTCACCATCCGGGAGTACACCAACCGCTCGAGGGCAGGCCCTGCTGTAGCAGAGGAAAACCAAGACTGGAGAGCTTCAGGCCCGGAATCCTCGCCCTAAGCTCGCACCCTAAGAAACACGGATAGGTTCGCCGAGAAGTTTTTTGGCGGCGAGGGAGATTTCATGGATAAGAGACTGTCTGAAAAGGCTCTAGGAGGCCAACCGTTTGACCATAAGGCGAATCATCGCGGTGTAGATCAGGGTTTCGGAGGTCTCGGGCAGAAGCTCATAGCCGCGGTTGAGTCTGCGGTTGAAGCTGAGCCAGGCCAAGGTGCGTTCTACCGCCCTCGGGTAGCGGCTCTGCCGCTATCTGTGGAAGCGACTCCGCCCAGCGCCTAGGGATGACCAAGAAACAATGATGGCATCGAGTCTTTTTGCGAAGCTCTTCGATGAGATCAGGGGGCATGGGCACGTCATCGGGCCAGCAGATGCCAACTTTAGGGGCATCTGGACGCTTTATCACATCCACGATCCATCCCAAGGTTTCCTTGACCCACTCTACAAACGTGCGTTTATAACCTCCATCCACAAACCGATGCCTTAGCCCTTCAAAACTGGATTTAGCTAGCTGCAACAAATCCCTTCCCCCCGCCGGGTCGGTGATGTTAGCCGCCAGAACCCGCACCTTCAATACAAGCCCTTGGGTGTCTACGAGCAAATGACGTTTGCGTCCCTTGACTTTCTTGCCCCTGTCGTAACCTCTCACCCCCCTTTTTCGCTGGTCTTGACCGATTAGACTTCCTGCGAAAGTGGTAAAGATGCTGTAATGGAGAGATAAAAGGCAAGCAGGGAAGCTGGGAGTAGGTCAAGAAGCTGAAAACCAAAGAGTTTAGAAGGTTGACTGGGGTAAAACCGGCGACCTTCAAGGCCATGGTGCGGTGTGTAGAGGCTTGGGAAGAGCGGAAGGTAAAGCCGGGACGACCCTCAGCTCTGAGCGGGTATGACCAAGTGCTGATGTTGCTGGAATATTTGCGGGATTACCCCACCTTCTTTCGGCTGGGGTTTGACTGGGGGGTGGATGAAAGCACGGCAGGGCGAGCCATACGGAAGGTTGAACAAATCTTGATGGGCTCAGGGGAGTTCAAGCTGCCCGGCAAACGCAAGCTGGGGGAAGGGTTGAGTTTCGAGGTAATCGTGGTGGATGTGGGCGAAGTACCCATTCAAGGACCCCAAAAAAGCAGCACCGGTACTACAGAGAAGAAGCGGCACACCCTGAAGATTCAACTGGTCGTTGACCGCAAGACTCACCAGATCATCTGCGTGGAGGTTGGTAGGGGTCAAGAGCATGACTTCACGCTGTACAAGCACAGCAAGCTGGTCATTCACAAGGCCAGCGAACTCCTAAGCGTAAACCGCTTAAGAAAGCACTATCCAAAGAAGATAAGGCCGGGAACAAGGAAATCTCCAGCCTGCGGATGACATGCTCGATCATCATCCGCAGGCTCAAGGTCTTCCCTATCCTAGCTGGTTCCTACCGCAACCGCCGACGGCGCTTAGGACTCAGGGTCAACCTCATCGCCGCCCTCTACAACCGCGATGGGGCCGCAACCCTCAAAGGTTAGCACCTCACCGTAGCGTCCAGCAGAAAGAAACTTCTGAAGTCTATTGACTGTCCAGACTTGCTGCCCTGGGTTGAGGGTTCCTTCCTGATTTCACCCGCACCTTCTCCCGTAGTTGAGTGTGCAACTTTTCTAGAAGGCCGCTCTTGCGCCAGAGGCGAAAATAATGATAACTGATCTTCCAGTGGGGTAAATCTGTCGGCATCATGCGGGGGGTGGCCGTAGGCCATAGCCGCTCTGCGGCTAACCTGGGCCATGAGCCGCCTCCACGACTGATGTAAAAGATGCCGTCAAGTAGCTCTCGCCAGCTGTTCTCCCGTAGACGACCCCCAGCTCCCTCTACCGGCATCATCGGCGCAAGAACTTCCCATTCCCGGTTCGATAAATCGCTAGGGTATCGCTTCTCTGTGGCTTCCATGCACAGTTATACCCTGTGGGAGCTTTTTCAGACAGTCTCTGACAGGTAGGTTACTTGTATTTTTGCTATCTCTTGTTATACTGGCTCAAATCAAGATGATAACGATAACATTCGTAAGAGCAATATGCCTTCGACTAAGGTGGCTATTACCGATGTCGCGCAACAAGCCGAGCTCTCACGTATGACCGTCTCAAAGGTGGTTAACAACCTTTTCCAACACCTAGCCGATTCCATGAGCCACTTCAATGACCATACTCGGGCATTCGCCTCTATTCCCGCCCACCATGATGTTTGGCATAGGGTCACGAACTGGTTAGCCGCCCAAGTTGGCTTGGGGTTGATGGAACTGCAAGAGGCCCTGGAAGCAGCCGGGCAACTCGTGTGTCCGTTAGCTATCGCGGTCTCCGCTCTAAGGCCCCGTATCGGCTGGAAGGATCGTTGCCTGTTTGATCGGTTCGTGTATGAGACTGGAAGCTCGATTTCCCCTACCTAGGCAGACCCATGGAGGTTAGGACATTGAATGATCAAGGCGATCCTAAAGCAACAAGGGCTCTACCAGCATCGGAAGCAGGCACAGCATCCGAAATGCGGATTGAAACCCCTGGTATGTATCCAATGTTACTCGAGCCGCTTAGGCCAAGAGCCATCCGGGTTACCCTAGGCAAACCCTCCCATCCCAGTCGGCTTGAAATTAACCAACCCCTGGCTTGGAACGATACTTCAGGCCATTCAGCCAGCGCCGGGGAGCTGAGGGTATTGGTGCAGCCCGCTCCTCTTTCCCTGACCTGGACACTTGTATCGGGTAATCAGACCTATGCTCTGGTTCAAGATCACCCCGATATTGCATATCGCTTCACCCCGCGAGGCATCCGGCATACTCGAGTGCAAGCCCAGGCTGAACGCTCCTTCGGCTTGGGGGAGGTCAGCGGCCCACTATCTCGAATTTCACGGCACTACCGTCTTAATCCCCGCGATGCCTGCAACTACGATGCTGAGATGTCTGACCCACTCTACAAACACTGGCCAGTAAGCCTGACCCGGCATCCCAGCGGAGCCTGGAGTGCTCTAATTTACGATCAGCCGCATCCCATGCAATTCGACTATGGATGTGAGCGCCACCATTACTACCACTTCTTCACCTATACCGAAGTAGAGGAGGCTGAGTACCTGCGGTATGCCCTGGTAGCCGCACCCGATCTGCCCATATTATTGACTGAGCTCACCGCCGTGTTGGGGAAACCTGCGCTGCCGCCACGCTGGAGCCTGGGCTATTTGGCTTCGGGCATGGCCTATACTGATGCTCCCGATCCTGCTGCCGCGCTGCTAAAATTTGCTCGTGGAGTACGAGAACTAGATATCCCCTGCGATGCTCTGCACTTGTCCAGTGGCTACAGCTTGCATGGGGGCAAGCGTTATGTGTTCCGTTGGAACCGGGAAACCATCCCCGATCCCAATGCCTTGGTCGCCAATCTGAGAACTCAGGGTATTCGGATGATCGCCAATATTAAGCCGGCTCTACTGAAAGATCATCCGAACTATGACGAACTCGAGCAGACCGGAGCCTTCGTACGCGACTCTAGCGGGAGCAGCTTAGAGGGAGATTTCTGGGGTGGGCCAGCCTCCTGGTTGGATTTCACCAACCCCCTAGCCCGCACCTGGTGGAAGGAAAAGGTCAAGCACGAGGTGCTGGAACGTGGGATTGAAGGGATCTGGAACGACAACAACGAATTTGCTTTGGAGGTTGAGAGTTTCAAAGGCAATGGTGATCGCTCCTACCCCAGTGAGCAGATTTACGGCATGGCCACCGCATCCTATGCGGCTCAGCTCGAACATGCCCAACAAAACGATATCCGACCCTTCCTGATCTCCCGCTCAGCTTCCCTTGGTGTTCAACGTCTGGCCCAGACCTGGAGCGGGGATAACGCCAGCCTTTGGAAAACCCTGCGCTACAACACCCCCATGGGGTTGAGCATGGGTTTGAGTGGATATGCCAATATCGGGCACGATGTGGGTGGCTTCTATGGCGATCCACCCGGTGGAGAATTGCTACTGCGCTGGGTACAGCAGGCCATCGCCTACCCCCGCTTCTCGATACATTCCTGGAAAGATGACCCCACCGAACCCTGGAGCTACCCCGAGGTCACTGCGGCCATCCGTGAGGCCATCCGACTCCGCTATCGCTTGATTCCATATATCTACTCGCTCTTTTGGGAACATACCCAAAGCGGTGCGCCTATTCAGCGACCTTTAGTGTTTGAGTTTTCTCAATATCTAGACGACCCTGGGTTTCACGCCTTGCTGGGGCCTTTCTTGCTGTTGCCATCTGTACCAGATTCTGGGGTGCGGGAACTCGAAATAAGTCTGCCAGGGGTTTGGATTGATTGGCACACCGGCCTTCGCTATCAGGGAGAATCCCGGATTCCAGCTCCCCTCGAGCAGACACCCCTGCTGGCCCGCGAGGGAGCCATTATTCCACTTGGACCGGTAATGCCCTGGATTGAGCTTCAGTTTGACAACGTACGGGAAGTCCTGGTGTATCCGCATAGTCATGAAGGGATTAGCCGCTTCACTCTCTACGAAGACGATGGTGAGAGTTTGGCCTACCAAAAGGGTAGCTTCAGGCTCCTCCACTTTACCCTGACTAGCAGCAACTACGAACTTCACCTGGAAGTGCAAGCAACTGGTGAATGGCCTTTGCCCTATCCCAAACTGGAGGTGAGATTGGCTGTTCCAGACGTGCGCCCATTGCGCGTTAGCAGCAACTGGACGATTTTAGAGCATCTGTCTAACTCTGCAACTCTTTCGACCCAACAATAGTTTGACGCAACGTTAAAGGAGGCAGTATGAAGCGAGTTTCTGTCGTAATGGCCATAATGTTGGCCTTTTTGGGCAGCGCTTGGGCCGCAGGTGATATCCAGGTGGTCTGGTTTACAGAGGCCCCTACCGAACAAGGAATCTTCGATAAATATGTCCAAATGTATGAAAAGGCCAATCCCGGTACTAAAGTCCAAGTCACCTATGTGCCGTTCCAACAACTCACGCAGAAGCTTCAGCTTATGGTAGCAGGAGACACTCCGCCGGACGTGGCTCGAGTGGTCACTGCAAACATTGCCGAGTTTGATCCGGTGGCCCTAGATTTATCCGCTTATATCAACCCCGATCAGTTTGTAAATCAGTTCCTGCCCTCGCAAGTACCTTACATCAAGAAAGGCTCGAGGATTATCGGTGCGCCCCTGGATGTAACCGCTAACGGGCTGTTTTACAACAAGGACTGCTTCGATCAGGCCGGAGTAAAAATTCCCACCAACCCCATCCAGACCTGGACCTGGGAGCAGTGGCACTCGGCAATGGACACCGTACGCAAGAACAGCAAGTGCCGCTTTGCACTGAGCTACGATTTCACCACCTACCGCTTCAGTACCCTGCTCTATGAAGCCGGTGGGCGCTATATTGACGAGAGCGGCAAGAAGTTTGTGGTGGACAGCCCAGAATCGCTGCACGCCTTGAACTTCTTTAATGAACTTTTTCAGGATGGCTACATTTCCAAAGGCCAATGGCTTTCGGGCGAAGACCCCAGTAACCTCTTCCGTAGCGGCCTCTCAGCTATGTATATGTCAGGAAACTGGAACCTCTCCCAGTTCGCTCAAATCACCAACTTCAAATGGGGGGTTGTGCCTTTGCCCAAAGACAAAATTCGCAGCACTGTACCGGGCGGGAAATTCGTAATGGGGTTTAGGAACAGCAAAAATCCCGCCGAAGCAGCCAGGTTTATTCAGTGGATCACCAGCAAGGAAATCAATCTGCCTTTCTCTAAGGACAACATGGTGCTTTCCGCTCGCAAGGATGGCAAAACGCTTAAGTACGGTCAGTTCGATGACGAGATTGCGCTATATCTTGATGATTTAAGCGTGACCCCGGCCTATGTAGGCAAAGACTGGTCGAACCCAGCCATGGCCAAGATGAATACCTTTATCCGGGATCAGATCGTCAAGGTGTTGCTGGGACAGCAAACGGCCAAGCAGGCCCTAGAAATAATCCAAACCGAAGGGGACAAACAGTTGAAGTAGAGCTTCACGAGCACTTTGAGCAAATATAGTTAATTTCGGAGTGCTTCTTCAAAACTGGGTTGTGATCGTTCCTTGAAAGATTGGGCCTCGAGAGCGGAATCAGCATAGCTCTTATCAAGCCGTTGGACATGACCTTCTGTCGGGTTAGGTAGCCGTTCATTAGGTGGTCATCTAACCCGAGATTGTCCATAAGGGAGATCAGAATGACTTATAGATTGAGACAAAAAATCGTTCCATATCTGTTTCTAATCCCTAACACGGCGATTTTTAGTTTGTTTGTTCTGTTACCTATGGTCTACGGTCTTATTTTTTCTCTCTACAATGGGAGTTTTGTCCAAGGCTTTGGGCGTTTTGTTGGCTTGGCAAACTACATTCAACTCGGCAGAGATCAGACTTTTCAGACCTCCCTCTTCAACACTTTCTGGTACGTAGTGGTAGTGGTTTCGTTGGTGCTGGTTCTGAGTCTGACCTTGGCCGTTCTCCTCCGCCAGACCAGCCTAGGCTCGAGCATTGCCCGGATAGGCTTTTACCTTCCAGTAATCTTATCCCCGGTGATCGTAGGGGTGTCCTGGCGCTGGATGTTCAGCACCGACCTGGGAGTGATCAATGCTCTTCTCACCGAATGGGGGCGCACTCCGATTCCCTGGCTTACCGATGTGCACTGGGCTCAAATGGTGGTAGTCCTGGCCAGTGTATGGTCTATGACGGGATTTTATATGGTCTTGTTTATTGGTGGTCTCAACACCATTCCCCCTGAGTTATATGAGGCCGCCGAAATTGATGGTGCCACGACCAGACAGCAGTTCTGGCGGATCACCTTGCCGCTCCTGACTCCGACTACGTTGCTAGTGACTATCCTGGCCACCATCAACTCCTTTAAGGCTTTCGAGATTATCCTGGTTTTGACCAACGGCGGCCCCGGAGATGGCACCAAGTTGCTAGTACAAAATATTTATCAGACCGCCTTCGATGCCTCCAATCCCAGCTATGCCAGTGCCCAATCGGTGGTGCTGTTTGTAATCCTTATGCTGCTCACGTTTTTTCAAACTCGCCTTGCTCGCGAGAACTGAGGCCCAATGACTCAATCTAAGCTTATCGTCGGTAAACCTAGGCCAGGACGACATAAGGAGCACAGCTTATGGTTCGACATCCTAGTTTTGGTCTTAGCCTTCGCCTTTTTAATTCCGGTGTTCTGGGTCATCCTTTCCTCCTTCAAAACAACAGGTGAGCTTTTTGTATTTCCACCAAGTCTGCTACCCAAGGAGCCAACCACTTCTAACTATGCTGCGGCCCTCACCACCGGGAACTTTGCTCGATATGCCTGGAATAGTCTCTTTGTGGCCACTATGAGTACCTTATTGGCACTGTTCACCAATTCTCTCGCTGCTTTTGCCCTAGCCAAATACCGCTTTGTGGGTCGTCAATTGCTGTTCTTGCTGACCTTGGCCACCATCATGATTCCCTTACAGGTCATTATGGTTCCAATCTTCCTGGTACTCAAAAACCTTGGGCTGATTGATAGCCTTTGGGGCATCATCATCCCACCGGCGGCCACTCCAACGGGCGTTTTTTTGCTTCGGCAGTATATGCTAAGCATTCCCGATGAAATCCTCGAGGCAGCCCGCATGGATGGGGCGAGTGAGTGGGATATTTACTCGCGAATCATCCTTCCATTAAGCGTCCCAGCTTTGGCTACCCTGGCAATTTTCAGCTTTACCTGGCGCTGGAATGACTTCATCTGGCCCTTCATTGTGCTCACCAGTGAGCAAAAAGCCACACTTCAGCTCGCACTAGCCCGGCTGATGGGGCAGTTTGGTGTGGACTGGAGTACCCTCTTGGCCGCAACAGTGATTACTCTGCTTCCCATGATGATCATTTTCTTGGTACTGCAAAGATATTTCTTAAACAACCTGACGGCAGGTGGTGTTAAAGGATAATTTGGGAGTTAAAGCCCATCCATGTGGAAGAATCATGCTCCGTGCCAGACGGCACTTCCAGGATAAAATCCTTTCGGCGTTATCCATAGCTTCGAGCAACCCTTCCGCATCTAATTTGGCGTAAATCGCGGTGGTGTTGAGGTTGGCGTGGCCCAATATCCTCGCCATGGTCATCAGCTCATTGTTGTTCCTCTTGTAAATCCTGGTTCCCGCGGTATGCCGGAGCATGTGGGCCCCCCGGTAGCGCTCGGGCAGGTGCAGCTCGGTTCAGCCGTTCTCCTCGAGCCGCTCCACCTGTGCTCTGAGACCCTCTAGATCCATCTTGGCGTAG
>JADEYI010002137.1_pt1 | contig 11007 bp, 6 predicted proteins | sample 8542331 | NCBI WGS metagenome assembly JADEYI01 (sample SAMN16510988, study PRJNA670497) | mine drainage metagenome | isolation source: biofilm near Copperflume 1 | place: Germany: Marsberg coppermine Kilianstollen | collected 2018-02 | reverse complement strand
ACCTCTACCTCGTGCGCACCTCCGCCCTCTGCCCGCAGTCTGAGGGCGCGCCCGAGGTGTTCACGCTGAGCGCAGTCACCATCACCGGCATCATCACCGTCACCGCCGGCAGCGTCAATCAGTTCGTCACGATGGCCGACACGCCGGCCAACCGCGCGGCGACCTGGGCCCTGATCGATGTCGGCGAGTTCCCCAGCACCGGCGGCGGCCACCTGATCCGCCGCTGCGGCCCGGTGATCTGGACGCCGTAGACCGGGGACGGTAAGCGGCCGCGTAGACGATCGCCACAGGCGGCCCCTGGTGCCGATGCCCACGCTCGCCACCGCCGGGGAGCGCGCCGCAGGTCATGTGCCGCGCGCTTCCGTGAACCGGCGCGGCACGATACTTTGAACGCATCGTGCTACCTCAGCCAGGGTCCGGGCAGTGATGCAGAGGCCGCGCCGCGCGGTCAGCGGTGGCCGCCTCGCGCGCTCGCTGCGCCCCGCCGCGCTCGCCGGGCGCACCGTCGCGCGCTGGGCCGGCACCTACGCCTCCTTCGGCCCACGCCGCGCGGCCGCGCGCGAGCAGTTCGCCCTCCGCACCGCCGAGGACGTGCGCCGCACCATGGGCGACATGAAGGGCGCCGTCATGAAGTTCGGTCAGATCCTTTCCCTCATGACCGGCGTCGTGCCCGCCGGCATGCTCGACGAGCTGGCCTCGCTCCAGGCCGACGCGCCGCCGATGGCCTACAACCTCGTCGAAGACGTCTTCGAGCAGGAGTACGGCTGTTCGCCGCACCAGCTCTTCCGCCGCTTTGACCATGCGCCGTTCGCCGCCGCATCCATCGGCCAGGTGCACCGCGCCGTCCTCCGCGACGGCACGCCCGTCGCCGTCAAGGTGCAATACCCCGGCGTACGCGAGGCGATCGAGCACGACCTCGCGAACGTCGGCATGCTCATCGCGCTCGGCGCCAGGTTCTCGCAGGGACTCGACGCCGGCCCGATCGTGCGCGACCTCAAGGACGGCATCCTCGGCGAGCTCGACTACCTGCGCGAGGCCGCCTGGCAGCAGCGCTTCCGCGACGAGTTCGAGGGGCACGCCTTCATCTACGTGCCGCGCGTCTCCCACGAGCTGACGACGTCGCGCGTGCTCGTGCAGGAGCTCGTGCAGGGCAGGCCCTTCGCCACCGCGCTCACCCTCGACCAGGCGGCGCGCAACCGCATTGGCGAGATCGTCTTCCGCTACGCATTCGGCTCGGTCTACCGTCACCGTCTCTTCAACGGCGACCCCCACCCGGGCAACTACCTGCTCAGGGACGATGGCTCCATCGCATTCGTCGACTATGGCTGCGTTGCCGAGTTCTCCGCCGCCACCGTCGAGGGCTTCGAGCGCGTCCTGCGTGCGCTCTACGCCGAAGACCGTGCGGAGTGGCGCCACGCCATCGAGGACATCGGCATCATCCTGCCGGACGCGCCATTCACCACGGACGAGCTGTACGACCACATGCACTGGTACTGGGAGCCCATCCTCCACGAGCGCGTCCGCTTCACACCCGAGCTCGCCGGCGAGATGGTGCGCCGCAACACGCAGACCACCGGCCCCGGCGGGCGCATCAACGAGCACTGCAACGTGCCGGAAGGGACGGTCTTCCTGACCCGCATCAACTTCGGCCTCGCCGGGCTGCTCGCGAATCTCCGCGCCGAAGCGCCGTGGCGCGCCATCATCGGCGAGTACATCAACGGCGACCCGCCGTCCACCGAGCTGGGCATGCTCTCCGCGCGTACCTCGCGCACCGCCCCCGTCTGAGCGCCCGTATGCGCGGTCCCCGGCGCACGGCTGGCGTGGGACAATCGCGCCGCTGCTGCCCCTCAGCGCTCTCCGAGTACCTCGGGCGGCAGGCGCAGACCCTCGCCCGTTGCCTGTGTGATGACCCCCGCCTCCGTCAGCCGCTCGATGTCGTCGCGGCCCAGCCCGAGCCATGCCGACAGGATCTCCTCTGTCTGCTCACCGACGTCCGGCGGCAGCCCGCGCACACCGCCCGGCGTGCGCGAGAGTTTCACCGGGGTGTTCGAGATCGTCAGCGGGCGGTCCATCCGCGGGTGCCGCAACTCTACCAGCATGTCGCGCGCCCGCACCTGTGGCTCTTCGACAGCCTGCGCGATGTTGTTCAGCGGCCCGCATGGCAGCCCGATCGCGTCGAACTCGCGCAGCCACTCCGCCGTCGTCCGCCGCATCAGCGCCTCATTCAGCATCGGCTCCAGCGCGGCGTGGTTCCTCGTCCGCAGGGCGCTCGTCTCGAAGCGCTCGTCGTCGATGAGCTCGGGACGTCCGATCACCGCACAGAACAGCTCCCACTGGTTCGGCACCCCCCATGACAGCGCGAGGACCATGTACCCGTCGCTCGTTGGGAAGGCCTGGAACGGCGTCGCGAGCGGGTGGCGCGTCCCCAGCGGCTGCGGCACAGCGCCGGTCGCGAAGTAGCGCACGATCGCGTTCTCCAGCACCGCGATCTGACAGTCGAGCATGCTCACATCGACCATCTGCCCGACGCCCGAGCGCTCGCGTTCGTGCAGGGCCGACAAAATGCCCACGGCCGTGAACAGCCCCGCCGCGATGTCGCCCAGCGACAGCCCCGGCCGCACCGGCGGGCCGCCCGGCTCGCCCGTGATACTCATCACCCCGCCCATGCCCTGTACGACGATGTCCAGCGCGGGCCGCAGGCGGTCGGGCCCCGTCTGTCCAAACCCGGACGTCGCCGCGTAGATCAGCCGCGGGTTGCGCGCGCTCAGCACCTCCCAGCCCAGCCCGAGGCCCTGCATCGTCCCCGGCGTGAAGTTCTCCATCACGACGTCGACATGGTCCACGAGGCGGAGGAACAACTCCCGGCCCGCCTCGCTCTTCAGATCGATCGCGATGCTCTTCTTCCCGCGGTTGATGCTGAAGAAGTACGCGCTCTCGCCGCGCACGTGCGGGCCCGTCGTGCGCGCCACATCCCCCCACGGCGGCCGCTCGACCTTCACGACGTCCGCGCCGAGGTCGCAGAGCACCATGCTCGCGAACGGGCCCGACAGCACCCACGTGAGGTCCAGGATGGACACGTCAGCGAGCGGACCCGACATGGAGGACTCCTTCACGATCACGATGCTTCCGGGGCGCCGCGTCGCCCGCTGGTCTACGCCCGCTCCTGCGGGTAGACGAGGCCCCACTGCGCGCGCGCGCGGTCCATCGTCTCCATGATCTGCACGCTCTCCTCGAGCGGCATCACCGCGCTCTCCGTCGCGCCCGCGCGCAGGCAGCGCATCGCCTCGATCGCCTCGTACCGATACCCGTGGCCGTCGGTCCGCGCGCGGACGTACGTCCCCCGCCGCCGCACCGGCTGGACGGCGCGCCGCACCGCGCGCTTCATCGCCGACAGCGCCGGGTTCGACCGGTGGCCGGCGCCCGCGCCGGCGCGCCTCGGCGGCGGGTAGCGCGTCACCGTGATCCCCGGTGGGCCGTAGAACGGCTCGTGCTGGAGGATGCTACCGGTCGTGCCGACGAGCATCGCCGTGTTGTGCGTGCGCGCCACGAGCGACGCCGTGATGACCGCCATACGCCCGTCCGGCCACCCGAGCAGCACCGCGTCCTGCTCGTCCACGCCCGTATCGCCCATCGACGCCACCGCCTGCACCGTCGCCGGTGCGCCGAAGTACCAGTGCGCGAGCGACACGCCGTACACGCCGCGGTCCAACAGCGCCCCGCCGCCCAGGCGCGGGTCGAAGAACCGGTTGTCACTGCGCCGCTCGGTCGGCGCACCGAAGTCCGCGAAGATCGTCCGCAGCGCGCCGATCTCCCCGCGAAGGACGCGCTGGCGCGCCTCGGCGACGATCGGCAGGAAGCGCGTCCACATCGCTTCCATGCAGAACAGCCGTCTGGCGCGCGCGTGTTCGACGACCTCCCGCGCCTCCGCGGCGTTCAGTGTGAACGGCTTCTCGCAGAGCACGGGCTTCCCCGCCCCCAGCGCCAGCAGGCAGTCATCGCGGTGCCGCGCGTGCGGCGTCGCCACGTAGACGATATCGACGTCGGGGTCGCCGGCCAGCGCTTCGTAGCTGCCGTACCTCCGCGGGATGCCGAGCGCGGCGCCAAACCGGTCCGCGCTCTCCGCCGAGCGCGAGCCGGTGGCGAGCAGTTGTGCGTCGGGGATCCCGCGCAGGTCCTCCGCGAACCCGCGAGCGATCCCCCCCGTGCCCAGGATGCCCCAGCGAATCGGCGCCACCATTCCCGCGCTCCTCTATCCACGCGCCCAGGGCATCGGCTCGACGGGGTCGAAGGTCGTCGTCATCCGGTACGTCTCCCCGCGGTCACCCGCGTCCTGCACCGCCAGCACGATCTCGTTGACGTGCAGCGCGTAGCGCCCCGGCAGGTGGCACGCCCGGCCCTCGCGTATCGATGCCGCAAGCTCCGCGGGCCCCCGCGCAAAGTCCATCTGCTGCACGCCGCGATACCGGTACTTCTGTCCCCGCCGGACGAGCGGGATCTTCTTCTTCCACGGCAGCCAGATATGGCGCCGGCGGATGATCACCGAGCGCCGGACGTAGACGGGAGCCGTGTAGAACCACGTGTCATCCGTGCGCAGGACGCCCGTATCGCCGACGATGCGCAGCGAGTGGTCGTGCGGCGCGATCAGGCTGCACGTCAGCCGCGCGACGACGCCCGACGCAAACCGTATGCACGCCACGGCGAAGTCCGGCGCCAGCCCTTCGGGCGTCTCGCCCGCGATCTTGTCCGGGATCAGGCAGTCCGAAAACCCCGTGACCGTCACCGCCGGGCCGAAGAACGCGGGCAGCCACGTCAGCACGTACCCCGCGTGCTCGATCGTCGTGCCCATCGCGAACTCGTCCCTGTACGGCCACGGCGCGCCCGACGCGCTCGCCCACCGCCGGTACGGCATGCGATGCACCAGCCCCTCGTCCATCTCCGCGTAGACGACGCGGACCGACCCCACCACGTTCGCGCGCAGTGCCTTCCACATCGTCTGCGCGGTCTCGCCGAGAAGATTGCACGGCCCGGACGTGATCCCCAGGCCGCGGCTCTCGGCGAGCTCGACCAGCTCCTTCGCCTCATCGAGCCGCGTCGCCAGGGGCTTCTCCGAGTACACGTGTTTTCCCGCCTCGAGGCACGCCTTCGAGACCGCGTAGTGGCTGCGTGGGTTCGTCAGGTTCAGGACGAGGTCGATGCGGCCGTCGGCGAGCAGGTCGCCGAGCGACCCGTACGCGCGTGTCCCGTAGCGCGCTGCGAACGTCCGCGCCCGCGCCGGGTCCCGGTCGGTCACGCCCGCGACCGTCAGGTCCGGGTGGCCCGGCAGCGTCGCGCCGTAGTAGTCCGCCACGAACCCGCAGCCGACGATGCCGACGTTCATCGCCGCCCCCTCTCGCGCGCCCGGCCGCAGGCCGGGACGCACGGCTCACCGGATCCGTCGTGCCGCCACGCCGTCCCGGTCATCGCGGGCGTCCGTTCTCGGCCTTCATGCGGTCGAGGATACCAGAGGGGGCGCGCGGCCCCGGTGTCCTGGCATGTTCTGGCGTGCTCCGGCTTCTTCGCGCCCGGGCGCGCACGGGCGACGGCGCGGCGGAGCGGTGCTCGCTGCGTGTGCGTGGCCGTTCCTCGCATCGCCGCCGCCGGCCTTCCGGTTGACATCGCGGCGCCTATCTATCTAACATAAGCACCGCCGGTCACCCCGCCAGGCAGCCCGTTCAGCGTACCTGCCGTACACGTGCATCGGAGACGTGCGCCGTCAGCGCGCCATCGCGTCCGCGGGCACGCGCGGGGTGCTTCGGCGTGCGGCGGCTGGCGAGCCGGCTTTGGGGGGAGTGGGAAGAGGAGTGCGTGCGCCTCCAGGCTGGTCGCGCCGTGTCAACGGCTGCCGCAGGGCTTCCCGCCGGCGTGCCTGTCCCGCCGGCTGAGCCCGCGCTCGCCCGCGTCCTCCGGACCGTCGTCCGACGGCCGCTGGCCGCCGCGCGCGCCGCCATCCGTGCCGACGTCCCGCGCGCCGTGTTCCTGGGCGCCGTGCTCTGGCTCGCCATCGGCCTCTGGCTCGCGCTCATCCCGATCCTCCTGCCGACGCTCCGCGACCAGCGCCCGCCCGGGCCCGCCTTCGATGACTTCGGCGCCTTCTACTCGGCCGCGTCGATGGTCCGCGACGGCCAGGGTGCCCGAATCTACGATCTCCCCGCCCTCGCGCAGGCCGAGGCGGGCGTCTATCAGCGCCCGGCCGATGCTGCGCCGGCGCTGCCGTACTTCAATCCGCCGCCCTTCGCCGCCGCCCTCGTGCCGCTCACGTTTCTCCCCGTCGGCGCCGCCGCCGCCGTCTTCGTCGCGATCTCGGTCCTGCTCGGCCTGATCGCGCTCGCCATCCTCCTGCGCGAGTCGGAGCTTGGCTACGGGGGTGCCTGGCTCGCGCTCGCCGTCCTGCTCACCTACCAGGCCGTCCAGGACACGCTGTTTCATGGCCAGCTCTCGTTCTTTCTCCTGTTCGCCTTCACCGTCACTTACGCGGCGTTCGCCGCGCGCCGCGAGCGCCTCGGCGGCTTCGCGCTCGGACTCCTGCTCATCAAGCCGAACCTGCTCCTGCTCCCGCTCCTCGTCGTCGCCGGCAAGCGTCGATGGTCGGCGCTGCAGGGGTTCGCCATCGCCGCGGCACTCTGGGCGGGCGCCTCCGCGCTGATCTCCGGCCCGCAGGTGCTCTGGCGATACCCGCACTTCCTCCTCGACGCGGCCGCCTGGGATGACAGGAACGGCATCAGCATCGTCGGCATGTTCGGCTGGAACGCCTTCGTGCGCGCCTGGGTCGGCCCCGGGCACCAGCACCTCGTCGAGGTCTGGTCGCTCGCTCTCGCCGTCCCGACAGCGCTCGCCGTCTGGTGGGCCTGGCGCGGCCCCTGGCCCCACGCCGCGAAGGCCTTCGCCGTCCCGTACAGCGCCCTCGTCGTCGGCACGATGCTGGTCAACCCCCACCTCTACCGGCAGGACATGGTGTTGATGTTCATCCCTGCCTTCCTCCTGCTCGGCGCCGTGCATCGACGCGCCCGCGTCGCCGTCGGTGCGGCCTTCCTCTGCGCCTGGGCGCTCTTTCTCTACCACTTCGCGCTCCTCCGATGGACCGGCTGGAACGTCAGCGTCCCCGTGATGGCGGTGCTCCTCCTGCTCGCTACCGCATTGACGCTGCGCCGGACGGACGCCCGCGCGCCGTGGGGCGCCGGCGGCGCGAGCCGCACGGCGACCTTGCCGTCCGCCGCTGAGGCGTCATGAGCGACAGGCATCGCAAGTCGCTCGCCCTCGCCGCTGCGGCGGCGGCCACCCTGCTGACGCTGGCGCTGGCCTTCGGCTTCCCGAACGCCTCCTTCCCGCTCCTCGGCGCGATCTTCGGCTCCGGCACGCCGACCGCCACGGCCAGCCCGCCCCCGGGCACCTCGACGTCGACCCCGGTTCCCACCGCGACCCTGACGCCGACGCCCAGCGCCACGCCGTCGGTGACCGCGACAGCGGCCGCGATCTTCACCCCGACCCTCACCCCGACCACCACATCGACACCTGCCGCCGCCGCAAAGCTCGCATTCATCACCGCCCCCGTCAGCGGCGCGGCGTCCGCCGCCGCGAACCTCGGTCCGCTCACCGTGCAGGTGCAGGACGCCGCCGGCGGCCCCGTCCCCGCCGTGTTCGCCACGACGCTGAGCTTGAGCAGCAACTCCGTTGGCAGCGCCGTGTTCGCGACGACCCTGGGTGGCGCCCCCGTCACCTCCCTGACGATCCCGCCCGGCCAGAGCAGCGGCACCTTCTACTACGGCGATACCGCCGCCGGTGCGCCGGTCATCACCATATCGCTGGCCGGCGTTACGCCCGCGGCCCAGCAGGAGACGATCACCGGCGGCGCCGCGACCCGCACCCTCGTCGTCCTCCCCGGCGAATCGCTCCAGCCCGGCGCCGGCGTGCAGGGCCGCGCGCTCTCGCACCTCCCCGGGTCGGCGTTCTCGGTGAGCGTCTACGCCACGGACGCCTTCGGCAATCTCGATCCATCGCAGACGCAGACCGTCTCGCTGGCCGCCAGCGATCCCGCCGCGACCGTCGCGCCCGCGCACGCGCTCGTCGGCGGCACGGCGGCCTTCAGCGTCAGTGACCCCACGGTCGGTTACTGGAGCCTCACCCCCGCCGGCGGGCCCGGCACACAGGTGCCCTCGCACTTCTACTACGTGAGCCTCGCCATCAGCACCATCGCCGGCAACGGCCTCTACGGCAACGCCGGCGATGGCGGCCCCGCCACGATGGCCGCCATTGGCGCGCCCTTCAGCGTCGTCGCCGACAGCGCCGGCAACTACTACGTCTCGTCGGTGGCCTCGCCCGTGGTCCGCAAGGTGACCCCCGGCGGCATCATCACGACCTTCGCGGGCGGTGGTTCGGGCTGTCCGCAGCAGACGGATCTCGTCGGCGATGGCTGCCCTGCCACCAGCGCGAGCTTCGCCGGACTGGTTGGCCTGGCCGTCGGTGGCGGCGATCGCCTCTACATCGTCGACCAGTTCCACCAGCGCGTCCGCGCGGTCGATCCGGCCACCGGCGTGATCACGACGGTCGCCGGCAACGGCTCCTCGGGCTACACCGGCGACGGCGGGCCGGCGACGCTGGCGACTCTCAGCTACCCGGTCGCGGTCGCCGTCGACGGCGCCGGCAACCTCTACATCGCCGACAAGAACAACCACGTCGTGCGTGCGGTCAATGCCGCCAACGGCGTCATCCGCACCTTCGCCGGCACCGGCGCCAGCGGCTACAGCGGCGACGGGGGCCCGGCGACCGCCGCGACCCTGATCACCCCGGCCGGACTCGCCGTCGCCGGCTCCGGCGACGTCTACGTCGCCGACCTCACCGCCAGCGTCGTGCGCAAAGTGACCGGCGGCGTCATCACGACCTTCGCCGGCACCGGAATCTTTGGCTTCAGTGGCGACGGCGGACCGGCCGCCGCGGCCCAGCTCGCCAGCCCTTATGGCCTCACGCTCGACGGCGCCGGCGGCCTCTTCATCGCCGACTCCAACAACAACCGCGTGCGCCGCGTCGCGCCCGGCGGCGTCATCCTCACCGTCGCCGGCTCCGATACCACCGCCTTCGGCGGCGACGGCGGCCCCGCGACCGATGCCGGCGTCAGCCAGACGTTCCAGCCCGCCCTCTTGCCCGCCGGCACGCTGCTGCTCGGCGACTACAACCACAACCGCGTACGCGCCGTCGGCGGCTGGACCGCGCCCGCTCCGCTGCCTACGCCGACGGCGATGCCGACCGCGACGCCCTGCGCCTCCTGCCCGACGAGCACGCCGCCCGCCCCAGCCACCGCGACCGGCACGCCGACGCCGGGCCCGACGAACACCGCCGTGCCGACAGCTACCATCACCGCGACGAGCACGCCCGTGCCCCCGAACACCGCCACCCCCACTCCCACGCCCACGCTGACGCCTACCTCCACCGCCACCCCGACTCCCTGCGCCGGCCCCTGTCCCACCGCGACGAGCACACCGACCGCGACCGCTACGAACACGCCCGCACCGACCGCCACGAGCACCCCCGTCCCGACGGCGACCAACACGCCAGTCCCGACCGCCACGAGCACCGCCGTCCCCACCGCCACCAACACCTCGGTGCCCACGCCGACGGCCACGAGCACCCCCGTCCCCACCGCCACCAACACGTCGACCCCGACCCCGTGCGCCGGCCCCTGCCCGACCGCCACCTTTACGCCGACGCCCACGAGCACCGCCACGGCGACGAGCACGCCAACACCCACCGCCACGCTCAGCCCGACGCCGACGGCCACGCCGCCCCCGGCGCCCGTCCTCGCAAACGCCGCCGGCGGCGGTACCACCACGACCGTCCAGGGTGCGCTCGTGGCGGCTCCCGCGACCCCCTATCTGGTGAGCCTCTACTCCGACGCCGCCTGTAGTCCATCGGGCGCCGGCGCCGTCCTGCTCGGCTCCGTCAACGTGACGACGGACGCCGCCGGCAACGCGAAGTTCGCCCAGTTGCTCAGCGTCCTGGTCCCGTCCGGGCAGTTCGTGATGGCGACGGCCACCGGAGCCGGCGTCCCATCCGCGTTCTCGGGCTGCGTCACCGTCGTGACCCGCGCCTGCCCGGACGACAGCGACTGCGACGGCTACACGGACGCGCAGGAGATCACGCTCGGCACCAACCCGTTCAGCTACTGCGAGATCATGCGCGCCGACGTGAACGGCGATGCCACCGTGAACATTCTCGACCTGGCCACCGTCGCGGGCGTCTACGCGCAGACGGTGCCGCCCGCCCCCGCCCGCTACGACCAGGGGCCGCCACCCTTCGACAGTGTGATCAACATCCTGGATCTGGCGAAGATGGCTTCGGTCTACGTGAAGGCCGTCTCGCAGTGTCCGTGACCCTCGAAACGGCCTGACGCGCCGCTGCCCGCCGGCGGCGTCCAGCATCTTCCCGCCATCGGCGACGGCGCCTGCCCGGCGGATGACCGCACAGCCCGGACGGGCCGCCCGGCGCGCCCCGCCGGCGGCGTCCTAACCCCCGACGGTGATGCTCGTGTCGTGCGTCGCGATCGTCATCGGGATCGGCGTGCCCACGCTGTCCCTCCCGACGAGGAACGTGCCGATGTTCGGGTCTTCCTTGTAGGTCGTGAAATGCACGTTCGTCGTCCCCTTCCCGGTCGCCTGGAAGTGGAACACCGCGGCCGTCCCGGAGGCCGAGGTGACGGACGTCCCGAGGACCGTGCAGGCCAGCTCCGCGTGCCCGGCCGTCAGTATCCGCGGCGCGCAAAACGCGTTGCTCGGTCCACCCAGCAGCGTCCCATTGTCCGCCCCCGTCACCTTCAACACCGCCGCGTCGTACGCCAGTCCGATGCTGTACCCGGCGTAGTTCCTCGCCTCCGCCAGATTCACCTTCACGTCGAACGCGCCCGCCGGGTTCGGCGGTACCTCCAGCGTGAACCCCGTGCCCGTGAGCACCGTGAGCGTCGGCGTCGGCACCGGCGTCGAC